>Ga0187894_10000013_pt1 | contig 334155 bp, 322 predicted proteins | sample GBC1701081metaG_FD_136650 | JGI IMG/M metagenome (GOLD analysis project Ga0187894, IMG submission 136650) | White microbial mat communities from a lava cave in the Kipuka Kanohina Cave System on the Island of Hawaii, USA - GBC170108-1 metaG ... | reverse complement strand
TGATCGCGTGTCGCTTCGCGACCTCAGTCACTGGCGAGCGATCCGCTTCCCGCAAGATCTTCACCATCTGCTCTTCGCTGAACCGGCTCTTCTTCACGGCTTCCTCTCCTCCCCGGAAGCCATTTTCGCAGAGTTCAGACGGGCCGAAAATCTCGACTCAGGTCAGAAGCCCGCGACGATGGTCGTCGGCTTCGACGATCTGCCGGGCGTCGGCGGAACCGTCCCGTTCACGTATGCGGGCCTTCAGCAGTGGAACAACTTCTCGTACTTCAACGCGAGCGCTTCCGCGTTCGGGTACCTGAACTCCGCAGTGAGTGCGCCGAAGGCCGCCTTCAACCCAACCGGGGGCACGTCGTCGATCTATCTGTCCACGCCGTTCGACGTGAACTCGGTCTATCTCACCGCGGGCTGGCGCGATGGCCTGCAAGTCCGCATCGACGGGTACCGGCTCGGGAGTCTCTTGTACTCGAACACCTACAGCGCCGACACGACTCACGCGACCTACTTCCTGCTGAACTACCAGGGCGTCGACCAGGTGTTCTTCACGTCCTTCGGAGGCACTCCCGTCTATGGAGACGGTCTCAACTTCGCGATGGACGACCTCACGCTCACGATCCCCGCGCCGGAGCCGCGCTCGTTCGCGCTGCTCGTCGTGGCCATCGTCGGCTTGGTTGGCGCGAGACTGAGAGCGTCGTGACGAGTCACTCGCTCGCCGCGCTCGCGCTGGCTGCGGCCTTGCTAGCGTGTGCGGGCAGCCCTGGCGTCGCAACCGGGCTCTTCGAAGCGCTCTCGGGACCGAGCGAGCTCAGAGCGGCAATCGACGAGGACTGCATGACCGTCATGGTCCCGCGCCTCTCCGAGGCAAAGGCTCGCGAACACTGCAGCGCCTGGGTCGAAGTGTGTCGCGCGGATTCGAGGAGCGAAGGCTGCAAGAGCGGCGCGCGCGAGCTGGACCGCGACCGCGGTGAGTCGGGCGCGTCGTCGCTGTACGACGCGTCGTACCGGGGCCAGGGACTCCTCGTGGCGAACTTACTCGCGGCCGGCTTCGATCCCAACGCCAAGCTCTCGGGTCCTGACTGGCCGGGTTGGACGCCGCTGATGATCGCCGCTGCCGAGGGACACGAGAGTGTCGTACGCCACCTCCTCGAGGCAGGCGCCGATCCGAACGCTCGGAGCAAGCTGGGCCGAACGTCGCTGATGTTCGCGTCGGCCTACGGCTACTCGGCGATCGCGGAGCTGCTGCTGGACGAGGGCGCCGCTCCGAACGTCGTTCCGAACGACGACGCCGGCTGGACGCGCTCATGGCCGCTGCGTCCGGCGGGCGGTCTGACGTCATCGCTCTCCTGCTTGCACACGGCGCGGACAAGTCACTCGAGGACAAGAACGGGAAGACGGCGCTCGCTCTGGCGAGAGAGAGCGGTGACTCACACTCCATCCGCTTGCTGAGGTAGGAGTCAGCGAGTCACTGAGGAATGATGTGACGCTGTCAAGCTCGATAGCTCCCGTGCAGCTCGTCGATCACCGCGAAGAACTCGCGCCGTATCTCGTCGACGATCTGCTTCACGGGCTTCACCGAGTCGATGCGGCCGCACACCTGGCCCGTGAGCGCGATCGCGGCCTCCATGTCGCCGCCGAAGTACAGGTCCTTCGCGGAGCCGAATTGGCCGAAGGCGTTCACCTCGGGCTGTGTCTCGAGCTTCGAGCTGCGCGCGGTGCGGAGCGCGCGCAGCGCGGGTGAGTGGAAGCGATTGAGGAAGACCGTGTCGGTCTCTTCCGCGCGCACGATCGCGTCCTTCCAGTTCTGGTGCACGGGTGACTCGGCCGAAGACACCATGCGCGTGCCGAGCTGCACACCCTCGGCGCCGAGCGCGAAGGCCGCGGCCATGGTCGCGCCGTCGACGAAGCCGCCCGCGGCCACGATCGGCACGGTGACTCGCGAGCGCACGAGCGGCAGCAGCACCATCGTGGCGACCTCGCGCGGATTCTTGAAGCCGCCGCCCTCGCCGCCTTCCACGATCAGCCCGTCGACGCCGCACTCGACCGCCTTCAGCGCGGCCTTGAGACTCGGCACGACGTGAAACACGGTGAGTCCGCCCTTCTTCAGCGCCTCGGTGTAGCGCTCGGGGCTGCCCGCGGACGTGGTCACGAATTTCACGCCCTGGTCGATCACGAACTGGACGATGTTCGGATCGCGCACGAACGCCTGCGCGATGTTCACGCCGAACGGCTTCGACGTGAGCTCGCGCATCTTCTTGATCTCGACGCGGATGGCGTCGAGCTCGCCCGACGAGGTCTCGATGATGCCCATCGCGCCCGCGTTCGAGACGGCCGACGCGAGCTGCGAGCGCGCGATCCAGCCCATTGGCGCTTGAACGACGGGGATCTCGACCCCCAGCATGCGAGTGACTCGATTGTCGAAGGTTCCGGGAGTGGTCATGTGAGGATGGTCTCACATCCGGCCCGGGCGGCGCTCGGGCCGGCGCCCGGCACGCCCGCGATCGCGGTAGAATCGCGGCGCGAAGGAGAACCTCAATGAGTCACAAAGGTCGCTGCTTCTGCGGCGCGGTCGAGCTGGAAGTCACTGGGAACCCCGAAGCGATGGGCTACTGCCACTGCGCGTCGTGCCGCGCGTGGTCGGGCGGGCCGGTCAACGCGTTCAGCCTGTGGAAGCCCGAAGCGGTGCGAGTCACCAAGGGCGCCGACAACGTCGGCTCGATTCAGAAGAGCCCACTCACGGAGCGCCAGTGGTGCACGAAGTGCGGCGGTCACTTGCTGAGCCGCCACCCGACGCTCGGGCTGGTCGACGTGTTCGCGTCGACGATCCCCACCCTGAAATTCCAGCCCGGCGTGCACGTGAATTACTCGGAGACCGTGCTGCCGATGAAGGACGGCCTGCCGAAGCTGCGCGACTTCCCGACCGAGTTCGGGGGCTCGGGGCAGGCGGTGCCGGAGTAGCCGGGACTCCCTGAGTCACTATAAATTCGCGCATCCTCGCCTCCGATGAGGAGTCATCGGAGGTGACTCATGAGCGAGAAGGAAGACGCGCGAGCGTTCCTGGACGACCTGCAGCAGCGTCTGGCGAAGCAGCCGGACTTGGCCTCGCCGCGCGAGCTCGATCGGCACATCCGCGAGACGAACGCCGACGCGAAGACGGTTCATGCACGGCGTCACCTGCGCCTGCCGGAGTCCGCGTTTCTGAATCAGTACGTGCTGCCGGAGCTGTTCGCAGCAGTCACTGAGTATGCGGGGCTCGAGGATGACGACGCGCGCTGTGCGCTCCTGAACGAGTACTACCCGAGCATGCCTGGTCTCTCGGTGACGACTCCGGCACGCACGGCGAAGCACCCATTCACCAAGGTGCTGGGCGCGCGGCCATCCGATGTCTACGAGGACTGGTCGAAGGGGAAGCGGGTGCAGAGCTGTCCTGACTTCGCGCTTCGTGCTCCATTCCCGCACAAGATCGTGTTCGAGGGGAAGTACTTTGCAGCCAAGGGCACGCAGGCGCGCGCCGAGCGCGAAATTGCGACGGACATCTATCAGGCCTTCTTCTATCGCGGTCTCTCGAGTCTTCCCGCCAAGAAGAAGCGCGCGGCTTGGGACTACGATTACGCGTGTCTCGTGGCGTACGACGCATCGCGCGACGGCACTCTGCGCGAAGCTTGGCGCGCGCTGCCGCACAAGGTCCGCAAGAGCTTCTGGGACGACGCGAACTTGTACGTGATGATCCTGCGCGGCGACGAGTGACTCGCGTTCAGCGCGGGCGGAACCGCGGCAGCGCATCGAGCCGCTTCGCGCGCGCGCCGTGACGCACCGCGCCTTCGACGGACGCGTACTCGAGCTCCGTCCCGGCGCGCGCCGCGCGCAGCAGCATCCCTCCGCGGCTCATGTCGCCGCGACCCACGAACTCGCTCGGGAACAGGAGCGCGCGTCCGAGCTCGGCGACGAGTAAGTCGACGTACTTCGGCGTCGCGATCGAGCCGAGCAGAACGACCTGCGCGGGCGCGGGCAGGCGCGCGCGCAGCTCGCGCGCCGCGGCCGCGAGCGGGCGCGTGTAGCGGCGATCCTCGGGGTCGATGTCGACGCGCGCGAAGTCGCGCAAGTCGTCCGCGGCGAGCCGCGTCTCGGGAGTCACCAGCCCGCGGTTCGGCGTGATCACGAGCACGCCCGGCCCGTCGTCGGGCGGCGCGGCGAAGTGTCTCGCGTAGGTGAGTTTCCCGCGGAAGTACAGCGCCGAGCAGAAGCTGAACACTTCGCCGAGCGGCGCGCCGCCGTCGCGCACGCGCACCGCGAGCTCGAACTCGGCGCGCGGCGCGAGCAGCTGCTGGGCGCGCTTCCCGCTGCAGCTCGCGGGCGAGAGGAGGAACACGCGGGGAGTCACTCGCCTAGCGTACACTCTCGGCGTGCCGCTCGCGGTCCCGCCCCCCGTCCTGCCCATGCTCGCCAAGCGCGTGGCCGAGCTGCCCGACGGCGCCGGGTTCATCTTCGAGCCGAAGTGGGACGGCTTCCGCGTGCTCGTGTTTCGCGACGGCGATGACTTGTTCCTGCAGAGCCGCGACGAGAAGCCTCTCGACCGCTACTTCCCCGAGCTGCGCGCGCCGCTGCTCGCGCAGCTGCCCGAGCGCTGCGTGCTCGACGGCGAGCTCGTGATCGCGAGCCCGCGCGGGCTCGAGTTCGACATGCTCCAGATGCGCTTGCACCCCGCCGCGTCGCGCGTCGAGAAGCTCGCGAAGGAGATCCCCGCGTCCGTCGTGTTCTTCGACCTCTTGTGTCTCGGTGACCGCGACCTGCGCGGCGTCCCGTTCCGCGAGCGGCGCGAGTCACTCGAATCCGTGCTCGCCGGCGCGAAGCCGCCGCTGCACGTGACTCCCGCGACGACCGACCGCGCCACCGCGCAGGATTGGTTCAGCCGGTTCGAGGGCGCGGGGCTCGACGGCGTGATGGCCAAGCCGGGCGCGGGAACGTATCAGCCGAACAAGCGAGTCATGTTCAAGGTGAAGCACGAGCGCGAGTGTGACTGCGTGGTCGCCGGCTTTCGCTGGCACAAGAACGGCGCGGGCACGGCGGTCGGGTCACTCCTGCTCGGGCTGTTCGACGACGCGGGGTCACTGCAGCACGTCGGCGTGTGCGCGAGCTTCACGGAGGCGAAGCGGCGCGAGCTGGTCGAGCTGCTCGCGCCATTCCGCGAGAACGCGCTGGCGAATCACCCGTGGCGCGGCTGGGCCGAGACCGAGGCGGAGTCAGTCGCGCAGCGCAAGCCGGGCATGAAGAGCCGCTGGAGCCGCGACAAGGACCTGTCGTGGGAGCCGCTCCGCCCCGAGCTCATGGCCGAGGTCGCGTACGAGCACATGCAGGGCAATCGCTTCCGCCACTTGGCTCACTTCCGCCGCTGGCGGCCGGACAAGCGCCCGAGTGACTGCACGTACGCGCAGCTCGAAGTCGTGCCCCCGCACGAGCTGGCCGCGATCTTCGCCACCGGGCGCTAGAGGATGGCCGAGCGAGGGCCGCCCCGAGCGAGGGCCGCAAACGGCGTAGCCGCGCGCAGCGAGCCGGAGGCGAGCGAAGTCACTTGTGACGGGATTTCTCCCGCCACTCACGCGTGGGATCGTCGTCCGGGTCGGGTGTCTCTTGAGGCGGGCGCAGCTCCTCGGGCACGTTGCGCAGGTTCACGCGGATCCGGGTCCAGGTCGACGAGCGGCCGCGCATCGAGTCGACCAGCACGTCGGCGACCTCGAGTCTCTCGGCGGCGCGCGGGTGGCGTGCCTTCCAGCGCTCGAGCCCGGCGAGCGCGGCCTCCTTGCTGGGCGAGTTCGCCACGGTCACGAGCGGCTGCTTCGCGCGCGGCGCCTTCTTCGCGGCGCCTTTCTTGCGCGAGGGACTCACTCGCGGCGCCTCGCCCTCCTGCTTCTTGTAGTGCGGCGGCCAGGGCGCGTCGCCGAGGCCCGCGGCCTCGTCGCGCGCCGCGAGCTCGAGCAGTGACTCGAGCGAGCCGACCGCCGCGTCGATGCCTCGGTGCCGGTCTCCCTCGGTGGCGTACCGCGCGGGCGCGGTGCGCACCGTGAAGTCCGCGGGCTCGCAGTCACTCACCTCGGACCACGCGAGCGGCATCGACACGCGCGCGTCGGGCAGCGGCCGCACCGACCACGCCGAGCACGTCGTGCGGTCCTTCGCGTTCTGGTTGTAGTCGAGGAACACGCCGTGGCGCTCCTCCTTCCACCACTTCGAAGTGGCGAGCGAGGGCGCGCGCCGTTCGATCTCGCGTGACAGCGCGAGCGCGGCGCGTCTCACTTCGCCGAAGCCCCAGCGCGGCTCGATGCGCACCCACACGTGCATGCCGCGCGAGCCGCTGGTCTTCGGCCAGCCCGTGAGTCCGTGCTCGTCGAGCAGCGCGTTCACTTCGAGCGCCACGCGGCGCACGTCGGGCCAAGTGACTCCCGGCGTGGGGTCGAGATCGATGCGCAGCTCGTCGGGGCGGTCCAAGTCACTCGCGCGCACGGGATGCGGGTGCAGCTCGATGCAGCCGAGATTCACGATCCATGCGAGCCCGGCCGCGTCGTCGACCACGATCTCTTCCGCGGTGCGGCCCGACGGAAACGAGAGAGTCACCGTGCGCAAGAACGAAGGCCGCTTCTCGGGCGCGCGCTTCTGATAGAACGCCTCGCCCTCGGCGCCGTTCACGAAGCGCTTCAGCACGACCGGGCGGTCGCGAATGCCGCGCAGCGCGCCGTCGGCGACCGACAGGTAGTACTCGACCAGCTCGAGCTTCGTGAGCCGCACCTCGCGCGAGAAGTACGGCTTGCTCGGGTTGGTGACTCGCACTTCGCGCCCCGCGATCTCGAGCACGCGCGGCGCCTCTTCCTTGGCCATGCCCGCAAGGCTACCTCTCTCGCGTGGCGGACACGAAGCAAGACGTGCTCGACATGCTGCGCGAGCTGGCCGAGCTCACCGAGCTCGACGAGGCGAGCCCGCAGTCGTTCCGCGTGCGCGCGTACGAGAGCGCCGCGCAGGCGATCGCCGCGCAGGCCACGGATCTGGGGCGGCTCACCACGAAGGAGCTCCAGCAGATCTCGGGCATCGGCAAGAGCACGGCCGACAAGATTCGCGAGTTACTCGAGACCGGGAAGGTCGCGAAGCTCGAGGCGCTGCGGCAGAAGCACCCGCCCAGCGTGGTGGCGCTGACTCGCATCCAGGGGCTCGGTCCGAAGGCGCTGGCGAAGCTGCGCGCGGAGCTGGGAGTCGGTTCGATCGACGACCTGCGGCGCGCGCTCGCGAGTCACACGGTGCGCGAGCTGGCGGGCTTCGGGGCGAAGTCGGAAGAGAAGCTCGCCCAGGCGCTGGCGCGGCTCGACCAGCAGGGCTCGCTCGGACGCACGCCGATCTCGGTCGCGCTGCCGCTCGCGACTCGCATCGTGGAGCGGCTGCGCGAAGTCCCCGGAGTGACTCACGCGTCGTACTGCGGTTCGCTGCGGCGCTTCTCGGAGACGATCGGCGACGTGGACGTCGTGGTCGCCGCCGCGGATCCCGGCCCGGTGATGGACTCACTCGTGGCCATGCCGGTGGTCGAGCGCGTGCTCGGGCGCGGCGAGTCGAAGACCAGCGTGGTGACTCACCGCGGCACGCAGATCGACCTGCGCGTGGTGGCCGAGTCGCAGCTCGGCGCGGCGCTCCTCTATTTCACCGGCTCGAAGGGCCACAACATCAAGCTGCGCCAGCGCGCGCTGGCGCGCGGACTCACTCTGAACGAGTACGCGCTGTCCGAGGTGGACGGCGGGCGTGTGGTCGCGAGCCGGACCGAGGAGGAGATCTACGCGGCGCTCGGGCTGCCGTGGATCCCCCCGGTGCTGCGCGAAGACGCGGGCGAGCTCGAGGCCGCCGAGCGGGGCGAGCTGCCCGAGCCGATCGGCGCGATCGCGGGCGACTTCCACGTACACACCTCGGTGTCGGGCGACGGGCGCTCGAGCCTGGCCGAGATGGTGGCCGCGGCACGCGAGCGCGGGTACGGCGTGCTGGCGATCACCGAGCACGCCGAGAACACGCTGTCGGGCGTGGGGCGCGAGGCGCTGCTGGCCCAGCGCGAGGAGATCCGGGCCATGCAGGCGAAGCTCGGTGAGTCACTCGCGCTCTTCCACGGAATCGAGCTGAACATCGGGCCGAACGGCGAGCTCGACTACGACCTGGAGTTCCGGCGCGGCTTCGATTGGTGTCTCGCGTCTGTGCACGACCACTTCGAGCAGGACCGCGCGGCGCAGACTCGGCGCGTGGTCACCGCCATGCGCGACCCGTCGGTGCGCATGATCGGTCACCTGTCGGCGCGCATGATCGGCGGCCGCCCGCCGATCGATCTCGACCTGGACCAGATACTCGACGCGGCGCGCGAGACCGGCACCGCGCTGGAAGTGAACGGCGCCCTGCCGAGGCTCGACCTGTCCGTGGATGCGCTGCGCCGCGCGCGCGAGCGCGGCGTCGAGCTCGTGCTCACGAGTGACGCGCACCAAGCGAGTGAGCTCTCGCGCATGCAGTGGGCCGCGAGAAATTGCGAGCGCGCGTGGATCCCGCCCCGCCAGGTGGTGAATGCTCGCCCCGCCGAGAGACTCGCCGAGTGGGTGCGGCGCGGTAAGTAACCCGCCAAGTCCGCGAAGTCGCGTCACTCTTCGGTGTACGGGCCTTCATCCCTACACCAAACAGCGTCACTTTCCGCTTTACACCGGCCGCGCGCGGCGCGTAAATGGCCGAGCGGGGGTGAGCGGCGAGGGAGGGTTACCGTGCAGAAACGCGCAGTCGGTGCTCTGTGTGTCGTCCTCGCGCTGAGCTTCTCGGCTTGTCAGAAGCTCGACCAAGGACCCGCCGCACCCAAGGCCCCAGGTCCGCTCAAGTTCGACGCCGCGCAGTTCGCGGACGCCATTCCGCTCGAATACGGAACACTGGTCGGAGTCACTCAGAACAGTCCCGGCTGGGTCGGGCTGTGGTTCCAGAAGCGCGACAACACGATCGTGGTGGCCTTCGTGAACATCGACGACGGCAGGCTCTACGACAAGTCACTCAGCATTCCGAGAAAGTGAGTCGAGGACGATATGGACCTGGATAGATGGATCTCGCCGATTTCGCGGCTGTTCTTCCTCGCGGCGTTCGCGCTACTCGCCGCCGCGGTGGCCGAGCGCGTCGCCAATGCCACCGGCTACACCCTGCTCGGCGGCGCGCTCACTGGCGGCCGCCTGTTCGAGATCGCGGCCATGCTGCTGATCTTCGTCATCGCGATGCAGGTGCGCGAGATGCGCGAGGAGCTGCGGCGCGGCCGCTGAGTCACTCGGCGGGCGCTCGGCTCCGCCCGAACACCAGCCAGAACGGGATCGCGCTGGCGATCACGGCGAGACATACTAGTGACTCGCGCGGATTTCCGGTCAACATCGCCCACGCCACCGCCGCATTCGCGAGCACGTACAGACCGGGCACCCACGGGTAGCCCCAGGCGCGGTACGGGCGCGGCATGTCGGGCCGGCGCGCGCGCAGCACGTACAGCGCGAGCGTGTCCGCGATCGTCGCGAGCACGATCGCGAAGGTGGTGAAGTCGAGCACGCTGGGGAAGCTGCGCAGCACGAGTAACAGCACGGCGGCCACCCCGCCCTGCACCCAGATCGCCACGTGCGGTGTCTGGTAGAGCGCGTGCACCGAATCGACGCCGCGGAAGAAGCGCTGGTCCAGCGCCATGGCATACGCGATGCGCGGGCCGACGAGGATCGTGGCGTTCAGGGTCGCGACGATCGAGCCGAGCACGAACATCGCGAGCAGGGTGCCACTCACTGGGCCGAACAGCGCGCGCGCCGCGGCCTCGCCCGCGTTGCCCGACTGGCGGAGGTCGGCCAGCGGAAGCGCGTAGAGATACACGGCATTGACCGCGAGATACACGGCGATGCAGACCGCAAGCCCGAGAAACAGCGAGCGCGGCACGTTGCGCTGCGGGTCGCGTATCTCGCTGGCGACGTACACCGTGGCGTTCCAGCCGAGATAGCTGAACAGCACGGGTGACAGCGCGAGACCGAAGTCGTTCCACGAAGCCCCGCCCTCGCCCGCGCCGAACACCGAGAGGCGAGTCACATCGCCCGTCCCCAGAAACGGCGCGAGCACCACCAGCGCCGCGAGCGCCGCGATCTTCAGCACCGCGCCCGCGTTGTTCACGCGCGCGCTCTCGCGCACGCCGACCACGTTCAGCCAGCTGGCGCCGAGCGTCGCGGCGAGCGCCACCGCGAGCTTCGCGCCCTCGCCCATCGGGACGAACGCGGCCAGCGCCTCGGCCGTGCCCGCGGCGAGCGTCGCGACGGTGCCCGTGAAGATCGCGAAGAACGAGACCCAGCCGGTCACGAAGCCCGCGAACGGCGAGAACGCCTCGCGCAGATACACGTAGTCACCGCCCGCGTGCGGATACATCGCCCCGAGCTCGGCGTTCGCGAGCGCACCCGCGAGTGACAGCGCGCCGCCCGCGAGCCACACGGCGAGGATCAGCCCAGCGTGCGGCAGCCGGTCCGCGATCGCGCCGGGAGTCAGAAAGATCCCCGAGCCGATCACCGACGCGACACACAGAAGCGTCGCGTCCGTGAGTCCGAGCGTCGGGACTAGCCGATCCCGCGGATGTCTATCCCCCCCCATGTCGCGATTCTAGCTGACGCCGAGCGAGGGCCGCCCCGAGCGAGGCTCGCAAGCGGCGCAGCCGCGCGCAGCGAGCCGCAGGCGAGCGAAGTCAATCGGAGAGGACTTCTTCGTACAGGTTGCGCACGTCCTCGATGCGGGAATCGAGTGACTCGCGCGTCCAGTCACGCGTCGAGATCGGCGGCAGCACCACGATGTCGATCGTCGCCGGCCGCACCACGAGCCCGCTCTTCGGCAGCGCGTCGAGCGCGTTGCGAATCACGATCGGCACGATCGGCACGCGCGCCTGCATGGCCATGTGGAAGGCGCCCTTCTTGAAGCGGCCCAGACGCGGCGTCGGGGCGCGCGTGCCCTCGGGGGCGATCGCGAGCGACGTGCCGGCGCGCAGCGCGTCGACCGCGGGCTGCAGCGCCTGGATCGCGGCGCTCGAGTTCGCGCGGTCGACGAACACCGTGCCGAGCATGCCCGCGAGCTGGCCGAGCACCGGGATGCGCGACAGCTCCTTCTTCGCCACGCCGACGAAGTCGCGCCTGAGTAACTTGCAGAGCAGCAACACGTCGAGTGAGCTCTGATGGTTGAAGATGAACACCGAGGGCCGCGACGACCACAGGTGTTCCTCGCCGCGCACGCGTAACTCGATTCCCGCGAGCGCGGTGCCCAAGTCACCCCACGCGCCGAGCGCGAAGTCGAGCCCGACCTTCGGCTTGCCAGTCACGAGCGCGAGCGGCACGCCGAGCGCGAGCGCGAGCCCGCTCGACGCCGTGGCGAGCCCCGTGCGCACGACGTCGGCGAAGCTCGGCCGGCCGCGGCTGCCGAAGCGGCGCACCGGCCACGCGCGGCGCTCGGCGATGCGAGTGAGTCGTGAGTCGGGATTCGTGGGGCGCGGGCGGCCCACGATCTCGAACAGCGGCAGATCCTCCGAGCCGTCGCTGTAGAAGTAACTCTGCGACAGGTCGAGCCCCTCTTCCGCCGCCAGCCCGCGCGCCGCTTCGGCCTTGCCCTCGCCCCAGCACGCGGGCCTCACGAAGCTGCCAGTGAACTTTCCGTTCTCGACTTCGAGCTTCGTGCACAACACGCGCTCGATTCCCAAGTCACGCGCGAGCGGCGCGATCTGGTAGCGCGTCGCCGCGGACACGATCGCGACCGTGTGACCGCGCCGGCGGTGCGCCTCGACGAGCGCGCGTGACTCGGGATAGATGAGCGCCGCGAGCTCCGACTCGAAGAGTCTCTCGCCGGTGTCGACGAGCTCCTGCTCGGGTGTTCCCGCGAGGATCCCCGACCAGGCGGTGAGGATGCCCGAGAAGCCGATCGTGCCGCGCTGGAAGCCGACCCACGCGAGCGCGTTCTCGCGAAAATCCGCCGCGCTCATCTGCCCCGACAGGAGCCGGTCGCGCCAGAACGCGATGCCGGAGAAGCCGGACAGGAGCGTGCCGTCGACGTCGAAGAACGCCCCGACCTTCGGACCTGCCGGTCCGCGTTCGATCTCTTCCGTCAGGAACGTCCCGGCGCGCATCGTCACCGCGGATCGTATCTCGGCGCGCGAGTCGGCGGCGAGAGTGGCGCGCGTGGCACTCGGCGGCTCAACAGAAAGCCCCATTACACCGAATAGTTTCGCCAACCCCATGCGTATCTCGACCCGCGCCCGAATTTCCCCCCTGCTCGCCGCGCTGGCGCTCTTCGCAGCGCCGGCCGGCGCGCGCGCGGGCACGTTCGAGGTCTCGCCGATCTTCGATTCACAGGGGAAGAGCGACTCGTCGCAGGCGCCGGAGCAGGAAGCTCCCGCTCACGACTGGAACGCACTCAGCACCGACGAGTCATTCAAGGAGCAGCCCGCGTCGGCCGCGCCCGCGAACGGCCCGGCGCCCCTTCTCGAGCGCCACCGACTCACTCCCACCGAGACGGCGCAGCCGGCCGAGCCGCCGTCGTTCGGTGACTTGGACCGAGTCATTCCGCCCGACGCGCGCGCCGACATCGCCGCAAGCTGGGCGCGCTGGGCGCCGCGCCTCGAGTTCGCGCTCGACGAGACTTACGAGACACTCCCGCCCGAGTGGCGCGTGCGTGCCTCCGCCTTTCGCGCGTTCGCGATCAAGCCCGGCGGGCAGCGCTGGCTCACCGCGGGGCTGGTCGCGCTGGTCGTGCTGCTCGTGCTCGCGCGCTCGGCGCGCGGGGCCGGCGACCTGGTCGTGGTCATCGCGTACCCCGACGACCTGCGCGGCAGCTTCAGTGTCTCGCTCTCGCGGCGGCGGCCGCGCCGCAAGCGCTCGACCGCGGGCGAGCGCGAAGCCGCGAAGGGCAAGGTGTCGTCGCGCACGGTGCACTATCTCGTGTCGCGCGAGACTCAGTTCCGCGGCGTCCCGCCGGGCAAGCACTGGGTCACGGTCGACGGCGAGCTGTACGGCGCCAGCAGCGAGGCGGCGCTCGAGGAGCCGTTCGAGTCACAGCAGGTCTCCGTCGGCAGCCGAGACACCCAGCGCGTCGAGTTCGACCTGAAGCCGCGCCACTGCCCGGTCGAGATTCGAGTCACTTGGGACGGCCAGCCCATGCGCGAGTGCGCGGTCTCGGTCGCGGGCCGGCCCGACACCTTCCGCAACCTGCGCGGCCAGTCCGCGCGCATCGGCCTGCCGCTCGGCAAGCATCTGGTGGCGCTGGGCAGCGGCGACCGCGTCGCCGAGCGCGAGGTCGTGGTCGAGAATTACTCGACGCTCGTCATCGACATCGACCTGGGCGCGTCGGACGGCGTGCTGTTCAAGGGCTGCCCGCCCGCGGTGAATCCGTATTTGCAGGGCGACGTGCCGACCGCGGCGCGCGCGCTCGCGCGCGAGGGCCAGGACAAGCTCTCGAACTTCCTGCTCGCGCGCATGCACGCGTCGCAGGGCAACAAGGCGCGCGCGGCCGAGCACTACGAATACGCCGAGTATTTCGCCGACGCGGCGCGGCTGCGCGAGGAAGTGAGTGAGTGGTCTCGCGCCGCGGGCTTGTATCAGAAGGCCGGCGAGCTGGCGCGTTCGGCCGAGATGTTCCGCCGCGCGGGTGACCCGATCCGCGCGGGCAAGGCGTACGAAGCCGCGGCCGACTACGAGCGCGCGCTCGCGTGCTACCGCGAAGCCGGCGAGACGGACCGCGTCATTGGCGTGCTGGAGCGCAGCGGTGAGTCGTTCAAGGCCGCCGTGCTCGCGCGCGAGAACGACGACCGCGCGCGCGCCATCAAGCTCCTGCAGCAGGTGCTGCCCGGCGACCCGAATTACGGCGAAGCCTGTCTCCTGCTGGCCGACGCGCTCGAGAGCGAGGGACACACCGACCTCGCGGCGCGCAAGCTCGAAGAGCGCATCGAGCGCGGGCCGATGAGCGAGGTCGATCCCTCGCTGCGCGCGCGCCTGGCCGAGCTGCTCGAGCGCAGCGGCGAGCCCGCGCGCGCGATCGAGGTGCTCGAGAAGCTGCGCGAGGACGAGCCGACTTACCCCGAAGTCTCGACGCGCATCGACTCACTGCGCAAGCGTGTCTCGCAGGCGCGCGACGCGAGCGGGCGACTCACTGCGGCCACCGTGCCGATCGTGGCCGAGAGCCGCTACGAGATCATCGAGCAGATCGGACGCGGCGGCATGGGCGTCGTGTACCGCGCGCGCGACAAGAGACTCGGCCGCGAGGTCGCGCTGAAGAGACTGCCCGACAACCTCCGCGACCATCCCTCCGCCGTGCAGCTGTTCCTGCGCGAAGGCCGCGCAGCCGCCGCGCTGAATCACCCGAACATCGTGACCATCTTCGACGCCGATCAAGAGGATCAGTCGTACTTCATCACGATGGAGCTGCTCGAGGGCGACCCGCTGCACGTGATCCTGCGGCGCGCGGGCAAGCTGTCCGCGCGTGACTGCGCGCGGCTCGGCGTGCAGATCTGCGCGGGGCTCGAGTACGCGCACGACCGGCGCATCGTCCACCGCGACATCAAGACCGCGAATCTCTTCTTCACGCGCGGCAAAGTCGTGAAGATCATGGACTTCGGTCTGGCCAAGATGGTCGAAGAGGTGCGCCGCTCGGCCACGGTGATCGGCGGCACCCCGTATTACATGGCGCCGGAGCAGGCCGTGGGTGACTCGGTCGACGCGCGCGCCGACATCTACGCGCTCGGAGTCACTTTCTACGAGCTCGTGACTGGCAACGTTCCGTTCAAGGACGGCGACGTGACTTACCACCACCGCCACACGCAGCCGCCCGACCCGCGCACCAAGGTCGAGAATCTCCCCGACGGCTTCGCGCAGCTGATCCTCGAGATGATGGCCAAAGACCCGGCGCTCCGGTGCTCGAGCGCCGCGGCAGTGGCCGCGCGACTCGCCCCGTTCACCGCCTGATTTACTTCGCTGCCTGCGGCTCGCTGCGCGCTTCGCTTGCGGGCCTCGCTCGGGGCGGCCCTCGCTCGGCCGTCTTCGTGGCGAGTCAGTGCACCTGAAGAGTGAGTCGCCTACTGACCTTCGCGTTCGCGCTTCTGGCGCTCCTCGAACAGCGCGCGGAAGCGCTCGGGTGGCACCGAGACGAAGAGGCCCTCGGCCTCGGCGCAGAGTGAGTCGCCGGCGAAGAGCTTCCCGCTGCAGAAGATCTTGCGGCCCTCGGTGCGGTCGTGCGTCGCTTCGAAGCGCAGCTCGGTGTGCAGCGGCGTGGGCCGGCGATAGCGGATCGTGAGTGACCCGGTCATGCCAGGCGTTCCTGACAGCGCGTTCGCGAAGCCGAGCACTTCGTCGAACGCAGCCGCGACGTAGCCGCCGTGCAGACACCCGGGAGGGCCTTCGTACGCGACGCCGAAGATCGCGCGGCCGCGCACCGTCTTGCCGTCGGGCTCGGCCCAGAGCTCGACCGGCGGCGCGAGCGGATTCGAGCGCCCGATCAGCGGGCTGTGATCGAAGAAGCCGCCGGTGTTTCCCGCGGGCGAAGTCTCGGACCAGCCCTCGTAGGGATGCGGGCGCGGGTGAGTCGCGAGTCTCTCGGCGTAGCGCTCGAGCGCGTCGGCCGCGGCGGCGAGCTCGGACTCGGGCGCGTCGCTCTCGATGAGTCGCGCGATCACGACGCGCATCGCGGCAGCCAGGCGCCGGCGCTCCTTCCACGCGCCCTGCACCTCGGCTTGCCTGTTCTCCCAGCGCAGGAGGCTGTTGCGCAGGTCGGTGTCTTCAGCCACGTCCGATCCCCTCCACTGACTCGAAGCGCGCCAGCGCCGCGGGCAGCGCGGGATAGCCGGCCTCCGCGGGAATGGCGAGCTTCGGCTTGCCGTCGGCGCCGCGCGCGATCGTCGGCTGCACGGTCACGACGGGCTGTTTGCGCGCGCGCTCGAGCGCACCGGCCACGTCGCGTGACTCGGCGAGGCGCGCCAGGTTCATGAGCGTCGGATAGATGATCGTGCGCGTGCCCGTCTCGGCGGCGCGCAGCGCGTCGGCGGGGGTGATCCAGACCGAGTCGACTGACTCGTTCCCGTCGTGCAGCGCGAGCTGGTCCTCGGGCGCGGCGGCCACGAAGAAGTGAGTGTCGAAGCGCTTGGGCACCACGGCCGGGGTGATCCAGTGCGCCCACGGCACCAGCTGGTCGCAGGCGAGCAAGAGGTCCTCGCGCGCGACCAGCGCGGCGAACTCGCTGCCCGGAGCGGCGCGCGAGAAGAGTGACTCGGCGCCGCGCGCGCGCGCGAGCAGGACGCCGCACTCCTCGAAGGTCTCGCGGATCGCGGCCACGCGCAGCGCCCTCGTGTCGTCGTCGGCCGCGAGTGACTCGCCGCAGCGCGGGCGCAGCGCTGGATCGGCGTCGGCCGGGTCCACCTTGCCCCCGGGAAACACGAGCGCGCCGGTCGCGAAGTCGATCTGGTGGTGGCGCTCGACCATGAACACTTCGAGGCCGTGCGCGCGGTCGCGCACGAGCAGCACGGTGGCCGCGAGTCGGGGGCTCGGCTTCGGGTCACTCATGATCTACGGCGCGCAGCCTCGCGTGGAGCAGTCGGTCTCGAGGTCGTCCGCGGCGTTGAAGAGCTCGCAGCTGCGGCACCGGCCGGCCGCGTCGAGACACTCGGCCAGCTCGACCGGGTCGTCGGTGTCGCAGCCGGGGAATGCGGTCGAGAGGTCGACCAGTTTCTTCGTGCACGAGTTCGCGATCGCGCGCGACGCCTTGCTGGGCTTGTTCAGCGCGAGGTCGCCCGTGCAGTCCTTGAACACGCTCTTCTTCGGATCGGTGAGTCCCTGGTCGAGACACGCGGCCAGGTCTTCGCTCTCGAGGATGGTGTCCTTCGTGAGCCCGAGCTTCTTGCAGCGCATGAACTCGGCGCGGCGCGAGCGCTGGCACGTGTTGAGCGCGGAGAGCACGGCCTTCTGACACGCGGCGGCGTTTCTCGTGACGACGTCGGTCGTCTTGACGATGACTCCGGCTTGGAGTGAGTCGCCCAGCGCGTCGCGCGCCAGCGCGAGCTCGGAGGCGATCGCGGCGTCCATGCCCGCGTCGATGCCCGCGTAGCCGACGTCGGGCGGCAGCGGCAGACACTCCTTGGTGTCGGTCTTCAGCCCGGCTGCGCGGCTGCGCGCCAGCCGGTCGTTGAAGTCGTCCTCGGCGCACTGGTCGACGGTGACCACGCCGAGCTTCGCGTTCGCGCCCTTGTCCACGCACATTCGCACGTTCGAGTTCTGCGTATTCGCGGCCGACACGAAGCGCTCGTTCAGGTGGCGCACGCAGGCGTCCTGCAGCTTCGTGCCGCCGAGTAAGTCGAAGCGCAGCCGGTACACGTTGCCGCCGCCGTTCATCACGTACAGGTCGCCGTCCTGGTCCTCGCCGAACGAGAGCAGGCCGCCTAGCGAAGTGATCGTCGAGCGATTCCACGTCTGGCCGGTGCGGGTCAGCGCGAAGATCTGGCTGCTGCCGCGATCGCCGAAGACGTATCTGCCGCGCCAGCTCGAGACACTTCCGCGGTACACGAAGCCGCCGATGATCGTGCTGCCCGTGCCGCGCCCGTAGTCGTGAACCGGATCGGTGTAGCCCGGGTCGTCGCAGGGCGCGACGTACGCGGGGCAGCTCGCGCCCTGCGGATTCGCGAAGTGACACAGGTTGCCTTCGTGCACCTTCCAGCCGTAGTTCACGGCGCGGCCCGCGTTCGGCGCGGGGCTCATGTCGACCTCTTCGCGCTCCACTTGCCCGACGTCGCCGATCCAGAGATCGCCTGTGACTCGGTCGAACGAGAAGCGGTACGGGTTTCGCAGGCCGAGCGACCACGTCTCCGGCGCGTAGTTCGGGTCACTCGCGAACGGGTTTCCGGCGGGGATCGCGTAGTGCGGGTGACTCATCGGGCCGGCGGTGTTGGGGTCGATCCGAAGCAGCTTTCCGAACAGCACCCCGCGCGTCTGCGCGAGACACATCGGGTCGTTGCCGCTGCCGCCGTCGCCGAAGCCGAAGTACAGCATGTCGTCCGGGCCGAACTGCAGCTGCCCGCCCTTGTGATTCGAGAACTGGCCGCCGCCGGGTGACTGCTGCGTCAGTATCTCGACCGCGCTGTTCGTGTCGGCGTGACTCGGATCGCCCTCGAGCGCCGTGTAACTCGCGATCACCGTCTCGAGCGGCGACGTGCCCGAACCGTCGCGCGTGTACGCCACGTACACCTTCCGGTTCGTCGCGAAGTCCGGATCGAACGCGAGCGAGTGCAGCCCACCCTCGCCCGCCGAGCCGAACGCGATGTTCGGGATCTCGAGGAATGCGTCGTTCGGCTCCTGCAGCGCGCCGTTCGCGAAGATCCGGATGCGCCCGCCGAGCTCGCTGATGAAGAGTCGCCCCGTGCCGTCCGGCGGCTCCGCGAGGAAAGACGGAGAGCTCGCCTGGTCGGTCACGAGCTCGAGAAAGTCCTGCGCGCGAGTTGCGCGCGGCAGAAAAAACAGGAGCGCGATCGGCAAGATGAACAGCTTCCGCATGCCGACGATCGTACAACATGGGGAGGGGGCGGCCGTACGGGGGGTCACTTGAGCCCGAGCGCGCCGCGCGCCAGACTGATTCAACCCAGAGGAGACGCGATGACGAAGCTCGAGTGGACGCGCGAGGAGCTCTTGGCCGATTCGCCCTACGAGGAGCCGCTGATCGCGGGCGCCGTGCGCTGTCACGGCGGGTTTCAGAACGGCATGTACGTCTCGCCGCGCACCGAGCACCGCGTGCCGGCGATCGCCGCGTGGCAGGCGCGGCTGCGCGCCGACGGTCACGCGCTGGTCGACGTACCCAAGCAGTTCGTGCCGCCGCACTACCCGAACTATCCGCAGGCGAAGCTGCTCCTGCAGGAAGGCGTGCGCGATCCGATCACGCGCTCACTCACTACGATCTCGATCGTCGAGGGCTTCGGCGCGCGCATCCGCGACTTACCGGTTCCCGACTTCGCGCGCGAGGTCGCGGGTGACTTGGGCGGCACGGCGCTCTGTCACTTGGGCGAGGGTCTCTTCGAAGCGCACGCGCGCGACGAGGCGGGCTTCCGCGACCAGGGCGGTCACAAGCAGATGTGGGAGGCCGCGCGCGACCTGGGCCTTCAGAAGCCCGAGATCCCCGACGACGTGCTGCTCGGCCTGATGATGGGCGGCGGGCGCGGCGAGCGGAAGCGCATGTTCCCCGAGCTGTCGGCGCGCATGGAAGAAGGGATCACGTTCATGGCCAACGTGATGGTGGTCGAGATCTTCGCGGAGGACGTGTTCGAGTGGGCGAAGGCGCTGCTCGGCGATCCCGAAGTGTCTGCCGAGCCGGAGCGCGCCGCGGCCATGGTCGCGCACATCCAGGCCGACGAGAAACCGCACGTCGAGTATCTCCGCACGGCGCTGTCCGAGCTGCGCGCGCGGCGGCTGCGCTCGCCCGACGGGAAGCACGAGCTCGACGGCCGGGTGGTGATCGACAAGATCCTCGACGCGCAGCTGCGCCAGATCGCGACGAACCGGCCGGCGCGCGAGAGACTCGACGTGCAGAAGGCGATCCGCCTGGCGCTCGACGACGAGCCGCGCTCCGCGAAGCTCGCCAGCCGCTTCGAGTCACTCGACTCGGGCTGGGTGTTCCCGAAGCGCGACGACGAGCGCCTCGAGCTATTGCTGCCTTGAAGCGGCTGCGGGTCGAGCTCGAGCGCGCGGTGCGCACCTCGCGCATCGGCTTCACGGCGTTGTGCGTCTGGCTGCGCGAGAAGATCCCGACGTGGTGGGACAAGTCACTCGGGCGCGATCCGGCGAAGCGCGACTACTCGCGCATCCACCAGCGCAACGCCGACCAGATCTTCCGCACCGCGAGCCGGCTGCGCGGGCTCTTGCTCAAAGTGTGTCAGGTGGTCGGCACGCGCTCGGACGTGTTTCCGCCGGAGTACGTGAAGACTCTGTCGCGCGCGCAGGACCGCGTGCCGCCGCGGCCGTTCGCGGTGATTCGCGCGGTGGTCGAGCGCGAGCTCGGCAAGCCGCTCGACGCCGTGTACTCGAGCTTCGAAGAGACTCCGCTCGCGTCGGCGTCGCTCGCGCAGGTGCACCGGGCGCGGCTGCTCGACGGCCGCGAGGTCGCCGTCAAGGTCCAGTACCCGGACATCGAGCACATCGTGCGCACGGACCTGGCCGCGCTGCGCCGCATCTGTCAGATCTACGAGCGCTTCGACCCGCAGCCGCTCGAGTTACTGCCGCTGCTCGACGAGCTGCAGACTCACTTGAAGCTCGAGCTGGATTTCCGGCGCGAGACCGCGAACGCGGACCGCATCCGCGAGCTGTTCAAGGACGACCGCTCGGTGATCGTGCCCGTGATCGACTACGAGCACTCGCGCGAGCGAGTCATCACGATGTCACTCGTGACTGGCATCAAGGTGAACGACCGCGCGGCGCTCGAGGCCGCGGGCATCGACCCCGAGGACGTGGTCGCGGGACTCACTACGCTCTGGAACCAGCAGCTCATGGGGCTGGGCTTCTTCCACGCGGACCCGCACCCCGGGAACGTGCTGGTCCAGCCGGGACCGAAGGGGCCGAAGTTCGTGATCCTCGACTTCGGCCTCGCGAAGCAGCTGCCCAAGGGCTTCGGCCTCGGTCTCTTCGAGCTGATGTTCTCGCTCATGACCGAGAACGAGTCCGCGATGGTGCGCGCGCTGAAGGAGCTCGGCTTCCGAACGAAGAGCGGTGACTCGGAGACTTACGCGCTCATCGCGCGCCAGATGATGGACAACGCGCGGCGCGGGAACGTGCGCGGCAACGCGCGCGGCGAGCTCACCGAAGAGATGACCGACGAGCTGATGGAGTCGATCCGCAAGGACCCGATCGTCGAGGTCCCGGCCGACTTCGTGCTCGTGGCGCGCGTGTTCTCGCTCTTGCAGGGGATCGCGCACTCACTCGGTGGCCGGCCGAACACGCTCGACTCACTGAGTGGGGCGCGGAGGTAGCGCCAGCGGGGATCCGTCTGATGTGCGGCGCGTGTCTCGCGCCTTAGCGGTTCATCGTCCAGAAGTCAGAGAACTTGCCGCAGTCCAGATTCGCGAACGGCTCTGCCGCGATCTTCGGGTTGCCGGGCACGGCGGTGGGCTTGTCGCCCGCGAAGCTGCGGTCGATCACGCCGTCGAAGTTCGTGTCTTCGTCCTGGCGCGACGCCGCGCCGCCCGAGTAAGTCAGGATCACGTCGACCTTGCGGTCGCCGTTGGTGTCGGCCTCGAGCGCGACTTTCTGGCCGCCCTGATACACCTCGCGCTGATCGACCTTGCCCCTGCCCTTGGTGTCGATCAGCACCTGAGTCACCGCGCCATTCGCGACCACCGCGCGCGCGTCGAGCGTGCCGTTGCCGTCGGTGTCGACGCACTGCGCAGTCACTTGACCCGACGGGTCCAGGAACAGGCGCTTGTCGGGGCGGCGGCGCTTGGGATCCGAGATCAGCTCCTGCTCGGCGGGCTTGCCGTCCGGGCCGAAGACCGTGAGCACGTCGGGCTTGCCCGCGCCCTTCGTGTCCTGGCCCTGGCGCACCACGACGCCGTTCGCCAGGTAAGTCCACGTGTCGATCTTGCAGTCGGCGTTCGAGTCCTTCTCCTCGCGCACCACGTTGCCGCTGGCGTCGTAGTCCTGCACGAGTGACTTGCAGCCGCCGCTCGTCTGTTCCAGACGCGTCGGCTTGCCGTCCTTGAGTGACACGGTGACGTCGGGCTTGCCGTCGCCGTCCTTGTCTTCCTGCTTCTGAGTCACGTTGCCGCTCGCGTCGAGCGTGAGCCACGTGTCGATCTTGCCGTCGCCGTTCGAGTCGGCCTCCTGAACCTGCGCGCCGCCCTTGGCGGTCGACGAGCGTCGGTCGATCACGCCGTCGAAGTTCGCGTCCTCTTCCTGCCGCACGACGGCGCCGCCCGCGTACCACGCGAACACGTCGGGCTTGCCGTCGCCGTTCGAGTCCTTCTCGGTGCGAGTCACTTCGCCCTTTTCGAGATAGCTGATGGTCTCGTAAGAGCCGTTGCCGTCGGTATCGGCCTCCGTGCGCGACGGCGTGCCGTCGGCCGCGAACGTCGTCTTCACGTCGGGCTTGCCGTCGTGATTCGTGTCTTCGGTCTGACTCGCCTTCTTGCCGTTCGCGTACTCGGTGATCACATCGGGCTTGCCGTCGCCGTCGGTGTCGGCCTCGGAGTGAGCCTGCACGCCGCTGGCGTAGGAGATCACGAGCTCGTACTTCCCGTCGAAGTCGCGGTCCTGCTCTTCGCGGCCGAGCTCGCCGGCCTGATACAGCTTCACGACGTCGGGCTTGCCGTCCGCGTTGGTGTCGATCTCTTCGCGCTGGGCCTTGCCCTGTGAGTCGAAGCCGACCCACAGATCGACCTTGCCGTCGCCGTTCGTGTCTCGCTCCTGAGTCGCCTGCTGGCCGTCCTTGAAGGCGATGACTGAGTCGAACTTGCCCGTGCCCTTCGTGTCTTGCTCCTGGCGCACGGGCTGGCCGTTCTCGAACGTGGTGGCGACGTCGAACTTCCCCGTGCCCTTGCTGTCGCGCTCCTCGCGGACTTTCTGGCCGTTCGCGTATTCCACGCGCAGGTCGAGCTTGCCGTCGCCGTTCGAGTCACGTTCCTCGCGCACGACCTGGCCGTCGGGGCCGAGCTCGCCGCGCACCTCGGGCTTGCCGTTGCGGTCCATGTCCTCGACGAAACGCGCCGGCTTCCCGTCCACGAATTCGACGATGCGGTCCACCTGGCCGTCGCCGTTCTTGTCTTCCTCGAGCTTGGCAGTGACTCCGCTCGGATCGTTCGTGCGCCACTGGTCCGGCTTGCCGTTGCCGTCGGTGTCCTTCAGGACGCGCTCTTCCTTGCCCGACTCGACGTTCAGCACGACCCACGTGTCGACCTTGCCGTCGTGGTCCGCGTCCTGCTCCTGTTTCTCGAGGCGCTCCTTCGGGTCGTAGAAGTTCCAGAGGTCGATCTTGCCGTCGCCGTTCTCGTCGAGCTCGACGCGCGCCAGCTTCCCCTTGTCGTTGAAGGTCTCGAGTCTCTCGGGCTTGCCGTCGCCGTTCGCGTCCGTGGTGCGGCGCTGGATCTTGCCGTCCACTGACTCGGCGACGATCTCGAAGCGGCCGTCGTGGTCCTGGTCCAGGCTCTCGCGCCGGACGTCGCCGTTCGCGTCGAACTCGTAGCGCGCGTCCGCCTTGCCGTCGCCGTTGCGGTCCTCTTCCTGAGTGACTCGCTTGCCGTTGTCGTACACGACGGTCGTGTCCGGCTTCCCGTCGAAGTTCGTGTCGGCCACGCTCTTGGTCGCCTTGTCGCCGGCGTAGTCGGTGGTCGTGTCGAGCTTGCCGTCGTTGTTCGTGTCCTGCTCTTCGCGCACGCGCTGGCCGTTCGCGAACGTGCGCACCAGCATCGGGACGGTGGCGCCCTTCGCGAAGTGCTCTTCCTTCACCTTCACGCCTTGTGAGTCGTAAGTCGCGATCAGCTCGGGCTTGCCGTCGCCGTCCAGATCGCGCGTCTGCTTCGCTTCCTTGCCGTTCTCGTAGGTCGAAACGGTGTCGAGTGACCCGTTGCCGTCCGTGTCGGCCTCGCGCTTCGCGATCACGTCGTTCTGGTACGTGGTGACGATGTCCGCGCGGCCGTCGCCGTTCGTGTCTTCCTCGACCCGCGACTTCACGCCTTTGTCGTAGCGGATGGTCACGTCGAAACGGCCGTCGCGGTTGGTGTCCTGCACCTCGAGTGACTTCTTGCCGTCGGCGTCGAACTCGGCGCGCACGTCGGGCTTGTTGTCTCCGTCCTGGTCGTCCTCGACGCGCGACGGCTTGCCGGCCGTGTAAGTCACCCAGCGGTCGATGCGGCCGTCACCGTTGGTGTCTTCCTCGGAGCGCGTGCGCTCGCCGTTCTCGAAGTGCACGACTGACTCGGGTTTGCCGTCGCCGTTCTTGTCGTCGCGCTGCACCTTCGGCTTGCCGTTCTCGAGCGCGAGCCACTGGTCGACCTTGCCGTTGAAGTCCGTGTCTCGCTCGTGCGCGATCTCGTTGCCCGAGACGTCGTAGCGGATCCACAGGTCGATCTTGCCGTCGTGGTTCGTGTCGTCCTCGGTCCGTTCGGGGACGCCGTTCTTGTAGAAGACCGTCTGGTCGAAGATGCCGTCGCCGTTGGTGTCGGTCTTGCGGCGCGCGAGCTGCTCGTTGTCGTCGTACTCGAGGACGACCTTGTTCTTCTGCTGCGCCTGCGCGAGCGAGCTACTCGCGAGCAGCGCGACGAGCGCCGCGAGACACAGTGAGAGGCGGCGAGCCAAGTGACTCAGCTTCCGGTTGCGGCCGCGACGTTGAAGGTGCCGACCAGGCCGCGGCGCGCGAGACAGCGCACGGCCTCGGGCATCGCCGCGAACGGCGACGCCGCGCGGAGCGCGTCGAGCGCGGTGGCGCCCACGCGCGAGTCACTCGCCGACTCGAGATCGGAAGCCATGACGGAGCCGCTCGAGTCGAGCTTGAAGCGGAGCAGCACCTTGCCCTGCGCACTCGCGTCGTTCGGCGGGCTCCAGCGCTGGTACATGCGGCTCTGAATCTGCTTGATGTAGGCCTGCACCTCGGGCTTCGACGTGCACTCTTCGAGGCTGATGCCGCCGCCGTCGCCGCCGGTGCCGTTGCCGCCGTCGCCCTTCAAGAAGCCCTGACCCACGCGCGTGTTCACGTTCGCGAGCGGCGCGCCGTCGGGCGAGCCGAGCACGTCGCGGTTCGAGTTGATGCCTTCGCGCACCGACGAGCCGCTGCCGAGACTCACGGCCGAGCCGGTGCCCGTCGTGTTGCCGCTCTCGACGACCTGCTTCGGGCCCGCCGACGCGCCGACCGGCAACGACGCAGTCACTGTCCCGCGCAGCGCCGGCGCCGCGGCCGCGCCCATGTCGATCTTCGCGACCTGAGCCGTCGCGACGGAGTCGATCGCGACCGCGCGCTCGGCGACGACCGTCGCGTGCGCGATGTCCTTCGGCGCGACGACCGCGGCGACCTCGTTCATCTGGATCTTCTGCGCCGCGATGTCCGGCGACGCCTGCTGGATCACCGTCGGGTTCACGATCTGCGGCGCGACGGCCTGCGCCTGCGGCTTGAAGTCGAGTGACTTGCGCTCGGCGAGCGCCTTCGGCGCGGGCGCCGGCTCCGGCTCGGGCTCCGGCTTCGCCTCGACCTCTTCGACCGGCGGCGGAGGCGGCGGCGCCTCTTCCTTGATGATCTGCACCGGCAGGATCTCTTCGCGGATCGCCGGCGTCAGGTACGCGACCGTGAGCAGGAAGAGCAGCAACAGCGCGTGAATCGCGGTCGAGATCGTCGTGGAGCGGACGTTCTCGCCCTTGAAATCGGCGACCTCGTCGTTGATGCCGGGAAACGCCTCACGCCGCCCCGCGGGCGTGCCGGCGCGAAAAGCGGCGCCGATACGACGCGTCCGCATGGGACTGCGGCGTCCGTGTCGGCGTTTGATCTTCAGGGGCTGAGTCATCGTTCGCAGGCGCTCCTCGACTCCGTGGTACTGCCACCTTCCCGGGTGTCGCTGCCACTACGTCCGTGTCCCGGTGGCGAACCGCGCTGCGTGCTCACGAGACGGCAAGTGTTTGCCGATCCCTCTCATCGGAATACGCGGCGAGTCGCTCAAGGGACGGCTGCGCCTTGGACGCGGCCCCGAAAGGGCCGATTCGGCGCGGCCTTGGACAAGAGAAGGCGACCGGATGCTAGTCAAGCGCAGGGGACCGAGTCAACGCGGCGGGTCACCAGATCCAACGCGCGGAAGTGTCGTACAACCCTGCGTCCGTGCGTGTGATCGGATAGCCTCCCGAGCCTCTCGAAATTGGAAGGGATGACCGTGGATCCAGCAGCAACTCAAGCAGCGGCGACGACGATGATGACGGGCCAGTCCTTGGGACTGGGGCCGGAAGAGATTCTCCACCTGTTGTGGGAAGGGCGGCTCACCGTCATCCCGCTGGCGTTTCTCTCGATCGTCGCGCTGGCGATCCTGATTCAGCAGCTCCTGCGGATGCGCGGCGTCGAGCGCCGCAGCCGCGAGCTGACCCGCAAAGTGATCGACGCGATCGTGAAGCACGACCTCGTGACTGCGCGCTCGCTGTGTGAGTCGACCAAGACGCCGCTCTCCGGGATCTTCATGGAGGGCCTGCGCTGGCGAAACATCGCGCTCGAGGACTTGAACGCGGTGCTCGCGACGGCGCGCGCCGAGGCACTCACCGAGCTGAAGCGCGGGCTGTGGATGCTCGGCACGATCGGGTCACTCGCGCCGTTCATCGGTCTGTTCGGCACGGTGTGGGGCATCCTGCGCTCCTTCCACGACATGGCGATCCAGGGCTCGGGCGGTTTCGCGGTCGTGGCGTCGGGTATCTCCGAAGCGCTCGCGGCGACGGCGGCCGGTCTGTTGGTCGCGATCATCGCGCTCGCGTTCTACAACTGGCTGCAGGTGCGCAACGGCTCGATCGCCGGCGTGTTCACGCGCTCGTGCGAGAGGCTCGTGCAGGCGCTGCTCTACGTGGAGTCCGCGAGCCCGAGTTACGAGGAAGAGAAGCCCGCGGAGGTGCGGCATGGCCGCCCGCTCCCTGCCTGACGGAGACGGCGGCGGCGACGACGCGATCGTCGCCGAGATCAACATCACGCCGCTCACCGACATCTTCCTCGTCCTCCTGATCATCTTCATGGTCACGACGAGCGTGATCTCGAATCAGGGCAAGGAAGTCGATCTGCCCAACTCGGCCGTCGCGTCGACTACACCGACTGGTGTCAGCGTGACGGTGACTGCCTCGGGCGAGATCGAAGTCGACGGCAAGACGGTCAGCGAGAAAGAGCTGCCTGCGAAGCTGAAGGCCGCGCTCGACGCCGCGAAGGACAAGATCGTGATTCTCCGCGGAGACAAGAAAGTGCTGCTCGGCCAGGCCGTGAACATCCTCGACCTCGCGCAGGAAGCCGGCGCGAAGGGAATCGCGCTCGCGACCAAGCCGCCTGCCCCAGGCGAGTCCTAGCACTCACTCGCCGCGCTTCGCGTAGACTGCCGCTCCGGAGGGAGCGGTATGTCGATCGTGAAGAGCGTTCTCTTGTATCTCCAGGCCGCGTTCTACGTCTGGGCCGGCTACGCGCACTTCGCGCGCCCCGACTTCTATCTGCCGATGATGCCGCCGTATCTGCCGGCGCACGCCGAGCTCGTGTTCCTGTCCGGCGTCGCCGAAGTCCTGTGCGGGGTCGGGTTGGCGCTGCCACAGACTCGCAAGCTCGCGGCGTGGGGCACGATCGCGCTCCTCATCGCGGTGTTTCCCGCGAACATCCACGTGGCGATGAACAACGTGCCCGTGTTCGGCGCGGCGGAAGGCCCCGGCCCGATCGGCTACGTGCGCCTGCCGTTCCAGCTCGTGCTGATGGCGTGGGCGTGGTGGTACACAAGAGACTCGAGTGACTCGCGTTCCTCCGCGGGGAAGCTCCAAACATCGGCGTGAACGAAGAAGGCCCCGGAGACACTCGCCTCCGGGGCCCCAAGAGCCGCTGATTGATGGACCGAGAATTCGAGTCAGCGGCCCTTGTTCAAACGACCGATGTCGATGTAGCGGCGGATCTTGCCCTTGGTCTCGTAGGGCGCGCCCTCGCTGTTCCAGAACTCGATGCGGTTGCCCGTGCCGGTCTGGACGTTCACGATGATGTCACTCACCACGCGCAGGTCCTTGGGCTCAGTCACTCCCTGCCAGCCGGGGTACCACACGCCGTTGGTCGCCTTCGGGTCCTTCGCGACCTTGCCGTTCCAGTCCTCGCTGTAGCGGTGGTTGTGCCAGATGACCTTCCACAGCTCGCCCTTGCGGTCGTACGCGAAGCTGTACAGCGGCTCGTAGCTGTCCTGGTCGAGATAGATGTCCTTGTGACTGTACGGGTGGTCTTCGTTCTTCGGGGTGAAGCGGATGATCCACGCCTTGCGAACCTCCCAGCGGTCACTCGCGTAGCTGAAGCCGTACGGGCCGAAGTTGTACGTGTCGGTGTACGGGTAAGCGAGTGACTTCGTGTTCATCGGCGCGATCACGAGCTTCTCGCCGAGACACTGCCACTTGTACTGCGGCGGAATGCCGGAGAACGAGCGCAGGTCGTCCATCGTGAAGTCAGTGCCCTGCACCGAGTCAGTGCGCTGCGCCGACGAGATACGCCGCACTCGGCGCAGGTCGGGCACGTACACCCAGGTGTCGTCGTTCTTCGCCTTGGCGGGCGCGGCGTCGGCCGACTTGTATCTGTAAGTCAGCACCTGGATGCCGCGCGCGTCGAACGGCGCAGCGACCTCGATCCCGAACGCGTTCAGCCGCTTCTCGCTCGGGAAGATGTCGCCCTGATTCTCCTCGTACTGCGGCTCGACGCGGTTCGAGAGCGCGATCGCCTTCGCGGTGCCCTCGTAGTACAGCGGCAGCTGCTCGCCGCGATCCCAGTACGTGTAACTCCACGCCGAGTTCGCGCCGTCGCCGTTCCATCCCTTGTTGAAGTTCCAGATGATCTTGGTGCCGGCGTCGGGATCGGCCTTGCAGTCGATCGAGTCATTCGGGAACGGCTGACCCGCGGTGTAGTTCTCGAGTGACCCAGCTTCGCCGAGCCGCGCCTGACCCGCGTATTTCGCGGTCGCCGCGTCGTACGCCGCGGCCGCGCCGTACTTCCGCAGCGTCGGCCCGATCTCGAGCTGCATGCCCTCGTAGAAGAAGAACTCGCGGTTGTCCCAGAACTGCTGGGGCAGATAGCCCTTCAGCTTGTCGACGTCGTCGAAGCCGATCGTGTCGCCTTCCTTGAACGGGAGCGTCGGCAGCGCGTCCTGCGCGCCCTGCTCTCCGGCGAACGCCGGCGCCGCGAGCACGAGTCCGAGTCCGAGCACCCAAGCGAGCTTGCGCATCTCGAGTCACCTCCTACTGGTGCTACGCAGGGGTGTGCAGGACAGATGCAGGTGTCAGGCGCCCTCGGCGAGAACGAGGGGACCGGTCGGCTGCTCGACGCCGCCCGCGGGCTCGAGCGTGACCGCGACCGAGATCTCGACGCCGCGGGGCAGGAGCGCGTCGTACTTCGCGTCGCCCGAGGCGTCGGCCTTCAGGATGCCGACGCTCTGCGGCTGCTTGTCGACGATCACCCACAGCTGATACGTGCGGCCGTCGGGCACGGGCGGGAGGTTGTGGGCGTACACGATCAAGCGGCCGCTCTCGGGCTCGAGATACGCCTTGGCCATCGCCTGGCGGAAGTCGCCCTGACCCGCGAGCGCGAGCGTGCGCGCGAGCGGTGACTCGATCGCGGCCATCACGCGCGACATGCCGGCGACGCGGCGCTCGAGCTCCCTGCGCTCGCTGCGCTCGGTCTCGACCTCGCGCATGAGCGTCCACGAGATCGCCTCTTCGTAATCGAGCGCATCCTCGAGGTCGGCGCGCGCCGCGGACTCGTTCGCGAGCCGCGACGCGAGCACGCCCGACAGCGCCGACAGACCGACGGTGAGCAGAACTCCCGCGGCGGCGGCGAAAGGCGTGCGCAGTGAGTTGCGCACGCGACGGCGCGGCGCCGAGACGGAGTGACTCGGCGCGGCCAACTGGCTGGACTCACTGCGCACGCGATCCAAGAGACTCGCGCGCACACGAGGCGACGGCTGCACGGGCGGCACCGCGAGCAACAGCTCGTCCGCCAGGCGCTGCGTCGCGCGCAGCACGGACTCACAGTCACTGCAGCCGTCGGCCACGTGCTCCGCCAAACGCGCGCGCTCCTCGCCCGAGAGCCCACCCAGCGCGTAGAGCTCGGCCAGCTCCAACAGCTCCGCGTGCTCGTTCGTCATCCGCCGATCCCCCCCGCGAGCTCGAGCCCCTGCTTCAGGCGGAGCAGCCCGCGCCGGATGCGGCTCTTCACGGTGCCCAGAGCCTCGCCGGTCGCGGACGCGATCTCGCCGTGAGACAGCCCGCGGAAGAACGCGAGCTCGATCAGCTTGCGCTGGTCGTCGGGCAGGAGCTCGAGCTGCGCGCGCACTTCCTTCTGGCGCTCGAGCAGCACGGCCTCGCCCTCTTGGTCGTCCGCGGAAGGCAGCCGCGCGAGCTCGGCGTCGTCGGCGCGGAGCGGCGTGCGCGAGCTCGCGCGCAGGCGGTCGATGCAGCGGTTGCGCGCCACCGAGAACAGCCAGGTCGAGAACCGCCCGCGGGCCGGGTCGTAGACCAAGGTCGATCTCCAGAGCTGCCAGAACACGTCTTGCACCACTTCTTCCGCTTCCTCGCGCGAGCCGAGGATGCGCAGCGAGATTCCCATCACGTACGCCGAGTAGCGTCCATACAGCGTCTCGAGCGCGTCGGACTCGCGCGCCTCGAGGCGGCGCAACAGCTCCCCGTCGGTACAGGCAGCCACAGGCCTGACGGGGGTCCGCGTCATCCGTGGTCTCCTGCGCATTGTACGAGTGGCAGCTCGGCTCGGATGCGCTGGAAATGACTGGGCCCGGTGTGCGACAAGACGCGCGGAGGGCAGACGATGCGTTTGGGACCGATCGGCGTGTGGTATTTCACGGAATCCCTTTCGGCCCAGGCGGCCGCAGAAGCAGTACAGCGCATCGAGTCGCTCGGTTACTCGGCGCTGTGGATCCCCGAAGCGGTGGGCCGCCACCCGTTCGCGCACGCGGCGTGGCTGCTCGCGAAGACCGAGCGACTCATCGTCGCGACGGGCATCGCGAACATCTACGCGCGTGACCCGGCGGCCAGCGCCGCCGCGCAAAAGACACTCGCCGAGCAATCGAATGGTCGCTTTCTGCTCGGGCTTGGTGTCTCGCACCGGCCCATGGTCGAGGGCGTACGCGGTCACAAGTACGAGAGCCCGGTCGCCACGATGCGGTCGTATCTCGAGCGCATGGCCAAGGCGCCGTACATGGCGCAGCCGCCCGCAGAGACTCCGCCCACCGTGATCGCCGCGCTCGGCCCGCAGATGCTGAAGCTGGCGGCGACGATGACTCAGGGCGCACACCCGTATTTCACGACACCCGAGCACACCGCGATGGCGCGCAAAGTGATGGGCCCGAACGCGTGGCTGTGCGTCGAGCAGAAAGTCCTGCTCGAGAAGGACGCGACGAAAGCGCGCGCACTCGGCCGCGCGGCCGCGACGATTTATCTCGGGCTCGAGAACTACCGCAACAACTGGAAGCGGCTCGGCTTCACTGACTCGGACTTCGCGAACGGCGGGAGTGACCGGTTCATCGACGCGACGATCGCGTGGGGTGACTTGGGCGCGATCCAGAAGCGCATCCGCGCGCACCAGGACGCGGGCGCGTCGCACGTGTGCATCCAGCCGATCAACCCCGACGGCGTGCCCCTGCCGGATTGGCGCGTGCTCGAGGCGCTCGCCCCCGCGCGCGCCTGAGCCGTGGCGCGCGAGACGGTTCTCGAGTCACTCGCCGGCGGCGTGCTCACGCTCACGCTGAATCGGCCGGCGCAGAAGAACGCCTTCAACAGCGTCCAGTGGCGCGAGCTTCGTGACTCACTGGCCGAAGCGCGCGCGAACCCCGACGTGCGGGTCGTGGTGCTGACGGGCGCGGGCGGCGCATTCACGGCGGGCCAGGACCTGTCGGAGATGAGTCAGTCGACCACGTCGGTCGGGACCGGCGGGCAGCACCCGTTCGGCCTGTTGCTCGACGAGCTGTGCCGTTTCGACAAGCCGCTCGTCGCGGCGGTGAACGGGGTCGCGGTCGGGATCGGACTCACGATCCTGTTGCACTGCGATTTCGTGTACGTGGCGGAGAGCGCGCGGCTGCGCGCGCCGTTCGTCACGCTGGGCGTCGTGCCCGAGGCGGCCGCGAGTCACTTGCTGCCGCTGGTGGTCGGCTGGCGCGCGACTCAGGAGCTCTTGTTCGGCGACGGCTGGCTCACTCCCGCACGCGCCGCGGAGATCGGCCTGGCCAACCGCGTGTGCGCGCCGGGAGACTTGCTCGCGGTCGCGGGCGAGAAAGCTGCCGCGCTCGCGGCGCTCCCGCCCGAAGCGCTGTCGCACACGAAGAGACTCCTGCTCGCGACGCGTGACTCGGAAGTGCGCGCGGCGCGGGCGCGCGAAGACGAGGCGTTCCGCGTGCGCGTGGGCTCGCCCGAGAATCTCGAGGCGGTGCGCGCGTTCTTCGAGAAGCGCGCGCCGGACTTCGCGAAGCTCGCGCGCCGCTAGCGGGGATCGAGCCGGAACACGAGCGTGCTCTCCGCGGCGTCGAGGCGCGGCGAGAAGATGTACTTCCGCTGATACAGCGCGTTGACGCGCGCGAGCTCCGAGGGATCAATGACTCGAATTGCGCGCAGCTCCCACAGCGAGTCACCCTCGCGTACGCGCACCCGTCCGTCCGTCAGCACGCGACGCGCCCAGGTGCTCGTGCCGCCGAACACAGTGGCCACCCACAGCTGTCCGTTTTCCGTGACGAAGTGGACGTTCACCGAGTAGGGATCCGCGGGATCGGCCTCGAGCTCCAAGACACTCGCACTCTCAGAGGGCCAATAGGTCACCGAACCGTTGACGACCACTCCTTCCAGGCGCCCGTTCGGAAACGGGCCAACCGGTCCGGAGCAAGCGAGGGCGGCCGCGGCCGCGAAGAGTGCGATCCGAGTCACTTCCCCAGTCACTCGCGTCAGCGCGGGTCCAGCCGGAAGACGGTGCGCGGCGCGTCGGGGTCCGGCTTCCAATCGTACTTGGCTTCGTACAGCGACATCACGAGCTCGACCTCGGCTGGATCCGTCACGCGCACGGCCTGGAGCTCGTAGACTCTCTCTTCTCCGACGCGGACACGCGCGCGCGGATCAGCGACCAGGTTGCGAGCCCAAGTGTTCGACTCACTCCCCGCCGCGACCCACAGAGCGGGTCCTTTGCCGGCGCACCATACGTTCACGGAGTACGGATCGTCCGGGCGTGTCTCGAGCTGAATCGTCTCGACGTCGCGGGTGAAGCCCCAGTCGTCGACCGCAGCGGTGACGACGGGGCCGCCCAGCCGACCGCCAGGAATCGTGAAGACCGGGGTGGCGCATGCTCCCACGAGCAATGCGACGGCCAGCAAAGCCGCGCGAGTCACTGGAGCGTGCGCGCCGTCGGCAGATACTCGTCCGCGAGCTTCGAGAGAGTCGCGCGTGCGCCGTCGGCGTCGCGCGCGAACGCGAACAGGATCACCTGGTCCGCGCCTGCGCGGCGGTAGGCCTCGAGCTTCTTGGGCGTCATCTCGCGCAGATACGGCGAGATCGTGATCTGCACGTCGCTGCGGCGGCGGCCGTGCTGGGCGAGATACTTGTCGAGCGCCTCGAGTCTCTCGCCGAGCTGCTCGGGCTCGACGTTGAAGCCGTACCAGCCCTGGCCGATGCGCGCGACACGGCGCAGCGCGGCATCGCTCTCGCCGCCGAAGTGAATCGGCGGGTGCGGCTTCTGCACGGGCTTCGGATACTGCCGGCACGCGGGCAGCTCGTAGAACTCGTCCTTGTACTCCGACACGTCGTCGCACCACAGCCGCTTCATGACTTCGAGATACGACACGGTGCGCTCGCCGCGGCGCTCGAACGGCACGCCCACCGCGCGGAACTCCTCGGCGAGCCAACCAACGCCGACGCCGAGATCGAGTCTTCCGCCGCTCAGCCAGTCGACGTTCGCGGCCTCCTTCGCGGTGTACACAGGATTGCGTTGCGGCACGAGACAGATGCCTGTGCCGAGCCGGATCTTGCTCGTGCACGCGGCGAGATATGCGAGCGTGCCGAACGGCTCGAGAATCCCCGACGCGCCGCCGGCGGGAATGCGCCCGTTCTCGGCGTACGGATACTTCGACGCGTACTCGTCGAACAGCACGACGTGCTCGGCGACCCACAGCGAGTCGAAGCCGGCGGACTCCGCTGCTTCGCCGACCGCGCGCAGGAACGGGCCGTCGGCCACGGGCGTCGCGAACGGCAGGAACACTCCGAGCTTCATGGGTCACCTCCGCGTCGGGTTCGGGCGCAGGCTATCATGCGCGGCGATGACCGGAAAAACGGTGCTGATCACGGGCGCGAGCGCGGGCATCGGCAAGGCGACCGCGAGTGAGCTGGCGGCGGGCGGCGCGCGCGTCGCTCTTCTGTGTAGGGATCTCGCGAAGGCCGAGCAGGCGCGCGCCGAAATTCGCGCGCGCACGAGCGGCGCGCAGGTCGACGTGCTCGCATTGGATCTCCGCAGCTTCGCGTCGGTGCGCGCGTGCGCGAAGGAAGCGCTCGAGCGCTACCCGAAGATCGACGTGCTGCTGAACAACGCCGGTGTATTTCCGCCGACCTTGCGCACCACCGCCGACGGCTTCGAGGAGCAAATCGGCGTGAATCACTTGGGTCACTTCCTGCTCACGAACCTGCTCTTCGAGAGACTCGCGACGAGCGCGCCCGCGCGCGTCGTGACCGTGAGCTCGATGATGCACGCCGGCGGCGCGATCGACTTCGCGAGCTTCCGCGCGCCGGAGAAATACAGCTCGTTCACCGCGTACCGGCAGTCGAAGCTCGCCAACATCCTGTTCGCGAACGAGCTGGCGCGCCGCGCAGCTGGCCGCGGAGTCACTTCCAACTCGCTGCATCCCGGCGGCGTGGCCACCGAGATCGCGCGTGACTCGAACTTCGTCATGCGCGTCGGCATGCGCCTGGTCGGGGCCAGCCCCGAGAAGGGCGCGCGGACTTCGGTTCAGCTCGCGAGCGACCCGGCGCTCGAGCGCACCACCGGCAAGTATTTCGTGAGCGGGAAAGAGAAGGCGCCGGACCGAGCCGCGCTCGACGAGTCGGTCGCCAAGCGGCTGTGGGACGAGAGCGCCAAGCTGGTGGGCGCGGGCTGATGGACGAGGAGCGCGCGCGACGCCTGCCGTTCGCGGCGCGCCCCGGAGTCACTCCGCTCCGCATCGCGCGCTCCGAGGGCGCGTGGCTGTACACCGAGGACGGCCGGGCGATCCTCGACGCAGCGGGCGGCGCGATCGTGGCCAACGTGGGTCACGGCCGCGCCGAGGTCGCTGAGGCGTACGCGCGCGAGCTCGAGCGCACGAGCTATCTCGTCCCGCCCTTCGCCACCGAGAGCCGCGTTCGGCTGGTCGAGAGACTCGTGCAGCGCTGGCTGCCCGCGGGACTCACTCGCGTCGCGTTCGCGAGCGGCGGCTCCGAAGCGGTCGACACCGCGCTGCGCATCTCGCGCGCGCACCACGCGGCCGCGGGCCGGCCGAGCCGCTGGAAGGTGATCGGGCGCGACCTGTCGTATCACGGGACCACGCTCGCGACGCTCGCCGTCGGCGGACACACCAAGCGCCGCGCGACTTACGAGCCGTGGCTCGCCGACCTGCCGAAGGCGCCCGCGTGTTACTGCTGGCGCTGCCCGCTCGCCAAGAGTTACCCGAGCTGCCGCACCGCGTGCGCCGACGAAGTCGAAGCCGCGATTCTGGCGGCGGGGCCAGACACCGTGGCCGCGGTCATCGCCGAGCCGATCGGCGGCTCGACCGCCGGCGCGCTCGTGCCGCCCGACGAGTACTGGCCGAAGCTCGCGGAGATCTGCCGCCGCCACGGCGTGCTGCTGGTCGCCGACGAAGTCATGACCGGCTTCGGGCGCACCGGCAAGAAGTTCGCCGTGGACCACTGGGGAGTCACTCCCGACATCCTGGTCTCGGGCAAGGGACTCACCGGCGGCTACGCGCCGATGTGCGGGATCTTCGCGACGGAAGAGGTAGTGAAGCCGATCGTGACGGCGGGCGCGGAGCTGATGTTCTTCACGTACTCCGCGCACCCGGCGACCTGCGCGGCGGCCGACCGCGTGCTGCAGATCCTGGAGCGCGAGGCGCTGGTGCAGCGCGCCGCCGTCATGGGCGAGAAGCTCGGCAAGCGACTCACTCGCTTGCTCCAACACCCGAACGTGGGCGACGTGCGCGGGCGCGGGCTCTTGTGGGCGATCGAGCTGGTCGCCGACAAAGTGACTCGCGAGCCGTTCCCGGCGAGCGTCGGCTTCACGAACCGGGTCGTCGCGGCGGGTCTCGCGAACGGCATCTTCGCGTACGGCGGCGGGGTGGATCCCGCGCGCGACGTGATCACGTTCGGGCCGCCCTTCACGATCAGCGAACACGAGATCGAGCTGATCGGCGAGCGCATGGAGCTGGCGCTCGAGGGCGCGCTGTCGCGAATGAGCCGCTGAGTCACTGCGCGAGCAGCAACACCCGCGCCGCTTCGACCGCCTCGTGAGTGCCCGCCAGCGCGAGCACGTCGCCTTCGCGGAGGCGCTCACCGGCAGTGGGCGCCACGATCGAGTCCGCGCCGCGCGAGATCGCGAGCACCGTGGCGCCCGTGAGTCCGCGCAGGTTGATCTCGGCCAGGCTCTGCCCGATCGACGGCGCGCCCGTGCCGAGCTGCACCGCGACCGGCTCGCCCAGTCCGTGCAGCAGCGCGCGGATCTCGCCGATCGGCCGCGCCTCGGACGGGCCGCGCGGACGCGCGTAACTCGCGAGTGTCTCGAGCACGGCCTGCGACCCGGCTCGCACGTGACTCTCCAGGTTCGCGGCGCCGCGCCAGACGGCGGCGGCGAACGCGCCGAAGAGCGCGAGGAGCGCGATCGGCGCCGAGAGCGCGGGAAGGAACGGCTGAGTCAGCACCACCACCACGATCCCCGCGGCCAGCGCCGTGCCGAAGCGCAGCGTGAGCTCGAGCGCGCGCCGCGGCGCGGCGTCGAGGTCGACGCGGTCACCCCCTCCGCGCGGCAGCGCGCTCAGCGCGAGCGCGCCCGCCAGCCTGCGCGAGATGCGGCCGATCCCGATCACGAGCGGCGTGGCGGCGAGACACGCGAGCGCGATCAAGCCGATGCGCGCGTACGCCGGCGGCGCGTCGAAGCGAGTCACAAGCTCCGAGACACCGCGCTCGAGCGCGGCGGCCGACGCGCCGATCAGCGCGGCGAGCGCGAGCGCGTCGAGCACGAGCAAGCGCACGAGTCTGCCGCGCTGCAGCGACGTTGCCGGCGACGGCCGCCCCAGACGCTCGAGCCACGCGCCGTACAGCGCGGCGAACGTCTGCAGCCGCGGCGGCAGCGCGCGGTCGACCCAGCTGGCGGCCGGCTCCGCGCTCCGAATGAGCCACGGCGTCGTGAGCGTGGTGATCGCCGAGACCGCGACGGTGACTGGATACAGGAAGTCACGCGTCGCGCCGAGTGACTGGCCGAGCACGGCGATGATGAACGAGAACTCGCCGATCTGCGCGAGAGACAGCCCGGACTGCACCGACGTGCGCACGCCAGCGCCGGTCAGGAACGCCCCGAGTGACACGCCCACGAGCTTGCCGCCGATCACGACCGCGGTGAGCGCGGCGATCGCGACCCAGTGCTCGATCACGAGCCCAGGGTTGAACGACATGCCGACCGACACGAAGAAGATCGCGGCGAACACGTCGCGCACCGGCAGCACGAGTGGCTCGATCTCTTCCACGCGTCCCGACTCGGCGACGAGTGACCCGGCGAGGAACGCGCCGAGCGCGATCGAGTAACCCGCCTCCTGCGCGACGAACGAGACCAGGAAGCACACGCCGACCGCGGCGATCAGCGTGGTCTCGGCGCGCCCGATGCTCACCACCAGCCGGATGAAGCGCGGCACGACCAGGAGACCGACACCGAGCAGTGTCGCCAGGAACACCGCCAGCTCGAGCAGCGTGCGCCCGAGCGCGCCCGCCGAGACACCGGCACCCGTCGCCACGCCGGTGAGCGCCGCCATGAACGCCACCGCGATCAGGTCCTCGACGAGCAGGATGCCGACGACCAGCTCGCGCAGCCGCCCGCCGATGCGCTCTTCGTCGAATACCTTCGCGATGATCGTGGTGCTCGACACCGCGACGATCGCGCCCGTGAACATGCCCTCGATCAGCCCCCACCCGAGTGACCGCGCGACGAGATACCCGAGCAGCGCGGCGATGAGTGACTGGATCACGGCGGTGATCCCCGCCGTCGGGCCCACGCGCACGAGCTTCCCCAGGCTGAACTCGAGCCCGAGCGCGAACATGAGCAGCGCGACGCCCAGCTCCGAGAGCGTGCGGATGATCGCCTCGTCGGCGACGATCGGCACCGACACGTGCGGGCCAACGATCATCCCCGCGAGGATGTAACCCAGCACCACCGGCTGGCGGAGCCGCTGGAACAAGACGGTCGTGACCGCGGCGACGCCGAGCACGATCGTGAGTGAGCGGAAGAACTCGTGCGCGTCGTGCATCAGGCCTCGCGGACGTAGCTCCAGTCACTCTCGAGCATCAGCAAGCGGTGGCGTTTGCCGGCGCGCTCGGGATCGCGCGCCTCCCAGCCGGCGTCCGCGGGATACAGTGAGCACGCGCCCCCCGGCACGCGCACCACGCGCGGCAGGAACACCGACGGGGTGGCGGCGCGGGCGGCGGCCAGCGCCTCGGCCGCGCGCCGGTGAGTCACTAGTCCGCTGAGCGTCACGAACGTGGGCGGCGGCAGCTCGATCTCGCCCGCGCGCCGCGCCGCCAGCGCCGCGGCCGGCGTGCGCCACGCGTGCTCGTGTATCTCACCGCCGTCTACACGAACCTGTGTCGCTCCCGCGAGCCCGATGAAGAACCACGTCGCGAAACGCTTCGGCAAGCCCTCGGGCGTGGTCCAGTGAGAGATGTGGATGAGCGCGCCGGGATCGACTGTGAGTCCCGCTTCCTCGTGCGCCTCGCGCACGGCCGCGCGCCGCGCCGCGCCCTCTTCCCCGCCCGCGCCCGCGTCACCCGCGTCGATGCGCCCGCCGGGAAACACCCAAGCCCCGCCGTGAAACGCGAGCTGCGAGTTGCGGCGGAGCAAGAGCACTTCGATTCCGTCCGGCGCGTCGCGCAGGAGGACGGCGGTGGCCGCGGGTGCCGCTTCGGTCATGGCCCGAGCATAGCCGCGCCCGTCTGAGTCTGTCAGACGTCCGGAAGTCGGATGGGGAAGTTGGTGGTCTCTTGGCCGCCGTCGACCTCGATGACTTTCCCGGTGACCCAGCTGGCGGCGTCGGACGCGAGCCACAGCGCGGCGGCGGCGATGTCCTCGACCTGGCCGATGCGGCCCAGCGGTGTGAGTGACTCCATCTTCTCGCGCATGCCCTCGGCCTTCAGGAACGGCGCGAGCGCCGACGTCTCGACCGCGCCGACCGCCAGCGCGTTCACGCGGATCTTCGGCGCGAGCTCCGTCGCGAGCAGACGAGTCAGGTGAGACAGCGCGGCCTTCGCGGCGCCGTACGCCGAGAACCCGCGGTCAGTGACTCGCCCCATCGCCGACGACACGTTCACGATCGCGCCCGAGCCGTGCTTCAGCATCTGCGGCACGGCGAGCCGCGAGAGCAGGAACGCGGAGGTCACGTTGAAGCGGTACGCCTCTTCGAACATGCGCTCGCTGGTGCGCAGGAACGGCTGCCACGGCGCGCCGCCCGCGTTGTTCACCACGACGTCGATGCGGCCGAATTCCTTCTGGGTATGCTCGACGAGTGACTCGAGCTGCGCGCGCTCCAACACGTCGCACGGGAGCGCGAGCGCGCGGCAGCCGAGGCGACTCACTTGGGCCGCGACGGCGTCGACCTCGGACATCGTGCGCGCGCCGAGCGCCACGTCGGCGCCCGCCTCGGCGAACGCGAGCGCGATGCCCGCGCCGATGCCGCGGCCCGCGCCGGTCACGATCGCGACTTTGCCGTCGAGTCTGAAGCGGTCGAGGATCATGAGTGACTCACACCCGATGGTCGCATGGGCACCCTACCATGCTCAGCCGAGTAGAACTGCTGGCACCAGCGCCGGAACTCCGCGATCGGGCCGTCGCCGTCGCACAGGATCGGGCGCGGGAGATACGCCTTGCTCTCCCAGATCGGGATGTCTTCGTTCATCTGCTTCACGATGTCGCGGATGATCGCGGCGGCGACGCCAGCCTTCGGCGCGGCGCCGTTCTCCTTCGGTTGGAGAAAGTCGAAGCGCACGTCGGTGTATTCCTCGTCGATCGGCGTGGTCGACGCCATCAAGAGTGTCTCGCAGATGCCCGTGAAGCGCGTGAAGCCGCAGCCGAAGCCGAACGTGTTCGCGTCGATGCAGCCGTCGACCGGCCCGCGCGGCGTGAGCATCTTCGAGCGCTGCAGTGACCGGCGCCAGACACCGTCGACGGTGACTTCGGACTCGGGCACCTCCATCGTGCCGTGCACGTAGCGGAAGTGCGCGCGGTCGGCGGCGTTCTCGCCCATCTCCTGATTGCGCGAACGGATCTTCCAGCGGTAACGCTCGGGCGCGGTCCAGTTCGAGTCACCCGCCTCGGGAATCGCCGGCACGTCCCAGTCGGGTGACTTGCCTTCGGCGTGGTGCCACACCCAGACCATCCCGTTGCGCTCGAGCGCAGGCCACGCGCGCAGCCCGGCGCGCGGGGGGATGCGCTGTGCGTACGGAATCTCGACGCACGCGCCGTCGCCCGCGAAGCGCCAGCCGTGGAAGGGACACCGAACGGTGTCACCCTCGACCTTGCCGCCGCGGCCGATGTGCGCGCCCAGGTGCGGACAGTACGCGTCGAGCACGCGCACCTCGCCCGACTCGCCGCGGAACGCGATCAGGTCCTCGCCGAAGTAGCGCAGCTCGCGCACCTGCCCGCGCGCGAGCTCGTCGGCGTACGCGACCGCGAACCAGCCGTTGGGAATCGGGAACGGAAACGAGCGCTTCTGGAGCCGTAGATCGGGCATGGCCGCACTATGCCACGCCTCTCGCTGGAAGTGAAACGCGTTCTAGTCTTGTTGACTACGCTCGCCTGCGGCTCGCTGCGCGCTCCGCTTGCGGGCTTCGCTCGGGGCGGCCCTCGCTCAGCCGTCTTCGTGGTTCGCGAGTCACTAAGACAGAGTTCCGCCGTCGACGCGGATGTGTTCGCCGTTGATGTGGGCGGCGTCGTCGGAGGCGAGGAAGGCGACCGCCGCCGCCGCGGCCTCGGGTCCGCGCATCTTCTTGTCCGGGGGCATGATGCGGTACAGGAGGTTCCGGTCGGCGCCGTGCGGCAGCTTGAACACCTGGTGAATGGGCGTAGTGACTGAGCCCGGACACACCGCGTTCGCGCGCAGCCCCTGGCCGCAGTACTCGATCGCGAGCGTGTAAGTCAGCGCCAGGATGCCGCCCTTCGACGCGGAGTACGCGGCGGTCCACGGGTGACCCGCGAGCGCGGCGGTCGACGACATGTTCACGATGTTCCCGCGCGCCGCGAGCAAGTGGGGCAGCGCGGACTGACACATGAAGAACGTCCCGTCGAGATTCACCGACAGGATGCGCCGCCACGTCTCGAGCGCGAGCTCGTGCGTGTGGTCGAAGTGCAGAATGCCCGCGATGTTGCAGAGTGAGTCGAGCCGACCGAAGCGCGCCACCGCGGCGTCGACCGACGCGCGCGCCGCGGCGGGATCCGACACGTCGCACACGCGCGTGGCCGCGTCGGCGCCGAGCTGCGCGCAGCGCTTGGCGGTCTCTTCGAGCCCGCCCGCGTCGACGTCGAGGAGATACAAGCTCCCGCCCTCGCCGGCGATGCGCTCCGCGCTCGCGCGCCCGATGCCCGACGCCGCACCCGTGATCAGAACGACTTTGTTCGCGAAGCGTTGCATGGGCGCATGATACCCCGGGCCGAGCGAAGTCAGTCGGGCTTGTAAGGCTTCTCGAGGAAGCGCGCGATCATGCCGAGGAACGCCGCGCGGTCGATCGGTTTGGTCGCGAAGTCGTCGCAGCCGGCGGACAGCGCGGCCTCGCGCTCCTTCGCTCCCGTGTGTGCAGTGAGTGCCACGATCGGGCCGTCGTAGCCGTCGGCGCGAAGCGCGCTCGCGGCTTCGTTTCCCGACATCTCGGGCATCTCGACGTCGAGCAGCACCACGTCGAAGCCGTGACCCGAGAGAGTCGCGCTCATCGCCTTGGCGTGCGCTTCGCGGCCGTTCGCGGCGATCTCGACCACGAGCCCCGCGCGGCGCAGCACTTTCTCGATCAGCGCGCGATTGTCGGCGCCGTCCTCGGCGAGCAACACACGACCGTGTAGGTTGGTCGGCAGGACCGCGTCGTGTGAGTGAGTCGCGGGCGGCGGCGCCGCCTGCGCGGCGGCGGCCTTCACCGCCCCGCCGATCGTGGCGCGGAACGTGCTGCCCTTTCCGAGCGCGCTCTCGACGGTCACGTTGCCGCCGAGCACGCGCGCGATCTTGCGGGAGATCGAGAGACCCAGGCCCGTGCCGCCGAAGCGGCGGCCGAGTGACCCGTCGGCCTGCGTGAACGGCTCGAACAGGCGCGCCTGCTGCTCGGGGCTGATGCCGATGCCGGAGTCGATCACCTCGAACACCACGCGCTCGCCCTCGCCGCCGACGCGCACCTTCACTTCGCCCTTCTCGCTGAACTTGATCGCGTTGCCGATCAGGTTCACGAGTATCTGGCGCACGCGCGTCGAGTCAGTCGACACCGTGGCGGGCGCGCTCGGCAGCGGGTCGACCACGAGCCGCAGGCTCTTCGCCTCGGCGCGCTGTCTCAAGAGCTCGACCACCTCGCTCACCAGCTCGAGCGGCGCGCAGTTGCGCAGCTCGAGCTGCATTTTGCCGGACTCGACCTTCGGGGCGTCGAGCACGTCGTCGAGGAGGCGCAGCAGGTGCTCGCCGTTGCGCTTGATCGTCGCGAGCGCCGCGGCGCCGCGTGACTCGGCGCCCGCGCCCTGGGCCTCGATCAACAGCTCGTCGGCGTAGCCCAGAATCGCGGTCATGGGCGTGCGGATCTCGTGACTCATCATCGCGAGGAACTCGGACTTCGCCTGAGTCGCGGCCTGCGCCTCGCGGCGAGACACTTCCGCCGCCTGCCGCGCGCGGTGCAGGCTGGCCAGGATCAGCCGCTGCGTCTGACCCGCGGCCGACCCGAGCAGCGCGCACGCGAAGCTGAACGCCACCACCACCGAGGTCGGCAGCATCGAGCCCGGCGGCAGCACGAAGCTCCCGAGCAGGTAGGTCACGGCAGTGACTGCGCCGATCGCCCACGACCACAAGGGGCGCCACGGCGCGAAGCCGGCAATGGTCACGGGCGACATCAGCGCCAGCACCGTGTACGGGTTCGCGCCGGTCGGTGACTGCAGGCCCGCCATGGCGATGTACGTGTTCACCACCCACGCCAGCAGGAACAGCATCGCCTCGGGCTGTGTCTTGCCGAATCTGGTGAAAGTGAGTCCGATCGACAGCCAGATCAGCGGCTGCGCGACCAGCTGCATGTACAAGACACGATCGAGCAGCCAGTCACCCCTGTACGCGTGCAGGAGACACACGATCGGGCCCATGATCCCGAGCGCGAGACCCAACACTCGCGTACCGAGCTGTATCGCGCGCGCCAGGCTGGGGAGATCCACCGCCGCGACCGGGCGGAAGTAACGGCGCGTGCGCTCTTTCACCCCTCGGGCTCCGCGCTCCGCTTGTCGAGCATCTCGCGCACCAGGCCGAGCAGGCGGGCGCGGTCGATCGGCTTCGACAGATACTCGTCGCAGCCGGCTTCGAGACACTTGTCCCGGTCACCGGTCATGGCCTGCGCGGTGAGCGCGAGGATCGGGGTGGTCACTCCGTCGCGGCGCAGCGCGGCCGTGGCTTCGTAACCCGTCATCAACGGCATCTGCATGTCCATGACGATCAGGTCGTACGGCGCGCCCGCTTCGGCGGCGGCGAGTGTCTTCTCGCAAGCGATCTGGCCGTCGTTCGCGAGGTCGACCTCGAGCCCCGCGCGGCGCAAGAGATTCGAGATCAGCGCCTGGTTGTCCGGCCCGTCCTCGGCGAGCAGCACGCGGCCGCGCAGCGGCTGGAACTCGCCGAACACGGGCTTCGCCAGCGCGGGCGTGGTCGGGCGCAGCGCGGGGCCGGTCGCCGTGTCGACGCGGCGCACGCCCTCGAGTGACCCGGTGGCCACCGCGGCGCGGAACACGCTGCCGCCCGAAGTCGAGCTCTCGACCGTGATGTCGCCGCCGAGCAGCCGCGCCAGCGCGCGCGAGATGGTGAGTCCCAGGCCCGTGCCGCCGCGCGCGAGAGTGAGTGAGGCGTCGGCCTGCGCGAAGGCCTCGAAGACTCTCGAGTAGTTCTCGGGCGCGAGCCCGATGCCGGTGTCGACGACATCGACCGCGAGCAGTGACTGCGCGCGCTCGGGCCCGGCGGGCAGGAGCTCGAGCCGCAGAGTGACTCCGCCATGCTCGGTGAACTTGATCGCGTTGCCCACCAGGTTGACCAGGATCTGGTGCAGGCGGGTCGCGTCGCAGTGAATCTTCTCGGGCACCGAGCCGCGCAGCCGCACGTCCAGGCGCAGCTGCTTCTCGAGCGCGCGCGGGCGCATGAGCGCCACCACGTCGGCCACGATGCGCAGCGGCTCGCACGCCACGCTCTCGACGGTCATCTTGCCCGCCTCGATGCGCGCCAGGTCAAGTATGTCGTTCACGATCGCGAGCAGGTGGTGGCCGTTGCGCCGCACCGTCAGCAGCGCGGGATCGGGGCCGAGTGTCTGGCCGGTGCGCTCCGCTTCGTCGATCAGCTCGTCGGTGAAGCCGAGGATCGCGGTGAGCGGCGTGCGTATCTCGTGACTCATGTTGGCCAGGAACTCGGACTTGGCCTTGTCGGCGGCGAGCGCCGAGTTGCGCGCGTCGTCGGCGGCGGCGCCGGAGTTCGCGAGCGAGGTCCAAGCGAGCCGGTGACTCCGCCCGCCCAGCGCGCCGGCCAGGCCCGATGCCGCCGCGGTCACGAGCGGCGCCACGTCGAAGCCGTGCGCCAGCGCCTGCACGCACACCATCGCGCCGCCGAGCGCGAGCGCGAACTCGGCGCGCCACGGCGCGAACGTGCCGATGACCAGCGGCGAGAGCAGCGCCGCGCCGTGCAGCGGGCCGACGCCGTGAGTCACGACGTCGGTGAAGATGAACGCCGCGTTGCCGAGCACCACCTCGGCCAGCAGGAGTGACTCGGCGTGGCGCCGGCCCTGCGGACGGTACGACGCCGCACAGCAGCCCCAGATCGCCGCCTGAGTGATCACCTGCAGCGCGACCGCGCTCCCGGTGGGCAAGCCCGCGCGCAAGCCGAGCCACAGTGACAGCGGCAAGAGCAGCAGCGCATACACGACCGCCGCCATCCGGACTCCGCGCGCGAGGAGTCGGTCCAGATCGGAGAGCTGTGCGTCGCCGTCGGGGGCGATGAATGTCTGCCAGAGACGGGTCACTCGTCTTCCGCTCGCGGGTCGGTGTCCGCCCACCTCTATCGGTCAAATCCAAGTGCAAGTTGCATTGCTCCTGCCCTCGAAGTCGGGCGATGATGTCAGTGGAGGATGCGGATGCTCGACGACCTGCTCGCCCGCCGGCCCGACGCGAGATTCGAAGTGGCGTTCGGCCCCACACAGCTCGAGGAATTCGAGACACGAGGGTTCACTCACGTCTCTCGCATCACCACGGACGAGGAGCTCGCGTGGCTCGGCGAGCTGTATGACTGGCTGTTCCGCGAGCGCATCCAGGCCGTGCCCGGCGGCTACTTCGATCTCTCGCGGCCATACGAGAGCGCTGGCGAAGATCTACAGCCGCAGATCCTGTCGCCCGAGGCGCTGGTGCCCGACCTGCGCAAGACGGCGCTGTTCCAGAACGGGCGGCGACTCGCTTCTGTGTTGCTGCGCCAGCCGCTCGAGAGCGTGCGCGGCTGGGGTCACATGATCCGCAAGCCCGCGCGCATCGGCGCGCCGCTGCCGTGGCACCAGGACGAGGCGTACTGGGATCCGGGCTACGACTACCGCGCGCTCGGCTGCTGGATGCCGCTCGATCCCGCGACTCACGAGTCAGGCTGCATGAGCTTCATCCCCGGGTCACACCGCGGCGACGTGCGCAAACACCGCCACGTGGGCGACGACCCGACCGTGCACGCGCTGTTCACCGACGAGGTGGACGACTCACTCGCGGTGGCGGTCCCGCTCGCGCCGGGCGGCGCGATCCTCCACGCCTGCCGCACGCTGCATAGCTCGGGTCCGAACGTGAGTCACCACGTGCGGCGTGCCTACGCGAACGAGTTCCAGATCCGGCCCGTGAAGCGAGACACTCCCTACGACCGCCCGTGGGTCACCGAAGGTCAGGAAGCCTGGGAGCGCAGGTTCAAGGACTGAGACGGACTGGGTTGCGCGCTCGAGAGCGCGGGGGCGGGGGTCGCGCGGCGGTTCCTCGCGGAATTTCCAGTGAGTGGCGGCCGGCGCCGTTGCCGCTGCGTCAAAGCGCGCTCACCCCCACCCCCGCGCTCTCGGCGCGAACGACAGCGCGTTGGTGCACGCCGCCACTCACCGCCCATTCCGCGAGGAACCGCCGCGCGAGCCCGCAGGCCCCGTTCTCGGCGCGCAACCCTGATGACTCTCTCAGAGTTTGAAGACCCGGACGGCGTTCTCGCGCAGGAACTTCGGCCACACGTGATCCCGGAACGGCACGCTCGGCAGGTCGGCGAAGATGCGCTCGAGTGACAGCCCCATCGGGAAGTAACCCGCGTACATGACCTTGTCGGCGCCGCGCGTGTTGGCGAAGTCGACGATGTCCTTCGGGTAGTGCTTCGGCGCGAAGGCCGACGTCGAGTAATACAGGTTCGGCCACTTCAGCATCAGCTTCACCGCGAGCGCGGTCCACGGCTCGGCGCCGTGTCTCATCACGAACTTGAGCTCGGGGAAGAACCAACACACTTCGTCGATGCGCTCGACGTGCTGCGGCGCCATCGGCAGGCGCGGCCCCGGCACGCCCGAGCAGACACAGATGGGGATGTCGAGCTCGACGGCCTTCGCGTAGATGGGATAGAAACGCTTGTCGTCGATCGGCACCTGCGGGCAGAGACCCGACGGAAACGCAGTGAGTGCCTTGATCCCGAACCGGTCGTGCAGCGCGACGATCTTGCGCACTTCGTCCATGCCGTTGTTGGGATTCACTTCGTAACTCGCGAAGAAGCGCTCGGGATACTCCTTCAGCGCGCGGATCGACGCGTCGGCGCCGTCGTCGACCGAGATCATGGCGCGCTGAATGCCGTGCTTGTCCATCTCGGCGACCACGAGCTTCTGTAAGTCGGCGCCCGGCTCGAAGCCCGGGATGTTCTTGAACATGTACTGCGCCGGCATCTTGAACTGCTCGCGACTCTCTCGATCGCGCAACAGCGGCTTCATGAACTCGTACCAGCGGCTCGTGTCGTCGGTCGGGATCGCGAGCATCAGGTCGATGACACCAATCCCAGTAGGCATGGCCATCTCGGGCTCCTTCCTTGCCATTCTGCCACGCGCGCGAATAGCATCGCTCGCGATGGGACCACTCGCGGGCTTGCGCATCGTCGAGATAGCGGGCATCGGGCCGGGGCCTTATTGCGCGATGGTGCTCGCCGACATGGGCGCCGAGGTGCTGCGCGTCGAGCGGGTCGCGAACGTGCGCGAGGGCGGCGACGCGCGCTTCGATCTGTTGTCGCGCGGGCGGCGTTGCATCGCGGTCGACTTGAAGCAGCCGGCGGGTGTCGAGACGGTGCTGAAGCTCGTCGAGCGCGCGGACGGACTCACCGAGGGCTTCCGGCCCGGAGTCATGGAGAGACTCGGGCTCGGCCCCGACGTGTGTCTCGCGCGGAACCCGCGGCTGGTGTACGGGCGGATGACTGGCTTCGGGCAAACAGGTCCGCTGGCAAGTGCAGCCGGACATGACATCAACTACATCGCGCTCGCCGGCGCGCTGGCGCCGATCGGGCGCAAAGGCGCGCCGCCGACGCCGCCGCTGAATCTCGTGGGTGACTTCGGCGGCGGCGGGCTGTTACTCGCGTTCGGCATGGTCTGCGCGCTGCTCGAGCGCGCGCGCTCGGGCAAAGGCCAAGTGGTCGACGCGGCGATGGTCGACGGCGCGGCCGCGCTCATGACCGTGTTCCACGGCGCGCAGCAGTCCGGCTGGTGGGTCGAAGAGTCCGGCTCGAACATGCTCGACAGCGGGAGTCACTTCTACGACGCGTACGAGACGTCGGACGGGAAGTACGTGTCGATCGGCGCGATCGAGCCGCAGTTCTACGCGGAGCTGTTGAAGCGGATCGGTGTCGACGCCGAGTCACTCCCGCCGCAGCTCGACCGGTCGAACTGGCCGAAGGCGAAGGACAAGCTCACGCGGCTGTTCAAGTCGAAGACGCGCGACGAGTGGTGCGCGCTGCTCGAGGGCAGTGACTCGTGCTTCGCGCCCGTGCTGACGATGTCGGAGGCGCGCGCGCACCCGCACAACGTCGAGCGCGGCTCGTTCGTGAGCGTGGCCGGAGTGAGTCAGCCGCGCCCGGCGCCGCGCTTCAGCCGCACGGACTCGGAAGTGCAGCGCCCGCCCGCACGGCCGGGCGAGCACACCGACGAAGCGCTCGGTGACTGGGGCTTCGGCGCGGAAGAGCTCGCGAAGCTGCGCGCGGCGAAGACGATCGCGTAGTGAGTCGCGCGCCTTCGACTAGTGGCTTTCGCGCTTCGACGACCGCCGCTTCCAGATTTGAACGGCAAGGTATCCGCCCATACCGGTCACCAGCAGCACGAGGCGGTAGGCGATGACGACCCCCTTCTCGGAGGGGTGGGAGTACATGAAGTACCCGCCCATGAATGTCATCAACGCCGAGAGCCACTCCGCACTCTGCACCCACCCGGGTAGTTCGTGCTTCGGCTTCACGAGTCACGCGCTCGTCAGCAGCGCTTCTTCGACGTACTTCTGGATCGAGCGGCCGTCGGTGCCGGAGACGTCGCGGAACACGAGCGCGGTCTCGGTCTCGCGGCGGTACACGGTGCGGCCGATGACTTCGACGCGGCCGAAGTTCGGCAGGTCGAAGTCGAGAGTCACTTGCTCGTTCTCCGGTGTCGGCGCGTCGCGCCACAGGAGACACCCGTCGCGCGAGAGTGACACGAGCTGCGCGTCCCAGCTCTGTGAGTCGGCGCGGCAGTGAGCCGCGAGGCTCGTCGACACGCGCGCGGCCGAGCGCGGCGTGGGCTCGAGCGCGAGCTGCAGCACGCGGTACAGCTGGTGGAACGGCGCGGGTCTCTCGACCAGGCCGACGATCGGCACGCGCGTCGGGTGCGCTGCGCCGCGCGGCGCGAGCGCGATCCACGGCGTGGACGGCGGAATGCCGACGCCTTCGCACTCGAGGTCGGCGATCGCCAGCTGCGGCGGGTTCGAGACGCTCTGTGACATCTCCGCCCAGCGCTCGGCCGAGACGATCGAGTAACCCGCCCGCGACAGAGTGATTCGCGCCAGCGGCGCGTAGCTTTCGGGCGGCGCCAGGGACAGGATCAACGGAGGTGAGGCTCTGCGAGTCACGAGTCCTTCTCGGAGTCGGTCAGGACTCGGTTGAGAGCACCCTTACCTCATGACCGCGCCACCATCGACGACAAAGGACTCACCCGTCACGAACGACGCACGGTCGGAGCACATCCACACGACCGCCTCGGCGATCTCGTTCGGCGTCCCGAGCCGGCCGCCCGGCTGACTCGCGAGGATCGCCTTCTCGATGCGCGGATCCTTGGCGATGTGCACGCGCAGCGCGGGCGTGTCCACGCTGCCCGGGCAGATCGCGTTGATGCGCACGCCGGTGCGCGCGTTCTCGAGCGCCGCGGTCTTCGTGAGTCCCAGCACGCCGTGCTTCGCGGCCGAGTAGTGCGCGAGGCCGGGCACCGCGATGAGTCCCGCGCCCGACGCCGTGTTCACGATCGCGCCCCCGCCCTGCTCGACCATGATGGGAATCTCGTAGCGCAGGCAGTACCAGACACTCGACAGGTTCAGCGCGATCACGTGCTCCCAGTCGTCGCGCGCGATCTGGTGAGTCGCGCCGCCGACGCCGGGGCCGCCCGCGTTGTTGTGCGCGCAGTCGAGCCGGCCGAACCGTTCGACGGTGCCCAGCACGAGTGACTCGACCTCGCCCACGCGGGTCACGTCGCAGCGGCGGAACGCGGCTTCGCCGCCGGCCTTCACGATCTCCTCGGCGGTCGACTCACCGGCCGGGTTCGCGTCCGACACCATGACCTTCGCGCCCTCGCGCGCGAACGCGAGCGCGCAGGCGCGGCCGATGCCCTGCGCCGCGCCGGTCACGAGCGCGACCTTGCCGGCGACCAGGCCGGCGGCAGTCACAGCACCACCGTGGCGGTGCCGACCACGGGTGACTCGTGCGCCTCGTTCTGGATCGTCAGGTCGATCGTGACCGTGCGCTCGCCGTCGTTCTTCTCGGTGATCACGCCCGTGGCGCGCGGCTTCGAGTCGACCAGCACCGGCGAGCGGAACACCGTGTCGATCCGCACGATGCGCGCGTCGGGCGCCCAGCGGTGAATCAGCGCGGCCAGGATTCCCTGACTCATGATGCCGGGCACGATCGCCCCGGGCAGGCCCTGCTTCCGCGCGGCCTCGTGATCGGTGAAGCGCTCGAAGGTCATGCCCGCGGCGCCGACGAACCGCTTCACGTTCGCGAGTGACACGTCCGGCTCGAACGGCGGCAGCTCCTCGCCGAACTCGACCGCGTCGTAACTCCGCCCGCTCATGTCACGCCCCCGCCCGCTGGACCATGCGCCAGTCCACGATCGACACGGCTTCGCCGCGTTGATTCGAGAACTCCATGCGGTGCACGATGAACAGCATCGTGCCCGAGCGTCCGGTCTTGGTGTAGATGTCGTGGATGCGGCTCTTCGCCGTGACTCGATCGCCGATGCGGATCGGGGCGAGTGACTGCACGCATTTTCCGGCGTCGAAGCCGAAGCCGCTCGAGAAGCGCGGGAAATCGTCGGGCAGGATGCGCCGGCCGACGTAGCGCGACGTGAACGTGGGCACGGCGCGGAACTCCGCGTGACTCGGATCGGTGTAGTGCGCCGCGGTCTCGCCGCACGACAGCGCGAAGTCGCGCAGGTCGTCGGCCTTGATCGTGAACTCCACGGTGTCGAAGGTCGACCCCGCCCAGTCCCGCTTCAGCTTGTCGACGTCGATTTCCACGAGATCGCCTCGAATTCTCCGGCGCGCAGCGCCTCGACCAGCTGGCCCATGCCGCGAATCGGCGCGGGGAAGCGGGTCACGCAGCGTCCGATGTGACTCACGATGTGCGCGTCGCTGCCGCCGATGCCGCGGTAGCCGCAGACTTCGGCCAGGTGCAGCGCGCGCTCGTCCTCGGAGGCGCGGCTGCCGCCGTTGCGCGTCTCGATGACCTTCACGCCCTCGATCGGCCCATGTGACTCGAAGTGCGCGCACATGCCGACGCGCGGCCGCCCCGGGTGACACGGCACGGCGATGCCGCCGCAGCGCTCCGCCTCGCGCAGCACGGTGTGCAGCGGCAGGTCGATCTTCCCGAAGTCGAAGGCGCGGAGCATCTCGTCGTTCACGCCGAACACCAGCACGTGGCCGTAGTCCGTCTCGACCTCGCTGGCCTTCAGTATCTCGAGCCCGTACTCGGCCGCGAGTGACTGGTAGTCCGAGCTCGAGTCGAACTGCCGGTGCTCGGACAGCACGAAGCCGTTCAGCGGGATCTCGCGCTTGCGGATCCACTGGCAGTAGTTCTCGACCCGCGCGCGCCCGTCGTCGGACTTGATCGAGTGATTGTGCAGGTCGAGGATCATGCCGGCCGGAACACCGGCACTCCGAGGGAGTCAGTCGGCGAGCCGCGGAACTCCGCGCGCACGGGCATGCCGATGCGCACGTCGCCGGGCGCGCAGCCGACCACGTTGGTGAGGAGCCGCGGGCCCTCTTCGAGCTCGACGTACGCGAGCACGTACGGCACCGAGTCACGGAACGGCGGCACCTGGTTCTGCTCGGTCACGGTGAACGTCCAGACCGTGCCGCGGCCGGACGCGACGAAGTGCTCGATCGGTCCGAGACACTTCGCGCACTGCGCGCGCGGACGATGCTGCACCGCCGAGCACGCCTTGCAGCGCTGCAGCACGAGCTCGCTCCGGCCCGCGCCTTCCCAGTAACCGCGTGTCTCCCAGTCGGCGACGGGTCGCGGGTGCTCGATCTCCTTCGCCATGAGTCAGTCCCTCGCCAGGATCAGCGTCGCGCCCGAGTGAGCGACCCCGAGCGTGCCGCCCGTGCCGTGCGCGAGCGCGATGCTCGCGCCCTGGACCTGCCGCTCGCCGCACTCGCCGCGCAGCTGCTTCGCCGCTTCGATCACCAGGAAGATCCCGCGCATGCCGGGGTGATTCGACGAGAGGCCGCCGCCGTCGGGGTTCAACGGCAGCGCGCCGCCCAGGCCGATGCGGCCGCCCGAGACGAACGCCCCGCCCTCGCCCGGCTTGCAGAAGCCGAGGTTCTCGAGAGTCACGAGCATGGTGATCGTGAACGAGTCGTAGATCATGCAGAGATCCACGTCGTCGTGACTCACTCCGGCCATGCGGAACGCCGCCGTGCCCGACTGTCTCGCCGCGATCGTGAGCAGGTCGGGCGCGCCCACCTCTTGGTGACACACCGCCTCTCCGCAGCCGAGCAGCATGACGGGGCGCTTCTTCAAGTCGCGCGCGCGCTCCGCGCTGGTCACGACCACCGCGCCCCCGCCGTCACTGATGATGCAGCAGTCGAGCAAGTGCAACGGCCGCGAGATCATGCGGCTCTCGAGCACGTCGCCGACGGTGATCGGCTTGCGCATCTTCGCGTTCGGGTTCAGCCCGGCGTGGCGGCGCATGGTGACCGCGATCTCGGCCAGCTGCTCCGCGGTCGTGCCGTACTGGTGCATGTGGCGCTGCGCGACGAGCGCGTAACTCCCCACGGTAGTGAGTCCGTACGGAGACACGAACGACGCGCCGGCGTCGCGGCCGCCGCCCATGCCGGTGCCGATCGCGAGCGCGTTCGACGCCGCGGTCGAGCCGTACAGGATCAGCGCGACCTCACACAGCCCCGCGTGAATCGCCGCGGCCGCGTGACTCACGTGCGCGACGAACGACGAGCCGCCGATGTTCGTGCCGTCCAGGTGGCGCGGCTTCACGTTCAGATACTCGGCGAGTGACACGACGCCCATCGGGCCCATGCCCATGCTGGCCGCGAACAAGCCGTCGACGTCGCGCAGCTCGAGCCCGCAGTCGTCGAGCGCGCCCTTCGCGCACTCGGCCATGATCTGGAACTCGGTCTTGTCGGGCGCCCAGCGGGTCGGGTGCTCGTACACGCCGGCGATCGCGATCTTGCGCGAGAGACTCATCGCGGGAGCCCCGCGAGAAACGCGAGCACGGCCTCGGACAGCGCCTCGGGCGCGACCAGCGCGACGCGGTGGCCGCACTTGGGAATCACGACCTTGCGCGCGCCGGGGATCTTCGCCGCGAGTATCTCGGACGACTCACTCGACTCTGTGTCCTCCTCGCCGACGACCACGAGCGTCGGGCACGCGACCCGGCCCAGATCCTTCTCGCGATCGAAGTCACGGATCGCGAGCGAGTTCTGGTACACCACGCGCGGGTCGGTCTTGATATCTTCCATGAACCCGCGGCGCATCATGTCGGGGGTCGCCGACGCGGGATAGTCCGCGCGGTTGAACTCGCGGCGCGCCTTGCCCTCGCTCACGAGCCGCCACTTCTCGAGTGACTCGTCCGAGACCGCGAGGCGCGCGCCCGTCGCCACCAGCACGAGCGCGCGGACGAGGCCCGGCGCGGCGAGCGCGGTCTCGAGCGCGACCTGCCCGCCCATCGAGCCACCCAGCAGAACCCCGCGCGAGATACCGAGCTTGCGCAGGAAGCCCGCGGTGTGTGTACTGATGCGCGCGATCGAGCCGAGACTGTCGAGACTCCCCGAGCGCGCGTGACCCGGAAAGTCGAACGCGAGCGGGCTGTGCGCCTTGCCGAGGCGCTCCAGCACGTCGCTGAAGAGACCGCTGTTGCCGGTCGCCCCGTGCATACACACGACGGTTTCACCCCGAGACAGATCGGGAGGCTTCTCGGGCAACGTCGTCGCGCCCACGTGGCGCAGGAACGTCGCGACTCCGTCGACCTGGACGTACTTCTCCGGCACCGCGCGAGCCTAACACGTCGGTACGACGAGCCGCCGTCGCGAATCAAGTCGAGGTGCCCGAGGCGCTCGCAAGCCGACGTCCGACACTACGGCATCCGCATGGAGGCGACCGCACTCGCAGTCTCTCGTAGTGAGTGAGTGCGGTCGTGGAGGAGTCGAGACGACACATTTTCTTGTAGGTCTCTGGGTGGAGAGAGAGAATGCACCATGCGTTTCGCCGCCGAACTCGCGCCGATCGGAGTCGTCGCTGTCACGCTGCTCGGGCGCGGGACCCGTGTCGGACTCGATCATCCTGTCACTTGCGGTCGAGCGCGCCCGCGCCCGCTTGCACGACGACCGCGTGATCCTGGAGAGCGACGAGGGTCGCCAGCTCCAGTACGCGAAGCTCGTCGTGCGCGACGCGCAGTCACGAGTCGTGCCCCGCGCACTTCGCGGTCGACGCGGACGACCGCATCGACCTCGTCGTCGCCGACCGCGAGGCCGCTTACCCGCTCGTGGTCGATCCCGTGCTCAGCGGCACCTCCGAGACCACGCTGCAAAGCGATCAGTCACTCTCGAACTTCGGGACGCCGGCGGTGAACGCGGGCGACGTCAACGGCGACGGCTTCGGCGACGTGATCGTCGGCGCGCAGGGCTACGACGCGGGCCAGAACAACGAGGGGGCGGCGTTTCTCTTCTACGGCAGCGCGACTGGAATCGCGAGCATCGGCGCGGGCTCCGCGGTGCGCATCGAGTCGAACCAAGCGGACGCGGGCTTCGGCCTCGCGACCACCGCCGGTGACTTGAACGGCGACGGCTACGGCGACGTCGTGATCGGCGCGTGCAACTACGACGTAGTGACTCCGGGAGACAACACGGTGGCCCGAGTGGAATTGCGAGTCAGAGCGCATCCGCGGCAAACTCGATCTTGGTCGGCGACCAAGCCGGCGAAGCACTCTGCCGCGGGCGCACTGCCGGCGACCTGAACGGCGACGGCTTCGGCGATTTGATCGTCGGCGCGCTCCTCTACGACAACGGGCAGACGGAGGCCCCTCGGGGCTCCCGAGCGGCAGCGGCCCGGCGCTCGCAGTGACTCACCCGTCGGCGACGTGAACGGCGACGGCTACTCGGATGTCGCGATCGCGGCTCCGCGCTACCTGGGCGGCGAAGGCGTCGTATTCGTCTACCACGGGAGTGCGAGCGGAATTTCGGAGCCGGCGACCACCGCGCTCAGGGCCTTCCAAGCCAACGCGCTCTTCGGGTCCGGCGGCGTCTCGACGGCGGGTGACTTCGACGGTGACGGCTATTCGGACGTCGTCGTCGGCGCGCCGAACTTCGCGAATGGCCAGTCACTCGAGGGCGCGGCGTTCCTGTTCCTCGGCAGCGCGACCGGAATCGTGAACCCCACCGGAACGATCGGGACGCACGGACTCGATGGCAATCAGATCGGTGGCAGCTTCGGTGGGGCCGTCAGCGGAGTCGGTGACGTGAACGGCGACGGCCTCGGCGACTTACTCATCGGCTCGCCGGGCTACGACGATCGACTTACGGCCTTCCTCTCGGCAATGGTGTGCGGTACGCCGGCGCGGGGGACTTGAACGGCGACGGCTTCCCCGATCTCGCAGCTGGAAATCCCACCGCGGGGCAGTTCGGCCTCGGGATAGCTTGGGCGATCTACGGCAACGGGAACCGCGCCGGCCGCGCGGTCCTCGCTTCGCAGCGGCTCTCGACGCTGCCGGATCGCCGACTCGGCGCGTGGGGGAAGTCGAACGAAGGTCGCCTCACCGTCTCCACGCGCGGAATCAGCCCGCAGGGGCGAGGCCTCGTGAAGCTCCAGCTCGAGGCCTGTCCGCAGCAAGCCGCGTTCGGCACGCCCGCCTGTGTGACTGAGACGTCTCCTAGCTGGATCGACACGTTTGCATCGGCAAATGGAGTGGAGCTACGACTCACTTCGCAGCTTCTCGTGCAAGCAGCGCTTCACCGCTGGCGGGCGCGCGTGCTGCGCGCCCCCTTACACTCGAATGTGCTCGCGCCCACTCACTCACCCTGGCGGCGCATGAGCGGCGGCGCATTCGAAGCCGACCTGCGCATGCCCGATGACGCCGACTACGACCAGATCTTCGACGCGGTCGACAACTGCCCGCTCGCCGCGAACCCCGGCCAGCAGAACAGCGACCCCGATCCGCTCGGCGACGCGTGCGACAACTGTCCGCTCCTCGCCAATCAGAATCAGGCCAACTTCGACGGCGACTCACTCGGCGACCTCTGTGACGCGGACGACGATGCAGATGGGATCGACGACACGGTCGAAGTCACTGTCGGGACCAACCCACTCGACCCAGACAGCGATGACGATGGGTTACTCGACGGCCCCGAGCTCGCGGCCGGCACCAACCCGCTCGATCCCGACAGCGACGACGACGGCGCGCTCGACGGCCCCGACAACTGCAAGCACCTCGCGAACGCGAATCAGGCGAACAACGACCTAGACCCGCTGGGCGACGCCTGCGACAACTGCCCACTCACGACGAACGCCGACCAGCTCGACCGCGGCGGCTTCCCGGGCGGTCCAGACGGCGTGGGCGACGCGTGTCAGCTGGCCGACGCCGACCGCGACGGCGACGTCGACATCCTCGACGTCACGCTGATCCGCCGCCGCCTCGCGCTACAGCCGCCTTTGATCGATCCGTCGCTGCCCTGAGTGTCGAGCGCATCACAGCGCGAGTGAGTCGTGCGCGCTCGACTTTCGCCATGTCACCCGAAAAGGTCCTCGAGTTCTGGTTCGACGCGCCTCCGAGGGACGAGGCCGACCTGTTGCACAAGGTCGTGCGCTGGTTCCGCGGCGGGCCGGAGCTCGACCGCGAAGTGACCGCGCGCTTCGGCGCGGCGGTCGAACGCGCAGTGAGTGGCGGCCTCACGGACTGGGAGGCGACCCCGCGCGGCCGGCTCGCACTGGTGTTGCTGCTCGACCAACTCACGCGCAACGTGTTCCGCGACTCGGCGCGCATGTTCGCGGGCGATCCGCGCGCGCAAGAGCTCGCGCTCGACTCGTTCCGCGACGGCACGGCGGAGCAGCTGCTGCCGCTCCTCCACTCGGAGAGCGTGGCGCACCACGAGCGCGACCTCGAGATTGCGCAGTCACTCGCGGCGGAGGCGCGGCCGCCGTGGACGGTGATGTCGCCATGCGGCTCGAGCAGAGTCAGAAGTATCTCGACGTCGTGCGCCGCTTCGGGCGCCTCCCGCACCGCAACGCGGTGCTCGGGCGCAGCCCGAGCCGCGCCGAGATGGTGTTTCTGCAGGACTGGAAAGAGAAGCGGCCCCGGCGGGCATGCCGCCGGACGAGTGACTCGAGCGTCGAAGAGTGACCCGCTCCTGCCCGCTCACCCCGCGAGCGCCGTGACCTGCCGCCCCAGCCGCGCCACGGTCTGGTGCACGTTGCGCAACAGATTCGTGAGGATCGCGATCTGCAGCGCCGGATGCGCGCGGCCCAGGCGGTCGAGGTCGTCGGCCTCGAGCACGAGACACTCGACCTCGGTGTCGGCGCGCACGTCGGCGGTGCGCCCGCGGCGGTCCACGATCGTGAGCTCGCCGAACACCATCCCGGGTGACACGGTCGAGAGTCTCTGCCGCCGGTCGTTCGGCAGGTCGACGGTCACGCTCACCAGCCCGCGCATGAGCAGGAAGATCTCCTCGGCGGGGTCGCCTTCGCGCAGGATCAGCTCGCCCGCCGCGAAGCGTCTCGGCCGCAAGGCCGTGCCGAGCAGCGCGAGCTGCTCGGGCTCGAGACCCGCGCACATCTCGTGCTCGGCCAGAGTGACTGACGCCGTGGCGGCCTCGCGCTCGCCGAGCACGCGGTTCTCGCACCACTCGAGCGCCGTGTCCAGGTCGGCGAAGCGGCGCAGCGCGCCCCAGTGACTCGTGCCCGTGAGCGACTCCTCGAGCCCGCGCAGGAACGAGCCGTGCTCGCGCGCGCCCACCAGCACGAGCTGCTTACCGAGCGGCGCGAGGTCGACGACCAGGCCGGCGCACGCTTCCACGGCGAAGCGGTCCACGTGAGTCACTCGAGAGAGCTCGAGCGCCACGACGTCGGCCTCCGCGCTCGCCCGCACCACGCGCGACACCACGGACTCGAGCGCCGCGAACGACAGATCGCCCTGCAGACTCAGCAGGCGCACGCGCGAGCGCGCGCGCTCGAGCGCAGCGCGCTCCGAGTCACTGCGCAGCCGCCGCGAGCGCAGCTGCCCCAGGTCCCAGTCACCGCGGATGGTCGCGCGCGACGAGCGCGGCGCGCGCAGGAAGTGCAGGCCGAGGTCGTGCGACAGCTCCTTGCACGCGGCCACGCCGCGCACGCTGTTGCCGCGCGCGTCGAGCCTGGGCGAGAACACGCCGATGCCGAGCTGACCCGGCAGCACCGCGAGTATCCCCCCGCCCACGCCGCTCTTCGCGGGCATGCCGACCGCGTACACCCACTCACCCGCGAAGTCGTACATGCCGCACGTGGTCATCACGCTGAGCACGCTCTCGACCCGCTCGTGTCTCACCGCGCGCTGACCCGTCGCCGGATTCACTCCGCCGTTGGCCAGCGTCGCGGCGATCCACGCCAGGTCGCGACAGTCGACCAGGATCGAGCACTGCCGGAAGTACAGGTCGAGCGCCTCGTCCGGCGAGTCACTCAGCACGTCGAAGTTGCGCAGCATGTGGCCGATCGCGCGGTTGCGGTGACCCGTCTCCTTCTCGGAGCGGTACACACCGTCGTCGATCGCGAGCGCGCGCCCCGCGTACAGCGAGAACACCTGCATGAGTCGCGCGAGCTTGTCCTCTGCGGAGCGGCCCGCGACGAGCGAAGTGGTCGCGATCGCGCCCGCGTTGATCATCGGGTTCAGGGGGCAGCCGGTGTCGGGCGCGAGGCTGATCGAGTTGAAGGCGTCGCCGCTGGGCTCGACGCCGATCTTCGCCAGCACCGCGTCGCTGCCGCGGTCCTCGAGCGCGAGCCCGTACGTGATCGCCTTCGAGATCGACTGGATCGTGAACGGCGCTCGCGTGTCACCCACTTCGTAGAGCCGCCCATCGGTGGTGGCGAGACAGATACCGAACCACTCGGGGTCGGCCTTGCCCAGCTCGGGGATGTAAGTCGCGACCTCGCCGTCGCGCAGTTCGACGCAGCGCGCGTGCAGCGCCTCGAGATACGCCTGGATCGGCGAGCGAATGCGGAGCCCTCCCGTCGTGCGCCAGGGCAAAGAGCACGAGGCGTGCCACGCCTCGGGCGAGCGAGAGCCCGTCGGCTGTGACTCGGGCGATGAGCCTTCGGGCAGCGAGTGATCAGCGAGTGAGCAGCGCCGACTCAGCCGATCTCGAGCCCCGCGAGGTCGCCCTTGTCGCGCCAGTCCTTCAGCATGTTGAAGAACAGGATCGAGCCGCCGCCGAAGAAGCTGTTCTGCGCGGCCAGGTTCGAGAGGTTGCCCTCGTTGTTGTAGTAGCCCGGCGTGCAGCTCTCGAGGAAGTCACGGCCCATGCGCGAGAACGCGATGATCGTCTGCACCCATTGCTCTTCGCCCGCTTCGCTGGCTTCGAGCGTGCGCGCGCCGCGGTCGAGTGAGTGGCGAACGAGATACGCGATGTGCTTCGCCTGCTCGTCAAGCATGTGCGGGTAGTTCACCGTGAACGCGCTCTGCTGCGGGCCCATGATGAACATGTTGGGGAAGCCGCGTGAGTGCATGCCGTGCATCGTGCGCAGGCCGTTCGACCACTTCTCGGTGAGTGACAGCCCGTCGCGGCCGTACATCTGGTAGCCCGCGCGGCGCGTGTACTCGGTGCCGACCTCGAAGCCCGTCGCGAAGATGATGCAGTCGACGGGATACTCCACGCCGTTCGCGACCACGCCCTTCTCGGTGATCGCCTGCACGCCCTTCCCCTTCGTGTCGACCAGAGTCACGTTCGCGCGGTTGAAGGTCTGCAGATACTCGTCGTGGAAGCACGGCCGCTTGCAGAACTGGCGATACCACGGCTTGAGTGACTCGGCCGTCGCCTTGTCCTGCACGATCGTGTCCACGCGCGCGCGGATCTGATTCATCTTCTCGAAGTCGGCGAGCTCCATGGTCTTGCCGACGTCCTGCGCCGCGGCGCCGCTCCGGTCCTGCTGCACCATGATGAGGAGCTTGCGGATGATGTCGGTCCAGCCGTCCATCACCAGGTCCTCTTCCTGGAACCCGCCGGACACGAGCACGTTGAAGTTGTCCATGCGGTGCTTGTGCCAGCCGGGCTTGAGTGACTGCGACCAGCCTGGGTCCGTGTCTCGATTCGCGCGCACGTCGATCGACGACGGCGTGCGCTGGAACACGTACAAGTGTTTCGCGGTCTCACCGAGATGCGGGACACACTGCACCGCGGTCGCGCCCGTGCCGATGATCGCGACGCGCTTGTCTCTCAGCTTGTCGAGGTTCCCGTCGGGCCCGCCGCCCGTGTAGCCGTAGTCCCAGCGGCTGGTGTGGAACGAGTGCCCCTTGTAGGTCTCGATGCCCGGGATGCCCGGCAGCTTGGGGCGATTCAGCGGGCCGTTCGACATCGCGACGAAGCGCGCGCGCAGCGCGTCGCCGCGGTTCGTCTTCACGATCCAGCGGCCGGCTGACTCGTCCCAGCGCAGCTCGGTGACTTCGGTCTGGAAGAGCGCGTCCTTGTACAGGTCGTACTTGCGCCCGATCGCGGCCGAGTGCGCGAGTATCTCGGGAGCGCGGGTGTATTTCTCCTTCGGCACGTAGCCGACTTCTTCCAGCAGCGGGAGATAGATGTACGACTCGACGTCGCACATCGCGCCGGGGTAGCGGTTCCAGTACCAGGTGCCGCCGAAGTCGCCGCCCTTCTCGATCACGCGCAGGTCGTCGATCCCCGCTTCGCGCAGCCGCGCCGCCGCGAGCAGCCCGCCGAAGCCGCCGCCGATCACGACCGCCTCGACCTCGTCCGTGACTGGCGCCCGCGCGAAGCCCGGCGCCACGTACGGGTCATCGACGTAGTGCGCGAAGTCGCCCGTCACCTCGACATACTGGTCGTTCGCGTCCTCGCGCAGGCGCCGGTCGCGCTCCTCGCGGTACTTGTCGCGCAGCGCATCGGGATCGAACGTGAGGTCCTGGGTCGTCATCGGCTCTCCTCCCGCGGCCATTCTGCCGGGTCGCGGCGGCGGTTTCAAAAGGCCCTCCGGGGGCAAGCAACTTGGCCCCCGGCAAAGCGATTGGCAGTTATGCGCGCGCGGCGCCACGCCTGGGATCCCAGTCAGCGGTGACGAGTCACTGCGCTGGAGGTCGACATGGCGAAGCTGAGTCACTCACTGGTCGCGTTGGTGCTGTGTCTCGCGTCGAGCGCGAACGCCGCGGACGTCGAAGTGAAGCGTCAGGGCGCGACCCTGAAGCTGAAGAGTCAGTACAGCGCCAACCTGGCCCTGATCGGCCGCGAGAGCGGTGCGCCGGCCGCTGTCGAGGGTCACGTCCGGGTGCGCCCGGGCACCGACACGACCCTGAACGGAATCGACGAGGACTTCGTGTTCGACGGGATCACCTCGGTGAGTGTCACGGTCGGCGGGACGAGCCGTGTTTTCGTCGTTGCGCTCGCAGTCGGCGGAGAGCTCGCCATCAAGGGAGACCGGGCGGAGCTCGGCGTGCTCGTGCGAGACACGACGGCGAAGAAGCTGTCGGTCGAAGGCGGCGCCCGTGAGTCACTCGAGCTCGAGTGTCTAGGGAGCGTGATCCGCGACAAGCTGACGATCAAGGGCGGCGAGGCGAACGACTCCACCCAGGTCAGCTGTCGCGTAGAGCGCGACATCGAGATCTCACTCGGCGAAGGCGACAACGCGGCGAGCCTCCGCGTTCCGTTCCTCGGCGGCTCGCTCAAGGTGAAGACCGGGAAAGGCGCCGACGTGCTCGAGATCCAGGAGACGTACTTCGACGAAGCGAAGCCGCTGAAGGTCGATCTCGGCGGCGGTTCGAACGCGCTCGAAGTGACTCACGCGGTCGTCAACGGCGCGTTCAGCTACAAGGGCGGCAGCGGCCGCGACGAACTCAGACTCCGGGGCGTCTTCGTCGGCGGAGATCTGTCTCTCAAGCTCGGCGCGAGGACGCAGTCACCGTGGTGGACACGGTGATGCAGAAGACGGGGACGGTGAAGCTCGGGGGCGGCTCCAACTCGTTCGCCCTCCAGAACAGCTCGGTCGAGAAGAAGTTCTCGTACTCCGGCGGCTCCGACTCCGACTTCATCAACTGCCGCAGCGGCGGGTTCCAAGACGACGCTTCCTTCAAGCTCGCCGACGGCTTCAACCGGCTCGCGTTCGCCTTCTCGGAAGTCCTCGAGTCACTCGAAGTCTCCGGCAAGAACACCGCCGACGAGTTCGCGATCGATGGCTCACGCGTCCGAGGAGACGTGAAGCTGCAGCTGGGCAGCGGCAACAACCGCGCCTCGGTCGTCCACTCCTCGCAGATCGGCGACGAGCTCACGGTGACCGCGGGCGACGGCGACGACCTCGTCGTGGTCGACCCGTCGGTCAAAGTGGGCAGGACGAGCTTCCGCCTCGGCGCCGGGGCGAACACCATTCCTTGAACGAGTCACTTTGAAGGAGATCGCGATGTCGAAGTTGAGTCACTCGCTGGTGATGTTGGCGCTGTGTCTCGCCTCCAATGCGAGCGCGGGCAACCTCGAGGCCAAGCAGCAGGGCAAGACGCTGCGGCTGCGCGGCGACGGCGCCGGCGTTTCGTTCTCTCTGCAGGGAGGCGGCGCCGCGCTCGTCGAAGGCCGCGTACGCGTTGCCGTGGGCGGCACCGACACCCTGAACGGACAGACACGAAACCTCACGTTCGATGGAGTGTCGAACGTGAGTGTCTCGTTCGGCGGCGGCGAGAATCTCGCCTCGCTCTACTCACTCCTGCTGACCGGCAGCGTCGACGTCCGCGGTGGCGGCTTGATGGTCGCGGGCAAGGTCAGCGCGAAGAGTCTCTCCTTCGACCTGACCGACGACCTCCTGCGGATGAACTGCCGGTTCGGAGGCGACGTCCAGCTCGCGCTCGGCGACGGCAACAACGACGTGCGCATCGAGGACGAGGGCATGATGCAGCCGCGCGCGCGCTCGCTCTCGATGAAGCTGGGCGGTGGCGACGATCAGGTCGTCTTCGTGGGCGGCAGAGTCGACAAAGACATCAAGATCGATCTCGGTGGCGGCTCGAACGAGTGTTGGATCGCCGACAGCAACACCAGCGGTTCAGTCACTCTGAAGGGTGGAAGCGGGCACGACCGCGTCGATGTCGACACGTTCTTCGCGTCGAGGAACATGAAGCTCGCACTCGGCGGCGGCGCCAACTCCATGACCGTCGTCGAGGCCACCATCCAGAAGGGGATCGTGGCCGAGGCCGGCGGCGGCGACGACGTGGTCCGACTCGACGACGTCAACCTCCCGGAAGGACTCACTCTGAAGCTCGGCAACGGCGACAACTCACTCGAGCTGAAGAAGGTCGTCGGGGGTCGGAAGTTCGCGTACAGCGGCGGCTCCGGATCCGACGTGATCGTCGGCGAGAACGTCGGCATGGGAGGCGACTGGTCGATCCGCGCCGCCGGAAGCGAGGCGCGAAACGCCTTCGTGATGTCTCAGGGCGCCATCAGCGGGTCCGTGTCAGTCACCGGCGGAGCAGGCGACGAGCTGGTCTCGCTGCAGGCCGTGGAGATCTTCGGCGGCACGCGGATCGCCGGACGGCTCGACGTGAGTTCGGGCGCCGGCGACGACATGGTCGATTGCGGCAGCGACGGCGAGCCCCAGATGGGCTCGACCCGGAGCACCTCGGCGCGGGTACGAATCGAATCTTCGGGATCTGCCGGTAAATTCCGAAGCGTCTCTCGGAGGCGGTGTTGGCCACGAAGGCGCTGGCAATTCACGGCGGGCCGAAGCTGCGCGCGCGGCCGTTCGCGGCATGGCCCGAGTTCGGCGAGCCCGAGCGCGCAGCGCTCGAGCGCGTGCTCGCGAGCGGGAACTGGGGCGGGTACCCGAGCCCGAACACCGAGGCGCGCGCGTTCGCCGACGAGTTCGCGCGCTACACGGGGGCGGCGCACGCAGTCACCTGCGCGAACGGGACTTTCTCGCTCATGCTCGCGCTGCAGGCGGCGCGAGTGACTCCCGGCGCCGAGGTGATCACTTCGGCGTACACCTTCGTGGGCACGGCGGGCGGGATCGTCGCGGCCGGCTGTGTGCCCGTACTGGTCGACGTCGACCCCGAGACTTACTGCACCGACCCGCGCGCGGTGGAAGCGGCAGTGACTCCGCGCACGGCGGCGGTCATGCCCGTTCACCTGGCGTGCACCATGGCCGACATGGACGCGCTGGGCGAACTCGCGCGGCGCCGGTCACTCCTGGTGATCGAGGACTGCGCGCACGCGCACGGCGCGAAGTGGCGCGGGCGCGGCGCGGGGTCGCTGGGTGACTTCGGCTCGTTCTCGATGCAGAGCTCGAAGCTCTTGACCGCGGGCGAAGGCGGGGCAGTCACTACGAACGACCCCACCTTCGCGTCGCGGCTCGCGTCGCTCGTGAACTGCGGGCGCAAGGAGCCGGGCGCGGACCGGTTCCCCGAGCAGATGCTGGGTCACAACCTGCGCATGACGGAGTGGCAGGCCGCGATCCTGCGCGCGCAGCTCGAGAGACTCCCCGAGCAGAGCGCGCGCCGCGAGCGGAACCTGGCGCGCTTCGAGAAGGGGATCGCCACGGTACCGGGGCTGCGGCCGCTGCGGCGCGACTCACGAGTCACCGAGCGCGCCGCGTATCAGTTCGTGCTGCGCTACGACTCACACGCGTTCGCGGACGTGCCGCGCGACCACGTGATCCTGGCGCTGCGCGCCGAGGGCGTGCCCTGCTCCGGCCGCTTCTACACGCCGCTCGCCGAAGACCCGCTGTTCGCCGCCGACCCACTCACCAACGCCGCGACACGAGCCGGTGTCGGGTACGACCCCACCGCGTTCCCGGCCGCGCGCCGCGCCGCGTTCGAGGAGTCGATCTGGCTCCCGCACGAGCTGTTCCTGGGCAGTGAGTCGGACGCGGACGACGCGGTCGCCGCCTTCGCGCGGGTGCACGCGCACGCCGCCGAGCTGCGCGCGCGCCCGCCCCACGGGCCGGTGACTCGCCGCTAGCTGGCTTGCGGGGAAACGCGCCCCGCGTTTCGAGTAGAGTGCGGACCCATGGAGCTGCCCGAGCTCGAAGAGCGTCTCGTTCCGTTCGCGCGCACGAAGTACGAGGATCCGTTCGCGCAGGTCAGCGGCGTACACAAAATGCCGGGTCACGCGGGTTTCTCGTACGGCTTCTCGGTGCGCTCGGGGGGAGTCACCGAGAGCTGGTTCCTGCGCCTGCCGCCGCCCAACGTGAAGTGGCAGGGAACGGCCGACGTGCTGCGCCAGGTCGCCGCGCTGCGCGCGCTCGACGGTGGGCCCGTGCCGCACTGCTCGGTGAAGTGGGCGAGCGAGGAGCTCGAGTTCTTCGGGCGGCCGTACTTCGTCGTGCCGAAGCTCGAGGGCGACGTGCTGATCCTCGGGCCCGGCGGCTGGGCGGAGTCATTCGCGCCCGCGAAGAAGCGCGAGATGGCGGCGGCCGCCGTGACCGCGCTGGCGCAGATACACCGGGTCGACACCGCCCAGCTCGAGTATCTCGGCGCGCCGATCCCCTTCGAGGAAGACGTGACTCGCTGGGACCGCTTCGTGGAGCGCGCCGCCGAGCCGAACGACATGCGGCTCGTGCCCGAGGTGCGCGCGAAGCTGCTCGCGTCGCTGCCGCACGGCGCGCCGATCGGGCTGTTCCACGGCGACTACAACTGGCGCAACACCTTCTGGTCGAAGGAAGGCGAGTTACTCGCCGTGATCGACTGGGAGCTGTGCGGCCTGGGCGCGACGCTGAACGACGTGGGCTGGGTCGCGACCTTCAGCGATCCGAAAGCGTGGGCGACCGACGGGCCGGTCACTCCCATGCTGATCCCCGCCGACGACCTGGTCACGCTGTACCAGCGCGCGTGGGGCGAGTCACTTCCCGACGTCGCGTGGTTCCGAGCGCTCGCCGCGTACAAGTTCGCGATCATCACCGGCCTGAACCTCGGCCTGCACCGGCGCGGCAAGCGCCACGACCCGCTGTGGGAAGTCACGGGCCGCTCGATCGTGCCGTTGCTCGAGCGCGCGCGGGTGCTCTTGTCGTGAGTCGGCGCTAGTCCGACGCGAACACCATCCGGTGTAAGAGGCGGACGAGCTCGCCGACCAGCAGCTCGCGGCGCGGTGCGCCCAAGTCGAGCAGCGCGATCTCGAGCACAGCGTTCGCGACCATCCGGCTGATGAGCCACGTGTCCGCTTCGGGCTGCGGCAGCGTCTTGCCGCGGCCGCCGAACGCGAAGAACTCGGCGCGCAGGCGGCGGATCTCGGGCAGCTCGCCCAGGTGCGGGGCCTCGCGCAGGAGCACGCGGAACAGCGCCCGCTCGGCGGTCACGGCGTCGACCAGGCGGCGCACGAGTAACTCGACGGTCGCGCGGCGGTCGAGAGCCAGCGCCTCGGTCACGCTGGCTCGCACCTCGCGCAGCAGCCGCTCGAGCCGGCGCTCGAGCAGCGTGGCGAGGAGTGAGTCGCGGTTCGGGAAGAACTCGTACAGCGAGCCAATGCCCACGCCGGCCCGCCGGGCGATGTGATTCGTGGTGACTTCGGCCAGCGGGCGCTCCGACAGAAGCCGAGCGCACGCGTCGAGCAACGCGTCGAACGTGGCTCGCGAACGCTCCTGACTCGGCAGCTTTCTGGGCGCGAGATCGGGGAGTTCGGCGGTTTTCGCCCGGGCGCGGCGGGCCATGGCAGAACCCGAGTATACCCGAGCGTTTGCTCGGGTTACGCTCTGGGCCATGAAGAACCCCTTCGGACTTCGCGGCGGCGGCGGCCCTCTCGCAGTGACTCGCGGCCTGTACAACCTGGTGCGCACCATCTGGGATCCCACGCGCTCGGACGTGCAGCGCGGCATCAACGCGCTGGTCGCCGACGCTCTCGCGGGCGCGACACCGGAGCGGATCGCGCAGTTCGAACGCGAGCAGCCCGAGGTCGCGAAGCTGTTCGCGGAAGGCTACGACCCCGACGTCGACCCGCGCCGTCTCGAGTCACTCCCCGACGGGTCACTCGGGCGCGAGTACGTGCGCTTCCTGCGCACGAATCGCATCGACCCGCTCGCGACGCTGTTGGCCATGGGCCGGCCGGCGAACGCGCTCGCGTATCACTTCCGACGCGCCTACAAGCTGCACGACATCCTGCACGTGGCGCTGGGCTGCGACGCGTCGATCCTGGGCGAGGTGCGCATCGTCTCGTACTCACTCGGCCAGGGCGCGCGCAACCGACCCAGCACCGACCGCGACGGCCGCGCCCCGTCGCTCGCGCTAGCGGTGCTGATCATGCACATCGCGCTGCGCCGGCCGAGTGAGTTCCGCGAAGCGGTGCGGCTCGCCGCGGAGTGGATGTCGCTCGGCGAGCGCTCGCGCGCGCACGTGCCGTTCCGCGTCGAGGACCACCTGGCCGAGCCGGTGGAGTCAGTCCGCGCTCAGCTGCTCGCGCCGGCCTGAAGCAGCTCGCGCTTCTGCTTCTCGGTGAAGGCGTGCAGCTGCGCCATGTACGCGGCGCGCAGCTGGTCGCGGCCGTTGGGGCCGAGCTTGTCGAACCAGTCGTCCTCGCCGAGCATCTCGCCCAGGCGCGGCGCGTTGCGGTGCATCATCTGCACGTCGACGCGCTTCGGCTCGAGGCTGCGCAAAATACCGCGGTTGAAGTGCGAGTGCAGTGTGACTCGGTCGCCGGGCTCGGTGCGCTCGCCCTGCCAGTGCCAGACGCCGTGCGTGAATTACACGACCGAGCCCTTCGGCATCTCGATCGGCACGCCCCCGTCCTTCGAGTCACTCGCGCGCGGGCCGCGCCGCATGCGGTGACTCCCGGGGATGATCCACGTCGGCCCCGAGGCGACGGTCCAGTCCTCGAACAAGAGCTCCACGTGATGCGGCAAGGTGAGCAACGGGCGCCTCCCTTCTGGGCGCGATGCTACCACCCAGTGCAGTCCGGTTTTTTCAGGCGTCGTAAGATTGCGACACTGAAAGGGATTTCTTTTCGATATCGAACTTGCATTCGGTTTTCTGGCGACGTAAGCTGCGCCCTCGATGCCCCGTGCACCTCGCAGCTCCGTGACTCGCCTCGAGCGCGCCCGACCGCAGGCGCGCGGGGTCGTGACTCGCCGCCGCGTGCTGCAGGCCGCCGAGTCACTCTTCGCGCGCCGCGGCTACGAGACCGCGAGCATGGCCGACGTCGCCGAGCGCGCGGGTGTCGGCGTGGGCACGCTGTATCACCACTTCCCCGACAAGCGAGCGCTGTTGCTCGCGCTGATCGACGATTGGGGCGACCGCGAGCTCGCGCACCGCAACGCGAGCCCCGCGATCGAGCGCTTCCTGGGTGAGCACGCGCGCGCGGCATTCGCGGACGACCTGCGCCAGAGCTACGAGAGACTCTGCCGCGAAGGCGGCTTCTATCTCGTGCTGCTCGAGCTCGCCGAACGCGACTCGGACGCGCGCGGGCGCCTGAACCGAATCAACCAGGTTGCCGACTCGCGCCTGCGCGACCTGCTCGCCGTGGGCCAGCAGCGCGGAGTGATTCGCCGCGAGATAGATCCGCTCGCGGCCTCGGTGCTGATGCGCCGCTCGATCGAAGCGGCCGCCACCGAAGTGTTCGTGCACCGGATGACCGATCCCGCCCCCGAGCGAATGCTCGAGGGACTCACAGACATGATCTGCAGGTACATCTTCAACGAGGAGTCACCCTGATGGCCACGCAACCCGTCGCTCCCCGCCTCGACTGGCAAGTGCTCGACACGTACAAGACGCCGATGGAGATCGCGTGGCAGTTCGACTACGAGATCGACATCCAGAAGCTGCGCAACCTGTATTCGAAGGCAAAGCAGAACCAGTGGGACGGCGAGCATCAGCTCGCGTGGGACACACACGTCGATCCGTCCAAGCCGATCGTCGGCGAGGAACGCTTCATGTTCCTGCAGATGCCCTTCATGCAGCGCATGTCGAAGTCACAGCGCGAGATGTTCACGGCGCACGCCACCGCGCAGCTGCTCTCGCAGTTCCTGCACGGCGAGCAGGGCGCGCTGATGACGGCCGCCGCGGCGACTCACGCGTGCCCCGACTACGAGGCCAAGCTGTACGGCGCGACTCAGACCATGGACGAGGCGCGACACGTCGAAGTGTACGAGCGCTACGTCCGCAAGCTGGCGATCGTGTACCCGATCTCGCCGTGGCTGAAGGAGGTCATCGACCTCACGCTGCAGGCGGATCATTACGTGAAGATCCTGATCGGCATGAACATGGTGGTCGAAGGGCTCGCGCTCGCCGCCTTCCACAACATGCGGCGCGACGCCACCTGCCCTCTCCTGCGCGACTTGACTCACTACGTGCTGCAGGACGAGTCACGGCACGTCGCGTTCGGGAACGTCTACGTGAAGGAGACCATCGCCGGGATGCACGCCGACGACCGCGAGGACGTCGCGCAGTTCGCGTTCGAGGCGGTGAAGAGCATGGTCGACTCACAGGGCGGCGTGGACGGCACCGGCCAGCGCAAGGGTGACCCTGGATTCTTCAAGGTGCTCGAGCACTGCTCGATCGATCCGCAGGACTTCATCAAGGGCATCATCGAAGCCGGCGCCGCCGGCATCAACGCGAAGCTCCCGCCGGGTCACATTCACTCGTTCAAGGACCTGATGATGCCCGCGCTCGTCCGCGTCGGCGCGGTGACTGACCGCACGCGCGAGCTGTTCAAGGCGCACAACATCCCCGTGTGGGAAGACGCGAGCGTGCTCGAGTCGATGGAGGAAGGCAGCACGGGCGACATCGTGATGCCGGAGATCAAGCACTAGAATCGGGGCATGTCGGAGCACAAAGCGAGCGTCGGCTGGTCCCGCGACGGTAAGCCCTTCACGTACGAGACGTACCCGCGCATCCACCGCTGGCAGTTCGGCGGCGGGGTCGAGCTGAACGGCTCTTCGGCGCCCGAGTATCTCGGCGATCCGTCCCTGCCCAACCCCGAAGAGGCGTTGGTCATGGCGTTGTCGAGCTGTCACATGCTCTCGTTCCTCGCGATCGCGGCGCGAAAGCGACTCACGGTCGACTCGTACGAGGACCAAGCGGTGGGTCACATGGAGAAGAACGAGGCGGGCCGGATCGCGATCACCCGCTGCGAGCTGCGGCCGCGAGTCACGTTCTCGGGCGCGAACCAGCCGAGCAGAGACGAGCTCGTGAAGCTGCACGACCAGGCGCACCACGTGTGCTTCATCGCGAACTCCGTGAAGACCGAGGTCACGGTCCATCCGCTCGACTGACTCGGAATGCGTCCCGAGTCACCCAAATGGAACGGCTATCTCGAGGACACGATCGTGATCGATTGGCAGACGCCGGCGATCATGGAGCGTGCGAAGGCGCTCGCCACCGCGGGAACCACCGACGAAGCCAAGGCGCGCGCCTGCTACGAGTGGGTGCGCGACCAGATCGCGCACACCGCGGACGCGGGGCTCGACACCGTGACGTGTAGGGCCAGCGAAGTACTGGCCGCGAAGACCGGCATCGGTTTCGCGAAGAGTCACTTGCTGGCCGCCCTGCTCCGCTCGCTCGGGATCCCGGCCGGCTTCTGCTACCAGGTGGTGCGCCGCGTGCCCGACTCGAGCGAGAAGCTCCTGTACGGCTACAACGGGGTGTATCTCGCCAGCCGCGAGCGCTGGCTCCAGCTCGACGCGCGCGGCAACAAGCCGGGGCTCGACGCGCAGTTCTCGGTCGACTCGGCGCGGCTCGCGGTGAGTGCGGATCCGGCGCGCGGCGAGTGGGTCTACCCGTGGATCTTCACCCGCCCCGCGCCCGTCGTCGTCGACCTGCTGTCGCGCAACAAGTCACTCGCGCGGATCGCCGACCACGTGCCGGACGAGCTGCCGGGAGTCACTAGACCCGAGGGAGCGCCTACCGCCCCTTGAATGCGGGCTTGCGCTTCTCGAGGAACGCGCGCACGCCTTCCTTGTAGTCGTCGGAGTCGTAACACGCTGCGACGGCGGCCTCGACCTTGTCGTTGTCGCGCCGCCCGGGGTCCTTGGCGAGCTCGCGCGCGGCGACCTTCACGCCGCGCAGCGTGAGCGGCGCGTTCGCGGCGATGCGGTCGATCGTCTCGCGCACGAGTGACTCGAGCGCGTCCTTGGGCGCGATCGCGTTCACGAGCCCCATGGCCAGCGCCTCGTCCGCGCGGTAACGCCGAGCGGTGTAGAGGATCTCGAGCCCCTTGGCCTGGCCGACCAAGGTGAGCAACGGCTCGAGCAGCGCCGCCGAGTAACCCAGGCCGAGGCGCGCGGCGGGAATCGCGAAGCGCGCGTCGTCGGCCGCGAAGCGGAGATCGGCAGTGAGTGCCAGCGCGACGCCGCCGCCGACGCAGAAGCCGTGGATCATCGCGACGAGCGGCTTGTCGAGCCCGACGAGCGCGCGGAATGCGAGCGCCGACTCACGGTCGTACTCCGCGCCACCCCCGCCGCCGCGGCGGCGCTCCTCGAACTCCGAGATGTCGGCGCCGGACACGAACGCGGCTTCGCCCGCGCCGCGCATCACCACCACGCGCACGTCGTCGTCCTTCGCGAACGCCTCGATCGCGCCCGGGATCTGCCGCCACATCTCCGCCGACACCGCATTGCGTCGCTCGGGTTGGTCGAACACGATCCAGCCGATCGACCCGTCTCTTTCGATGCGCACCGTCCCGCTCATGGCGGCGGAGTGTAACAGAGGGACGAAGCCGCTCATCCGCGGGCCACCCACACGGCGAAGTCGGACTGACTCGACTCGGGCGCGCCCGCGAGCGACGGATGAGTCGCGACCTCGGTGGAGCCCGCACCGAGCAGGAGCTCGCGGTACTCGGCTTCGGAGTACGCCTGGTAGCTGGCCGCGTAGCGAGTCACTTCGCCGCTCGCGGCGTCGACGACGAAGTGGCGCCTCGTCGCCGCGCGCGCCGCTGCGTCCCAGGACGATTCCTCGAGCCACAGGTGCGGGCGGTCGGAAAAGAGTCCGCGCGCGAGACTCCGCCAGAGCGGCGGCCGCGCGCCGATCGCCTCGACCGCGGCTCGGGTGTGCGATTCCAGCACCAGCGCGCCGCCGCGAGTCAGCGCGGCGCGGGCGCGAGTCACGATCTCGCGCGCGTCAGCGGGCCGAAACACGTTCAGCTCTCCGTAGACGAGCATCACCAGCCCGAAGCCCTCGCCGAAATCCGCCTTGCGCAGGTCGGAGAGCACGTAGCTCGCCGCCAGGCTCGACTCGCGCGCACGAGTCACCGCATGCTCGATGGATGCCGGCGACCAGTCGATCCCCACACAGCGGTGACCCAGGCGCGCGAGTCTCTCCGTGTAGAGGCCGGGCCCGCAACCAAGATCGAGCACGCGTTCGGCACGCCCGCCGAGTATCTCGCGGTGCAGCCAAGCGACGTGAGCATCGATCCGCGACGGCCTCCGACTCGCGGCGTCGTGCGCGTCGGAAAGATGCTCGGCCAGCATGCGCCGGCTGAAGCCCGGGTCACTCCAGGGGATGTTGTCGCCCTCCGCCCATGGGACCGGCGGTACGCGAGTCACGATGTCGGTGAGGCGCACCGCCGCATGGTACACGAGCGACACGCGTGCACGTCTCCGCCTCAAGCGTCTCATTTTCTAACCCGATTGGATTTGAATGCGATTCGGGAGCGAGTCATGAGCTCCGCGCCTGCGGTGCTCGTGATCGACGATGGTGAGCTCGAGTCGGTGCGGCAGCTCCTCGAAGAGCTGGGCGCCGACGCGACACACGTCCGCTCGAACGAGCCGAGCTCGGCCGCGAGTGTCTCGCGGCTGCTGATCACCACCGCGCGAATCGCTCACTCACTCCGGCTGGAGCGCACCATGACCCCGGCGCCGAACCGGCCGACGTGGATCGCCTTCGTCACGGGTGACTCGAAGACGCAGCGCGCGCTCCTGCAGAAGGCCGGCTTCGACTTCCTGATCCGCGAGCCCGTGCACCCCGCCGCGCTGCGCGTTTTGTTGCAGCGCGCACTGTTCCGCGGCAAGGACACGCGGCGCGCGCCGCGCGTCGCCTTCGGCTGTCACGCGAAATACCGCACGGGTCTATGGCGGCGCAGCGCGACCCTGGTCGATCTCTCGCCGCGCGGCTGCCGGCTCTTGATGAGCGCGCCCCTCAAGACGAAGACCGCGATCACCATCCAAGTCCCCGCCGACCTCGCGGGCGGCAAGTCGCTGTCGGTCTCGGGTCACGTCGTGCGAGTGTGTCCCGCGGATCGCGAGGGCGGTGTCACCACCGAGTACTCCGTAGGCGTCCGCTTCGCCGAGCTGCGTGACTCCGCCAAGTCACGGCTGCGCGCGGTGCTGGCCGAGCGCGTGATCGGCCCGGCGCCCCTGCCTGCTCCGGTGCCAGTGACTCCCGCCACGGCCAAGCCCGTGCCGACGGCCAAGCCCGCGCCCGCAGCCAAGGGCGCGAAATCGGCCCCGGCGAAATCCGAGGCCCCGAAGCGCCGCAGCCGCGTGAACCGGCGCGGGAAGTACCGCAAGCAGGTGCGCGCGCTCGAGGGCGCGGACTCCTACATGATCCTGTGTCTCGACATCTCGGTGGGCGGCATGCGCATCGAGCCCGTCGAGGGACTCACCGTGGGCGCGAAGCTGAATCTCGCGATCCAGCTCGTGTCTCCCGAAGAGCCGCTCATGGTCGAAGCCACCGTGGTGCGCGACGACGGCGAGAACGGCCTCGCGCTGCGCTACGACTGGCTCGAGCCCGACGCGATGCGCCGCATCGAGCGCCTCGTAGTGACTCTGCCCTCGATCGAGGGCCTGCACGAGGAGGCGCGCCGGCAAGGGACCATCCTCGCCACGCCACTCACTCGTTCGCCAAGGCCAAAATCCTAGGCGCCGGCCGAAGTCACCAAAGACGGAACGGCTTCCCCGTCTTCTCGGTCGCGGCCTTCTCGCGCGTGCCGATCCGCGTGCGCAGGTCCTTGCGCTTCTTCGCCAGCGCGCGGTCGCGCGTGATTCGCCCCTGCGGGTGATACACGCGCTTGTCCTCGCGCAGGCGGAACTCGCAGAAGTCGACGTAGCCGTCCAGCTCGTGGCGCAGCTCGTGACTCACGAGCTCGATCATGATCGCGTCGTCCAGGAAGCCGAGCCCGGGCACGGTGTCGGGGATGATGTCGTCGGGCTCCGTGAGATACGAGAGCGCGGCCATCACGCGCCGCCGCACCACCTCGGGGATCTTCCACTCGTCGTCGTAACTCATCGCGACGATTCGCTCGAGCCGATCCAGCCGCTCCCTCACGTAGTCGGGCGGCTCCGCGGCGCGCGCTTTCTCGATCAGCGCCACGGCGGCGGCAGTGACTTCCTTCTCTTTCTCGGGATTCGCCACGTCGATGGCCTTCGCCATCACGCGCCGGAAGTGTTTCAGGTCGCGCTCGCCCAACGTGAAGCTGACTTTGAGCTCTGCCATCGGCGCGCAGTCTACCGCTTTCCCGATTCGCGCGGACGCGGCAGAATGGCGCGCCGTGTTGGGACTTCACCTGCTCTCGCTCGCGTTCTGGACGTTCCTCGTCGTGTCTTCGGCGCTGCTGTTTCCGGTCGCGCTGTTGGTGTGGGCGGTGACCGCGCCGTTCGACCGGCGGCTCGTGGTGCTGCACCGCTTCACGTGTTTCTGGGCGTCGCTCTACACGTGGCTCAACCCGGCCTGGCCGGTCGAAGTCGAAGGGCGCGAGCACATCCGCCCCGGTGTGGCGTACGTGATGACTTCGAATCACCAGTCATTCGTCGACATCCTCGTGTTGTTCCGGCTGTTCCGTCACTTCAAGTGGGTCTCGAAGATCGAGAACTTTCGGGTGCCGTTCATCGGCTGGAACATGCGACTGAACCGCTACATCCCGCTGGTGCGCGGCCAGCGCGAGAGCGTGGTTCGCATGATGGCGATGTGTGAGTCGACGCTCCGCACGGGCAGCTCGGTGATGATCTTCCCCGAGGGCACGCGCTCCTTGGACGGCCGCATGCGCGCGTTCAAGAGCGGCGCGTTCGAGCTGGCGCTGCGCACGCGCGCGCCGATCCTGCCGATCGCGCTCGACGGCACGGCGCGCGCGCTCCCGAAGCGCGGGTATCTCCTGCAGGGCCACCATCCAATCACCGTGCGCGTGCTGCCGGCGGTCGATCCCGCGACTTACGGCGGCGAGACGATCGAGTCACTCACCCGGCGCGTGCGCGACCTGATCGCCGCCGAGCTGCCGAGTGAGTCGCAGGGCCAGCCCGTCCGACTGACTTCGCTCGCCTAACCCGCCTGCAGCAGGATCACGCCGAGCGCGACGCAAAGCGCCGCGGCGAAGCGGCGGCCGCCGAAGCCCTCGCCCAGCAGGCGCGAGCCGATCAGCGCCGCGAACACCACGCTGGTCTCGCGCAGCGCCGCGACGTTGGCCATCGCGCCGCGCGACATCGCCCACATCACGATCCCGTAGCCGAGCGCCGCGAGCACGCCGCCGGCCAGACCGCGCAAGAACTCGCGAGTCAGGAACGGCCGGAGTCCGGCGCCTCGGCGCACGAACGCGAACGCCGGAAACGTCACGCTGGTCATCCACATGTTCCAGGCGATGTAACTCAGCGCGTTGGGCGTGTGTCTCACGCCCTGGCCGTCCATGAACGTGTAACAGCCGATCATCGCGGCACTCACGAACGCCGCTCCGATCGAGCGCGCGACGCCGGCGTGCGGCTCGCGCGGCTCGAACGCGAAGCTGGCCATCGCCACCGACGCGATCGCGATGCCAAAGGCCTGCACGGGCCGCGGTATCTCGCCCGCGAAGCTCGCGCCCAGGATCGCGACCAACAGCGGCGCGGTCCCGCGCGCGATCGGATACACGAGTGACAGGTCGCCGAAGCGGTACGCGTACAAGAGAAAGACCTGATACGCGAGCTGGAAGACACACGACCCGGCGAGAAACACGAGCGCCTCTCGCGGCGGCGCGGGCAGGAACAGCGACGCGGTCCCGCCGACCGCGACGCAGGTGGTCAGCATCCCCGCCATGGTCACGACGCGGTCGCCGCTCGACTTGGTGAGCGCATTCCAAGTCGAGTGCAGCAAGGCGGACATCAGCACCAGCACGGTGGCCAGAGGATCGAGGTGCACTCCGAGTCACTCCGACTTCAGCGCGGAGTGCTCGCGAAGCCAGTCGATCCCGCCCTGCGCCCGCTCGCGCTCGTCGGCGAGGAAGCGCGCGACGGCGGCGCGCAGGCGCGGCTCGGCCAGCCAGTGCAGCGAGTGAGTCGGCTCGCCGTCGAAGCCGCGCGTCTGCTTGTAGTCGCCGCCCGCGCCGGGCTCGAAGCGCGCCAGCCCGTGCGCGATGCAGTGCTCGACCGCGGCGTAGTAACACACCTCGAAATGCAGGTGCCGCACGTCGCGCGTCGCGCCCCAGTAGCGCCCGTACAGCGCGTCGCCCTTCGTCACGTTGAACGTGCCGGCGATCGGCTCGCCGCCGGCCGACGCCACCACGAAGCACAGCCGCGAGCGGAACCGCTCCGCGACCAGCGCGAAGAACTTGCGGTTGAGATACTGCCGCCCCCAAGCGCGCCCGCGCACGGTGGCGAGATAGAAGCGGAACATCGGCTCGAAGAGTGAGTCGGGGATCTCGCCGCCCGCGAGTGTCTCGACCGACACGCCCTGCTCGCCCACTTCGCGGCGCTCGCGCTTGATCTGATTGCGCCGCTTCGAGCGGAAGCGCCCGAGCCAGTCGTCGAAGCAGCCGTAGCCGCCGTTCTTCCAGTGATATTGCATGCCGACCCGCAGCTCGAAGCCCAGCGGCCGCAGCGCCTCGATCTCGTCGGCGCGGCAGAAGTTCACGTGCACGCCCGACAGGTCGTTGTCGCCGCAGATCTCGACCAGCGCGGCGCCGAGCTTCGCCAGCCAGTCACTCCGTCGCTCGCCGCGCGCGACTAGGAAGCGCGCGCCAGTCACTGGCGTGAACGGCACGCCGACGAGCAGCTTCGGGTAGTACGAGATACCCGCGCGTTCGGCGGCGTCGGCCCAGCCCCAGTCGAACACGAACTCGCCTTCGCTGTTCGTCTTCACGTACAACGGCACGGCGGCGACGAGCCGGCCCGAGTCGCGAACGACGAGCGGGCGCGGCGTCCAGCCACTCTTCGCGCCGACGCAGCCCGCGTCTTCGAGCGACGCGAGCCACTCCCACTCGAGGAACGGCGACTCGTCGCCGACGAGCGCGTTCCACTCCGCGGCGGGAATCTCGCGCACGCCGGAGAGAGTCTCGACCTCCACCATCCGGGCCGAGTGTACCTCGCACCCGGTGCCTCGGTTATTCTCGCGCGGTGCCCGACGAGCCGAAGAAACCGATCGAGCCGCCGCCACAGCGCGAGCGGCAGCGCGAAGGCGGACTCGCCACGCGCGAGCGGCCGAAGGTCGAACGGCCCAAGCGCTTCAAGGTGATTCTCTTCAACGACAACTACACGCCGATGGAGTTCGTGGTGACTTTGCTCGAGAGCGTCTTCGCGAAGAGCCCGACGGAGGCGACGGAGCTGATGCTCCAGATCCACCGCAGCGGCATGGGCATCGCGGGCGTGTACGTGCTCGAGATCGCAGAGACCAAGGTCGCCGCCGTGCACCGCAAGGCCGAGGAGCGCGGCTATCCGCTGCGCGCAGGATCGGAGCCCGAATGAGTCGGTTCAATCGCGAGCTGCAGCTCACTCTCCAGGCGGCGATGCGCGAAGCGTCGCGGCGGCGCCACGCGTATCTCACCGTCGAGCATCTCTTGTTCGCGCTGTGTCACGACGGGCGCGGCACCGAGGTGCTGCGCCACTCGGGCGCGAACGTGAGGAAGCTGAAGTCGGAGCTGCAGCACTTCCTCGACGCGGAGATCGAGGCCGAGCCGGGCGAGGAGCCGATCGAGACGGCCCAGACGCTCGCGTGCTACCGCGTGATCCAGGGCGCACTGACTCACGCGCAGAACGCGGAACGCGAAGAGGTCGACGCGGGTGACTTGATCGCCGCCATCTTCCAAGAGCCCGATTCACAGGCGCTGGCGCTGCTCCGCGCGCAGGGTGTCTCGCGGCTCGACGTGCTGAAGTACGTGTCGCACGGGATCTCGAAGCTGCCCGAGTCGCGCTCGGGCGCCGAGGCGAACGGCTCCGCGCCGACCGCGCGCCGACCGCGCGCCGGCGACGACGACATCGAAGAGATCGACGACCCGCTCGCGGCGTTCTCCACGAACCTCACCGAGCGCGCGAGCGAGGGAAAGCTCGACCCGCTCGTCGGGCGCGACGCCGAGATCGACCGAGTGATTCACGTGCTCGCGCGGCGGCGCAAGAACAACCCGATCCTGGTCGGTGAGTCGGGGGTCGGCAAGACCGCGATCGCGGAGGGTCTCGCGCAGCGCATCAACGACGGCCAGGTGCCGAGTGACTTGCAGAACGCCGAGGTGTTCGCGGTCGACCTGGGCGCCATGCTCGCGGGCACGAGATACCGCGGTGACTTCGAGGCGCGCTTCAAGGCGTTCGTCGCCGCGGTGAAGGAGCGCCCGAACCCGATCGTGTTCATCGACGAGATACACACCGTGCTGGGCGCCGGCGCCGCGCAGGGCGCGACCGTCGACGCGTCGAACATGCTGAAGCCGCTGCTGCAGAACGGCGAGCTGCGCTGCATGGGCTCGACGACGTTCCAGGAGTACAGACACTTCGAGCGCGACCGCGCGCTCGCGCGCCGCTTCCAGCGCATCGAGGTGCACGAGCCGTCGCTCGAGGACGCGGTGAAGATCCTCGAAGGGCTCGCGCCTCACTACGAGAAACACCACGGCGTGCACTACACGCAGCCTTCGCTGCGCGCCGCGGTCGAGCTGTCGGCGAAGCACTTGCTCGACCGTTTCCTGCCCGACAAGGCGATCGACGTGATGGACGAAGTGGGCGCCGCGGTGCGGCTGCGCAAGGGCGAGAAGCGCAAGACGGTCGGAGTGAGAGACGTCGAGATACTGCTGTCGCAGATGGCGAAGATCCCGCTGCCGACGGCGTCGACGTCGGACCTCGAGTCACTCGAGAAGCTCGAGGCCGAGCTGCGCCGCGTGGTGTACGGCCAGGACGACGCGATCGCGACCGTGGTGCGCGCGATCAAGCGCGCGCGCGCCGGGCTGGGCGGCGCCGACCGGCCGGTGGGCTCGTTCTTGTTCATGGGCCCCACCGGCGTGGGCAAGACCGAGCTCGCGAAGCAGCTGGCGAAGACACTCGGTGTCTCGTTCCACCGCTTCGACATGAGTGAGTACATGGAGAAGCACGCCGTCGCGCGACTCATCGGTGCGCCGCCGGGCTACGTGGGTTACGACCAGGGCGGCATCCTCGTCGACGCGATCCGCCGCACGCCGTACGCGGTGCTCTTGCTCGACGAGATCGAGAAAGCGCACCCCGACCTGTTCGACATCCTGTTGCAGGTCATGGATCACGCCACGCTCACCGACAATCACGGCCGCGAGGCGAGCTTCCGCCATGTGACTCTGATCATGACCAGCAACGTGGGCGCACGCGACATCGTGGGCCGCGCGATCGGCTTCGGCGACGAGACACGCGGCTCGGGCCAGAAGGACGTCGAGAGACTCTTCAGCCCGGAGTTCCGCAACCGCTTGGACGAGGTCGTGAAGTTCCGCCAGCTCACGCCCGAAGTCATGTCGCGCGTGGTCGACAAGTTCGTGCTCGAAGTCGAGTCACAGCTCGCGGAGAAGAAGGTGAAGATCTCGCTCACCCCCGCCGCCCGCGCCTGGCTCGCCGACAAGGGCTACGACAAGCTCTTCGGCGCCCGCCCGCTCGCCCGCGTGATCCAAGTCGAGCTGAAAGACAAGCTCGCGGACGAGCTCCTGTTCGGGAAGCTAGCCAAGGGCGGCACTGCGACGGTCGACGCCGCGGATGGGTCACTCACCTTCTCGTACGAACCGCGCGCCTGAGGCGGGCGTGGGTTGCGCGCGCGAGAGCGCGGGCGCGGGGGTCGCGCGGCGTTCCTCGCGGAATGGGCAGTGAGTCGCAGCCCGCGCCCGTTGCCGCTGCGTCAAAGCCGCGCTCACCCCCGCGCCCGCGCTCTCGGCGCGAATGCGGCGCCTAGCTGACACGCTCTTTCCCGAGCGCTGATGGACAGAGGCTGCACACTGCAGCTCCAAGCATGGGGACGAAGCCCTGCAGCAAGGTCATGCAGCCACGGCGAGTCACTCGGAGCACTGACTCTCCACGAAGACGGCCGAGCGAGGGCCGCCCCGAGCGAGGCCCGCAAGCGGAGCGCGCAGCGAGGCGCAGCCGAGCGAAGTCAATAAGACACGGCAGCCCCGCGCGAGTCAGCGGCCGCTGGGTCTCGCGCGGGGCTGCGCCGGGCCGTCGCTCGCACCCGAGCTCGGTCCCGAATCCCCCCAAGAGGGACGCTAGTACGGGAAGTAACCTCCAATGCTCACCGCGACGCGCGGCGTGCGCACGGCGATGAACGGAGCCGGAGCCGAGTAGTAAGTCGGCGCCGGGTAATACGCGGGCGGAGGACACGGCGCTGCGTAGACGGGCGCGTACACCGGCGAGTAACTCCGCACGATCGGCACCGGCACGGGGACCGGCACCGGGAATCCCACGAACCCGCGCGCGTGACGGTAGTGACCGTGCCCGTGGCGGCGTCCGTGGTCGTGCGCCGACGCCAGCGACGGCAGCGCGAGTGACAGGGCGGCGGAGAACAGAACCAGCGACCAGAGCTTCTTCATGGCTTCATTGCCTCCGCCGGTGAAACAGCATCCGCGCGCCGCGGTTGCGTTCCGGTGAGGGACGTCACAACGGCGCGGTGTTAGGCTCCGCGCGTGCGTGCGCTTCGCGTGTTGTTCGCGCTGGTGGTCGTGTCCGTCGCGCTCGTCTTCGCGTGCGTGCGCGCGCGCTACGGCGGCGGCGGCGACTTTCCCGACCGCAGCGGCGCGCCCGTGCTCGGCGCGGACGCGCTCGAGGTCGTCGCCAATCTCGATCACCCGCCGGGAAACGTCAGCGTCTCCGCGAGCGGCCGGGTGTTCGCGACGTTCCACCCCGAAGCGAATCCGCCGACGCACGTGTTCGAGCTCGTGGACGGCGCGCCGGTCGCGTATCCGCCGGGCGGCCTGCCGGGCGGACTCACTCTCGAGACTCCGCTGTCACTGCGCGTGGATCGGCGCAACCGCCTCTGGGTGCTCGACTATGGCAGACACGGACTGGGTCAGGCGCGCTTGCTCGCAATCGACCTGGCGACCGACGCGCTCGTGTATCGCCACGACTTTCCCACGAAGATCGCGCTCACCGGCTCGAACCTGAATGACTTCCAAGTGTCTCCCGACGGGAGACACGTGTACATCGCGGACGCGAGTCTCTTCCTGCAGATCCCCGCGCTCGTCGACTACGACGTCGGGCGACAGCGCGGGCGGCGGCTGCTGCAGGGACACGAATCGGTGTTGGCCGAGCCGTTCGTGCCCGTCGTGCACGGCGCGCGCATGCAGCTGTGGGGCATGTTCGCGATCCGGCCGGGCGTTGACGCGATCGCACTCGACGAAGCCGGCGAGTGGCTGTACTTCGCGCCGCTCACCAGCCGCTCGATGTGGCGCGTGCGCACGCGCGACCTGGACGACGACTCACTCCCGCGCGAGGACCTCGAGGCGCGCGTCGAGCGCTTCGCCGACAAGACCGTGAGCGCGGGGATCGCGATCGACCCGGAAGGAACCTTGTATCTCACCGACATCGAGCACTCGGCGATCGTGGCGCTGGGGCAGGACCGCCAGCTGCGCACCCTGCTGCGCGACGAGAGACTCCGCTGGCCGGACGGCCTCTCGTTCGGCCCCGATGGCTGGCTGTACGTGACGTGCAGCGCGCTCGACACGGTGCTGCTGGGTGACTCGAACGCGGTGCGCGCCGCGGCGCCGTACCAGATCTTCCGCTTCAAGCCCGGGAACGGCGCCCGCTAGCTCAGCGCGCCCGACGCTTCCAGCTCGGCGATCTGAGCGGGAGTCATGCCGAGTAACTCGCCGAGCACCCAGCGGTTGTCGCAGCCGAACGTGACCGCGCGCGGCGGGACGCGCGCCGGCGTGCGCGACAGGCGGAAGCGCGGAGCCTCGGTCGCGACCGCCCCGAGCGCGGGGTGCTGGATCGCCACGTAGTGACCGCGGTGGCGCAGCTGCGCGTCCGCGTACAGGCCCGGCATGTCGAGCACCTCGTGCGCCGGCACGCCGAGTGACTGGAGCTCGCGCTCCGCGTCCGCCGCGGACTGGGCCGACGTCCAGCGCGCGACCTCCGCGTCGATCTCGCCCTGCCGCGCGCGGCGCGCCGCCGCGGAGTCGAGCCGCGAGTCACTCGCCCAGTCGGCGCGGCCTAGCGCCCGGCACAGCGCGCGCCAGTCGGCCGCATTGCGCACCGCGACCGCGACCCATTTGTCGGCACCGGCGGCGGGAAACACGCCGTGCGGAGACAGCTCGCGATCGTCGTTCCCCAGCGGCACCGGCGCGCGTCCGTTCAAGGTCCACTCGAGCCACGCAGGCGACAGGAAGTGGAACGCCGCTTCGGCCTGTGACTGGTCGATCCACTGACCCTGGCCCGTGCGCTCGCGGTGCTCGAGCGCGGCCAGGATCGCGATCGCGTTGTAGCGCGCTGCGATGAAGTCGGTGTACGCGCCCGCGGGCCTGACTGGCGCGCGCTCGGGCCAGCCCGCCAGATGCTGGAAGCCAGTCACCGCCGCGGCCAGATTCCCGAAGCCCGCGAAGTCACGCAGCTCGCCGCTCTGCCCCATGAGCGAGCTGGAACACAGGATCGCGTCGGGCCGCAGCCGACACAGAGATGCGTAGTCGAGCCCCGCGCGCGCCATGACTCCCGGCGCGAACGACTCGGTGACCACGTCGGCCCAGCGCACGAGCGCCTCGATCACCGGCCGCGAGGCGGGGTTCGCGAGATCGAGAGTCACACACAGCTTCCCAGCGTTCGCGCCCTGCATCGGCGCCGAGCCCTCGGGCGCGGGCGCGCCGCCGTACCACGGCGGGATGGTGCGGATCGTGTCGATGCGCTTCGTCGACTCGACGTGCACCACCGTGGCGCCGAAGTCCGCGAGCGTGCGCGACGCCGCAGGCCCGGCGAGCACCCAGAAGAAGTCGAGGATGTTCACGCCCGCGAGCGGCAGCCCGCCGGACGGGAGCGCGGGTAGGGTGCCCGCGCGACCAGCGGACGGGCGCTCGGCGAGTATCTCGCTCGTGTGCTCGCCCAGGCGCGGCGGCGGGAGCGAGTAACGGATCGGCGCCGCGGAGAGGCGCGCGAACGGACCGGGGAAGCGAGGAGTCACTCCACGCCCCGGGTCTTCCAGCGGCACGAAGCTCCCGCGCTCGACGAAGTGGGCGAGTGAGTCGAGATCGCCCAGCGCGAGCGCCGGCGCGACCAGCAGCTTGCGCGCGACCGCCTCGCGCAGGATCTCGAGATTCGGGCGCGCGGCGAAGAGTGTCTCGAGCGCGCGGTCGAACGGCGCGTAGAACTCGGGCTCGACCTGGCCGAGCAGCATGCGGATGCCGAAGCTGCCCCAGTCTTCGGTCGTGTAACTCGCCTCGCACAGGCCGAGCTCGTGCGCCCACTTCGCGAGCCGAGTCAGGAAGGGGCCGGTGGACGGCAGGAAGCCGGGGCCGAGCACGACCCAGCCGTCGCGTGACTGGTAGCGCGTGCGCATGACGAGCTTGCCGAGATTCACGACGCCCGAGATGCGCTCGCCCTGCTGCTGCTTCCACGGCGCGGCGAGGCTCTGGAACAGAGTGGCAAGAGTCATGGCCTGCTGCGCCGACACGTCGACCCGTTGCCCCAGCCCCGAGCGCTTGCGCTCGAAGTGCGCGACCAGCGCGCCCGCGGCGGCGTCGGCCGCGGCGTGCAGCTCCGCCTGTGCGAGTGACACGCGCAGCGGCGGGCGGTCGCGGTCGCCGCACAGGTACACGGGCCCGCTCGCGGCCGCGACGATCAAGTCGGTGGCGGCGTAACTCGCCTTCGGGCCGTCGCTGCCGAACGGGCTCATGGTCACGTGGATCAGCCCGGGGTTCTCGCGCGCGAGCGAGTCGCGCTCGAGGCCCAGCGCGCGCAGACGCTCCGCGCCGAGTGACTCGATCAGGAAGTCGGCGCCCGCCGCGAGCCGCCGCAGCTCGGCTCGGCCCGAGTCACTCTCGAAGTCGAGCGCCACGCTGCGCTTGCCGCGCGCCCACGCCCAGAAGGACAGCGAGCGCTCGAGGCCGGGCTCGTCCTTCCAGAACGGGCCGCGCGCGCGGGCAGTGACTCCACCCGGCGGCTCGACCAGGACCACGTCCGCGCCGAGATCCGCGAGGATCTGGCCGCAGAGCGCTCCGAACGAGTCCGTGAGATCGAGGACGCGCAGGCCGTGCAGCACGGCCCGATCTTACTCCGAGCGCCGCCCTGGTTTTTTCGACGAGCCCGCCCGCGCGAGACCCGCGCGGGCCGCATCAGTTTGGAACCGGGCGCACGCGTCGCGGAGGGCCGACTCCGGCTCCACGCCACGCGCGTTCGCGCGCGCGGCGACCGCGAACAGGAAGTCACCCAAGCGCTCGGGCCCGGCGCTCGCGAGCTCCGCGTCCACATGCGCCGCGAGTGGGTCGTCCGAGCCGTTCCCTACACCAGCGCGCGTAGCCCGCTTCGCGAGCTTCGCGGCGCGGAGCAACGCGGGCAGCGCGAGCGGCACGTCGCCGTGCGGATCGCCGCCGCGCGCCACGCGTTCGGCCCGTTTGTGGACCTCCCACTCGCGCAGCACTTCGTCGGCGTCCGCGGCCGAGGCGCCGCCAAACACGTGCGGGTGTCGGCGCACGAGCTTCTCGCACAGACACTCGACCACGTCGCGGAACGCGAAGAGACCCGACTCGCTCGCCACCTGCGCGTGAAACACCACTTGCAGCAAGAGATCGCCGAGCTCGTCGCGCAGATCGGGCCAGGACTCACGGCGAATCGCGTCGTCGACTTCGTACGCCTCTTCGATCGTGTACGGCGCGATCGTCGCGAAGGTCTGTTCCAAGTCCCACGGGCAGCCGCCGTCGGGCGCGCGCAGGCGGGCCATGAGCTCCAACAGGTGATTCATGGGCGCGTGTGTCACGGCCGCATTCTAGGATAAGATCGCCGCGCCTCGACGGAGGGAGGGCCGGCATTGAGCGCACCCATGCAGTTTCCCCCGGCGCCACTCACCGTGCGCGATCAGATTCGCGTGCGCGCGGAGCACGCCGAATCGGCCGACAAGCTGTTCCTGCGGCACGACGACCGCAGCTGGACTTACCGCCGGTTCCGCGACGAGGCTTCGCGCGTGGCTCACTTCGTGCTCGCGCGCGCCGGGCGCACGGCCGACGGCTCGGCGCCGCACGTGGCCATGCTGCTCGAGAATCATCTCGAGCTCCTGTCCTTGTACGGCGGCTGCGCGGTCGCCGGGGCGACTCTGTTCGGGGTCAACACGGGGCTCCGCGGCGAGACACTCGCGGGCGTGCTGAATCAGTCGCGGGCGAGTCTCTTGGTCGTCGAAGAGAAGCTCATGCCCGAGATCGAACGAATCCGCCGCGAGCTGAAGCACGTGCCGGCCGAGAACCTGCTCACGCGCGAGCAGTTCGCCGCCGCGCTCGACCGCGAGCACGGCCCGGCCTCGAAGTCACTCTCCTTCCCCGACGCGCGAGTCACTCCGCAGACGAACCTGATGGTGATCTACACCTCGGGCACGACGGGGCTGCCCAAGGGCATCAACAACAACCACTTCAAGCTGTGCGCCACGGGCATCGGAGTGTCTCAGAGCACGGGGATGGGCCGCGACGACGTGGGCTACGCGTGCATGCCGCTGTTCCACTCGAACTCGATGTTCGTGTGTCTCATGCCCGCCTTCTGGGTCGGCGGCGCGGTCGGCATTCGCGAGCGCTTCAGCGGTAGCCGCTTCGTGCCCGACTGCTTCGAGTACGGCTCGACGTGCTGGAACTACGTGGGCGAGCCCGTGCACTACGTGCTGGCCGCGCTCGAGCGCGAGTACGGCGGCGACGAGGCGCGCATCGAGCGCGAAGTGACTCGCAATCCGAAGAACGCGCTGCGCTTCGCCGTGGGCAACGGCGCGTCGCCGGTCGACATCGACCGCTTCGTGAAGTGGCTCGGGCTGGAAGACATGTTCGAGCTGTACGGCTCGACCGAAGCGGCGATCAGCACCATGCGGCGCAAAGGTGACCCGCGCGGCAGCGTCGGCGAGATCACCGACGCGCAGGTGCGAATCCTGCGCGAGGACGGCCGCGAGTGTGTCCCGGCGCGGGTCGACGCGGACGGTCACATCACGAACTACGACGCGGCGGTCGGCGAGATCTGCCGTGTCTCGACCGACACCGGGCTGTTCCAGGGTTACTTCGACAACCCCGACGCGAACTCGTCGAAATACCGCGACGGCACGTATCACTCGGGCGATCTGGGTCACGTGCTCGAGCGCGACGGCAAGCGGTATCTGTATTTCGACGGCCGCACCGACGACTGGATCCGCAAGGACGGCGAGAACTTCTCGGCGCTGCAGGTCGCGCGCTTGGTCTCGGAGCACCCCGACGTGCCGCTGGCCGCGGCCTACGGCGTGCCGTGCTCGGTGTCGGACGAGCTCGTCATGGCGGCGGTGAAGCTGCGCGACGGAGTGGAGTTCGATCCCAAGAGCTTCTTCGACTTCTGCGACCGTCAAGTGACTGGCGGCGGCATGGACCGCAAGTGGTTCCCCGACTTCGTGCGCGTGGTGAGCGACTTCGAGTACACCGGCACGCAGAAGGTGCTGGTGCGCGAGCTGAAGCGCGTGCACTTCGATCCGAACCGAGTCACCGACCCGCTGTGGTTCCGCGAGCGCGGTGACTCGGCGTTCAAGCCCTTCACGCGTGCCGACTGGGAGCGCCTGCGCGGCGTCTTCCGCACCGCCGAGCGCCTGCACATGCTCGAGCGCTAGAGCTGCTTGAAGCCCAGCAGGCGAGTCACGGTCTTCCCGACCATCGACTCGGACCAGGAAGTGACTCGCCGCAGAACGTCGAGCACGTCGCCGTGACCCGGCCAATGCGCCCTCACCAGGTCGGGGTGCACGTAGTTCACGATGCGAGACACCGCGGCGGCGACGATGACGACGTCGTCGAGGAAGCCGAGCGGCCCGAAGAAGAGCTCGGGCAACAAGTCGATCGGCGAGAGCACGTAGCCGACGCCGAACAGCGCGATCGCCTTCGCGCCCACGGGCACGCGCGGGTCCTGACCCAGGCGCATGAGCAGCACGACCAAGTCGGGCAGGAACAGGAGTAAGTCGCGCACGCCGGGCTTCGCGCCCGGCTCGACGGCGACGACGCGCGCGCGCAGCCGGTCGTACATGCGCTTCTCTCGCGCGCGGAGATCGATCTCGAGCCGGTCGGTCACGCGGACCAGAGTAGCGCCCCTCGCCTACGTCCGCGTCTCAGCGAATCGCGCGGGTCGAGACTCCGACGTTCGCGGCCCACCTCTCGCGCCGGAACGCCCAGGCGAGCCACACGGCGCGAGTCACGTGATCGAACACCACCGTGCCCCACACCCACACGACGGGCAGGTGCAGCACCGTGCCGACGAGCAGCGCCAGCGGCACGCGAAAGATCCAGTTACCCATGATCGCCGACCACAGCGGTGTCTTCGTGTCTCCCGCGCCGCGCAGCGCGCCGGCGAGAGTGAAGTGGAGACTCAGGAACGGCTGCGCGATGCCGAGCAACAGCATGAACGGCTCGAGCGGCTCGATCACCGACCGGTCACTCGTGAAGCTCTCGGCGAGGGGGATGCGCAGGAGCGCGAACAGCACGAACAGCGGCAGCGCGACGATGAGTGACAGCCGCGCGGCGCGCCAACCCGCCCGCGCCGCGCCGCGCACGTCGCGCGCGCCCAGCGCCTGGCCGACGAGCGTCGAGGCCGCGATCGAGATACCCGTCGGCGCGAGCCACGAGAACGCGAGCAGCCGCACGCCGATGCCGTACGCCGCGACCGTCGAAGCGCCGTAACTCGACAGCACGCCGAAGTAGATGAACAGCGCGCCGTTGATCAGCACGCGCTCGCCCGCGGCGGGCCAGGCGAGGCGGCCCAGCTCGCGGAGCAGTCCGCGTCCCGCCGCGAAGTCCGCGCGTGTGAGTCGCAGCACCGCTGACTCGGGCCGGCCGCGCCGCCGCGCCAGCGACGTGAACAGCACGAGCCCGACCACCTGCGCCGCGAGCGTGGCGATGCCCGCGCCGACCAGGCCGAGAGCCGGCACCGACAGCCAGCCGAAGATCAGCACGGCGTTCAGCCCGAGCTTCACGAGAGTGACTCCCGAGGCGATCGCCAGCGGCAGCGCCGTGTTTCGCGCCGAGCGGAAGCCGCTCTCGATCGTGAGCGCCACGGCGAAGAAGACGCTCGAGCCCATCGTGAGTCGGAAGTAGGGAACCGCGGCTTCGATCACCTCGGGCGCCGCGCCCAGGATGCCGAGAAACTGGCGCGGGAAGGCGATCGCCACGCTGGCGATCACGACCGCCGAAATCACCGCGAGATACAGCGACGCCGCGAGCGCGTGGCGCGCGCGCGCCGGGTCACCGGCGCCGAGCGCGCGCGCCATCACGGCGACGCACGCGACCGACAATCCGAACAGCGCGCCCTGCCCGAGCTGGAAGTACTGAGTCGTGTAACTCGCCGCGGCGACCGAGGCCGTGCTGATGCGCGCGACCATCCACACGTCGACCACCGAAACGATGGTGACGAGTAACTGAGACACGATCGCCGGCCACGCGAGCCGGAGAATGTCTCGGTCGGCCCGGCGCCGCAGCTCGTCGCGCGTCGGCACGCCGGCCTCGAGCGCGAGGCCGGCGTCCGGAGACGTGACCCCGAGCTCGGGCTCGTAAGGCGCCTCGAGCTCGGCGTCGGGCTCTCTCTCACTCACGCGCTAAGCAAACTGCGCCTTGCGGTACATTGCAACCACGGCCGCGCCGCCGAGACCGAGGTTGTGCTGCAGCGCCACCTTAGCGCCCGCGACCTGGCGCTTCTGCGCGTCGCCGCGCAGCTGCCACGTGAGCTCGGAGCACTGCGCGAGACCGGTCGCGCCCAACGGGTGACCCTTCGAGATGAGTCCGCCAGACGGATTCACGACGACCTTGCCGCCGTACGTGTTCGCGCCGGAGTCGACGAACTCACCGCCCTTGCCGACCGGGCAGAGACCCAGGCCTTCGTACGTGATGAGCTCGTTGCATGAGAAGCAGTCGTGCAGCTCGACGACGTTCACGTTCTCGGGGCCGAGGCCCGACTGCTGATACACCTTCTGCGCGGCCTTCTTCGTGAGATCGAAGCCGACGAGCTTGATCATGCTCTTCTCGTCGAACGTGCTCGGCAGGTCGGTGGCCATCGCCATGCCGAGTATCTCGACCGCCTTCGCCTGGAGATTGTGCTTCTTGACGAAGTCCTCGCTCGCGAGGATCGCGGCCGCGCCGCCATCCGACGTCGGGCAGCACTGCAGCTTCGTGAGTGGGCCGTACACCGTCGGCGCCTCGAGTATCTGCTGCAGCGTGTACTCGTCCTGGAACTGCGAGTACGGGTTGTTCACGGAGTGTTTGTGATTCTTCCAGCCGATCTTCGCGAACTGCTCGGCCGTGGTGCCGTAGCGCTCCATGTGCTCGAGGCCCGCGTTGCCGAACATCTGCGGCGCGCCCGGTGCCTTCGCGAAGCCGCGCTCCGCGACCATCAGCTTGAAGTGTTTGTCCATCGGAGTCGTGCGGTCAGTGTATTTGATCCCGAGTGACCCCTTCTCCATTTTCTCGAAGCCCAGCGCCATCGTGCACTCGGCCAGCCCGCCCTCGACGAACTGCTTCGCCATGAACAGCGCCGTCGAGCCCGTCGAGCAGTTGTTGTTCACGTTGTAGACGGGGATGCCAGTGAGTCCGAGCTCGTAGAACGCGCGCTCACCGCACGTCGAGTCACCGTAGCAGTAGCCGACCGCCGCCTGCTCGATCGCCGAGAACGGAATGCCCGCGTCCGCGAGCGCCTTCTGCCCGGCCTCGCGGCCCATGTCCGGGTAGTCCCACTCCTTCGAGCCGGGCTTCTCGAACTTGGTCATGCCGACGCCGACGACAAACACTTTTCTTCCCATGACTCAGTGACTCCTTTGAGATGATTGACTCGAGCGAGTGAGGCACGCCGACGGGCGTGCCGTGCGGGCAGCGCGGCTTTGCCGCGCGCTAACCCGCTCAGGCTCGCAGCGTGATGGCTGCGTTCGAGATGACGGGCGCGTTGCGCTCCTTGCACTTCGCGCTGATCAGGATCTGGTTGCCTTCCTTCCAGGCCGAGGTCTCGATCGTCTCGCCGGGGAACAGCACGCCGGCGAAGCGCGCCTGGTAGCGCGCGACCTTGGTCACGTCGCCGCCGAGCAGCGAGTCGACGGCCGCCTTGCACACGATCCCGAACGAGCACAGGCCGTGCAGGATCGGCTTGTCGAAGCCGCCCATCTTCGCGAACGCGGGGTCGGCGTGCAGCGGGTTCTTGTCGCCAGACAGTCTGTACAGCAGCGCCTGGTGACTCACCGTGGGTGACTCGACCACGGCGTCGGCCTTGCGGGTCGGCGCTTCGTTGCCGGCCTTCGGGCCCGACTCACCGCCGAAGCCGCCCTCGCCGCGCGCGAAGATCGAGAAGCGGTTGGTGAAGAGCGGCGCGCCGCCCTGCTCCTTCGTCTCGACCTCGACCACGATCAGCGCGGCCTTGCCCTTGTCGTAGATCCCCGCGATGCGGCCCTGTGACTCGATCTTCGCGTGAGTCGGAATCGGGCGGTGGATCTCGATGTCCTGCTCGCCGTGCAACACCAGCGCGAAGTTGATCTGGATGCCCGGCACGCCGGCCATCCCACCGACCGCGCCAAACACCGGAATCACTCCGTAGCTCGGCAGCACCTTCAGGTTCTTCTCGTAGGTGTACTCGAGCTCCTTGGCGTCGGTCGCCTTGCCCGCACCCGCGCCGATGCCCAGGTGATACAGGATCACCTGATCCGCGCCCCACTCTCCCGTCGACGGCGCCAACTTCGCGCCGCGCGCCTTCTCCAGATCGATCGGCATGATGATTTCCTCCTGTGACTCAGCTCATGAGTGACTTGGCGAGGACGCGCATCTCGTCGCCGATGCTCTTCGGCACGATGTAGCCGCCCTCGTTCGTGATGTCGCCCAGGTGGTCGCGCACGTCTTCGAGCGAGATCGCCTTGCCCTTGCCCGCGAACCAGCCCGGGGTCAGCCCGACGAAGATCTTCGCGAAGCGCCCGCCGCCGACCGAGAACACCTCGTGACTGAGCTCGCACGCTTCGGACACGAGATAGCAGGCCAGCGGAGTGACTCCGTGCGGGTCGAGCTGCGCCGCCAGCGGGCCCAGCAGGTTCTCGGTGAGTCGCGTCTTCGCGATCGGCGCGATCACGTTGGACTTGATGTTGTTCTTCGCGCCCTCGACCGCCAGCACGTTCGAGAGACCCACGAGGCCCATCTTCGCGGCGCCGTAGTTCGCCTGGCCGAAGTTCCCGAAGATGCCCGCCGCCGACGCGGTGAACAGGAAGCGCCCGTAGTTCTGCTCCTTCATCGCGCGGAACGCGGGCTGACTCACGTAGAACGCGCCCTTCAGGTGCACGTCGAGCACGATCTCGAGATCCGCGGGCTCGAGCTTCGCGAAGCTCTTGTCGCGCAGGATGCCCGCGTTGTTGATCACGATGTCGACGCGGCCGAATGAGTCGAGCGCGGCCTTGATGATCGACTCACCGCCCTGCGGCGTCGACACGGTGTCGTAGTTCGCGACGGCCTGACCGCCCGCGGCCTTGATCTCGTTCACGGTCTCGTCGGCCATCGAGTGACTCTTGCCCGAGCCGTCGGCCGCTCCGCCCAGGTCGTTCGCCACGACCTGCGCGCCGCGCTTGGCCAGCTCGAGCGCGTAGGTCTTGCCCAGACCTCCGCCCGCGCCGGTGATGACTGCAACTCTGCCGTCGAAACGAATCTCGCTCATGGGGGTCCCTTCCTATCGTGTGGCGAGGCCGAGTGACTCCGAGACCAGCCGTTTCCAGATCTCGAAGAGGCGCCGCCGTTCTGTGTCGTCGTCGCGCAGGATGCGCTGCAGCGCCATCCCGCGCATCACGTGAAACGTGAGATCGAGCAGAGCGGAGAAGTGACTCGCGCTCTGCGTGTCGGGCCCGGCCAGCTCGCCGAACAGGTCCGCCATCGCGCGGCCGACCTGGCGCTCGAAGCGCACCAGGTTCGCGCGTAGCTCGCGGTCCGAGCGCGCCGCCACCCACAGCTCGAGCGACGCCGCGAACAGCGGCCCCGAGAAGCTGGCCCAGATCGCGTCGAGGGCCCGACTGAGTCGTTGGCTCGCGTCGCCTGTGCGCGGCACCTCGGCGACCAGCTCCGCCGCGCGCCGCTTCGCCAGGTGCGCGACGGCCGCGATCACGAGATCCGCCTTGGTCGGATAGTGGTGCAGCTGTGCGCCGCGCGAGAGGTTCGCGCGCGCGCACACCACCGTCGTCGATGTGCCGGCATAGCCGACTTCGACGAGTGACTCGATCGTGGCGTCGAGGAGCCGCCGCTGCGTGGACGCGCTGCGCTCTTCCTGGGTGCGGCGCGCGCGCGCGGGCGCGGCGGTGGCAGAGGGGGGTGACACGGCGCGGCGGACTCTACGCGGTCAGAAACAAACAGTCAAACCTGCATGTTTCTCAAGCGCCGGCACGCTTCGGCCAAGTCCTCGTCGGTCTTGCCGAAACAGAAGCGGCCCCAGCGGTGCGCCTCGTCGCCCTCCCAGAACGCTGTTCCCGGCACGCACGCGACACGAGCGCGCTCGAGCAGCGCCATCGCCCGCTCGTCGCCGCTCGCGCCCGGCAGCTTCGAGATGTCGGCCAGCGCGAAGTACGAGCCGCGCGGCCGGATCGGAGTGAGTCCCGCGTCGTCGAGCGCCTCGCACAGCTCGTCGCGCTTGCGCCTGTACTCGGCGCCGATCGCCGCGTAGTACTCGGGATCGAGCTTCTCGAGGCCCGCGGCGCACGCGTGCTGCAGCGGCGCCGGCGCGCAGACGTACACCAGATCGTGTAGGTGCGCGAAGGGCTCGGCGAGCGCGCGCGGCGCGGCGAGCCAGCCGATGCGCCAGCCCGTGATCGCGAACGTCTTCGACAGCGCGTTCATCGTGATCGTGCGGTCGCGCAGCCCGGGCAGCGACGCCGGACTCACGTGCTTCGCGCCGTCGAAGACGAAGTGCTCGTAGACCTCGTCGGTGAAGATCCACAGGTCGCGCGCGCGAGCGAGCTCGCCCACGGCCTCGAGCTCGGCGCGCGTCCACACCTTGCCCGAGGGATTCCCCGGCGTGTTCACGATCAGCGCGCGCGTGCGCGGAGTGACTGCGCGCTCGAGCTCGGCGAGCGATAGCGCGAACTCGGGCGCGTGGAGCGGCACGTACACCGGCCGGACGCCGAGTGACTCGAGCGTATTGCGGTGATAGCCGTAGTACGGCTCGAAGAGAATCACTTCGTCGCCCGGCTCGAGCAGTCCCTGCGCGGCGACGTAGAACGCGCCGGTCGCGCCGCTCGTGACCACGATCTCGCCGTCGGGCGAGTAATCGAGCCCGCCGTCGCGGCGCATCTTCGCGGCGAGCGCGGCGCGCAGCTCGGGCGCGCCGTCGGAGCGCGTGTACGTGTTGGCGCCGGCCTCGATCGCCGCCTGCGCGGCGCGGCGCACGACTTCGGGCACGGGCGTGTCGCACACGCCCTGCGCGAGATTCACGCCGCGCGCGCGCGCGCACGCGATCGTCATGCTCCGAATCGGCGACGTGCGCGCGCGCTGTCTCGGTTCGCGCGGCACGGTCAGCTCGTTTGGTCGGCGCGCGGCCGCGTGGTATACATCCGCGGTCGCACCCCTAACGGTGTTATAGGACTTGCACGCCGTTCCATGGAACCCCAACTCCAGCCAGCCGCCGTGCGCCGGAACCGCCAACGCGAGGAAGCGCGGCGCGCGATCCTCGACGCGACGGAAGCGATCCTGCTCGAGGACGGCGAAGAGCTCTTGTCGATCCGCAAGCTCGCGCTCCGCTGCGGCTACACCGCGCCGACGATATACCACTATTTCCGCGACAAAGACGGACTCATCGACTCGCTGCTCGAAGAGCGTTTCTCGCGGTTGTTGCAGCGCATGCGCCGCGTGCAGCTCGGCGCCGATCCCATCACCAACGTGCGTGAGTACGCGCGCGCGATGTTCCGCTTCGCCGCGGCGAATCAGACGTTCTACCGAGTCATGATCCGTGGCCGCGGCTCGAACGACGGCGGCGAGCGCAAGGTTCGCCCCGCCGAAGAAGCGCGCGAGATGCTCGCCGGCCAGTTACAGACGCTCGCCAACGAGGGCCGGCTGTGGACCGACGACGTCGACGCCGCGCTGCAGTCACTCTGGGCCATGGTGCACGGCGTGCTCGCGCTGCGCCTCGGCAATCCGAAGTACGCCTGGTCGAAGAATCTCACTGAGGTTGCGCTCGAGACGGTGCTGCGCGGTCTGGTCCGCGCCGCGCCGGGGCGCAACGGAAAAGGCTCCTCCTCATGAACGCTCCCATCCGCCTCGCTGCCGCCGTCCTCGTCGTCCTCGTCCTCGCCTGCTCGGGCGGAAAGAAGGGGGAGGAGAATCTCGCCCCGAACGTGTCACTCGGCGACGCGACCGCCGTGTCACTCGACGACCGCATCGAGGCCACGGGCGAGCTGGTGTCTCCGAATCACGCGATGATCGCGGCCGAGGTCGGGGGGCGAATCACTTCTCTGTTCATCGATGAAGGCAGGCCTGTCACCGCGGGCGGCGCCGTGATCGAGATCGACCCGGAGCGCCGGGAGCTCGAGCTGCGCGCCGCGCGCGCGAGCAAGGCCGAGGCCGAGGCGGGGCTGGTCGAGCAGCGCCGCGCCGCCGAGCGAGTCACGACGCTCTTCAAGAGCAACGTCGCGTCGAGGGCGCAGCTCGACACGGCCGAGACACAGCTGTCACTCGCGCGCTCGCGCGCCGACGGCGCCGCGGCTCGCCTCGGCGAGGCCGAGCGCGCGCGCCGCGACGCCGAGGTGAAAGCGCCGTTCGACGGCTTCGTCGCGCAGCGGTTCGTCTCCGTGGGTGAGTTCGTGCAGCCGGGCACGCGCCTCTTCGAGCTCGTCGCGCTCGACCCGATCGAGGTCGAGTTCCGCATCTCCGAGGTCGACTCGAGCCGCGTGCAGCCGGGCCAGAAAGTCGCCGTGCGCGTGGCGCCGTATCCCGGCGAAGTGTTCGAGGCCACAGTCACTCTCGTCTCGCCGATGATCGACGCCGCGTCGCGCACCTTGCGCGTGAAGGGCTCGATGGCCAACCCCGAGGGGCGGCTCCGGCCCGGGTTGTTCGCGCGCGCGGACCTCGGCGTCGCGCATCGCGAAGACGTGTTGATGATCCCCGAGGAAGCGATCCTGCAGCGCTCCGACGGCCAGGTCGTGTTCCGGCTCGTCGGCGCGGATCGTGTCGAGCGCCGCGTGGTGAAGCCCGGGCTCTACAAGGGCGGCAGGGTCGAGATACTCGACGGCCTCGCCGCGGGCGACCGCGTAGTGACTCGCGGACACGTCGCGCTCGTCGACGGTCAGGCCGTCGCCGTGCGAAACACCGACGGCGGAACCATCGAGCCCGACGTGGCGAGCGGCGCGGCCGCGGCCACCCCACCGCAGAAGGCGGAGTGACATGACGCTATCCGACGTCTCGATCCACCGGCCCGTGCTCACATGGATGATGATGCTCGCGCTCGTCGTCGGCGGCGGCGTGGCAGTGACTCGCCTCGGCGTCGATCAGTTCCCGCCGATGGACATGCCGGTCGTGATGGTGGTCGCCACCCTGCCCGGCGCGAACCCCGAGGGCATGGAGGAGGACGTCACGGACGTCCTCGAGGAGAACCTGAACACCATCGCCGGCGTGCGCGAGATCCGCTCGACGACGCTGACGGGCACGAGTCAGATCTTCGTCGAGTTCGAGCTCGGTACGAACCTCGACCGCGCGATCCAGGACGTGCGCGACGAGGTTGGCAAGGCGCGCCGCTTCCTGCCGAAAGACACCGAGCCGCCGGTCATCAGCAAGACCAACTTCTCGGATCAGCCGATCCTCTGGATCCCGTTCAGCTCGAACCGCCCGGCCGTCGAGACCTCGGAGTACGTGCGGCGCCAGGTGAAGCCGCTGCTCGAGACGATCGACGGCGTCGGCGGTGTGATTCTGTTCGGCCGGCACGACCGCGCGATCCGCATCTGGGTCGACAGCGAGGCGCTGCGCTCGCGCGGCCTCGCGGCGACCGACGTGTTGGGGGCGCTGCGGCGCGAGCACGTCGACATCCCCGGCGGATTGGTCGAGGGCAGCAGAGTCGAGTGGACCGTCAAGACCGACGCCGAGTTCCGCTCGGTCGAGACGCTCGAGCGCATGGTGATCGTCCAGCGACCCGACGCGCCGGTGCTGCTGAAGGACGTGGCCCGGGTCGAGGACGGCGAGGACGACGTGCGCGCGCTCGCGCGCTTCCGCGGCATCCCGACCGTCGGGCTCGGCGTGCGCAAGCAGACCGGCGGAAACACGGTCGCGATCTGCGACGAGGTGAATCGCCGGCTCGAAAAGCTGAAGCCGCTCTTGCCCGAGGGAATCACGATCGGCGACGGGCGCGGCTTCATCGATTTCAGTCAGTCGATTCGCGAGTCAGTCGCGGAGACCGAGTTCGCGCTCGTGTTCGGCGGGCTGCTCGCGGTGCTGACCGTGTTCGTGTTCCTGCGGCGCACGCGGCCGACGTTGATCGTGGCGGCGGCGATCCCCGTGTCACTCATCTCGACGTTCCTGTTGGTCTACGTCGCCGGCTACACGCTGAACACGATGACTCTGCTCGGCATGGCGCTCGCGATCGGCGTCGTGATCGACGACGCCATCATCGTGCTCGAGAACATCGAGCGTCACCGCGAGATGGGGAAGAGCGGGTTGGAAGCCGCCGCGGATGGCACGCGCCAGATCACGTTCGCCGCGACCGCGGCGACTCTCTCGGTGACTGCCGTGTTCCTGCCCGTCGTGTTCGTGCACGGCATCATCGGCAACATGCTCAGTGAGTTCGGACTCACGGTGGCCGGCTCGGTGATGATCTCTCTGTTCGTCGCGCTGACGCTGACTCCGATGCTAGCGGCGCGCATGCCCGCGCCCAAGGAGCGCGCGCACGGGAGCGTCTACCACTATCTCGAAGTCGGCTTCGAGAAGATCGAGCGCGGGTACGAGCGGGCGCTCGACTGGGCGCTCGGTCACCAATGGTCGATGCTGGGCCTCGCGGTCGCGTCGCTCGTCGTCGCGTGGCTCGCCGGCAAGAATCTCGGCGCCGAGATGTTCCCAGTCAGTGACCGCAGCATGTTCTTCTCGAACTTCGAGACACCGGCCGGCACGTCGCTCGCCGCTACGACGGAGATGCTCGACAAGAACGAGAAATACATGCTGGCGCAGCCCGAGCTCGTCGGACTGTTCGAGGCCGTGGGCATGGGCGGCCGCGACAGCGTCCAACGCGCCAACATGGGGATCATGTTCGCGACGCTGAAGCCGATGCGCGACCGCGAGCGCACCGTGCAGCAAGTGATTCAGGACGCGCGCGACGTGCTGGGCAAGATCCCCGGCCAGCACATCAAGATCTTCGATCCTTCGTCGATGATGGGCGGCGGCGGCGCGCAGTTCGAGGTCGCGCTGCGCGGCAACCTGGCACTCACCGACCTCGACGCCGCGGCCGACAAATTCATGGTTGCGCTGCAGAAGCGCGGCGGGTTCGTCGACATCGACAAGAGTCTCAAGCTCGGCTTGCCCGAGGTGCGAGTCATTCCCGACCGCGAGAAAGCCGCGGAGCTCGGCGTCGACGCCTCCACTCTCTCGCAAGTGGTTCAGCTGCTGATCGGCGGACTCGAGGTGGGGACGTTCAAGGAGGCGGGTCACCGGTTCGACATCCGCATGCGGCTCGAGCACCAGAACCGAGACACTCCCGACGCGATCGAGCAACTCTACGTGCGCGGCATGGACGGCAAGCTGACCTCGCTGCGGAATCTCGTGACTCTGCAGACCGGCGCCGCGCCGTCGGAGATCACGCGCAACAACCGCCAGCGCAGCGTGACCGTGACGGCGAACCTGCACGGCAAGCCGCTCGGCACCGCCATCGCGGACGCGCAGGCGGTCGCGTCCGAGGTGCTGCCCGACGACGTGAACCTCGCTCTGTCCGGCTCCGCGCGCTCGATGCAAGAGAGCGCACAGCAATTCCTGTTCGCGCTCGTGCTCGGCATCCTGGTGATCTACATGGTGCTCGCCGCGCAGTTCGAGAGCTTCATCCACCCGTTCTCGGTCATGCTGGCGGTGCCGTTCGCGATGGTCGGCGCGCTGGTCGGGCTGTTGGTCACGGGCAACACGCTCAACCTGTTCAGCGTGATCGGCATTCTCCTGCTGTGCGGACTGGTCACGAAGAACTCGATCCTGCTCGTCGACTACGCGAACCAGCTGCGCGCCGAGGGGTTGGACAAGTTCACCGCGATGCGGCGCGCGGCGCCGATCCGCATGCGGCCCGTGCTGATGACCGCGGTCTCGATGATCTTCGGCGTGCTGCCCGCGGCGTTCGGCGTCGGGCCGGGCGCGGAGCAGCGCGCGCCGATGGCGATCGCCACGGCGGCCGGGATGTTCACGTCGCTCTTGCTCACGCTGCTGATCGTGCCGGTCTTCTACCTCAAGCTCGACGACGGCGTGGAGTGGGTCCGGCGCGTGGTCGGCGGGAAACGCGCGGAGGCCCCGGCGGCGAGCGCCCAGCCCGCGGCCGAGCCGGTGCGCTCCTTCGGCGGGGGCAATTGACAGCCGCTTCGCGCCCCCGGTAGCCTCTCCTGAAATTGATTCTCAATATCGGATTCTTGGATCCGGCTTTGGGGGTCGAGTCGGAGGGTCGATGCCGGGAAGGTCACGCGATGCGAGTGACTGCCGGTGTCACTGCGGGGCGCTGCTCGCACGGGTGGTCGCCGGGGGAGTCGAGCTCAAGTGCCGGCACTGCAAGCGCGTGCAATTCGTCCCGTTCGAAGGCGGGCGCAACGAGGCGACCTCGGTTCGCGAGCGGGGGACCTCTCGCGCCGAGTCACTGGGCGAGCTGCGCGGCTGAGCCGCCGGATCGTCGCGCTCTCACTCGCGGCGCTGGCGGCCGCGCTCCTCGCGCCGCCCGCGAGCGCAGACCCGGTCACTGACCGCGAGCGCGCGCGCGACGACGAGATCGCGGACCTGAAGCAGAAGCTCTCGACCGTCGTGGACGAGGTCGAGAAGCTCCGCGCGCAGGTCGCCGCGCCCGAGGAGGCGACGGCGCTCGAGAGCAAGTACGGCCTGGGCCCGGCCGCGTCGAAGATCTACTCGATCGGGCGCGGTGTCTCGATCGGCGGCTACGTCGAGGGCCGCTACGCGTTCCGAGATCTGGGTGACTCGCCCGACGACAACCAAGTCGATCTGCACCGCGAGGTGCTCTACGTCGGCTACAAGTTCAACGACTGGATCACCTGGAACTCGGAGATCGAGTTCGAGCACGCCAGCACCGAGCAGAACGGGTCGGTGACCGTCGAGTTCTCGGCGCTCGACTTCTTCTTCACTCCCGCGTTCAACGCGCGCCTGGGCGTGTTACTCGTGCCGATGGGCTTCACGAACGAAGTGCACGAGCCGCCGTTCTACTACTCGACCTTCCGCCCCGAGGTCGAACGGCTGATCCTGCCGTCGACGTGGTCGGAGTACGGTGGCGGCTTCTTCGGCCGGATCGGCGAGTCACTCAGCTACCGCGTGTATCTCGTCGGCGGGCTGAACGCGCAGGGCTACGAGTCGAGCGGCATCCGCGAGGGCCGCCAGGGCGCGAGCGAGGCGCTGGCGAACGACCTCGCCGTCGTGGCGCGCCTGGAGTGGGAGCCGCTCGAGGGCCTTTCCCTCGGCACGTCCTATTACAACGGCGGCGCGGGCCAGGATCAGTCGCTCGACATCGGCGGCACGGAGTTCGACATGCCGCGCGCCGAGACGACGATCTTCGAGCTCCACTCGAGTTATCGCTGGCAGGGACTCACTGCACGCGCGCTGTTCGCGAAGACTCACATCGCCGACGCGGGCGAGCTCTCGACGCTCTTCACTGCCGCGGGGAACGAGCAGCCCGTGATCGCGCGGCGCCAGTGGGGAGCGTACGGCGAGATCGCGTACGACGTCATCCCGCTCCTCTTCGCGGGGAGCGAGATGTCACTCGAGCCGTTCTTCCGCTTCGAGTATCTCGACACTCAGTCACACGTGCCGCGCGGCTTCGTCGCCGACCGCATGTGGAAGCAGCGCATCTACGTGCCCGGCATCCAGTTCAAGCCCATCCCGAACGTGGTGTTGAAGCTCGACTACCGAAACGTGGACGACTTCGCGGGAGAGGCAGGAGATCAGATCGACTTTGGCTTCGGCTTGGTGTTCTAGAGCGCTCGTGCTGTGTCTCGCGCTCGCGGCCGGCGCCGCGAGTGGGGCCGTCTTCCGCTCGCAGGAGGACGCGCTGCGCGACGCGTTCCCGGACGCGGACCGCATCGAGGCCCACCGCTACGTGCTCGACGAGGCCCAGGCGAGTCAGCTTCGCGCGCTGGCCGAGACCGACCTCGACCGCAAGCTCTGGACCGTCCACACCGCGCACAAGGGCGACGAGCTGCTCGGCTACGCGGTGCTGGATGTGCGCACCGTGCGCACGTTCCAAGAGGCGCTGTTGATCGTGCTGACACCCGACGGCGCGGTGCGCTCGGTGCGCGTGCTCGCCTTCCACGAGCCGCTCGAGTATCAGCCCTCCGAGCGCTGGCTCGGCCTGTTCGGCGGCCGGCGCCTGGGTCCCGAGCTGCACCTGAAGCGCGACATCCGCCAGATCGCGGGGGCCACCCTCTCTTCGCAGTCGGTGACTCGCGCGGTGCGCACGACGTTGGCACTCTACCAAGTCGTGATTCGAGACCCCGGCGCCGTCGCGCTCGACTGATTCGTGCGCTTCATCATCACCGGCGAGATGAACCGCAATCGCCTGCTGCAGGCGATCGTCGTCGCGTATTCCCTGTACGTCGGGCTCTTGTGGGTCACCAACGCCCTGCTCTACTTCTCGAAGATGGGCCTGACCTACGGGTCGGTGGTGACTTACTACCTGGGCTCGGAGCAGGACTTCACCCAGCCGCGCAGCTATCTCGGCATGCTCGAGGTGTCTCACTTCCACCTGTTCGCGATGGGCATGCTTCTGCTCGTGCTGACTCACCTCGTGCTGTTCGTGCCGCTGTCGAACCGCGCGAAGATCTGGCTGATCATCGCGCCGTTCGCGTCGGCGCTCCTCGACGAGGGTTCGGGCTGGCTCGTCCGCTTCGTGTCTCCGCTCTTCGCGCTCGCGAAGATCGCCGGCTTCCTCGCGTTGCAGACGAGTCTCGCGCTGCTCGTCGGGCTCGCGCTGTGGTCGGTGTTTCGCGGCACGTCCGACAACTACCGGAGCGGCGAAGATTGAAGCGAGTGGCGCTCTGCCTGGGGCTCGCGCTCTTGGCCTGCGCGCCGCCAGATCCCTCGAATGACTCCGTCGATGCGGACCAGGCGTGCCCCGTGCTCGTCTCCGACGGCCAGTACCTCATGGGCACGGTGCTCGAGGCGACCGTCTGCGCGCCCGACCGCGTGGCCGGCGAGGCGCTCTTGCGCGAGCTGTTCGACGGCGTGCGCGCGCTGGAGAAGAGCTTCACCACGTTCGATCCCACGAGCGAAGTCTCGGTGCTGAACCACAGCGGCGGGCGCGGACCGCAGAGCGTATCGGCGCCGCTCTTGCGACTCACCGCCGATTCCATCGCGCTCTCGGCGGTGACTCGCGGCAGCTTCGACCCGACCGTCGGGCCGCTGGTCGCGCTGTGGAAGGCGGCGGGCAAGTCGGGCAAGCGGCCGAGCCCAGACGCGCTCGCCGCCGCGCGCGCCAAGGTCGGCGCGGCGCGAGTCACCGTCGACTCTGCGCGCGGCACGATCGCGCTCGAGCCTGCGGGCGTGTCACTCGACTTCGGCGGGATCGCGAAGGGCTGGGCGCTCGACCGCGCGGTCGAGCGCCTGCGCGCGGCGGGAGTCGCTCGCGCGCTGCTCTCCTTCGGCGAGAGCAGCCTGGCCTCGATCGGCGCGCCGCGGGGCTCGGAAGGTTGGGGCGTGGCGCTCGGCGACACCTCCGGCGGCTTCCTGGGCACGGTCGAGCTGCGCGATCAGTCACTCTCGGTGTCCGGGGCGCTGGGTCAGTACGTCGAGATCGACGGGAAGCGCTACGGCCACGTGCTCGACCCGCGCAGCGGCGAGCCGCTCGAACGCGCGCGGGTCGCGGCCGTGCTGGCCGCGGACGGCGCGCGCGCCGAGGCGCTGTCGAAGGCGCTGCTCATCCTGGGCGAGAAAGAAGGCCTGGCCCTGGTCGAGTCACTGCCGGACGCCGAGGGTCTCTTGCGCGACGAAGACGGCGAGTCATTCGAGACCTCGGGCTGGCGAGCTGCCTCGCGCTGGTCTCCCGACTGGCCGGGCCACGAGTGACTCTAGACGTACTCGTAGCCCTCGTTCACCCAGGCTTCCAGGTCTTCGGGTAAGTCGGGTATCTCGCCCGTGCCGCGCGCCATCTCGCGGCCGACGTTCGCCTCGAACATTTCGTCGAAGCTCGCGCGGATGCGGTCGCTGAAGAGCCCGATCGACTTCAGGGTGGGAATCACGAAGCCGCGGATCGGGCCGAGCCGCCCGCCCGTGCGCTGCATTCCGGCGGCGATGCGCTCGCGATCCTTCATGATCGACCCGAACGCGGTCGCCATGTCGATTCCCGCCTCTTCCCACAGCTTGAACACCGTCTGGCGGATCGAGTTGCCCACGCGTGAGTCGATGAGCAGCCGCGCGCTCTCGAACGCGAAATCTTCGAGCTCGGCGCGCTCGGCGGAAGTCAGCGTCGGCACGACGGCCGAGAGATACTTCACGCCGTAGCCCGTGTGTCTCGCCTCGTCGCGAGACACGTAGGTCAAGAGCTTCTTCAGCAGCGGCTCCTCGGTCTGGTTGCGCATGTCGCGGAACGAGTAGAGCGCGAGCCCCTCGGCCACGACCTGCATGCCCACGGCCTTCTTCTTCCAGTCCTCGGTGGCGAGCACGTTGTCGAGCAACTGCTTCAGTCCCGGCGCGATGGGATACACCTCGTCGAGCTTGCGGATGTACGCGGCGAACACTTCCACGTGTCTCGCTTCGTCGAGTGTCTGGGTCGCGGCGTAGAACTTGCCGTCCATGTGCGGCACCACGTTCACCAGCTGCGCCGCGACCATCAGCGCGCCCTGCTCGCCGTGCAGGAAGTTCGACAGCATGAACGCGGCGCTGCGGCGAGACACTTCCCAGCGCATGTCCTCGCCGAGGTTCTGCCAGAACTGAGTCTCTTGGATCGGAATGCCCGCGAGCGAGAAGGTGCGCGAGAAAGCCGCGCGGTCGATCTCGGTCGACCAGTCGAGGTCGCGCAGCGCGATCCACTGCCGCTCGAGCGCGTTGGCGTACAACGTGCGCAACTGGTCGATCTCGCTCTCGTAGTTCCAGTTGTAGAGCGCCTCGAAGGCGCTCTTCACGCCGCTCGTGCTCTGCGGATGGCTCTCGGGGAGTGGTGTGTCCGACATGGTCTAACCACTCTACTCCGCGCGCGTCGCCGAGCGCCAGGGCCGGTTGCCGTAGCGGTCGAGCGAGACCACCTCGCCGACGGGCCGGCGCGTCGTCGGGCCGTAGCGCCCGATGGGCCAACCGAGCGGGATCACCGCGCAGGGAGTCACGCTCCAGGGCAGGCCGAGGATCCGGCGCGCGACGAACGTGCTCCACAAGGGCAAGGTGATCAGCGCCGCGCCGAGCCCGGCGGCGCGCGCGCCGAGCAGCAGGTTCTGCACCGACGGGAAGATCGAGCCGTAGAAAGAAGTCTCGGCCAGGTTCCAGAAGCCGGCGCGGAATCCGCGCAGACAGGCGATCACGATGACCGGCGCTTCGTGCAGGTGGTCCGCCTGCCACTGCACGGCGTCGATCAGGCGCAGCATCTTCGGGTCACTCGCGCTCGCTCGGCGCCCGAGCGCGCCATACAGCGAGAACGCGCGGCGGTTCTGGCGCGCGAGCGCGGCCTTCACCGCCGGATCTTTCACGACGACGAACTCCCAGCTCTGCGCGTTCGAGCCGGTGGGCGCCTTCAGCGCGAGCTCGATCAAGCGGAGCACGAGTGAGTCGGCGACGGGGTCCGTCTTAAGACGGCGCACCGCGCGCTGCGTGGTGATCGCTTCCTCGAGCGGCATCGAGAAGTCGGCCATGGTGTCCTCCCTGCGAGGAGGGAGTGTACGCCCGGCGACTCAGCGCTTGCCGGAGGCCTTGTCGACGGCGGGCGCGGTGGGCACACCCGCGGTGCGCGGCGAGTTGCGATCGACGTACGCCGCGAAGTCGGGCACCAGCTTGAACACGAGTGTGTCCTCGCCGAGCCGCACGCCACCGACGTAGAAGGCGCGGCTGTTCGCGAGCCGCATGCTCGTGTTCACGACGTCGGGCATCTCGAGCTGCAGATGTAACTGACTGCCGTGCACGGCGACCGGCAGCAGCAGAACCTCGCTGCCGGTGGGGAGCTTCACGTGCGCCTGCTCGCCGAGCAGCACCGCGACGGTGCGGTCCTCGAGCAGCGTGATCGAGCGGTACTTCGCGGGCAGGTGCTCGTAGATGTCGCGCGCAGCTGGATCGATCTCGCCCTCGTCCTCGCTCGCGCGCGCGATCGAGACGCGAATTTGGATCGGGGGCAGCGCGTGCGCGACCTCTGCGGTAACCGAGTCGGGCGGGGCCGAGTCACTCTGCGCGCGAGCGGACTGCGGCGCGCTGCCGAGCAGCGCGAGCGCGGCCGCGAACGAGAGCGCCGTGGAGCCAGCGCGGAGCGACTGCATCAGCCCCAGCCCTCGCTCGAGAGGAAGCGCATCGAGAGGTCGCCCTCGTCGATCAGCCACAGCGTCGTCGAGCCGTCCTTGGCGCGGAACAGCACCGCCGGGCGGCCGGGCGACAGATCGTAGACGTTGCCGACGCCGTCGTTGGGGAAGTCGACACCGGCCGGCAGGAACGTCGTCGACGGCGACAGGTACGGCCCCGACGCCGGAGCCGCGGCGGTGGGCGAGTCACTCGTGACTCGCGCCTGCTGCGCCTGGCCCAGGTTGAGGAGATTCCCGTCGAGCATGCCCTTGGTCAGGTCGAGGCGGGGCATGAGCGCCAGCGCGGCGACGAACGCCACGGCGGCCGCGGTCGCGAACGCCGGGGAGGGCCGCAGCGCGGCGGCGACGCGCGCGAACACGGAGTCGAGCGCGCGCTGCCAAGCGGGGCGCGCGTTGCGCTCGCGGTCGATCTCGGCGAGCGTGGGGCGGATCGCCGCCAAGAGATACTCGGGCGCCGGTGCGGTCGGGCCTTCGGTCCAGGCTTCTCGCACGAGCTTGCCCAGCGCGCGCGAGCGAGTCACTTGCTGCGCCAGGAGTGAGTCGGCGCCGAGCTCGCGCTCGAGCTGCTCGCGCTTCGGGCCGCGCAGCGCTCCGTCGACGTACGCACTGACTCGCTTCTCCAACTCGTCGTGTTTCACAGCGCGTCCTCGGGCTCGACTCCTCGCGCGGCGAGGAAGGCCATCATCTTTTTGCGTGCGTAGTGTAACCGGCTCATCACCGTTCCCTTCGAGATCTGCATCGTGTCCGCGATCTCCTCGTACGAGAGACCGTCGACCTCGCGCAGCAACAACACTTCGCGCTGACCGTCGGGCAGCGTCTGAATTCCCTCCGCCACCAACTCACGCACTTCGAGGCGGAGTGACGCGACTTCGGGATTCGCGGGCTCGGGCAGAGTCGAGCGCGGATCGATCTCGTGCGCGATCGCGTCGTCCCACTCGACCGCTGGCGCGCGCTTGCCGCGGCGCCGCCGATCGAGCGCGAGATTCACCGTGATTCGATAGAGCCACGTGTAGAAAGAGGAGCGCGCCTCGAAACGGGGGAGTGCCCGATAGGCTTTGATCAGCGCTTCCTGCAGAACTTCCTCGGCGGCCTGCTGATCTCTGACCACTCGGTAAGCGGCGCGGTACGCGCGCTCCGAGTAACGCCGCACGAGTGTCTCGAACGCGACGTGGTCGTTGGCTTGCGCCAGCTGAATGAGCTCGATGTCGCTGCGCGCCGCCTCGGGCCCCGTGCGTGCCAGGCCGGGCAGACGGCCGAACGAGATCGCCGCATCCACGCGAGTTTCCTTTCGCTCCCGGTTGCTCACGGCCTTCGACCATCGCCCGGCCGGCCGAATTCGGCCAGACCCGCGCGGCTGCGGAGTTTTTCTAGTGCGCGGCGAGCCAGTTCTGACCGCTGCCCGCGTGGACGACCAGCGGGACGGTCAGTTCGCTCGCCCGCTGCATGCGCTCGATGACGCAGGTGCGCAACGGTTCGAGCTCGGCGGGCGCAACTTCGAAGACCAACTCGTCGTGAACCTGCAGGATCAGGCGCGCGCTCGGGGCAACGCCCCGGGCGAGGTCGGAGTCGAGCTGGATCATGGCGCGTTTGATCACGTCGGCCGCCGTCCCCTGGATAACCGAGTTCACGGCCATGCGTTCCGCGGCCTGGCGCATGACTCGATTGGGCGAGCGCAGGTCGGGCAGCGCGCGCCGGCGGCCGGCCATGGTGGTCGAGTAGCCGAGTCTCTGGGCCGTCTCGATCGCGTCGCGGATGAAGTCGCGAACCCCCGGATAGCGTTTGAAGTACGCGTCGATCTGCGCCTTCGCCTCCGCCTGCGCGATGCCCAGTGTCCGCGCCAAACCGAAGCCCGATTGCCCATAGATGATCCCGAAGTTGATCGCCTTGGTGCGCGCGCGCTGCTCGGGAGTCACTTGTGACTCGGCGACGCCGAACACCTGCGACGCGGTCCGCACGTGGATGTCTGCGCCTTCCTGGAAAGCAGTCACCAGCTCGGGGTCCTTCGACAAGTGCGCGAGGATGCGCAGCTCGATCTGGCTGTAGTCGGCGGAGAGCAGCACGCGGCCCTCCGCGGGCACGAACGCCCCGCGTATCTCCTGCCCGAGCGGCGTGCGGATGGGGATGTTCTGCAGGTTGGGCCGCGACGAAGACAGCCGCCCCGTGGCCGCCACCGTCTGGTCGAAGCTCGTGTGAATGCGGCCGGTCTCGGGGTGCACGTACGTCGGGAGTGCGTCGACGTACGTGCTCTTCAGCTTCGTGAGCTGCCGGTGCGCGAGTATCTCGCGCGGCAGATCGTGACTCAGCGCGAGCTCCTCGAGGACGGACTCGTCGGTCGAGAAGCCGGTCTTGGTCTTCTTGGTCGGCGGCAGCGCGAGCTTCTCGAACAGCACGTGCTGGAGCTGCTTGGGCGAGCCGATGTTGAACTCGCCGCCAGCGAGTGAGTAGATGCGCCGGGTCGCCTGGTCGATCTCTTGCTCGAGGCGTTTGCCGAGCTCGGCGAGCTTCTTCTCGTCGATGCGCACTCCCGCGAGCTCCATGCGCGCGAGCACGCCGACCAGCGGGACCTCGAGCTCGCGATACAGCTCGAGCTGTCCGCTCTCTTCGAGCGCCGCGTCGAGCGCGGGGGCGAGTGACTGCTGCAGCGCCGCGAGTCCGCCGAAGTGCTCGGTGAGCTCGGCGTCGGGCACGGCGTCGAGCGGGCGGCGCTTCGCGCCCTTGCCGAAGCGGTCCTCGGCGCCGAGCCACTCGCGGCCCAGAAACATGCGCGCGAGAACCTCGGGCTTGTCGATCTGCTGGCTCGGGTCGACCACGTACGCCGCGAGCGAGGTGTCGTGCAGCTTGCCGCGCAGCTCGATGCCGCGCCGCGCGAGCGCGATGTAGGCCGACTTCAAGTCACTGCCGAGCCACGTGCGGTCGGCGCGCTCGAAGAGTGGGCGCAGCGTGTCGAGCGCGGAATGACTCGCGCCGCGCAGCGGGACCAGAGCGGCGGAGCCGGGCTCGCCCGCGAGCGCAAGTGACACGAGCTCCGCGCGCATGGGCAGCGCCGGCTCGAGCGCGAGCTCGAGCGCCAGCGGATCGGCCGGGCCGAGCCGCTTGGCGAGCTCGGCTTGGTCGGCGGTGGAAGTCGGCGTCGAGAGCTCGACCGGCGCGGCGGGCGCAGTGACTCGCGGAGCGGCAGCTGGCTCGCCCAGCTGCTCGAGCAGGCGCCGCAGCTCGAGCTCGCGGAAGAGCTCGGCCAGCGCCGCCGTGTCTGGTTCGCCCACCGCCATCTTCTCGAGGTCGATCTCGAGCGGCAGGTCCTCGCGCAGCCGAGACAGCTCGCGCGACAGCCGCGCCCTGTCGGCGCCGGCGAGCAGCGCCTCGCGCGGGCGCTTTCCCTTGATCGCCTCGACGTTCGCGAGCAGCGCGTCGAGTGACCCGTGAGTGCGGAGTAACTCCGCCGCCCCTTTCTCGCCGATCCCCTTCACGCCCGGGATGTTGTCGGACGAGTCACCCACCAACGCGCGCAGGTCGAGCACCTGCGACGGCGGAACGCCGAAGCGCGCCTCGACCTCCGCGGGCCCGAAGCGCCGGTCGCGCATCGTGTCCACGACGTGGATCGTGTCCGACACCAGCTGGAGTAAGTCGCGGTCGGTCGACGCGATCTCGACTTCGCAGCCCGCTCTCTCGCCCGCGCGCGCGAGCGTCGCGATCACGTCGTCCGCCTCTTCGCCTTCGAACTCGACGGTCGCGAGGCGGTACGCGTCGACGATCCGCCGGATCCACGGCAGCTGCGCGCGCAAGTCGTCGGGCGGCGCGTCGCGCGTGGCTTTGTAGTCGGCGTACAGCTCCTTGCGACGACGCTGCTTCTTCCCTTCCCACACGATCGCGACGCAGTCGGGTGTGCTCTCGCGCAAGAGCTTCTGCAGCATCGTCGTGAAGCCGAGCGTCGCGTTCGTCGGAATGCCGGCGCTCGTCGCGAGCGGAGGCAGCGCGAAGAACGCGCGATAGATGGAGTTACTCGCGTCGACGAGGAGCAGCTTGCGCGCCATCTGCGGCAATCATAGCTCGCCGAAGCGGCGCGCGAGCGCGGGGTCGGCGCGCAGCCGCTCGAGGTCTTCACGAGTCTTGATCGGGAAGAAGCGCCCCGTCGCTCCGCCGCGCGGGGTGACCACGTATGTCGTCTCGACGAAGCGAGACAGCTCGTTGACGAGTCGCTCCATCTGCACGGCCGCGCGCCCGTCGACCTGTTTCTCGACGTAGAACCAAGTGAGCGGGTGACCCGCTTCGAGCAGGCCGCGCGAGATCACGAACGTGTTCGTGGCGAGATACGGCAAGTGACTCGCGTCGAAGTCCGGCGGGAAGCGGAAGCCCTCGACCATCTCGAGTCTCCCGTTCACGAACGCGGGCGCGCCGCCCACGTCGCCGGGCTCCGTGGCCGCGAGCTCGGCCGTGAGTGAGTGACCCTGCGCCAGATGCAGCCCGATCAGCACGGGGTCGAGCTCCGCGCCCAGGTTGTCGATGTTCGAGAGCACCACGTGCTCTACGCCGCGCTCGGCCAGGCGCGCCGCCACGCCCGACGCCACGAGCGCCCACGGGAAATCGCCGTGACCCGGCGCGTACAGCGACACGCGGCCCTCGTCGTCGAGCCACGGCTCGCCGGCTGGAGTGAGTCGCAGCGAGACACCCTGCAGGAACACGTCGACGTCGCGCGCCAAGCCGCGCTGCGCGAGAAATTCGAGCGAGCGCGCGTGAGTCGCGAAGCTGTTCATGATCAGGAACGGCACGGGCCCGAGCCGGCGCGCCTGCCGCAGCTTGAGCTCGAGAAACGTGCGCCCGCCCACGGCCTCCACGATGCCCTTCACGTCGCCGCCGAAGCGCGTGGCCATGCCGCCGTTCAGCACGGCCACGGCGACCTGCCCGCGCGCGATCGCATCGCGGCCCAGATACTCGAGCTCGGCGCGCCGTCCCTCAGAGACCGCGTCGAGTGACTCGACGGCCTCGGGCCCCGCGGCCGCGAACCGGCCCGACACCGCGTTCGTCGCGCGCGAAAGCTTGGCCGTGGCGATCGCGCGCGCGTGAGTCTCGATGCGCGAGCGATCGAGCGCGAGCGCCGGGTGACCGGCCACGCCCGCGCGGGCCAGCTGCTCCTCCACGTCCGCCTCGAGCGCCTTCCAATCGAACGACATGCGAGTGCGGAATCTCGCCGTCCTTGCGCGGCGCGACAACCCCGCGACCTTCGTCCCCATGCAGCCTCGGCCACAGCGCTTCGTGCCGCGCGCCACGCTGATCCTCGGCGGAGGGATCCTGTTGTTCTTCCTCTCGTCGATGACCTACGCGCTCGTGCCGGTGATGCTCGGACCCATCCCCGAGAACGCGGCCGACAGCTACGTCGAGGAGCGCGTGAAGGCGCGGCTCGCGGGCAAGATCCCGTGGTTCCTCGGCACCTCGATGATCGTCGCGGGCGCAATCGGAGCTCGGCTGTCCCGCCCGAAGTGAGCGAGCTCTACTTCGCCTACGGCTCGAACCTGGACGCCGAGCAGATGCGGGCGCGCTGTCCGACGGCGCGCGGGCTCGAGCGCGCGCGGCTCGACGGTCACCGGCTCGCGTTCACTCACTTCTCGAAACGCTGGCAGGGCGGCGCCGCCGACGTGGTGCGAGCGGCGGGCGGAGTCGTGTGGGGCGTTCTGTACGCGATGGGACCCGAGGACTTCGCGCGCCTCGATCCGTTCGAGAGTGGGTACGCGCGGGTCGAGCTCGAAATCGTGAGCGCGAGTCACGGGCGCGCGCGAGTCACGAGTTACTCGGTGGTCGACAAGGGCGACTTCCCGCCCCACCCCGTGTATCTCGAGAAGATCCTGCGCTGGGGTGCGAGGTGGCGGCTGCCGGGCGACTACCTCTCGAGTCTGATCATCCCCACTCGAGCGCCGTAGCGCCCCAAGTGAGTCCCGCGCCGAAGGCGAGCAGCAGCACCTTGTCGCCCGGGCGGAAGCGGCCGGCGCGGTTGCACTCGTCGAGCAGGATCGGCACCGACGCCGCCGAAGTGTTTCCCAGCTGCGCCAGGTTCGTCGGCATCTTCTCGGGCGGCACCTCGAGGCGGTCGGCCACCGCGTCGAGGATGCGCTTGTTCGCCTGGTGCGCGATCACGTGGTCGACGTCGGCGATCTTCCAGCCGACTTTCTCGAGTGTCTCGCGCGCGACCTGCTCCATCGACTGCACGGCCACCTTGAACACCTGCGCGCCCTTCATGTGCACGAACGCTTCGCGCTGAGTCAGCACGTACGGCGAGAGCGGCATGCGCGAGCCGCCGGCGGGAATGATGATGGCGTCGTGATACTGACCGTCGGACTTGAGCGACGTAGCGAGCACTCCGCCGGGGCCGTCGGCGCGCTCGACGACGGCCGCGCCTGCGCCGTCGCCGAACAGGATCGAGACCGTGCGCTCCTGATAGTCCATGAAGCGAGTGAGTCCCTCGCCGCCCGCGAGCAATACACGTTTGTACTGACCCGTGCGGATCATCGCGTCCGCAACGCCGAGTCCGTACACGAAGCCGGAGCACGCCGCAGACACGTCGAACGCCGGGATGTTCAGCCCGCGACACAGATTCCGGTGCACCCAGTTGGCGGTGGACGGAGTCAGTGTGTCGGGTGTGCAGGTCGCGACGATGATCAGGTCGAGGTCTTCGGGCCCGATCCCCGCCATCTCGAGCGCGCGCTCGCCGGCGCGAGTCACCAGGTCACTGGTCGCCTCGCCCTCGGCCAACATGCGCCGTTCCCGAATGCCGGTGCGAGTGACGATCCACTCGTCGCTCGTCTCGATCAGCTTCTCGAGATCGGCGTTGGTGAGCGCTCGCTCCGGCAGCGCAGAGCCCGTGCCGGAGATCCGAATGCTCACGCGGCGTTCTCTACGCGCGCCTCGATGTACGAGGTGATGTCGCCGAGCGTGCGGATGTTCTCCGCGTCCGCGTCCGGCACCTCGATTGCGAATTCTTCCTCGATCGCCATCACCAGCTCCACGACGTCGAGCGAATCGGCTCCGAGATCGTCGAGGAGATTCGCCTCCGGAACGAGCGACTCCTTCTCCACACCCAGTTGCTCGCTCACGATCGCGTACACGCGCTCCGCCAGGTCCATTCGGCCTCTCCTCCCCCTCGGTTGCTCGGTCGCCCAGTCCACCCGATTAATGTGACTCAGGGTCACTTTTCAGCTATTGTCAGTTTCATCGACGACCCCGGGGTTGTCAACGCGGTCACCGCCGCCGGGGCTTTCGCTGCGAGGCCGCGCAGATAGAGCTCGATCGTCTCGCCATAGACCTCGGGAACGTCGCGCTCCCACAGCTCGCGCCGGGCCGGGACTTCGAGTGTCTGGATCACCGCGTTCGCGCCGACCCACACGACGTTCGCGGTCAACCATGGGTCACACGGCGCGAGCTCGCCCGCACTCACTCCGCGTTCGATCACCTCCGCGAGCAGGCCGAGCGCGCGCTTCCACACCTCGGTCACGAGCTCGACCAGGTTGGGCGGTAACTCGCCGATCAGCCGCTGGTTGTCGATCGCCCAGAAGATCCGGAAATACTCGAGCTGCGACGTGTAGTGGTCGAAGTAGAAGCGCGCGAGTTTGCGGATCTGGTCACTCGCGCTGTGACTCGGATCGACGACGCGCCGCATGCGCTCGAGGAACACCTCGGCGTTCTGCACCAGCACCTCGACATACAGCTCGGCCTTCGAGTCGAAGTGTCTGTAGATCGTGCCCTTCGCCAGGCCGGCGCGGCGCGCGACCTCGTCCAGGTTCGCGCGCTCGAAGCCCTGATCGAAGAACACGGCGCGAGCGGAGTCGAGGATCTTCCTCCGACTCCGCTCGCTGCGTTTCGCGGGTAACCGGGCCAAGCCCGCGCGCTAGACCGGGTCGCTGCCGTCGTACTGGAGATGCTCGAAGAGCATCGTCGAGAGATACCGCTCACCGAAGCTGGGCAGGATCACGACGACGAGCTTCCCCGCGTTCTCGGGCCGCTTCGCGACCTCGAGCGCCGCGTGCACCGCCGCGCCGGACGAGATACCCGAGAGCAGCCCCTCTTCCGTCGCGAGCCGGCGCGCCATCTCGATCGCCTGCTCACTCGAGACCTTCACGACTTCGTCGATCAGCGAAGTCTCGAGTATCTCGGGGATGAAGCCGGCGCCGATGCCCTGGATCTTGTGCTTGCCCGGCTTGCCGCCCGAGATCACGGGTGACTCGGCCGGCTCGATCGCGATCGCCTTGAAGCTCGGCTTCTTCTGCTTGATGACCTGGGCGACACCAGTCAGTGTTCCGCCGGTGCCGATGCCCGAGATCAGGAAGTCGACCTCGCCGTCGGTGTCGTTCCAGATTTCGAGCGCCGTGGTCTCGCGGTGCACGGCCGGGTTCGCCGGGTTCTTGAACTGCTGCGGGATGTAGCTGTCGGGAATCTTCGCGGCGATCTCTTCCGCGGCCTTGATCGCGCCGTTCATGCCGTCGGCGCCGGGAGTCAGTACGAGCTTCGCGCCGTACGCGCGCAGCACCGCGCGGCGCTCCTTCGACATGGTGTCGGGCATGGTGAGAACCAGCTTGTAGCCGCGCGCCGCCGCGACCATCGCGAGCGCGATGCCGGTGTTTCCCGAAGTCGGCTCCACGAGCGTGCTCTTGCCGGGCTTGATCTTCCCCGCGCGCTCCGCGGCCTCGATCATCGCGAGGCCGATGCGGTCCTTCACGCTGTTGGCGGGGTTCTGCGCCTCGAGCTTCGCAACCACGCGCGCCTTCGCGCCGGCAGTCACTTTGTTGAGCTGCACCAGCGGGGTGTTGCCAATCAGTCGGGTCACGTCTTTGGCGATCTTCACGGCGTGTTGCCTCCTTCGCGTCGGGCCGGAATGGTAGCACCGGGCGGCAACGGCCGGGGCGCGGGCTCAGGCGCCGGGGAGAGTGAGATTCGTGGTTTCGACGCGCGCGCCGCGCGTCGCCGCGAGCAAGCGCGCCGCGATCTCGGCGACCAGCGCGCGCACGCCGTCGCTGCGTTCGGGCTGAGTCATTGGATCGATTCGCACGGTCGTCGTGCCGCGGTCGTGTGAGGAGACCTTCACGTAGAAGGGCTGCTTTCGACCCGACTCGAGACACAGCGCGTCGATCAAGATCGCGCGCCCGCCCCGCTCGAGATACAGCTGGTCCGCGCGCAGGACGTCGGCGCCGCGGCGCACGACCAGCGGCGTCCAGTCGCGCGCGAACGCCGCGAGATCGCAGTCACCCGCGATCACGGCGTGCGGCATGTGGCCTCGCGCACGGGCGCGAACGAGCGGCGGTGAATGGGACTCGGACCCAGGCGAGTCAGCGCGGCGAAGTGCTGCTTCGTCGAGTAACCCATGTGCTGCGCGAAGCCGTAGCCCGGGTGCACGCGATCGAGCTCGCGCATCAGCCCGTCGCGGTGGACCTTCGCGATCACCGACGCCGCGGCGATCGACGCCACGCGCGCGTCGCCCTTCTCGATCGCGACCTGGTGACACGAGATGCCCGGCACGCTGCGGCCGTCGACGACGACGGCGTCGGGCGTCGCGCCAAGTGACTCGAGCGCGCGGCGGATCGCCAGGTGACCCGCGCGGTAGATGTTGATGCGGTCGATCTCGTCGACTTCCGCGCGCCCCAGCGCGAACGCAATGGCGTGAGCGCGAATCTCGACCGCGAGTCTCTCGCGCTGATCCGCAGTGAGTCGCTTCGAGTCGTCGAGCCCGACGAGCGACAGACCCATCGGCAGAACGACCGCGGCGGCGATCACCGGCCCGGCGAGCGGGCCCATGCCCACCTCGTCGCAGCCCGCGATGCACGCGTGACCCTGCGACGCGAGCTCCTTCTCGAGCCGCCACAGCCGGCCGACGCGGCGGCGCTCCCTGGCGCGATCGTCGCGGCGCTGCTCGAGCTCGTCGGCGAGCTTGCGCGCGCCGGTGCGCTCGTCGGCGCGAAGTGACTCCAGCAGGCGCTGCGGGATCGCGGCGCCGTCGCGCCCGTACCGCTTCCGCAGCTCGCCCAGGTTCCTGCGGAAGAGCTCCACCACTCACTCCTCGCGTTCGATGCCGAGCTTCTGCTCGATCTTCCGCACGCGAGTCAGGAGCTCGGGCAGCTTCTTCCACGAAGTCACCACGCGGCCCCACAGGCGGCGCTCGATCGCCGGCACCCCGAGCACCTGCGCGCGCGGCTCGATGCTGCTGGTCGCCGCCGTGTTGCCGCCCACCATCGCGAAGTCGCCGATCGACAAGTGACCCGACGCCATGGCGCGGCCCGCGAGATACACGTACTTCCCGACCACCGTGCTGCCCGCGAGTGACACGGCGGCGCACACCGTCGTGTGTTCGCCTATGTCGCAGCCGTGCGCGATCTGCACCAGGTTGTCGACCTTTACGTCCGCGCCCAGGCGCGTGCGCGGCTCGGCGTGACCGCGCCGCGGGTGACCCGGGTGAGACGCGTCGATCGTGGTGTTCGCGCCGATCTCGCAGTCGTCGCCTATCTCGACCGACGCCACGTGCGGCACGCGGATGCGCACGCCGTCGGCGCGCGTCGCGAAGCCGAAGCCCGGCGCGCCGATCACCGCGCCGTTCTGGATCACCACGCGCTTGCCGAGCCGCACGCCTTCGCGCAGGTGCGCGCCCGAGTGAATCTCCGAGTCATCGCCGATCTCGACGAGCGGATACACGGTTACATGGGGGTGCACGCGCACGCGCGCACCCAGCCGCGCGCCGGCGCCGATCACCGCGTACGCGCCGACCGAGACACCGGCGCCGAGCACCGCATCCTTCGCGATCACCGCCGTCGGGTGAATCCCGTCCGCGGGCGCCGGCCGCGGCGCGAGCACGTCGATCGCGCGCGCGAAGTCCGCGTACGGCGCGCGCGAGCGCAGACACGGCCGGCCGAGTGACTCGAAGTCCGGGGGCAGCAAGAACGCGCCCCCGCGCGAGGCCGCGAACGCGGCCTTGTATTTCGGCCCGGTCACGAACGCCAAGTCACTCGCGCCCGCGTCTTCCAAGCTCGCCAGCCCACCGAGCGCGAGCGCGCCGTCCCCCTCGAACGGGAGCCCGAGCGCCGACGCGAGCTCGGCCAGCTTCAACTCAGTTCCCGAGCAGCTTCGCGAGCGGCGAGCGATACAGGAGCTTCAAGACGCTCTTGAGTCTCTGCGCGTCCGCGGCGCGGTACGGATACCAGAGCATCTCGCGCTTGGGCCGGAAGCGCGGCAGCACGACGGACTGCACGTGGCAGTAACTCTTGAGGCCCAGCTCGCCGTTCACGCGCCCGATGCCGCTCTCCTTGCGCCCACCGAAGGGACTCTCGGAGATGGCGTACGTGGTCATGCAGTCGTCGACCACGACGCCGCCCGCCTCGAGCTGATTCGCGATGCGCTTGCCCTTCCACGAGTCACGCGTCCACACGCTGGCCTGCAGGCCGTAACTCGTGTCGTTCGCGAGCCGCAGCGCCTCGTCTTCGTCGCGCACGACCTGGATCGGAAGACACGGCCCGAACGTCTCGTCGCGCATGATCGCCATGTCGTGAGTCACTCCGACCAGCACCGTCGGCTCCCAGAAGAAGCCCTGATACGCGGGGTTGCGTCGCCCGCCCGTCAGCACCTTCGCGCCACGCGCCACCGCGTCCGCCACGTGTGACTCGATCACTTCGAGCTGCGCGGGGCTCGTGATCGCGCCCACGTCGACCTCGCCCTCGGCCTCGGGTCCCTGACGCAATTCGCGAGTCAGCTCGACCACGCGCGCGATGAACGGCTCGGCGATCTTCTCACTCACGTACACGCGCTCGGTCGACATGCAGACCTGGCCCGCGTTCGCGAACGCGCCCCACACCGCGCCGCGCGCCGCGCGCTCGAGGTCCGCGTCGTCGCACACGATCATCGGGTCCTTGCCGCCCAGCTCGAGCGTGCACGGAATCAGCGCGCGCCCGCACGCTTCCGCGATCTTGCGGCCGGTGCGCACCGAGCCCGTGAACGAGATCTTGTCGCAGCCTGACTCGACCAACGCCGCGCCCGCCGCGCCGTCGCCGGTCACGAGCTGGAACACGCCTTCGGGCAGGCCGGCATCGGCGAGTAACTTCGCGAGCGCCTGCCCGACGAACGGCGTGATCTCGCTCGGCTTCAGCACGACCGCGTTGCCCGCCATCAGCGCCTGCACGGTCGGATTGAGTGACAGAACGAACGGGAAGTTCCAGGGCGTGATGATCCCGATGACTCCCATGGGCCGCCAAGACAGCACCAGCTTCTTGGTCTTCAGCAGGTGGAGTGATTGCTTCTTGTCGCGCAGCAGGCGCTTGGCGCGCTTCGCGTAGTAAGTGAGTGAGTCACAGCCGGCGAGCACCTCGGTCGCCAGCGCCTCCATGCGCGGCTTGCCGGTGTCTCGGCAGATCGTGTCCGCGATCTCGTCGGCGCGCTCGACGAGCAAGTCGCGCGCGCGCAGGAGATACCGCGCGCGCTCCTCGAACGAGAGCGCCGCCCAGCCCACTTGCGCGGCGCGCGCGCGCTCGACGGCGCGGCGCACGTCGTCGGCAGTGGCGACTTCGATCTCGCCCAAGGGCTCGAGCGTCGCGGGACTGAAGACACCGAGCTTGCGGCGGCCGTGCAGCTCGCGCGGAGCGTCGACGGGACGTAACAGCGCCATTCGTTCCTCCCCCATCCCTTCCGCCGTCGTTCGTAGAAGATCGACCCACGAGTGTCAATCGCGTTTTGACGACGCGGCGAGCGCCGTGAGATAAGCGCGCCGTGAGCGAGTCGGTGAGCGAGCGCGCGGCCCCCGTCGCCGACGACTCGCCCGAGCTCGGGTCCGATCTCGTCGACGTGTACGAGGAAGGCGCGGGCCCGCCGGCGCCTTCGCCCCAGGCGCTGGGTGTGTTCGAGCTGGCGTGGCCGACCATCCTGGCCTTCGGCACGCAGACGCTCGTGCGCGTGGTGAGTCTCGCGATGGTCGCGTCACTCGGTGAGTCGGCCGTCGCGGGCGTCGGCGTCGCGAATCAGTTGTTCTGGCTCGTGCAGGCGTTCGGCACCGTCGCGCCCACGGGGATCATGGCGCTGCTCGCGCGCGCGGTCGGCGCGCGAGACACGGAGCTCGCGGACGCAGCGCTGAAGCAGGGGCTGTGGCTCGGCCTCGCGGTGGGGCTGGGCTTCACGGCGGTCTTCCTGCCGCACACCACCGGCGCGGTCTCGCTGTTCGGACTCGACGCGAAAGTGACCGCGCTCGGGAGCGAGTACCTCTTCTGGGCGACGCTCGGGAACGTGCCGCTCACGCTGTCACTCGTGTTCGGCTCGGCGCTGCGCGCGGCGGGAGACACTCGCACGCCGCTGTGGATCGGCGCGGGCGCCAACGTGCTGAATCTCGTGCTCGGCTGGGCGCTGATCTACGGCGAGCTCGGCCTGCCCGCGCTCGGCGTCGCGGGTGCCGGGATCGCGGCGACTCTGGCCGTGTCACTCCAGCTGCCGCTCTTCTTCGGTCTGTGGTGGAGCGGCCGACTGCGTGTGACTCCGGCCGGCGCGACCGGCCGGCCCGACTCACTCATGCTGAAGCGGCTCTTGCGTATCGGTTGGCCGGCGGCGTTCGAGGGCTTCCTGTTCCAGGTGGGGCTCTTGCTCTTCATGCGCATCCTGTCTCCGTACGGAACCGAGGCCGTCGCGGCGTATCAAGTCGGGGCGCAGATACTCGCGTTCTCGTTCCTGCCCGGGCTCGGCTTCGGCGCGGCGGCATCCACCTTGGTGGGCCAGCATCTCGGCGAAGGTGACTCGGCGCGCGCGGAGCGCAGCGGCTGGCGCTCGATGGTAGGCGCGATGCTCTCGATGACCGCCGTAGGCACGCTCGTGATCTTCTTCGCCCCGCAGCTCGCCGCGCTGTTCCACCTGTCCCCGCTCGCCACGGAACGAACGGTCGACTTCGTGTGGATCCTCGGCGCGGTGCAGCCGCTGATGGCGATCGAATACACGATCGGCGGTGCGCTGCGCGGCGCGGGAGACACTCGCTTCCCGCTGCTCGCGATCTTCGCGGGTCTCTTCCTGTTCCGACTCACTCCGGCCGCGATCGCCGCGAGTGTCTTCCACGCGCCCCTCAACTGGGTATGGGGGATGCTCGTGCTCGACTACGCGGTCAAGGCGGCGCTGCTCGTCAGCCGCTTCAGGCGCGGCCGCTGGAAGACACTCCAGGTCTGAGTCGAGACCGAGTCAGCCCCGACGCAGAAGGGTGATGGCCTGCTCGGCAAGCGGCCTGGAGCCCACTCACTGACTAACGCTCCGGCAGCGAAGCAAAATAGTGTAGGAGGTCGGTCTCGGTCACGATCCCGACGATCTCCTTGCCGTCGACCACCGGCAGACACCCGATCTTGTACTCGGCCATGGCGCGCGCGGCGGCCTGAACCGACTCACTCGGCCCGATCGTGCGCGGCGGCGCGGACATGACTTCCGCGATCTTCACGCCCTCGAGGAAGATCTTCTGCTCTTCGGCCGAGATACCCATCACGTTCGAGAGCGAGGCGCGCATCAGGTCGCGCTGCGAGACCACGCCGACCAGCTCGCCCTTGTTCACGACCGGCAGGTGCCGGACGTGAGCGAGATCCATGATCTCCTTCACGATCCACAGAGTGTCGTCCGCCGAGATGCGCACGACTTTCTTCTTCATCACCGAGCGGACTTTGACCACGCGCTCTCGTACCACGTTGGCCGTCGCTATGACAATGCGCGTCATGTACCCTACGGCCCGTGCCCTACGAGGACGACGACGATCTCGAGCTCCAGCGCCGGATCGGACCTCTGGAAGCGATCTTCCAGCAGGCCGTGCGCCGCGCCGCGCAGCTCGGGCTCTCGACCTTCTTCACCACCGAAGAGGCCGTGCGGCGCGCGTTCAACGAGTCAGTCCCGCCCGACTGGCTCGACTTTCTCAACCGCCAGGGCAGCGACGTCCGGGCCGAGCTTCTCGACCGAATGTCGCGTGAGTTCGGCGAGTGGCTGCGTCAGGTAGACATGGCGCAGATCATGAGCAAGCTGCTCGAAGAGCACGACTTCGACTTGCGCATTTCGGTGTCGGCGAAGAAACGCGGGACCGAGCGCGCGCCCGAGCTGTCGCTGTTGCAACGGCGAAAGTGACCCGAGGGCCTGGGCTGGCGGGGTAGAATCTCGCCCGCACCGGGAGGACTCGAGATGCTGCGGCTTGCCTATCTCGTGGGCGTCATCGCGCTCACGGTCTTCTACTACTACTTCTTCGGCGCCGGGCCGACGCCGTCCGAGTACGTCGAGGATCTCGAGTGGTGGCGGCCGTGGGGCACCATCATGAGCGACCCGCGGCTGCTCGAGCTCGCGCAGCTGGCGCGCGCGGGCTTCCCCAAGGCGTGGGTACCGATCCTGCTCGCGTGGGCGCCGCCGCTCGCCGCGCTGGGCATCGGCTGGCGGATCATGCGCGGGTCACTCGGCCGCGCCGCGCTCGTGTTTCTCACCTTCCTGATGCTCGTGTTCGTGTACTACGGCATGCGCGCCGAGCCGGTATGGCGCTTCTTCGAGTGGCGGTTCGTCGCGGTGGCGGCGTCGTTCGGCGCGATTCTGACTGCGTTCCTGTTCTCGGCCTCGCTGCTCGACGAGACACTCAAGCGCTCGCGCGCGCTCGCGGTGCTGTTCTTCGCCGCTGCGATCGCCGGCATCTTCGTGCTCAGCACGGAAGTCACCGGCACGAACAGCGAGATGCAGTTCAACATCAGCCCGTGGCCGATCGTGACTCTGTTCGGGTTCCTGCTGGCGGGCGCGACGATCGCGTCGCTGCACGCGGCGGCGGGCGCGGCCGCGCTCGTGCGCGCGAGGCTGCCGAGCTGGGGCGTGATCGGGGCGCTCGCGGCGGCGCTCGTGGTGGCTCTGCTCGGACTCACCTTCGTGTTCAGCGCGTGGCAGCCGCGGCTGTTCTTCGCGGCGATCGCTCTCGTGTTCGCGATGATTCAAGTGAGTGGCGCGGCACGCGCGCCGGAAGCAGGCGGCCGCGCGGGTCTCGTGCGGCTCGCGACCGGGGCGGTTTTGCTCGTAGCGATCCTCGGCTCCGCGCAGATAGCCGGCGGGCTGCAGCGGCGCGCGCGCGACGTGACTGCGCTGCAGGTGCTCGACGCGCTCGAGAAGTACAAGAAGGACAAGGCGACTTACCCCGACAAGCTCGACGAGCTGGTGCCCGAGTATCTCGCCGAGATTCCGCGGCCCCCGATCGGGCTGATCCGCGACGAGGACGACCGCTTCAGCTACTCGAACTACGGTGACTCGTACGCGCTCGAGTTCGCGAGCGTCTTGTGGGTGCAGTGCCAGTACAGCCCGCCGTACGAGTTCGCGGCCGGCGGCGGCGAAGACGAAGAAGAAGCCGAGGTGCAGACCTCGCCGTACGAAGGCCAACGCGCGCCGAGCAAGTACGAAGACACTCCCGACGTCGGTGCGCCCGCGGCGCCAACCGAGGAAGACCTGGCCGTGAAGGCCACGCTCGCGAAGCACGGCCTGAACGGCTCTTGGACCTGCCCGAAGGAGCCGCCTAAGCTCTGGTGATGAGGCGGCGGTGACCCACGTCGAGCTCGGGCCGCGCGAGCGCATTCGCAGAGCGGCGCGCACGGGCTCGGCGATCGCGCGCATCTATCTCGGCTACAAGGGCCTGCGCCTGCTCGACCGCGGGCCGCTGCGCGGCGTGGTCGGCGCCGCGCGCAAGCGCTGGGATCGAGTGTCTGCCGCGACGCTCGGCGGCGCCGCGCGCGATCTCGGCGGCGTTCTCTTGAAGGCCGGTCAGTTCCTCTCGACGCGCGCCGACGTGCTGCCCGCCGCGTACGTCGAGAGACTCGCGCGCCTGCAGGACCGCGCGCGCCCGCAGCCATGGGCGGTCGTGTCGGAGGTGCTGCGCGAGGAGCTCGGCGCGCCGCCCGAGGAGTTGTTCGCGCGCGTGTGGCGGCGGCCGATCGCGTCGGCGTCGCTCGCGCAGGTGCACCGCGCGACCTTGCGCGACGGCCGCGAGGTCGCGGTGAAGGTGCAGCGCCCGGACGTGCGCGCCGCGCTGTCGGCCGATCTCGCGACGCTGCGCGTGGCCGTGCGCGCGATCGAGGGGCTCGAGGGGTCACTCGGTTTCTCGATGCTGCTCGACCAGCTCGAGTCGAGCCTCGCGCGCGAGCTCGACTTCGCGCTCGAAGCCGAGAGCGCCGCGCGCATGGCGCGCAACTTCGCGGGCTCGAAACGCGTGCGGATCCCGGAGGTCGTCGCCGAGTTCACGCGCACGCGCGTGCTGGTGACCGAGTATCTGCCCGGGATTCGAGTCACGGACCGGGTTCGACTGACTCGCGCCGGCGTCGATCCCGCCCGGGTCGTCGAGGAGCTGCTCGCGGCATACGCCGCGCAGGTGTTCGAGCACGAGCTGTTCCACGCGGACCCGCACCCCGGGAACCTGCTCGTGCTGCCCAGTGAGTCGCACGGCGACTTCGCGCTGGGCTTCGTCGACTTCGGGATCGTGCAGGACGTGCCGGCGGGCTTCCGCGCCGGGGTGCTCGAGCTGGCGCAGCGCGTGCTGGCGCGCGACGCCGCGGGCGCGGCGGCGGCGCTGCAGGCGCTGGGAGTCACTACGCGCGCTCCCGATGCGCGCACGATCGAACGGATCGCCGAGAAGCTCATGGCGCATCTGGGCCGCATGGAAGCGCCGCCGTCGACGGACCGCATCCAGGCGCTCGGCGACGAGCTGTCGAGTCTGTTGCGCGCCGACCCGCTGGCGACGATCCCGCCGCAGGTGTTCCTGTTGGGCCGCGTGCTGGGTCTCTTGTCGGGAGTCTCTGCGCAGCTCGGGGTGCGCGCGAATCTGGCGCGCGCCCTACTGCCGAGCTTGTTCGAATCGCGCGGCCGATGAGCGACCTGCACTTCGGCGTGACTCCCTGGCGCACCGACGCGAGCGGCGGCGCCGAGGGGCTCGCGGCGCAGGGCGAGCGCGCCGAGTCACTCGGCTTCCGCTCCTTCTGGCTGCCCGAGAGTCACTTCGGCGCGCGCGGCGCGTTGCCGCAGCCGCTCTTGAACCTGGCCGCGATCGCGTCGCGCACACGGCGGATCGGGCTGGGCACCACGTCGTATCTCCTGCCGATCCGCCATCCGGTGCAGGTCGCGGAAGAGGTCGCGGTGCTCGACCGGCTGTCCGGCGGACGCGTGATCCTCGGGATCGGGCGCGGCTTTCGCAGTGACTTGTTCACGACGTTCGGCGTGCCGCCGAAGGAGAAGCGCGACCGCTTCGGCGCGGCGGTCGACACCATGTTGCGCGCGTGGCGCGGCGAGCCCGTCGCGCAGGACGGCGAAGGCGGCGCGCCGGTGCTGCTCGCGCCGCTGCCGGTGCAACAGCCGCACCCGCCGCTGTGGGTCGCGGCGTTCGGGCCCAAGGCCGTCGAGCAGGCGGGGCGGCTCGGCCTCCCGTATCTCGCCTCGCCGATCGAGTCACTCGAGGCGCTGATCGAGAACTACGAGCGACACCGCGCGGTGTCGGCCGAGGCGCGGGCCGCGTGCGTGCCGGTGATGCGGACGGTGTTCGTGACCGAGGACCCGGCCCTGGCCACGCGCGTGCGCGGCGCCCTGGGTGCACAGAACGCCGCGCTGGCCGCGTCGCGCGCGCCGGCGCTGCGCCGTTCGGCGGCGGCCGAGGTGGACGCGGTGGCGCTGGTCGGCTCGCGCGCGCAGGTCGCCGACGCGATCGCCCGCCACCGGGAGCTGCTCGGACTCACTCACCTGCTCGCGCGCGTGCAGGTGCCGGGCGCGGAGCCGCCGCAGATCGAGGACGCGCTCGAGAGACTCGCGGAGCTCGCGGCCGAGCTCTGAGTCACTCGCCTCCGGCGTGCTCGAGCGCCAGCTCGGCGGCGCGGAGATCGCCCGCGTCGACGAGCTCGGGCTCTGCTTCGGCGCCGCGGTAGAGCGCGGCGAGCTCGGTCCGCTCGCGCGCGTCGAGCGGGCGCGCGAAGTCGCGCGCCCGCAGCGCGCGCAGGATCCGACGGTTCAGTGGATCGAAGAAGCGCGCGTCGAAGTCCGCGGTCGCGTGCATGATCGACGCGGGCGCCAGCACGTGCACCGCGCCGAACAGGTGCGCGAGCTCGTGCGCGGCGGTCAGCACGCTCGCTTCGTCCTCGCCCGCGCACAGCGCGAGCGCGTGAGTCCCGAGCGGATCCGCGAGGCCCGTGTGCACCGAGCCGAGCGCCAGCTCGCGCACGCGCTGAGCGGGCGCCAGACCCAGCACCACGCCGCCGGGAGGGGGAGTGACTCCGCGCAGCTCGTCGAGGAGTGAGTCGGCGCTCGCGCGCTTCGCGGACGGAGACCACGGCTCGCGCACGCCGCTGAGCGCGATCTCCGCTTCGCGCTCGAAGATCGCGCTGGTCTCGGCGAGCAGCCGGCGCACGCGCGCGTCTCCCAGCTTGCAGGCGTCGAGCACGCGCACGGTCAGCGTGCGCTGGGGCAGCGCGCGCGGGGCGCGCAGCCGCGCGTCGAGCCGCAGCGCGGCCTTCTCGGCGGCCAGCGCCAGCGCCTCGAGCGCCGCGCCCTCGGCGTCGCCGTCGGGCGAGTCACTCCGCGCCGAGACACTCCCCTCCCACACGCGCTCGGCCTTCGACCACAGCTCGAGCCGCAGCGACACGCGCCCCTGCGCGGGGCCCCAGCGCTCGCGCACGAAGCCGACCTGCAGCGGCGAGACCGCGAAGCTCCGCCACTGTCTGCCTTCGAATGACTCGAGCGCGCCGGTCAGCACGAGCCCGGGCAGGCCGCCGTCGGGCCATGCCGCGGGATCGCGCGGGTCGAAGTCGATCGGAGTCACCGACGCGAACGAGCCCGCGCGCCCAAGTGTCTCGACGAGCTCGTCTCGCGCCGCCGCGGGCGGCGGCGCGGGAAAGTCCGCGTCGCCCGTGCGCTCGGTGCCCTCGCGCGCGACGCCCAGACGCCAGAACTGCAGCCCGGGGCGCCAGCCCGCGCGCAGCTCTTCGGGACGTTCGTCCGCGAGCGGGCCTACACCGATCGGTGGCGCCGTCGCCCAGCCCGCGTCGTCCGAGATCGGCCACGCGACGTGCGGTTGGAACGCGGGATCCGCGGTCGCGCAGGCGCACAGCGCGAGCGCGGCGGCGAACGCGAGTGCCCGGCTACTCACCGCTCGCGCGCGTGAACATCAGGAAGGCCATCGACGGACGTTTCGACGAGTCGCGCATCGCGAACTGCATGCCGTCGAAGCTCCAGCCCTTCGAGACGTACTCGTTGATGATCCGCTCGAGTGTCTCGTCGGTGACCGACGAAGTCTCCACGACCTTGTACGTTTGGTCAGCCACGGTGCCGCCGCGCGTAGTCTTTGGCGAAGTAAGTGATGATGCGGTCCGCGCCGGCGCGCCGGATCGCGACGAGACTCTCGTCGACCGCGCGCGGTGACTCGAGCCAGCCGCGCTCTATCGCCGCTTGCAACATGCTGTACTCACCGCTCACCTGATACGCGAACAGCGGTACCGCGAAGCGCTCGCGCGCCTTGGCGACGATGTCGAGACACGGCATGGCGGGCTTCACCATCAGCGCGTCAGCGCCTTCTGCCAGGTCGGTCTCGAGCTCGGCGAGCGCCTCGCGCGCGTTCGCGGGATCCATCTGGTAGCCGCGCCGGTCGCCGGTCTGCGGCGCCGACTCGGCCGCTTCGCGGAAGGGCCCGTAGAACGCCGACGCGTACTTCGCCGCGTACGACAGGATCACGGTGTCTTCGAGCCGAGCCTCGTCGAGCGCGCGGCGGATGGCGCGCACGCGCCCGTCCATCATGTCACTGGGCGCGACGACGTCGGCGCCCGCTTCGGCCGCGACGACCGCGCTGCGCGCGAGCAGCGGGAGTGTCTCGTCGTTGTGCACGGAGCTCCCATCCCACACGCCGCAGTGACCGTGATCGGTGTACTCGCAGAGACACACATCGGCGATCGTGAGCAGCTCGGGCGTCGCCTTCTTCATCGCGCGCAGCGCGCGGGGGATGATGCCGTCGGGGTCGTATGCGCCCGTGCCCAGAGCGTCCTTGTGACTCGGGATGCCGAAGAGGATCACGCCGCCCAAGCCCAGGTCCTGGATGCGCTTCGCCTCGTCGGCCAGCTGATCGACCGAGAGACGCGAGACACCCGGCATCGCGGCGATCGGCTCGCGCACGCCGCTGCCTTCGACGACGAACAGGGCGTCGAACAGATCCGCGGGAGTGACTCGCGTCTCGCGCGCCAGCTCGCGCAGCGCTGGTGTGCGGCGCAGCCGCCGGGGTCGGTGCTCAGGGAACGACATGCTCGTCCTCCGCAAACGCGCGCTCGAGCGCTTCGACGAGCGCGCTCATCGCCGGTCGCGCGGCGACCTCGGGCTGTATCTCGGGACGCGCGGCGCGCAGCGCCGCTTCCGTAGTGACTCCGATGCACGCGAAGCGCGCGCTCGCGACCAGCTCCGCCGCCTCTTCCGCGGAGAGCAGCGCGAACAGGTGCTCGACCGTGGACGGGCTGGTGAGCGCCACCGCGTCGATGCCGGCAGTCAGCGCCGCGCGGAGCGCCGGCCCGGCCTCGGCGGGCGCGCGGGTTCGGTACGCCTCGGGTGAGTCGACGTGCGCGCCGCGCCGAGTCAGCTCCGCGGCGAGCGCCTCGCGCGCGCGCGCGGCGCGCGGAAACAGCACACGGGCGCCGGCGAGCGGCGCCACACGCTCGAGCTCGGCCGCCAGCGCCTCGGGCGAGCCTTCGTCGTCGGGGCACACCGAAACGTGTAGGCCGGCGGCTTCCGCGGCGCGCGCGGTCGCCGCGCCGATGCACGCGACCCGCGGCCGCGCGCCGGCGGGCAGGAGCGGCGCCGAGAAGCGCACTGCGTTCGCGGACGTGAAGACGAGCCAGTCACTCTGCGGAACGCGCGCGAGTGACTCGCGGAGCTTCTCGGGCTCCGAGCTGGGCGAGAACTCGAGCAGCGCCACCTCGACCGGCTCCGCGCCGCGCGCCCGGAGCTCGTGAGACAGCTCGCTCTTCTGCGCGGCGGAGCGCGCCACCAGCACTCGCTTCCCGAACAGCGGCAAGAGCTCGTACCACGCGATGTGCTCGCGGAACTCGACCGCGCGCCCGATCACGATCACCGTCGGCGCGGCGAGACCGGCAGCGCGCACGCGCTCCGCCAGCTCGCCGAGCGGCGCAGTCACTACGCGCTGCTGCGGCGAGGTGCCGCGCGCGATCGCCGCCGCCGGCGTGGCCGGGTCCCGCCCGCCCGCGATCACGCGCGCGCAGATGTCGCCGAGCCAGCGCGTGCCCATCAGCACCACGAGTGTCTCGGCGCTGCGCGCCAGACCCTCCCAGTCGATGCGGTGGTCGAACTCCTCCTTGCCGCGGTGGCCGGTCACGATCGCGACGGACGAAGACAGCCTCCGGTCGGTGACTGGGATCCCCGCGTACGCGGGCACGGCCAGCGCCGAAGTGACTCCGGGCACGACCTCGAACGGCACGTGCGCCGCGCGCAGGCGCGAGGCCTCTTCGCCGCCGCGCCCGAACACGAACGGGTCGCCGCCCTTGAGCCGCACCACGCGCTTCCCGAGGCGCGCCTTCTCGATCATGAGGTCGGCGATCTTGTCCTGCGCGACGCCCTTCGAGCCGTCGCCGCGTTTGCCCACGTCGATGCGCTCGCACGCCGGGGTCGCGAGCTCGAGCACCGCCGGGTCGATCAGCGCGTCGTACAGCAGCACCTCGGCGCGCTCCAGCTCGCGCAGCGCGCGCACGGTCAGTAAGTCGGGATCGCCGGGCCCGGCGCCGACGAGCACGACCCGGCCAGTCACTAGCGCCCCTCGATCAGCCGGCGCGCGCCGCGCGCGAGTAACTCGCGCCCCAGCGTGGCGCCCAGCATCTCGGGCGCGCCGATCTCGCCCTCGGCCGAGCCCTCGACGCGCTCGCGCCCGTCGGGCGAGATCACCAGCGCGCGCAGCCGGAGCCGGATGCCGTGAATCGTGGCGAACGCGGCGATCGGCGTGTGGCAGTCACCTCCGAGCTCGAACAGGAACGAGCGCTCGGCTCGGATCTGCGCGGCCACGTCGCGGTCGTCCAGCCGCGACACAATTTGGTGTACCTCTTCGTCGTCGATTCGCACCTCGAGCGCGAGCGCGCCCTGCCCGCCCGCGGGCACGTAGCGCTCGGGGTCGAGCGGGTCGAGCAGCCGGTCCTCGAGGCCGAGCCGAATGAGTCCTGCCGCGGCGAGAATGACTCCCGCGAGGTCCATCGTCTCGATCTTCGCGAGCCGAGTCGGCACGTTGCCCCGCATCGCGACGGGCTCGAGGTCGGGGCGCAGCGCGCGCAAGAGCGCCGTGCGCCGCGACGAGCCGGTGCCGACGCGCGCGCCGGGCGCGAGCGCCGCGAAGCGGCGGCCCGCGCCGCCGACGAACGCGTCGCGCGGATCCTCGCGCTGCGGGTACGCGCCGATCGTGAGTCCATCCTCCAACTGACTCGGCATGTCCTTCGCCGAGTGAACGGCCAGGTCGATCGCGCCGTCGAGCAGCGCGCGCTCGATCTCGCGCACCCATACCTGCTTCCCGCCGTGCTCGGTGAGCGGCCCTTCGAGCCGGTCGCCCTGAGTCACGATCTTCACGATCTCGACTTCGTGACCATTGGCGCGCAGCATGCGCGCGACCGTCTCGGCCTGCGCCAGCGCGAGAACACTTCCGCGTGTACCCAGACGCAACTGACTCACGACTCGTCCTCTTCGTCATCGAGCCCGAACAAGTCGCGCAGCGCTTCGACGTAATACAGTGACCCGCCTCGCTCGGCCTCTCCGCGCAAACGCCGCAGCGGGCGGTGCATGAGCTTGGCGACCAGCGCCTGCGCCACGCGCTCCGGATCTTCCCCCTGCGTGCGCGCGAGCTCCGCCACCGCCATGGCCTCGAGTCTCTCACGCAGCTCGCGCAAGGTCGGCGCGTGCGGCAGACCGCCCAGCCAGCGCATGAAGCGATCCGCCTCTTGGCGCGCGATCACACGCGCCAAGTCGGCCGCCGCTTCGCGCCGTTCGCGCCCGCGCTCGGCCGTCGCTTCCAGATCGTCGAGGTCGTAGAGATACACGTTCTCGAGCGCGGCCACGGCCGGGTCCACGTTTCGCGGGATGCCCAGGTCGACGACGAGCAGCGGGTGACCGCGCCGTTGGTCGAGCGCGCGCGCGACGTCACTCGCGACGAGCAACGGGCGATCGACCTGCGCCGACGCGATCGCGATGTCCGCGCGCGCCAGCTCGCCCGCGAGCTGGTCGAGCGGGTGCGCGGTCCCGCCGTATCTCGCCGCGAGCTCCACGGCCGTGCCGAGCGTTCGATTCACCACCGAGATCTGATCGGCGCCGGCCTCGCGCAACCCGTGCAGCGCCGACTCGGCCATCTCGCCCGCGCCGACGAGCAAGACGCGCTTGCCCGCAAAGTCCTCGAAGATCTCTCGCGCCAGCGAGACACCGACGCGCGCGACGGACACCGTGGACGCGCCGATCCCCGTCTCGCTGCGAATCCGCTTCGCCGCGCGGAACGCGTGCTGGAACAGCCGCCCCAGCACGGGCCCGCACGTGTGCGAAGTGACTGCCGCGCGGTAGGCGTCCTTCACCTGGCCCAGGATCTGCGCTTCGCCCAGCACCATGGAGTCGAGCCCGCCCGCGACGCGGAACAGGTGGCGCGCGACGTCCGCGCCGCGGAGCTCGTACACCTGGATCGGCAGCGCCGTGCCGTCGCCCAGCTCCTCGCGGAAGAAGCGGTGCATGTGCTCGAGCGCCAAGTCACCGTTGCGCGCCGCGCCGTACAGCTCGGTGCGGTTGCACGTCGAGAGCAGCGCACCCTCTTCCACGCGGACCTCGTGAATCAGCTTGGCGTCGCGCTCGACGAGCTGGCCCGGCGCGATCGCGTAGCGCTCGCGCACCGCCACCGACGCCGTTCGATACGAGAGACCGACGAGATACAAGTTCACGTGCCGGCTCCGATCAGGTTGATCCCGATGTACGAGCAGGCCAGGAACAGGAAGCCCACGACCACGCCGCGCGCCGGCCAGCGGCCGCGCTGCTGCCGCAGCACGCGCGCGCCCACGGGCACGAGATACACGCCCCACGCCGCGAGCAGGAACAGAGTGTGTCGATTCCACGGATCGAGTGACTGACTCACGCTCCAAGCGAAGCCGGTCGCGACGCCGAGCGTGAGCAGCGCGAAGCCGAGCGCGAGAGTCAGATGCTCGGCGTGGTCGAGACTCTCGAGCGCCGGCAGCCCCTGGTGCCACGAGCGCTTCTGCTTCAGCCCGCGTTCCTTCGCGAGATACCCGAGGCCGGCCAGACTCGCGAGCGCGAGCAAGCTGAAGCCCGCCGTGCCGAGTAACACGTGCGCGTGCGACCAGACACCCGCGCCCGGCGCGGGATCCAGGTGCGGCGCGGACAGCTGCAGCCCCAGCACCGCTGGGACCGTGAAGCCGGCGGCGATCGTCGCCACCCACGGTCCCGAGCCGCGCACGCGCCGCCAGCCCGGCGCGAGCAGCCACGCGAGCGCGGCGCCCCAGCCGATGAGTGACAGCGCCGCGGGGAAGCTCGACAGCGGAACGGGCGGCTCCTGTAAGTGGAGCCCATAGAAGCCGAAGGCGTGCAGCGCCGCGGCCAGCGCGACGGTCAGCGGCACGCCGCGCGCGCCCAGCCCGAGTTTCCGCCCCGTCCAGCCGAGGAAGGCGGCGAAGAGATACAGCGCGCCCGCGAAACCGTGAGCGACGAGAGTCACTTCGCCAGTCTCCGCAGGCCCGCCGCGACTTTCTCGGCGTCGTTCACTTGCTCGAACACGCGGTATGCCGGCTCGCCGAACAGCACGAAGTGAATCGTCTCGAGAGTCGTGTCGCCGGCCAAGTGACTCCGCGCTTCGCCCAGCATGACTTCGGCGCAGCGCTGCACCGAGAAGCCGCCGACGCCGGTGCCGACGGCGGGAAACGCGAGCGAGCGCAGGCCGTGGGCGCGCGCGAGCTCGAGGCTGGCGCGCGTCGCGTCGCGCAGCGACGTCTCGGTCACTCGTCCACCCGGCTCCATCGCCGCCGCGTGAATGACGAAGCGCGCCGCGAGCTGGCCGCCGGTGGTGAGCGCGGCCTCGCCCAGCTTCACCGGCCCGTGGCGGTCGCACTCGGCCTGGATCTCGGGCCCGCCGCGCGTGCGAATCGCGCCCGCGACGCCGGAGCCGAGCACCAGCTCGGTGTTCGCGGCGTTCACGATCGCATCTGCGGAGGCGGCCGTAATGTCGCCTTCCGAAAGCAGAATTCGCGCCATCGGGGAGGCATCTTCGCGCCGATGCCGAGGAGCGGCAAGCACGCTCGTAGGCTCTCCGATACGCTACGCGAAGTGTCGTTCCGCGCTCCAGTCACCTTTCTCGTATCGGTCGCGCTCGCCCTCCTCGCGTGTGGCCAGCCTCCGGCCGAGTTTCGAGTCGTGGGCTGGGAAGAGGCGCGCCGCTCCGTCGAGAGAGAGGGCCTCACCGTCGTCGAGGCGCTGCCCGATGCGCGCCTCGCGACGCAGCCCGAGGTCCCGGCAGGGCACGGCGTGCTCGTGTTCGGACTCGACGCCAAGGCTGCGCGCGCGAGTGCGGCAACTTTTGCGCGCGCGGGGAACCGGCCAGTGCTCGTGTTCATCCCACGCGACGCCGACGAGCGCGGCCGCTTCTACGCGGTCGCGAGCAAGAAGCAGGAGGAAAGACGTGGCAAAGATTCTTGAAGTGACCGACGCGACCTTCGAGCGGGACGTGCTGAAGAGTGACCGCCCCGTGCTGATCGATTTCTGGGCCGAGTGGTGCGCGCCGTGCAAACGGCTCGCGCCGACGATCAAGGAGCTCGCCGAGGAGTACGGCGAGAAGCTGCGCGTCGTGAAGATCGACGTCGACGCCAACCCGAAGACCGCGTCGCAGATGCAGGTCCGCGCGATGCCGACGCTCTTGATGGTGAAGAACGGCGCCGTCGTGGGTCAGCTCGTGGGCGCGCAGCCCAAGGACAAGCTGAAGCAGCTGATCTCCCCGGCGCTCTAGGGAGTGACTCGCGCTCGCGCTCGCGGGCTCTCGAACCAGCGCACGGGCCAGTGTCTCGAGAGCGCGTGGCGGTAGAGCAGCGGATCCGGATTCACGACCACCGGGTGACCCACGAGGTCGAGCAGCGGCAGGTCGGTGATCGAATCCGTGTAGAAGTAGCTGCGCGCGAGATCGACGGACTCGCGCTCGATCAGCTGCTGGATCCAGTAGATCTTGCCCTCGCCGAAGCAGATGGGCCGAATGACTCGCCCGGTGAACACGCCTTCGTGTGTCTCGAGCAGCGTGCAGAGCATGTGCTTCACCGACAGGTGCTCGGCGAGTGGCTCGAGCACGAACTTGGTCGCGCCGGAGACCAGCGCGACCAAGTGACCCTGAGCCAGGTGCCAGCGCACGCGCGCTTCCGCCTCGGGATAGATCGACGGGAGCAGCACGTCGCGGAACAGCCCCGCCGCTTCCTCTGCGAGTGAGGCCTCGGAGCGCCCGCGGAACTGCACGCCGTTGCGTTCGACCCAGCGCTCGATGTCGAGCAGGTTCAGCTTGTAGCGGAGATACGTGCCGAGCCCGAACAGCACCGTCTTCCAGTCGATCTCGCCGCGCTCGTACAGGGACTTGAGATACGCGGTGCCGGAGTTCTCGGCGAGGATCGTCTTGTCGACGTCGAAGAACGCGCCGACCGAAGCTCTGCGCGCCGTGCGTCCCCGTGACATGCCGAAAGTCTATCCGCTCGAGAGACTCGTCAGAAGATGTAGCGGCGCATCGACACGTTCATGAGCAGGCCGAGCGCGACCATGCACGTGAGGAGCGCCGACCCACCGTACGACAACATGGGCAGGGGCACGCCCACGACGGGCAGCACACCGATCACCATGCCCACGTTGATCATGCCCGCCCAGAAGAACAGGGACACGATTCCCACCGCGAGATACGCGCCGAACAGGTCCTTCGACGAGTGCGCGATCATGAGCCCGCGGATCAGGATGCCGAGATACAAGAGCAGCACGATCGCGGAGCCGACGAAGCCCCACTCCTCGCCCAACACCGAGAACACGAAGTCGGTCTGCTCCTCGGGCAGGAAGTCGAGCTGACTCTGTGACCCGAGCATGAACCCCTTGCCGAACAGTCCGCCCGAGCCCACGGCGATCTGTGCCTGGATCGAGTGATACGCGGCGCCGAGCGGGTCGCGCTCTGGATTCAGGAACGTGAACACGCGCTCCTTCTGGTAGTCGTGCAGGAAGAAGAACCAGGCCACGGTGACCGCCGCGAGGCCCGCCGAGGCGATCAGCACCAGCGAGCTCACGCGCACGCGAGTCACTGCGAGGAAGCTCGCCGAGACCACGCTCACGACGAGCGCCGTGCCCAGGTCGGGCTGCTTCACGATCAGCGCCGCGGGGATCGCGACGAGGACCGCCGGCCCCGCGAGGTCGAGTAACCCGATCGGCGCGCTGGAGCTGCGCCGCGCGAGCAGCCGCGCGAACAGGAGGATCAGCGCGAGCTTCGCCAACTCACTCGGCTGCAGGTTCATGGGGCCGAGCTCGATCCAGCGCTGTGACCCGTTCACGATGCGCCCGAAGAACAGCACGGCGACGAGTAACACGATCACGACGCCGTAAAACGGCAGCGCGATGCGCTCGAGCGTGCGGTAGTCGAGCACGAGCGTGGCGAGCAGCAGGCCGAGCCCCATCCCCATCCACACGAGCTGACGCCACGCGGTGTCGGGGATCAGTCCACCGCCGCGCTCGGGCGAGGCCGAGATGAGATTCACGATCCCGATCAGCGCGAGCGCCAAGCCCATCAGGAAGATGGGCCACTCGAAATTCTGGATCAGTCTACGGTCGATTCCCGGCATACAGATCCGCCTCGTTCTCGAGGAAGCGAGTCATGACTTCGCGCGCGATCGGCGCGGCCGCGCTGCCGCCGTGACCGCCGTGCTCGACCAGCACCGCGATCACGATGCGCGGTGAGTCGGCCGGAGCGTAAGTCACGAACCACGCGTGGTCGCGCTCGAAGTGAGTCGTGTCTTCGACGTCGGCGCGCGCGCCCTGCGGCAGCGCGACGACTTGCGCGGTGCCCGTCTTGCCGCCGGCGACCACGCCGCCCGGCAGGCTCTTCATGACCGCGCCGGTGCCGTGTGGGTCGTGCACGACGCCGACGAGCCCGGCGCGCACCGCCGCGAGAGTCGCCGGCGAGATCGGCAGCTCGCCGAGTATCTCGGGCTCGACCGACTGCACGATGCGCCCGTCGGGCTCCTCGATGCGCTTCAGCACGTGCGGCCGGTAGCGCGTGCCGCCGTTCACGATCGATGCGTACGCGTTCGCCAGCTGCAGCGGCGTCCAGAGGTTCATGCCCTGCCCGATCGAGAGTGACACGGTATCTCCCTCGACCCAGGGCGTGCCGTCGCGGCGCTCCTTCCACTCCTTGGTGGGGACGAGGCCGGCCATCTCTCCGGTGAGCTCGATCCCGGTGCGCGCGCCCAGGCCGAGCGAGCGCGCGTAGTACGCCAGGCGATTCACCCCGAGCTCGAGCCCGAGCTTGTAGAAGAACACGTCGCACGACTGCACCAGCGCGACCTGTAAGTCGACGACGCCGTGACCACCCTGCTTCCAGCAGCGGTACGTGCGCCGGCCCAGGCGGAACCAGCCGCCGCAAGTCACTTCGCTGTGCGTGTTGATCAGCTTCTCTTCCATGCCGCCGATCGCGGTGACCACCTTGTAAGTCGAGCCCGGCGGATACTGGCCCTGCACGGCGCGGTTCATCAGCGGACGGAACTGGTCGGTCGTGAGCTCGCGCCAGCGCGCGGGATCGACGCCGATCGCGAACTCGTTGGGATCGAACGCGGGGTGACTCACCAGCGCGAGTATCTCGCCGGTGCGCGGGTCGAGCGCGACCACCGCGCCGGACTTGTGCTGCCTCGTGAGTCCCTCTTCGGCGACCTGCTGCAGGCGGTGGTCGATGGTGAGCACCACGTTGCGGCCCGGCTCGGGATCGACCGACGAGAGCAGCTGCAGCTCGCGGCCGTGCGCGTCGACGAGGAGGTTGCGCCCGCCGGGGCGGCCGCGCAGATCGGTATCGAGGAGTCTCTCGATCCCGCCCACGCCGATGATGTCGCCGCGGCGGTAGTTCTGGAACTCCTTCTTGGCCAGCTGCTCCGCGCCGATCTCGCCGAGCCAGCCCAAGAGGTGTGCCGCGCTGTCGCCGTAGCGGTAGCCGCGCACGGGAGTCACTTGAGTCAGTACGCCGCCCAACGCCCACAGCCGGCCCTCGACGCGCGCGAGCTGGTCGCGGTCCAGATCGTGCGCGACGCGCTGCGGCTGGAAGCGCCCGCGCCCGCGCGGCTGGCCGTAGCTCGCCTGGATCGTCTCGAGATCGCGGCCGGTGAGTCCCGCGATGCGCGAGAGAGTCGTGGGCACGTCCTCGGTCTCGTGCGGCACGACCAGCACGTCGAACGACGGGCGCGAGCCGACCAGCACTTCGCCGTTGCGGTCGGTGATCACGCCGCGCGGCGCGTCGACGCGCTGCGTGCGCACGCTGTTCTTCTCGGCCGAGATCCGGTAGACGTCGCCCTGCACGACTTGCAGATAGAACAGGCGAGTCAGTAGCAGCATCCACACCGCGACCACGAGCACCGCGACGGCGGTGAGTCGCCGCTCGACGACGGCGTCGGCGGGCGAGCCCGTGGCGGTGAGTCGGTTCACGGCCGGGTGCGCGCGCTGTGAGTCGCGAGCACCGGCCACGAGCCGTCGCGGTCGGCCTCGACGAGCAGGCGGCGGAACACGGCCAGGAGCGGCGCCGCGCACAGCGCCGTAGTGACTGCCGCCCCGGGCGCGCGCATCAACAAGTCACTCCACGCGATCACCGTGTCGGGCGCGAACATGCGCTGCGCGAAGCCGAACAGCGCGAAGTTCGCCAGCGTGTACACGCCCACGTACGCGGCCCAGGGCGCGGCGGCGCGCAGATACAGCGCGCGGTCGAGGAGCCGCGTCGCGGCGCAGCCGGTCCCGCAGAGCAGCGCGAACAGCCCCGGCGGCGAAGCCGACAGCACGTCCACGACGAAGCCCGCGCCGAAGGCGAGCAACAGGCCCTGCACACCGCCGCCGCGCAGGCCGAGCGCGAGCGCGTAGACCAGCACGAGGTCGGGTTGCGCCAGGGTCGGGAGCACCGCGCGCGCGAGCGCCTGCGCGAGCAACAGGACCATGCCGATCCCGATCAGGCGCATCAGCGCGCTCAATCCGTCACCTCGGGCGCGGCCGGCGCTTGCGGCGCCGGAGCCGCCGGGGCGGCGGGCGCGCTGGGCGCGGGCTTGGGCTTCGGCGTCTCCGCCGGCGGAGCGGGCGCCTTCGCGGCCTCGACGACCTTCGGCGTCGCGGGCCACAGGCCCTCGTCGGCGGCCGAGAACGACGCTTCCTCGGGGATCTGCCGCTGCTCGAGGATCACGAAGACCTCTTCGAGCCGGGAGAAATCGACGGCGGGCACGATCTTCGCGCTGAGGAACAGACCCGAGGTCTTGCGGTCGACGCTGGCCACCCGGCCGACGACCAAGCCCTTCGGGTACACCGTGCCCATGCCCGAGGTGAGCAGCAGATCGCCCTCCTCGATGTTCTCGTGGCGCAGGACGTACTCGAAGTCGCACTCGTGACTCGATGTCCCGCGCACGGTGCCGCGCGCGCGCGTGCGCTCGATGTAGGCGTCGACGCGGCTCTGCGGATCGACGACGAGCAGGACCTTCGAAGCGCCGGGAGTCGTGCCGGCGACGAGCCCGACGACGCCCGAGTCCGTGATCACGGGCATGCCGGGCCGGATGCCCGCCGCCGCGCCCTGGTCGATGATGAGTGACTGGAACCAGGCAGACAGGTCCTGGTGAATGACGTTGGCCGGCACCATCGGGACCTCGCGCTGCGCGCGGAAGCCCGACAGCTTCTGGAAGCGCTCCGACGACAGGATCGCCTCGCGGTACTGGTGGTTCTCTTCCTCGGCGCGCGAGAGGCGACTGCGCAGCCGCTCGTTCTCTTCGCGAACGCCTACCAGCGCCACGTAGTCACTCCAGACGCCGCGCAGCTCGGACAGCGGCAGAGTGACCATGCGCTCGAGCGGGAGCGTCAGGTTCAGCACGAGGCGCGGCGCGAAGCCGAGCTCGGCCGGCGCCTTCTGCGAAGCCATTCCCAGGGCGCAGAGAGACGCCAGCGCGAAGTAAGTCAGTGCGAAGCGAAAGCGTCGCAGCAGATCGCTCAAGTGATTCGGCTTCCCCGGCGCGCTAGGCCTTGTCGGTCACGTCGCGAAGGAGGTCTGCCTCGTCGAGGCAGCGCCCGCAGCCCATCACCACCGCGGTGAACGGGTCCTCCGCCAACATAATCGGCAAACCTGTTTCTTCCCGTAGCAGGATGTCGAGGTTTTGCAGCATCGAGCCGCCGCCGGAGAGCACGATGCCCTTGTCGGCGATGTCCGCTGCAAGCTCGGGGGGAGTCCGTTCGAGGGCGATCTTCGTCGCCTCGACAATGGCGTTCACGGGCTCGGTGAGAGCCTCGCGCACGTCCTCGGTGTGAATCTCGAGCGTCTTGGGCACGCCGGCGACGAGATCGCGGCCCTTCACCACGAGTGACCGCTGCTCGTCCGACGGGTACGCGGTGCCGATCTCGATCTTGATCCGCTCCGCGGTGCGCTCGCCGATCAGCAGGTTGTACTTGCGCTTCACGTAGTTGAGGATCGCGTCGTCCATCTTGTCGCCGCCGACGCGCACGCTGTTCGCGTACACGATTCCGGACAGCGAGATGATCGCGACCTCGGTCGTGCCGCCGCCGATGTCGATGATCATGTTTCCCGACGGCTCCGTGATCGGGAGACCGGCGCCGATCGCCGCGGCCATCGGCTCCTCGATGAGATACACCTCGCGCGCGCTCGCCGAGAGCGCGGACTCGCGCACGGCGCGCTTCTCGACTTCGGTGATTCCCGACGGCACCGAGATCACGATGCGCGGTCGCAAGAACGTCGAGCGGTTGTGCGCTTTCTGGATGAAGTAGCGGAGCATCGCCTCGGCGATCTCGAAGTCGGCAATGACTCCGTCGCGCAGCGGACGCACCGCTTGGATCGAGCCCGGAGTTCGGCCGAGCATGCTCTTCGCTTCTTTGCCGACCGCGCGCACGCGGTGTTTCTCGGTGTCGACCGCGACGACGGACGGCTCGCTCGAGATGATTCCGCGGCCCTTCGCGTAGACGAGTGTGTTCGCAGTGCCGAGGTCGATGGCGAGATCGTTCGAGAAGATCCCGAGTACGCGGTTGAGGGCCTTCAGCATGCGGGCTCGCCTCGTGGCGCCTCCGCGGACCGGGCGGTAAGCGGAGGGCGTAAGTGCCGATGGAATCGCGGTTTTCCGGTCGCCCCGGCGCCGCGTCGCGATTCTACGAGGCAAGCTTTCGCTGTGCAAGCTTGGGGCTTGTGGAAGTGGTCGAAAACGGAGAGTCTGCCCGCGAGTCACACGCCTTCTTGTGGAGATTTGTATGAATCGAGTCGGGATTTGGCTGCGGAACCTCGCGCTGCTCGGCGTGTTGGCGACGTTCGTGTTCTTCTTCGGGCAGCCGGGCGGGCCGGGCAGCGGCGAGGGACGCACGAACGTGGTCGCGACGGTGAACGGCGAGGACGTGCCGCGCGACGTGTTCGAGTTCTTCCGCGAGCAGAACCAAGAGACGTTCCGCCAGTTCAGTCAGCAGGGCATCGACGCGGAGAGACTCGGCACGCTGATCGACGATCAGACTCGGTCGTCGCTGCTTCGCCGGTATCTCATGTCACAAGAGGCCGAGTCACTCGGTCTCTCGGTTTCCGACGCCGCGCTGAAGGAGGATTTCCAGAGCAACCCGGCGTTCCAGACCGACGGCAGGTTCGATCGCGAGATGGCCGAACGCTACGTGAATCGCACCGGGCTCGGCCCGCGCGAGTACGCGGCGCAGCACCGGCGCGACATGCTGCTGCGGAACTTCTCGCGCTTCGTGGCGTCGCCCGTGCGCGTTTCCGACGGTGAAGTGCGCGACGAGATACTCCGCGACGGAACCAAGCTGACCCTCCGCGTGGCCACCGCCAGCAAGGCGGCGCTGCGGGAACACATTTCTGTGTCGCCCGAGGAGGCGAAGGCGCTGTTCGAGCGCGAGCCCGAGCGCGTGCGCGGTGCGTATCAGCTCCGCATCGCGGAGTACACGCGCGAGGAGCAGATCCACGCGCGTCACATGCTGTTCACCGGCGAGGACGCCGAGGCGCAGGCGATCAAGGCGCGCGCGCGCGTCGAGGCGGGGGAGAGCTTCGCGGCGGTCGCGAAGGACGTCTCTTCCGACGAGGCGACGCGCGCCGAGGGCGGCGATCTCGGCACGTTCCCGCGCGGCCGCATGATGCCGGCGTTCGACGACGCCGCGTTCGCGCTCGAGGTCGGCAAGCCGAGCGGCCCGGTGAAGACGGACCGCGGCGTGCACCTGATCCTGGTCGAGAGTCACGACGCCCCCAGTCAGACGCCGTTCGAATCCGCGCAGGAGAAGCTCGCGAGCGAGTTACTGCGCGACGACCGCGCGGCCGAAGCCGCACGCAACGCGGCGAACAAGGTGCTCGAGGCCGCGAGCGCGGGCGAGCCGTTTGCGAAGGCGGCGGCGGATCAGAAGCTGCCCGTGTCAGTGACTCCTCCGTTCGGCTTCCGCGACGCGGCGGTGCCGGGTCTCTCGGGCGTGCCGGATCTGCGCGAAGCCGCGTTCTCGCTCACGCTGACTCAGCCGCTCGCGAAACGCGTGTTCGCCGACGCCGAGAACCTGTACGTCGTGTCACTCCAAACGCGCGAAGAGCCGAACGAGGAGCAGATCGCGGCGGAGATGTCGCCCACGCGCGACCGACTTCTGCAGCGGGCGCGCGGAATGACGACTCAGCTCTGGTACAGCGAGCGCTACAAGCAGCTCGAGACGTCGGGCGCGATCAAGCAGTTCGATCTGTACCAGGGCCGCGCCAACGCCGGCGGCTGAGCACGAGTGACCCGAGGGCGACGGCGGCGAGCAGCGGAGTCACTGCCGGGTCGGGGAGTACCGGGATCGCCCAGAGGCTCTCGTCAGATCCGGCTGACCACGGCGTGGCTCACCCCGCCCGCGAGCAACATTGCCGTGCTCCGTCGGCTGCTGCGAGTGACTTCGCCACGCCCAGGTCAGTTGCAGTTGCCGTTCACACCGGCGACGCAGGCGAGGGGACACGTGGGGCACTTGCCGGTGCCAGCGGGGGTCACGCCGCCTGCTGGTAGGCCGAGCAGCGCGTTGAGGCGCGCCTTGTCCAACGTGCCGATGTTGAGCGCGCTGCCTTCGTCGAGGTCGAAGCGCGCGCACGGCTGATTGCCGGCCGTGCCGCAGGTGTCGGTGAGTCGCGATTTGCCCGAGGAAGCGTTGAACTGCGCGACGTCCAGAGTTCCAACGTTCAGGGCGGTCGGCGTGAAGTCCGCGTCGCACTTGTTGCCGTAGCCGTCGTGGTCGTCGTCGCGCTGCCCACCGGTCATCGTCGCCCAGCAGAGACCCGTGTTCGTGCAGTCACTGAGGAGCGCGAGGTTCACGCGCGCGTTCGATGTGAATACGCAGTTGTCGCACGCGTCGCCGACCAGGTCGCCGTCGTTGTCGGACTGATTGCCGATGCCCGGGAGGGCGGCTTGCGCAGCGCCGTTGGGCACCGTCGGGCAGTTGTCGGTCGCGTCGGTCACGCCGTCGCCGTCGCCGTCACCGCCAGTCACTGCCGTCGCGAGAGTGTTCCCCGTAGTGGGCGCAACACCCGCGAGCGCGGCAGTCACGACGAGATTTCCGCTGCAGGTCACCGAGCCCGGCGCGCTGGCAGCAACGAACAGCGTGCCGATGCGGTGCACTCCGAGCTCACCGGTGAGTGGGTTGCCGCCGTTCGCGCGGAGCACGTTGCCCGAGATGTTCGCGACGACGTCCGAACCCACGCCCGCGTCTGGCGTGAAGCTCTGGAGCACGACGCTCGGCGAGCTGGTCGAGACGTGGAAGTCCCAGCCACACACTTCTTCACCAGCGCCGTTGAGACACGCCTGACCCGGCGCGGAGGGAGTCACTCCCGTCGAGTAGTAGAGATTGAGCGCGACCGCTGGGGCACCGACGGAGATCGTCGCAGGGGGAGCCCCTGGAGTGCCGGTGTTGGTCGGATCCTGGAACACTGTCACCGCTCCGTGGGCCGCGAGAGGCGAAGCCAGAGTCACGAGAACGGCAAGTACGAGCTGAATGGTGCGCATGGTCTCTCCCTCGCGAAGTCTCGACGTGATCGGTGAAATCTGACCACGCGCGCAGGTCAGGGTCAAGGTTCTAGAGCCGCGCGGCTCAGTGAGTCACTCACTTGCGTATGCGGATTCCAGATATGCGAGGGGCGGTGTCGCGTGTGCGACACCGCCCCTCTGTAGGTCATTCCCGAGATGCTTCGGGAATCAGGCCGCCTTGCGGCGAATGACGCCGAGCGCTGCCAGGCCGAGGCCCAGCATCACCGCGGTCATCGGCTCAGGAACCGTGGTGAGCGCGACCTGCGTCAACGTGTCGTACGGCTCGAGGATGTTGTTGAACGCCGTGCCTCCGACTGAGTCGTCGTCGGGGGTGATCAGCGGGTTCAACTGGTTGTACGTGTTGTTCAGCGCGGTGAACGTGCCGATGAGCGTTGATGCCGGGGTGGTCGCGAACGGCGTGCAGTTGATGCCCACGCACGTCAGCGGGTTCAGGTTGAGCGAGGACAGACCCGCCGTTGCCGCGTCGCCAAGCGAGGAACCCGAGCCGAACGGCGCGACCGCCGCGTTGTTGATCACGAACGTCGTACCCGTCGGCACGTTGATCCCGATCGCAGCGACCGGCAAGGTCGTCTCGATCGTCAGATTGTAGATGTTACTGGTGCCGACTCGCGTCGCGATGATGTTGATCGCCGCAGCCTGCGCCACGGTGCCGACCATCAGCGCCGCCGCGAAGACCACAGTTCCAAGTAGCTTCTTCATATCCTGTTCCTTCCCTCCACTGATTCGAACCCTTGCCAGCACTCGCGATGCGACGTCTGACCCGGGCCCTTCAACTTTCTGAATCACTCTACCATGCCCAGAGATTTCCTGGGTCGAATTTCCTCTACCGAGGCGGAGAAAATTCGACCCAGGATTTGCCCATTTCCTAAACGAACCTCAGAAGCAGTTACCCGCGGAGCCTGCCACGCACGGGAGCGGGCAGGTCGAGCACTTGCCGCTACCCGCCGGGGTTTGGCCACCCGCCGGGAAGCCGGACAACGCATTCAGGCGCGCCTTGTCCAGCGTGCCGATGTTGAGCGCGGAGCCTTCGTCGAGGTCATACCGTGCGCACGGCTGCGTACCGATGGTTCCGCACGTGTCGATGAGCCGCGACTTACCCGACGACGCATTGAACTGCGCGAGGTCGAGCGTTCCGACGTTGAGAGCCGTCGGAGTGAAGTCGGCGTCGCACTTGTTGCCGTAGCCGTCGTGGTCATCGTCGCGCTGCTCGCCGGTCACGGTCGCCCACACCAGGTTGGTGTTGGCGGACGCGCCCGCGGTCAGCAGCGCCATGTTCACGCGCGGGTTGCTGATGTTCACGCAGTTGTCGCAGGCGTTGCCCACACCGTCGCCGTCGCTGTCCTGCTGATTCGCGTTCGCGACCGTCGGACAGTTGTCGATGATGGGTGCGCAGATGCCGTCGCCGTCCGGATCCGTTCCCGGAGCGCAGACGCCGGTGCACTTCGCGTCGAGCCCGACGAGCGGGCAGAACGTGCCGTTCACCTTCACGAGGACGTCGGTGTTATCCGCACCGAAAACCTCGATGTCGGCGATCGTGAACGCCGCGGTCGTGTTCACCGTGGTCGGGTTCGGGCTGGTGTACCCGTACGTGGTCGTGAAGTAGTTCACGACTTCCGTTGTGGCGTTGCGCAGACCGAACCGGTTTTGCGTGGTCGGGATCGTGCCGGAGGAGCCAACGGCCGCCGTGAACGTAACGTCATCCTTGCCTGTGGCGAAGAAGCCGTCGGTCTTGGCGCCGGTGTTGCCCTTGCCCAAGCGCTGGTTGCACGCGTCGACGCCGTTGGTGAGCGCCGAGTTGTCGTTCATGCAGCCCGGAATACCGTCCGGACCCGGACCGCGGTCGAACACGCGGTTGAACACCGTGACCGGTGCACCGACTGCGCCAGCGGCCCAAACGACGTTTGCGCCAGTGTCGCAGCAGCCTTCGCCGATCGGCAGCGTGCTGGGGTGAGTGAAGGTGCCGCCGGTGCCTACGCCAACGCCGAAGGGCGGTGAGCCAAGGCCGGTGTTCACTTCGCCCATGTCCGCGAGGTCGAGTGTCGGGGCGACGCCCGGCAGATCGCGGAAGTCAGACGACGCGTAGCCGGTCGTGCCGACGACGAACAGCGGGACTCTCACCGATGAAGCCACACCGGCGATGCCGCCGATGCGCTGACCCTGAACGAGACCGAGCTCCGCGTTCAGAGTGTGCGTGTTGTAGCCAATCGGCAGACCCGTCGGGTTGGTGCCGGCGTCGTACGGACCGAGGCAGGCGCGGCACTGCTGGACGCCCGGGCAACCGCTCGCGGTGCCGGGAGTCGCGCAGACCTGCGCGCTGTCACTGCAGCGGCCGACTTCGCCACCCGTGTTGCCCCAACCACCGAGTCGGCAGCGCATGTCGTTGGTGCCGAGCCAGGTGTTCGAGGTCACGACCGCGACGCCGATCGCGTCGCCGGCTCCGGCCTGTCGGCCTTCGCCGCTCTGGATCGCCAGCTGAGCGCCGGCGTCCGGATCCTGCAGACCGGCCGCCACGAAGGCGTCGAGCTCGGAGGTCGCGAGGTCGAAGTCCTTCTTGCAGTTCGGCGGGCAGTTCGGGTTCGCCGCGAGCTCAGGGCCAGTCAGATCGCGCGACCACTGGAACGAGATGCCGTCGCGACCGAGCTGGTGGCAGTAGGCATCGTCGCCGTTGCCCGGGTTACCCGGGGTCGGGTCGATCTTCGTCTCCGTCGAGTAGTTCACCGGCGGATCGCACGAGAACACGATGATGTGCGTGTTGAACGTGCCGGTCACCGGCTGCGACGCGAAAGCCCAGTCCGCGTAGTACGAGTTTCCGAACGCGACGACCTTCGAGACACCGACCGTCGAGAAGCCGGTATCGATGTCGCGCGCGTCCGTGGTGCGCACCGTCGAGATCACCGTGATCGGCGAGCCCGGCCGGTTGATCGTGCCAGCGCCGCGCTGAGGCTCGATCTGCTCATTGGAGCCGATGTTCTCGATCGGATACGGGGGCGACGTGGTCGGCTGCAGCGAGCCGTTCATCGACGGGCCCATGTTCGCAAAGCTGACCGCGCCGGGGCCGAGGTTGAGCTCGACGCCGAGGCCAGTTCCGTAGCCGCCGTTGGCGCGGTCCGGATCGCCGTCCGAGCAGACGGCCCTGATGGTGCCCGCGCCGACGCCGCAGATGTTCGTCTCGAAGTCGGCAGGGACGGGGCCGCCCGACGGGCCAGCGTTCGTGCCCTGGCACGCGCAATCCGCGCGGAACGCGCCGCCGTAGGGGTCCGTGGTCATGTTGCAGGTGCCGCCAGCGCTCGCGCACATAGCGCTCGGCCCGCTGGCGACGCTCGCCGGGTTCGCCAAGTAGGCGTCGGTCACGCAACCGACTTCCGCGTTTCCGGAGCAGCTACCCGCGCCGTGCGGCCAAACGCAGGTGTTCGTGCCACCCGGTCCGCCGTTGCTGGCGAGGTTGCCGTAGCTGCAGCGCCCGTTCGGCACGACCTGCAGATCGCAGATCTGGTTGGGCTGAGCGGAACACAGAGCGCCAGCGCTGTTGTAACAGCCCTGACCACCGCTCGCCCAAACACCGGTACCTGGGTTGAACGGGCTGTTGTCGCAGGACTCGGCGTTCGAATCGATGATGTTGTTGCGGCCGGCCTGAGTTACGGCCTCATACGGAAACGTCAACGCGTAAGCTGGCACGGCAAAGCCGAGTGCCAGCAGCAGCGAGAATAGTCGTAGAGCGACCATTTCCCCTCCCTTGGAAAGCTTCATTGTCTCCCTCGGCGCCACGAGCGCCTCGGAAGCCTCTCACGGTTTGAGGTGGAATCCAAGAACTTTCTTGGGGCCCGAACCCCACTCCCGAGAGGCCTCACTCCTGCGTTGTTAGTGGAACAACTCCCAGGTGCGTGGCGCGAATTTCGCCGAAACAGGCGGCCAGCGGCGACGCCCGAAACGAGCCGGAGGGCAAGGCCCACAAGCAGAACAGCCCCCGAGATCATCGATCTCGGGGGCCGTCAGTCGTGAGTGACTCGTGGAGAGCCGAGGACTAGAGCTCGGCGAAGGCCTCGAGCAGCCGCTGCTTGGAGGAGTGCCGCAGCTTTTCGATTGCGCGCGCCTCGAGCTGCCGCACGCGCTCGCGCGAGAGACCGAGCTTTTCGCCGATCTCCTCGAGTGTGTGGTCCTGTTCACCCTTCATCCCGAAGCGCCAGCGCAGGATGTTTCGCTCTCGCTCATTGAGCTGAGAGATCGACTCTTCTGTCGCACGCTCGAGCCTGACTCGGTCGAGACCGTCGAGAGGAGACACGGTCGCGGGGTCCTTCACGAAGTCCTTCAGCACCTTCGAGTCAGTCCCCTTCACCTGTGTCTCGAGTGACACCGGCTCGCGAGTCATCTTCTGCAGTCGCTCAGTCTGCTCGAGCGAGATCTTCAACTCCTTCGCGAGCTCGGAGGTCTTCGGCTCGCGGCCGAGACGCTTCGAGAGTGCGTTGTACGTGCGGTAGTACTTAAGCAGTGTGTCATGCATGTGACTCGGAATTCGGATCGTTCGCGACTGATTCTGGATCGCACGAATCAGTGCCTGGCGGATCCACCAGAGAGCGTAGGTCGAGAACTTGTGACCGCGCCGGTAGTCGAACTTCTCGACCGCGCGGATCAACCCGAGATTGCCTTCCTGGATCAGATCCTGGAAGGCGATCCCCATGTTCCGGTAGTCCTTTGCGATCGCGATCACGAGCTTCAGGTTGTGCTGAACGAACTTGTTCTTGTGGAACATCAGTCGCTCGTACGCGAGATCCACTCGATCCATCAGCTTGATGAAGTCGGGTGACTTCACGCCGACGGAGATCTCGACGTCACGCAGCTGCTTGCGCAGCGCGCGCAGCTCCTTCTCACGGTCCTGCTTGCCCTTCTCGGTCTTCGGCGTCCGCTTGGGCGAGCGCAGATCGCGGATCTGTCGCTCGTAGCTCACCATCGTGTCGCGAGCTCCGCGCAGCTTCCGCCGGATGCGCTCGAAGATCTGCATCGAGAGGTCCGCGTCGCGCAGCGCCTTCTGGATGCTCTGCTCGAGCTTCCCGAGCGCGGATTTGTCGTCCTTGTTGGCGGCCTCGATCTCGTTGTACTTCGCGATCAGCACCTCGACGCGCTTCAGACACTTGTCGAGCTTCTCGCCGCGCTCCTCGCCTTCGGGAGTACCGGAGCCGTAAGCCTCCGACATCTTCGCAGTGACTCGATTCTCGGCCTGCAGCCCTCGCCAGATGTCGATCGCTTCACGCCAAGTGAACGACACGGAGAGGATTCCGCTGCGCATCTCGTGCGTCGCCGACTCCATTTCCTTCGCGAGCATGACCTCCTCCTCCTTCGTGAGGGTCGGGATGCTCGCGATGTCGTTGAAATACGAGAGCAGCGTGTTGCGATTGCGCGCCGCTTCCTCTTCCGGATCCACGTTGGAGTGCTCCGGATCGACCACCGTCGACTCTGCCCAGCGTGCCCCTTTCATGATGCTTGCTTTCATCTCCTGCTCGTTCGCAGGAAGCGAACTGCTTCCCGGCTTCGAGCACCTGAACGCCCATTCGGCTTTCGAGTCACTCGCTGCTTTGGCCGAGCACTAGGTGCGATGCTCAGCGTTGCAGCTCCGTGTTCTTCAGCCTGCGCAGCGCCACCCCCGCAGCGCTGCCACTTCTACTCACGCTCGGCCGGATTCTCCGACGCAGCGTGTCAAAATCAAAGTGCAAAAAAACGGCTCCACTCACACTCCGATGGTTCCCTGGGAACCTTCCAGAGGGGGGGCCGGTCGAGGATAGATCGCCGCTGCCTTATTTTCGTCGCGCACGCTACGCGACTTTAGGAATTCTGTCAAGAAACATCTCCGGCCGGACTTTCCCTTGCCACACGCGTACTTGAGGCCACTTGTCGGACGCGCTCGGGCTGGCATCTCGGACCCCGAAATGGAGTCCCTCTCCGGCTAGCCCTCTGACGCGCCACGGCGTAGGCGCATTCGTGAATTCGCGTCCCTGGGGGCTACTCAGAGCGCGCGCGAGCGGTGGATCAGCTGGACGAACTCGCCGCGCGTCTTCGAATCGGACTCGAACTCGCCCAGCATCGCGCTCGATATTGCGTACGAGTTCTGCTTCTGGACGCCCCGCATCATCATGCAGAGGTGCTGCGCCTCGAGAATCACTGCTACGCCCCGGGGCTGAAGCACCTTCTCGATGACGTGCGCGATCTCGTTTGTGAGTCGCTCCTGCACCTGCAGCCGGCGTGAATACATTTCCACAAGACGCGCGATCTTCGACAGCCCGACGATGCGCCCATTCGGCACGTAGGCAACGTGCGCGCGCCCGAAGAACGGCAACATGTGGTGCTCGCAGAGGCTGAAGAAATCAATGTCCTTCACGATCAGCATCTCGTTGTAGGACTCTTCGAAGACGGCGTCGTTGAGGATCTTCTGCGGGTCGAGCCGGTATCCCTGCGTGAAGAACTCGAACGAGCGCGCGACGCGTGCCGGAGTGCGCAGCAGGCCCTCGCGCCGCGGGTCCTCGCCGAGCTCGTGCAGCAGCTCTTCGACGATGGCCTCGATCCGGCTCAAGCGAACTCCTCGGTTCCGTCGTACTCGACGGAGTTGTTGCGCGTCTCGACCAGCCGCACTCCGACGAGGCGAGCGGGCGCGACGTGCCCCGCGAGAGTATCCCAAATGAACCGAGCGATGTTCTCCGCGGTGGGTACGGCCTCGTGGAATGCGTCGACATCACGATTCAGAAAACGGCCGTCGAGATTGCCGAGCACTCGCCCGCGCACGACCTCGTCGAGGTGCTCCTCGGGCAGGACGCGACCAGTCACTCTGTCGGGCTCGCCCTCGATCGCGACCTCGATGCGGTAGTTGTGGCCGTGACCGGCCGGGTTCGCGCACTTGCCGTAGACGTGCTGGTTGCGCTGCAGCGGCCAATCGGGGCGCGCAAGAACGTGTGCAGCACTGAAATCGTAGCGTCGAGTGACTCGAATCATCGGGTGACTTCCACAGTGAGTCTGTCGGTCGGGCTGAGCCGAATGCGGTGCAGCATCCCCTTCGGAAGCGCCGCGTCCAGCAGCGAGAAGATCAGCGCCGCGAACGTCTCGGGAGTCACTGGGCGATCGCGGAAGTAAGGCGTGTCGTCGGACAGCGAGCGGTGATCGAAGCGCGCATCGATCTCGCGCTCCATCACCTCTTTGAGGTCCTTGAGATCGATCACCATCCCCGTTTCGGGATCCACGCGACCGGAGATCGTGACCTCGAGCTCATAGTTGTGCCCGGTCGTCGCACCGCTCGCATCGCGATGCGAGGCCGAAAAGTCCATCCGTCGAGTCAGGAGCACGGGATCAGAAGCGTCGCAGCAGCCCGACGACCACTCCCTGAACCTGGACGTCCTCCGCGGGGAACTCCATCGGCGTCATGCGCTCGTTGGCCGGGACGAGGCGGATCTTCCCGCCGTCCTGGTAAAAGCGCTTGAGCGTGCACTCCTCGCCGCGCACCAACGCGACGACGGTTTCGCCGGCGCGGGGGACCTTGCGCGACTCGAGCACCACGACGTCGCCATCGACGATGTGATCGTCGACCATCGAGTCACCCGAGACCCGAAGAGCGAAGCACTCGCGCCGGCCGATCATGTCGAGCGGAACCGAGATCGAATCCGAGGTCGCGACCGCCTCGATCGGCCGACCGGCGGCGACGCGGCCCAGCAACGGAATCTCGATCCCCGCGGGCTCGCGCTCCTCGCGCACGACCTCGATCGAGCGACTGCGATTCCAGGCCTTTCGCAGCAGCCCTTTGTCGACGAGGTTCTGCACGTGCTTGTGCACGGTGGCAACAGAGGAGAGGCCAAACCGCTCGCCGATTTCCTCGAGGCTCGGGGCATAACCCGCGCGTTCCAGATACTCGCAGACGAAGTCGAAGATCTCTTTCTGCCGCTTGGTGAGATGCATGCGAACTCCCATGGCCCAGCAACGGCGCTCGGGCCTTTCGCGTCGAGTTTCTTGTCGAGTCTACTCCCCGACGCCCGCAACCGGTGAAGAACGGTGAAGTGGACCGACTGGACTCACAGCGCTGCGCGGACCGGAGCCTAGTCGAAAGAATGGCGAAAATCAACGGAGCCGTTGGGGTCCTCGCTGCGCTGATCGGTGCGGGCGCGTGGTTTCAACCTTCCGTTGCCGGCTCGGATCTTTGGTGGCACTTGGCGGCGGGCCGCGAGATCGTCGAGCAGCACGCGGTCCCCACCGCCGATCACTTCTCGTTCACCCTCGCCGGCCAGCCGTGGATGCACCACGAGTGGCTCTGGGGCGTGGGCTACTGGCTGATCTACGGCGTCGCCCCCGATGGGGTCGCGCTCGCCAACCTCGCGCTGATCTTCGCGATCTTCGCGCTCTGGCTCGCGGTGGCGGTGCGGCATTCGCAGTCACTCCTCGGCGCGGGGCTCGCGCTCTGGGTGACCGCCGCGACGTGTTACTGGTTCCTCGACGTGCGGCCGCACGAAGTGACTCTGGCCTTCGTCGGCATCGTCGTGCTGACGCGCTTCCAGCCGTGGGCGCGCTGGCTGTGGGCGCCGCTGATGGTGCTGTGGTGCAACCTTCACGGCGGCTTCGTGTTCGGCTTGGGCGCGATCGGGTTGTTTGCCGTCATCGAGACGTTCGAGGACTCGATCGAGTCACAGAAGCTCCGCATCGACCGAACGCTCTGGCTCGGCGTGGCGCTCGCGGCGCTCGCGTTCCTCTGCAATCCGTGGGGCTGGCGCATTCTCGAGTACCCGATCGCCTATCTCGACCGCGAGTCACCGTTCCGCGCGATCCTCGAGTGGCAGCCGCCTCCCTTCGATCTCGACCCGCGGCGTTTCTCGGGGCGGTTCTTCTGGCTGCTGGGTGTGGGGACGCTGGGCGCCCTGCACGAGGTGGTCGCGCGAGTTCGCGGCGGCCGGCGCAGCGGTGACTTGTATCTCGTCGGTCTCGCGGGAGTGACTGCGTCGATGGCGCTCACTTCGCGCCGGTTCATCCCGCTGTTCGCGCTGGCCGCTCTGCCGCTGATCGCGCGGCTGCTCGGCACAGCAGTCACTCGAGTGACTCGGGACGTGCCCGAGCGCCGGCTGCGCCCCGCGGGGCTCGCCCTGCCATTCGCGGCGCTCGCGGCCGCTCTGCTCCTGTGGCGCGACGTGCACCTCTTCCCTCACCCGCTCGCGCGCTGGACAGAGTCCTATCTCTATCCGCGCGCGGCGCTGCGGTATCTGCAGTCACTCGAGACCGGCCCGCGCGTGCTGAACTACTACAACTGGGGCGGGTTCATCATGCTGCACGCGCCCGAGCTCAAGGTGCTGATCGACGGGCGCGCCAACACGATCTACACCGAGAGGGTTTACAACGACTACGTGTCGATGATGGGCGGCGGCGACGGCTTGCCCGCGCGGCTTGCGCTGTACGCGCCCGATGTCGCGCTCTTGCCGATCGGCGCGAACTCACTCACGAGCCGACTCACTTCTCCCGAGCTCGGTTGGAAGATCGTGTACATCGACAGCTCGGCGGCGGTATTGCTGCCTCCAAACTCGCCGCGCCTGCATCGGGCGCTGCCCGATCCGGACGCCGTCGTCGGTGACGAGCCGCAGTGGCAGCTCGTGCGCGCTTCGGCACTCACTGCGACCGGCCGGCCGGCCGCTGCGCGCGAAGTTGCCGATCAGGTGCTCGCGCGGAACTCACTCGTGATCGCCGCGTACCGCGAGCTCGCGGACAGCTACGCCGCCGAGCGCGACGTCGCGGGAGTCACCGCGGCGATCGAGCGCGGAATCGCTGCCGAGCCGCGCTTCGCGGGCACGCTGCGCCAGTACGAGGCGACGGCGTACGAGAACGCGGGCGCGCCCGAGCTCGCGCTCGCGACGCTCGAGCGCGCGGTTCCGCGCGGCCCGTTCTCGCGCCCCGAGGGGGTGTTGCAGAACATCGCCGACCTGCGCGCGCGCCTCAGGGCCCGTTGACTTCGCCTTCCGTCCGCGTAATCTGGCGCCCCCTGGCACTCCCCTAGCGCGAGTGCCAACCAACTCGAAGCAACCGCCAGAGGGAGAACGCCATGAAGATCCGACCGCTGCAGGACCGCATCCTCCTGCGCCCGAGCGAGGGCGAGGAGAAGACGGCCGGCGGAATCATCATCCCCGACACCGCGAAGGAGAAGCCGCAGCAGGGCGTCGTGATCGCGGCGGGCAAGGGCAAGGTCGGCGACGACGGCCGAGTCACTCCGCTCGACGTGAAGGTCGGCGACAAGGTTCTGTACGGGAAATACTCCGGCAACGAAATCACGTTGGACGGAGAGAAACACGTCATCTTGCGCGAGGAAGACCTCCTCGCGGTTCTGAGCTGAAAGGGAGTCACTCATGAGCGCGAAAGAGATCCGATTCGACACCAACGCTTCGGACGCCATCATCCGCGGCGTCAACACGCTGGCGAACGCGGTGAAAGTCACTCTCGGCCCGAAGGGCCGGAACGTGATCATCGAGAAGAGCTTCGGTTCGCCGGTGGTGACCAAGGACGGAGTCACCGTCGCGAAGGAGATCGAGCTCGAGGACAAGTTCGAGAACATGGGGGCGCAGATGCTGCGCGAGGTGGCGTCGAAGACGTCCGACGTCGCCGGCGACGGCACCACGACCGCAACGGTCATTGCGCAAGCGGTGTTCCGTGAGGGTTTGAAGATGGTCGCCGCGGGTCACTCGCCCATCGAGCTGAAGCGCGGCATCGACGCCGCAGTCACTGCGGTCGTCGACGAGCTGAAGAAGATCTCCAAGCCGACGCGCGACCCGTCCGAGATCGCGCAGGTCGGCACGATCAGCGCGAACAACGACGCCGAGATCGGCCGCATCCTCTCCGACGCCATGGCGAAGGTCGGCAAGGAAGGCGTGATCACCGTCGAGGAGAACAAGGCGCTCGACACCGTGCTCGACGTGGTCGAGGGCATGCAGTTCGACCGCGGCTATCTCTCGCCGTACTTCGTGACCGACGCGGAGCGCATGGAAGTCACTCTCGAGAATCCGCTCCTTCTGCTGCACGAGAAGAAGATCTCGAACATGAAGGACCTGCTGCCGCTGCTCGAGCAGGTCGCGCGCGCAGGCAAGCCGCTCGTGATCGTGGCCGAGGAAGTCGAAGGCGAGGCGCTCGCGACGCTCGTCGTGAACAAGATCCGCGGCACGCTCACCGTCGCGGCATGCAAGGCGCCCGGCTTCGGCGACCGCCGCAAGGCGATGCTCGAAGACATGGCGATCCTGACTGGCGGCCAAGTGATCGCCGAGGAGCTCGGCATCAAGCTCGAGAACGTGACTCTGAACGATCTCGGCAAGGCCGGGCGAGTCACGATGGACAAGGACAACACGACGATCATCTCGGGCGCGGGCAAGAAGAAGGACATCGAGGCCCGCTGCAACGAGATCCGCAAGCAGATCGAAGACACGAAGAGTGACTACGACCGCGAGAAGCTGCAGGAGAGACTCGCGAAGCTGGCGGGCGGCGTGGCCGTCGTGAAGGTCGGCGCCGCGACCGAGAGCGAGATGAAGGAGAAGAAGGCCCGCGTCGAGGACGCGCTGCACGCCACGCGCGCGGCCGTCGAAGAGGGCATCGTGCCCGGCGGCGGCGTGGCGCTGATCCGCGCGAAGAAGGCGCTCGAGGGCCTGCAGGGCGTGAACCCCGAGCAGCAGGCGGGGATCAACATCATCCGCCGCGCGATCGAGGAGCCGCTGCGCATGATCGCGCAGAACGCCGGCCAGGAAGGCTCGGTCGTCGTCGACAAGGTCGCGAACGGCAAGGGCGCGTATGGCTTCAACGCCGCGACCGACACCTACGGCGACCTGGTCAAGGACGGCGTGATTGACCCCACGAAGGTCGTGCGCTGCGCGCTGCAGAACGCGGCGAGTGTGTCGGGCCTGCTCCTCACCACGCACGCAATGATCGCGGACAAGCCCAAGGAAGAAGAGGACAAGCACGCCGGGCACGCTCACTAGGAGCCAGGGCGAGTCTGTCCTACAGACGCAGTCACATCGCGCCGATCGCCTCCGAAAGGAGTCTTTCGGCGCGATGTCGTCTGAGCGCCACGCGGAGTTTCTCGCCGAGCGCCTGCGCGCCTTCGGGCTGTCGATCTCACTCGACCCGGGTGGCTCGTCGGCCGAGGGCGTGCTGAGCCTCGGCCCCACGCCGTTCGAGACACTCGGGCGGCCGCTGGTGGTGTCGCGGGCGCGCTTCTACACGCTGGGTCACAACCGCCTGAAGTTCTTCGACCCCGCGATCTTCTTCGATCTCGCCGCGCTCGACGTGAGCCGCTGTAACTCGAAGCACGAGATCGAGTCGGCGCTGCGGCGCGCGTGGGCGGCGCAGATGCGAGCGCTGGGCGAGGCACTGACTTGGCTGCAGCGGCTGCACGCGCAGACACAAGTCGTCGCGGGGGGCGCGCGCCTGCGCTTCATCGACGAACAGGCGGGACCGGTCGAGGTGCGGGCGCCGCGCGAGGTGTTGCTGCCGTCGAGCGGCGCGCTCGCGGATCGGTCACTCGCTCAGCCGGGCGAGCGCCGCTTCCGCGCGCTGCCGAGCCTGGAGAGCGCGAACGAGCTCGCGATGTCGATCTCGTCCGCGGTGAGTGAGCGCGCGAGACACACCGCCGACGCGACGCCGCTGTCCGGCCCCGACGAAGAGAAGCCGCTGCGCGGCAAGCGCGCGCGCCGCGCGATGGTGATCTCGTCTTCGCCGACGGGGCCCGTCGAGCTCGCGACGCTGCTCGCGCTGCGCCACGTCGAGCTCGATCACTTCCGCGACTCGAGTCACGCGCTCGCCGCGTTCCGCGAGCGCAGCTACGAGCTCGCGATCGTCGACGCGAAGTTCGGCCGTGAAGACGGCCTCGAGCTGGCCGCCGACCTGCGCCGTCTGCCGGGTGTCGAGAACCTGCCGATCGTCGTCGTCGACGAGCGCGACACGCCCGCGAACCGCGCAGCCGCGAACGTCGCCGGCGCGGCGCTGTATCTCGTGAAGCCGGTGTTCTGGCCGGAGCTCGAGCCGACGCTTCTCGACTTACTCGACCACGCGGCGCGGCGGCGCTACCAGCGCTTCCCCGCGCGCATGGCCGTGCGCACCGCGGCGAGCGCCGGCGCGTGGGACGAGCTCACCGAGCTGGTCGCACGCGGCGGCATCTGCCTGCGTACGCGCCGCGACATTCTGCCCGGCGCGGTGGAGCGCTACCGCATCCACCTGCCGGCGCCGCTCGAGCCGATCGACGTCGACGGCGACGTCATCTCGCGCGCCAACCTGCCCGGCTACGCGAGCGTGCTCGCCGGGATCCGCTTCCGGCGCTTCCTCGATGGCAGCGAGTCACGCTGGATACGAGTCATCGAGGAGCTGGCGCGCCGCGCGCAGCGCGGCCCTCGAGCGCAGATCTAGCCGACGACCTGACGCGCCTTCTTGATGTCGTCGTCCATGATCGTCTTGCGCTTCTCGCGCTGGGCGGCGTTGCCGGCCTCTTGCGCCAGACGCGCGATGTATTCCTCGGCAGCTGCGACGGCCAGCTCCACGGCCGGTCCAGACGTCCGCAGCTCACCACCGTGCTTCACGAGCAACCGCTTCACTGCGGCCGCGGGAATTTCCGCCATGTGTGCTCACTCGCCCCCGTTCTTGGTTGGGGCCGTAGGATCCCCGCCGAACGCGCCGCCGTCAACCGCTAGCGCTTCTCTAGACGGGAGAGGAACTCGACGACTCTCTGCGCCACGAGCGCGCGCTCGAAGTCGACGGGGAGCACGTGCGCGGAGCGCTCGAGCCAGTGAAGCTCGCGGTCGCCGGGTGGAAGGCCGCGCATCAGGAGCTCGGCATTCCGCACGGGCACGGTCGGATCGAGCCGGCTGAAGATGAGCGACACCGGCGCTTCGATGGTGTGGAGCGCCGCGCGCACCTCGGCCGACAGCTGGAGCAGCTGATTCACCGCGCCGAGCGGCATGCGGTCGTAGCCCGGGTGCCGCGCGCGCGCTTCCAGATCGAGGATGGCGGGCGTCTTCGGCAGCTGGCGCACGACGCGGCGGAGCCACGGCACGCCGCGATGCACGACCCAGCCGAGGTCGAGCGGCACGGCGAGCGCGACGAGCCCGGGCAGCCGGCGGCGCTGCGCGAGCGCGAGCGCGAGGAGCCCGCCGAGCGACAGCCCGATCGCGTACACGCGCTCGTGGCGCTCGGCGAGTGAGTCGTGAGCGGCGAGCACGGCGCTCACCCACTGCGAGTGAGTCGTGCCGCCGAGCTCGCGCGGGTTCGTGCCGTGACCCGGGAGCAGCGGGCCCTCGCAGTAGAAGCCGGCCTCGGCCAGCGCTTCCGCGGGCGGGCGAATCTCGTACGGCGTGCCGGTGAGTCCGTGCAGACAGAGCACCGCGGGCGCGAGACCGCCGCGCGGGTCGCCGAGCCGGAACGCGTTCGCATCGACCTTCACCGGAGCTCGTCCTCTGCGCCGCGCTGCGCGGCGCGAGTCACGGTCGCGATCGAGACGCCGTGCTTGCGCGCGGCGCGCGCGCAGGCTTCGTACTCGGGCTTCACCGAGTGACTCCCGTCGGGGCCGCGCGCGTGTTTCACCTTGATCGGGCCGTACTTCGTGTCGACCGAGCTCGCGCCGCGCCGCAGGACGAACCGCGGCACGCGCGACACCCGCACCCCGAGCGCGCTCGAGTCCGCCAGCACGAGGCGCGCGAGTCTCTCGGCATCCGACGGCCGCGCCAGCACCCGCAGCGCCTGGCCCGGCCTCCCCTTCTTCATGAGCAGCGGCGCGAGCGACGCGTCGAGCGCTCCCGCGTCGTGCAGCCGCTCGACCAGGAAGGCGAGATGCTCGGGAGTCATGTCGTCCAAGTGAGTCTCGAGAACCGCGACCTCGTCCCGCGCGAGCTCGGGCTCGGCCTCGCCCACCACGGCGCGCAGCGCGTTGGGCATGGGGCCCTTCCGGTCGTCGCCCGCGCCGAAGCCCTGCGCCGTCGGGCGCAGAGTCGGCAGCGGCCCGAACTCGTCGACCAGCACCGCGAGCAGCGCCGCGCCGGTGGGAGTCACTGTCTCCCACTCGACGTCGTAGGGGTGAGTCGGAATTCCGCGCAGCAGCTCGACGGTCGCGGGCGCGGGCAGCGGAATCGCGCCGTGCGCGGTCGCGACCTTGCCTCGCCCCAGCGGCAGCGGCGAGCAAGTGACTCGCGAGACGCCGAGTGACTCGACGGCGGCGCACACCCCGACCACGTCGCCCAGCGCATCGACCGCGCCGACCTCGTGGAAGTGGATGCGCTCGATCGGCACGCCGTGGATCTTCGACTCGGCGCTCGCCATGCGCTCGAACACCTCGAGACTCCGCGCGCGGACGTTCGCGCCGAGCCGCGCGCGCTGCAGGAGCGCGCGCACGGACTTCCACGTGCGCTCGGTCGCATCGCGCGCGCGGCCCGCGATCGCGACGTAGCTCGCGTCGAGCGCACCCCGCTCCACGCGAGTGACTCGCATGCGGATCGGCCCGATGCCCAGCCCCGCGTGCGCCGCGCGCACCGCGCGCGCGTCCGCGCCCGCGTCGAGCAACGCGCCCAACAGCATGTTGCCCGCCGCTCCCGAGAAGCAGTCGAAGTGCAGCAGGCGCGCGCCCGATGAGCGCATGGGCACCCTACCCATGCTTCGGCCGCGCTCACTCGCGGTTGATGAGCGAGGCGACGTACGCCGCTCCGAAGCCATTGTCGATGTTCACCACGGTCACATTCGACGCGCACGAAGACAGCATCGTGAGCACCGCGGCTACACCGCCGAGTGACACCCCGTAGCCGATGCTGGTCGGCACGGCGATCACCGGCGCCGCGACCAAGCCGCCCACCACCGACGCGAGCGCGCCCTCCATGCCCGCGACGGCGATCACCACCGACGCGCGGCGCAACACGTCGAGTGAGTCGAGCAGGCGATGCAGTCCCGCGACGCCGGCGTCGTACACGCGCTCGACCTTGTTGCCGAACAGCTCGGCGACCGCGGCGGCCTCCTCCGCCACCGGCACGTCGGAAGTTCCGGCGCACACCACCGCGATCGGCCCGCGCCCGCGCGGCTGGACCGGCGCCTGTCTCAGAATCGCGAGCCGCGGCGTGGCGAGTATCTCGATCTGCGGGAGCGCGTCGCGCAGCTGGGCCGCGACTTCGGGCGCGATGCGCGTGATCAACACGTTCCCGCCCGTCGCCGCGAGCGTGCTCGCGATGCGCCGCAGCTGGTCGACGGTCTTTCCCGTGCCGAGCACCACCTCGGGCACGCCGACGCGCAGCGCGCGGTGAGTGTCGACGCGCGCGTCCCCGAGCTCGACGAACGGCGCGACGGCGAGCGCCTCGACGAGCTCGTCGCGAGACAGCTCGCCCCGCGCGTGAGAGTCGAGGAGGTGATTCAGTCGCTCGCGGTCCATGCCGCGGGCAGTCTAGTCGATGTCCCCGGGCGCCGGCACGAGCACGAAGTGCATGCGCAGCGCGCCGTGTCGCTCGTACAGCTCCACGTCGCCGACGCTGCGCACGGCGTCGTGAATCTCGCTGAGCTCGGTCATCTCGAGGTCCCCGTCCGGCGCGTAGCCCGCGCGCGGCACGCTCGGCAGCGAAGTCTCGCCGAGCATCTGCGCGAGCGCGTTGGCGGCGGCAGACACCGCGATGTTCCCGACTTCGGCGAGCACGGCGATGGGAGTCAAGTCACTCCCCTCCTTGCCCGCGATGCGAGACACCACGTCCTCGACGGCGCCGGCGGACAGGAACAGACCGGCGCGCGCCTCGAACGGTCCGCGCAGGTCGGCGAAGATCCCCGCGACTCTCTCCTCGCGCAGGAACAGCGAGCGCAGCGGCCGGCCCGCGGGCAGCTCGCGCAGGCGCGGCACCTGAGTCAGCAGGGTCGTATCGAGCAGGAGCGCGAGCGCCGACGCCGCGTGACCCGCGCAGATGTTCGCGAACTCGACCAGGCGATCGTCGTCGGCGGTCACGCGAAGTTCTCCACGAGCGAGCCGATCTCGAGCAGGAACACGGGCGCGCCGTCGCGCAGGATCGCTACGCCGCCCAAGTGACTCATCGGAGTGAGTGGCTCGGGCGTCTCGCGCACGAACACTTCCAGGTCGTCGAGCACGCGCTCGACCAGCACGCCGAACTTGAAGCCGCGTGACTCGAGCACCACCACGCAGCCGGTGCCCGCGGCCGCCGACGGCACGCCCAGGCGCGGGCCCAGATCCACGAGCGGCAGCGGCTCGTCCTTGAACATGAAGAACGAGTCCACGCCCGCGTGCTCGACCGCGGCCTCGCCGACCGACAGCACGGCTTCGATCGCGAGGATCGGCAGCGCGACTCTCTGCCCGCCGACCTGCAGCACCAGTACACGCTGCAGTGTCACCATCGACGGTAAGTCGAGCAGGAAGGTCGTGCCGCGACCCGGCTCGCTCTCGACCTTGATCGCGCCGCCCAGCGCTTCGACTTGTCGCTTCACGACGTCGAGGCCGACGCCGCGGCCCGACACGTCAGTCACTTCTTTCTTCGTCGAGAGACCCGGCTCGAAGATCAGCTCGCGAATGCGTTCGGGCGTGAGATCCTCGGCGACCATCGCGACGAGCAGCCCGCGCTCGATCGCGGTCTTGCGGACTTTCTCGACGTCGATCCCGCGCCCGTCCTCGTCGATGCGCAAGTGCAGCCGCCCGGCGACGCGCGCCGCGCTGAGGCGCAAGAGGCCGACGGGATCCTTGCCGGCGGCGACTCTCTCGGCCTCGGGCTCGAGGCCGTGATCGATCGCGTTGCGCACCAGGTGCAGGAGTGAGTCGTCCAGATGGTCGAGCACCGCGCGGTCGACCTCGACCTCTTCACCGGCGAGCTCCACGCGAACGCGCTTGCCGAGCTCGCGAGACAGATCGAACGCCACGCGCGGGAGTCTTTCGAGCAGGCGGCGGACAGGCGTGGTGCGAATCTCGAGCGCGCGGCGGCGCAGCTCTCTCACCGAGCGGGCGAGTGTCTCGAGCTCGTCACCGAACGCGCGGTGCAGCTCGAAGTAGCCGGCGTCGCGGAACAGCTCTTCCAGGCGCGCCTGGCCCTGCATCAGCACGCCTACCGCGGCCAGGAAGCGATCGATCGCCTCCGTCCGAACGCGGACCGTGCGGGAGAGCGCCGATGGCGCGGGCGCAGGACTTTTTTTTTGAGCGGGGTCTCGGTGACTGCGGGATTGTCCGTGACTGCGGGAGCGGGAGTCGGGGCCGCAGTGAGTCGTTCGATCAGATCGGGGCGCGGCGCGGGCGCGTTCCCCGTCTCGTCGACGCAGGCGACCATCTCCTCGAGCGCGGCGATCGCCTCGGCCACGAGTGACAGTCCGTCCGAGTCGATCGCGGCGCCGGCGCGCAGCGGCTCCATCCAGTCCTCGAGCGCGTGGGCCAGCGTCGAGGCCGAGCCGTAGTCGAGCGACGCCGCCATGCCCTTGATCGAGTGGGCCATGCGAAACAGCGTGTCGATCGCCTCGCTAGGTGACTCGTCGCCGGCGGACAGCGCCGACAGAGCGCGCGCCATCTCCAGCAGATGGTCACTCGCCTCGTCGACGAACAGCGTCCTGTATTTCTCGAGGTTCACCAGAGCCTCAGTGAGTGGGGACTATTCCCCAATCTTCGAGATGGCCTTCTGCGCGACCTCGAGCACGTGATCCGGCTTGAAGGGCTTCACGATGAAGTCTCTCGCGCCGGCCTCGAGCGCCTCCATCACGAGCGCTTCCTGCCCGAGCGCGCTGCACATCACGACGCACGCGCCCGGGTGACCCGCGATGATCTCGCGCAGCGCCTCGAGCCCGCTCTTGCGCGGCATCACGATGTCGAGAGTCACGAGATCGGGGTGGTGCTTGGCGTACGCCGACACCGCCTCGTTGCCGTCGGCCGCTTCGCCGACGATCTCGTAACCGCCGTCAGTCAGTATGTCGCGCAGCATCTCGCGCATGAAGGCCGCGTCGTCTGCGATCAGAACCCGCTTTGCCATGGCTCCTGTCCTCCCGTCCTGCTGCGGAGCTCCGTCAGCAAGAGCACTCCCCGTTCGATCAACCCGTCGGGATCCACGAGCCCGAGCGCTCGCTCCCCCTCAGTCACCCACTCGACCAACTCACCGCCCCGCGGCAGCTCGACGCCCTCGAACACCGCGAGCTCGCGCTCGATGCGCTGCACCGCGCCGACCAGCACGCCCAGCCGCAGGCTCCCGCGCTCCAACACCAGCATGTGTCGGTGCCGAAGAGACGAGCGCCCGGTGAGCAGCGCGCCCGCGTCCACGGCGGGAAGCGGCTCGCCGCGCATGTTCACGATCCCGCCCAGCTCGAGTGACACGCGCGGAATCAGGTGCGGCCGCGGCGCGGCCATCACTTCGACCACCGCGCCCAGCGGCAGCGCGTAACCTTGCTCGGCGACCTCGAAGCGCAGCCAGGCGTCCATCGAGTCACCTCGTCCGGAACCGGCGCGCGACTTCGCCGAGCTGAACCGACATGTCCGAGAGCCGCGCCGCCTGGCGCACCATCTGCTCGACCGTGCGCGTCTGCGCCGAGAGACCCGAGCGCATGTCGTTCACGGCCTTCGCGTTCTGTGACACGACCGTGGCGATGCGCTCCACGTCGCCCACGATGCGCTCCGACTCGACGGCCTGACCGCTCGCGTGGCGCGTGATGTCTTCGGCGCGCGACGAGGCCTCAGTCACTGCGCCCTGGACCTTCTCGAGCGCCGCGAAGATCGCCTCGAGATCCTGGCGGCCGCCGCGCACGTCATCGCGCATGGCGCGAGTCTCTTGCGCGATGCGCTTCGACTCGTCCTCGAGCTGGCGGATCAGCGCTTCGATTTGCTCGGCCGAGCTGCCCGCGCTCTCGGCGAGCTTGCGGATCTCTTCGGCGACCACGGAGAAGCCGCGGCCCGCGTCACCCGCACGCGCCGCTTCGATCGAGGCGTTCAGCGACAACAGGTGCGTCTTCTCGACGACGCTCGTGATCATTTCGGTGACTCGGTGCACCGAGTGAATCTTGCCCTCGAAGCTCTCCACTCGATGACCGGCCTGCTCGATCTTCTCGAACAGGCTCTGCATCTTCGACTGCGAGGTGCGAGACACTTCCACGCCAGCGGTCGTGCGCTGGCTCGCTTCCGTGGTCAGCGCGGAAGCGCGGCGCGCCGCGTCGGCGTTCGTGCGCAGTGACTCGGCGATCTCGTGGATGCGGCCGCGGATCTGCTCGACGTCCTTCTGCTGCTGCGCCGCGCCGCCGGCCACGCCGTCCATGGTGGCGCCCAGCGAGTGACTCGTGCCGTTCACGGTCTGCGACGACGACGCGACGTCGCGCGAGCTCTGCGCGACTTCGTCCGCCGCGCGCTGGATGTGCTCCACCAGCTCGCGCAGCTTCTGGAGCATCACGTCGACCGAGCGCGCGAGATCGACTGTCTCGTCCGGGAAGCGGCGGCCGGCTTCGATGTCGACTTCCGCGGTCAAGTCACCGCGGCTGATGCGGTCCGTGCACGAGCGCAGCGTGCGGAAGTTCGCAGTCAGTTGGCCCGCGTAGATCCAGCCGAGCCCCACGCCGAGCAGCATCGCCACGAAGAACGCGCCCCACGCGGGCGCGCCGAACAGGTGCAGCATCGGAGTGATTCCCGCGCCGACGGCTGTGGCCGCGGTGAAACCGAGCACGAGCTTCTGCGATAGATCTAGGCGCAAGGGTCTCTTCCAATGGAGAGATGCCTACTTGTCGGAGCGCGCGGAAGAGGCCTTGAAGTGCTCGTACCCTCTCGCGATTGGCGCGACCGGTCGGCCAGCGCGAGTCAATATCAGGCGGCGCTGTCGCGTGATGACGCCCAGCTCGGTGACTCGACACGCGAGTCTGTTCCCGATCACCGCCGCGCTCGGCGCGCGCGGTCCGACCGTGAACAGGAGCTCGTAGTCCTCGCCGCCGCCGAGCGCGTCGTCGAGCGTGGCGCCCTTTGCCACCGGCACGGACTCGAGCGCGAGACGCGCGCCGACCCGGCTCTCGTCGAGGATGTGACTCAGGTCCCGCACGAGCCCGTCGGAGACGTCGATCGCGCAGCGCGAGAGACCCAGGCGCACGAGTGCGGGGCCGGCACGGAAAGGCGGAGACGGCGCACGCTGTCGCTTCGCGAGCGCGAGCTCGGCGGAAGTGAGTCGCTTGCGCCGCTCGAGGGCGCGCAGGCCCGCCGCCGCGGCGCCGAGCCGGCCGGTCACCAGCACCCGATCGCCGGGACGCGCAGCGCTCCGCAGCAGCGCGCGGCCGCGAGTCACTGCGCCGATCGCGGTGATCGCGGCGCTGAACTCGCCGGCGCGCGTGACGTCGCCGCCGACCAGCGGGCAGCGCGCCGCGCGCGCGCACGCCAGGAGCCCGGAGAGAAAGCCATCGAGCGTCTTGCCGCTCACGCTGCGCGGCAGGCCGAGCGTCAGCAGGAACCCGAGCGGGCGGGCGCCCATGGCGCCGACGTCGGAGAGATTCACGGCGAGCGCCTTGCGCCCGAGTGACTTCGGATCCGTCGTGCGCCAGCGGAAGTGCACGTTCTCTACGACGGTGTCCGCGGTGAACACCAGCTCTTCGCCGGGCTTCGGAGTCAGTAGCGCAGCGTCGTCGCCGATCGCGACCCGCCACTGCGGGTGACTGGCGCCTGCGCGGCGTCGTATCGCCTCGATCAGGCCGAACTCGCCGAGCTCGCGCAGGTTCACAGCCGCTTGCGCACGCAGTTGAATCGGTCGTAGCTCCGCACGAGCGAGTAACCCCCGCGCTCGTACATCGCGGGCGAGCCCTTGTAGTACGCGGCGGTCACCGGGAACTCCGGGTTCGGCGGCACCGCGCGTGGGTACGCCTCGGAGTGAGTGAGTCCCAGCTCGCGGAAGCGCCGCTCGGCGCCCGCGAGTAACTCCGTCGCAATGCCCTCGCGCCGGCGCCCGGGATCGATCACGAAACACATGATCGAGCCGACCGGCTCGGCCGGGTCCTCGACCGCGGCCGCGAAGATCCTCAGGTTGCCGAACGCGGCGCGCGGTCCCGCGTTGCAGGAGCCGACGATCTTCCCGCGGTCGAGCGCGAGCAAGCCGTGAGCGCGGCCGCTCCGGATGTGGGCCTGCCGGAACGCGCGGTGCTCGGGCCCGGCGGACGGCGCCGGATTCCACTGCTCCGTCGGACACGGGTCGTCGTAGAACGCGCAGTAACAGCCCGACCAAGCCGGGTTGTCGGCGAACGCGCGGTCCATGAACGCGAGATACTCGTCGCAGTGAGCCGCAGTCAGCGGAACGAGCTCGAGCGCCATGCGGCCACGTTACCAGGAAGGGCGAGCGAGGGCCGCCCCGAGCGAGCCGGCAAGCGCCGAAGCGCGCGCGCACTGAGCCGCAGGCGAGCGAAGTCAGTCGGACGCGAGCGCCATGCGCTCAACTTTCCACTCCCTACGAGCGGATGATCGGAGACTGAACGCGCGCGGGGGCTCGCCTGGCTTTCCTTCGCGCGAGCACGGGCTCGGCGAGCGCGAGATCGAGCACCTCGTCCATGTTCTTCACGAAGTGGAACTCGAGCTTCTTCGCCAGCTCCTGCGGCACGTCTTCCAGGTCGTGCTGATTCGCTTCGGGCAGGATCACGTGGTGCAGGCCGCGGCGCAGCGCCGCGAGCACCTTCTCGCGCACGCCGCCCACGGGCAGCACGCGTCCGCGCAGAGTCACTTCGCCGGTCATCGCGACGTCGGCGCGCACGGGGATGCCGGTCAGCAGTGACACCATCGCCGTGGCCATGGTGACTCCCGCAGACGGGCCGTCCTTCGGCGTCGCGCCCGCGGGCACGTGTACGTGTATCTCGTGTTTCGCCAGGCCCTCGGCGATGCCGAGCTCGGTGCCGCGCCAGCGCACGTACGAGAGCGCCGCCTGGCCCGACTCCTTCATCACGTCGCCGAGCTGGCCAGTCAGTAGCAAGCCGCGGCCGCGCACCATCGTGGCTTCGACGACCAGCACCTCGCCGCCCGCTTCGGTCCACGCGAGGCCGCGCGCGAGACCCGCTTCGGCCGTGCGCGGAATCGACTCACCGAGCAGCGGCGCGGGTCCGAGGAGCGAACGCAGATTGCGGCCGGTCACCGACACCTGTTGTGTCTCGCCTTCCGCGATACGCCGCGCGATCTTGCGGAGCAGCCTGCCGATCTCGCGCTCGAGACCGCGCACGCCGGCTTCCTGCGTGTAGCCCTGGATGACTTCCTTCACCGCCGCGCGCGAGACCTGCACGCGCTCGGGAGTGAGTCCGCACTCTTCGACCTGACGCGGCACGAGATAGCGGCGCGCGATGACTTCCTTCTCTTCGGGCGTGTAACCCGGGAGGCGAATCACTTCCATGCGGTCGAGCAGCGCGCGCGGGATCGGATCGACCAGGTTCGCCGTGGCGACGAACAGCGTCTTCGACAGGTCGTACGGCACGTTCAGATAGTGATCGCGGAACGTGTGGTTCTGCTCGGGGTCGAGCACCTCGAGCAGCGCCGCAGCCGGATCGCCGCGGTAGTCGGCGCCGATCTTGTCGATCTCGTCGAGCAGGAAGATCGGGTTGCTGGTCCCCGCCTGTCTCATTCCCTGAACGATCCGGCCGGGGAGCGCGCCGACGTAGGTGCGGCGGTGACCGCGTATCTCGGCTTCGTCGCGCATTCCACCGAGTGACATGCGCACGAACGTGCGGCCCATCGCCTGCGCGATCGAGCGGCCGAGCGAAGTCTTGCCCACACCCGGCGGGCCGACGAGACACAGGATCGGGCCCTTGCCCGAAGTCGCGCCGCGCAGCTTGTGCACGGCGAGAAACTCCAGGATGCGCTCCTTCACGCGGTTGAGATACGCGTGGTCGCGTTCGAGCACGTCGCGCGCATGTGCGAGCTCGAGGTTGTCGTCCGACGTCTTCGCCCACGGCAGCTCGGTGATCCACTCGAGATAGCTGCGAATCACTTGTGTCTCGGACGAGTCGGGATGCATGCGAGCCAGACGGTCGAGCTGGCGCTCGGCCTCGCTGCGCGCTTCGTCGTTCATGCCGGCGGCGGCGATCTTCGCGCGCAGCTCGTCCTGCTCGGACTTGCGCTCGGCGCCCTCGCCCAGCTCTTCCTGGATCTGGCGCATCTGCTCGCGCAGGAACTGCTCGCGCTGGTAGCGCGACAGCTCTTCGCGCGCGGCCGTCTGGATCTCGGCCTGCACCGAAGTCACTGCCATCTCGCGGCGCAAGAGCGCGTCGATCTTGCGCAGCCGGCGCACGGGTTCGGAGATCTCGAGGATCTCCTGCGCCTCCTCGATGCGCAGGCGCAGGTTCGACGCGACCAGGTCCGCGAGCCGGCCCGGGTCGTCGACGGAGCCAGTCACTGACAGGATCTCGGGCGGCAGGTGTTTCAGGGGAAGCAGCTCTTCGAGCTTCTCGCGCACGCCGCGTACCAGGGCTTCGATCTCGACCGAGAACGGCGCGGGCGGTTCGGCCGGCAGCGCCTCGATCGCCACGTCGATGTGCGGCTCGGTGCGCAGATACTGAGTCACTTTGATCTTCGCGAGCCCCTGCACCAACACCTTCAGGCGGCCGTCGGGCAGGCGCATCATGCGCATGATCATTCCGACGACGCCGACGCCGTACAGGTCGTCGGGGCCGGGCTCGTCGACCTCGGGGTCGCGCTGTGTCACCAGCGCCAACAGGCGGTCGCCCTCGATCGCCGTCTCGATCGCGTGCGCCGACACGTCGCGTCCGACGAACAGCGGCAGGATCATCGACGGGAAGACGACGGCGTCGCGAATGGGCAAGAGAGGGAGCTGACTCGGTATCTCGAAGGCGCCGGGGGAATCGCTTTCCACATCTGGGAAATCGACTTTGCCCGACGCGATCTTGACTTACTGAGGCGCGGCGGGAGCGACAATCGTGGCGACGATGGCGTTGTCTTTCACGGTCAGGAACTCGAGTGACTTCTTCGCACCACCCGAGTTGTCGAATGACTGCACGCCCGACACGCCAGGAAAGCCACTCACGCGCAGCAATCGATCGCGCAGCACCTCGCCGGTCGGCGCGTCGCCGCCGGCCAGCACGTAGCGCAAGAGCGCGGCGGCGTCGTAGCCCTCGGCCGCGTACTCGTCGGGAGTGGAGCCGTACGTCGTCGCGTAGCGCCGCACGAACTCGGCGACCGCGGGCCGCGCGCTGCCCGCGAAGAACTCGTCGGTGAAGATCGCGCGCGTCGCCTCGCGGCCCGCGATCTTCACCAGCTGAGAATCGTTCCAGCCGCTGCCGCCGAGATACACCACGTCGCGCACGTCGAAGAAGCGCAGCTGCGGCAGGATGAGTCCGACGCTGGGCGCGTCGTCGGGAATGAACACGGCGTCGAAGTCGACATAGGGCGGCAGACCCTGGAAGCGCGGCGCCGCGAGTTTGTCGGCGTTCTCGACCGCGCGGCGGCGCAGCTTGTCGCGCTCGGCGACGAGCGCCTGTGTCTCGCGCGGCAGGCTGGCGAGACCCACGAGTCTCTTGATCTCGGGCTGCCAGTCCACCGAGCCGGGCTTGTAACTCTCGACACCGGTCACCGTTCCGCCCGCGGCGTCGACCGCGTCCCAGAAACGGTTCTTGAAGGTCGTGCCGTACTCGTCGTTCGGATACAGGATGGCGAAGCGCTTGCAGCCGCGTTGCTCCGCGCACCAGCGCACCAGCTCCGCCGCCTGATCACCGGGAGTGAGTCCCAGCCGGAAGATGTACTCGCCCAGCTCGGACACGTCGTCGCTGCGCGCGAAGGTCAAGAGCGGCACGCGCGCCGACTCCGCGACTGGCGCGGCCGCCACCGCTTCGGCCGAGCGCATGGGGCCGATGATCGCGGCGACGCCCGCGGAAGCGAGCTCACTCACTGCGTTCGCCGCCTTCGCCGCTTCCCCGCCCGAGTCACGCACGAGCAAGTGGAGCTGCGACGGTTTCTCTTCGTACAGCCCCGCGGCGAGCGCGACGCCGCGCAGCACGGACTCGCCGACCTTCGCGTACGGGCCGGACAGCGGCAGCACGAGCCCGAGCGTGGCCGCCGCCTCGCCCGACAGATCCGCCGCGCGCGCCAGCAGCACGGCGCGCTCGGCTTCGTCGCCTCCGGCGAGCCGGCGCGGCAAACTGTCGAGAGCGGAGCGCGCGCTGCGCACGTCGCCGCGGTCGAGCGCGCGGCGCGCGAGCTCGAGACTCACTCGGTCGTACACCGGGCCGCGCGGCAGCCGCGGCGCCAGCGCTTGCAGGTCCGGCTCGCGCAGCCGCACCTCGAGTAAGTCGGCGATCTCGACGTCGAGCTCGGTCAGCGCCGCGGGATCGGTCGTGTCTCGCCGCGCGAGCGCGAGCGCGCGCACGACTTCGGGCCAGTCACCCAGCCCGCGCGCCAGATCGGCGTCGAGCCGGTACAGCTTCGCGCGCGTCGCGGCGTCCGCGCGGTCGACGTTCGCGCGCTCGAGCACGGCACGCCCGTCGGCGGGGCGCTCGAGCTTCTGATACAGCTGCGCCGACTTCATCGCGGCGTCGACGCTCTTTGCGCTCTTCGGGTAATCCTCGACCACGCGCCGGTAACTCGCGGCCGCCTGCTCCTTCTTGCCGCGCGCGGCCTGCGCTTCGGCGAGCAGATACACGGCCTCGTCCATGCGCTTGCTCTGCGAGAGCTCGGTCTGGAAGCGCAGCAGGATCTCTTCCGCCTTCGCGGGCTGCCCCTTCGCGAGATAGCCGCTCGCGGCGCGCAGGTCCGCGTCGGCCGCGGTCTCGTACGGCACGGACGCGCCGTTGCGCACGATGGCGGGCTTCGCGCACGAGAGCGCGAGCGCGGCGAGCACGAGCGCGAGACCGACTCGCCGCGGAGTGACTCGAGTCATTCGAACAGATCTCGCAGCTTGTCCACGAAGCCGCGCCGGCGCGGACTCACTTCGTCGCCCGAGATGCGCGCGAACTCTTCGAGCAGCTTGCGCTGCTCGTCGTTCAGCTTGGTCGGCACCTCGACGAACAGCCGCGCGATGATGTCGCCGCGCGGGCCGCCGCCCAGCCGCGGCATGCCGCGCCCGCGCAGGCGGATCGTGTCACCCGTCTGCGAGCCCGGCTTCACGTTCATCTTCTCGGTGCCCTCGAGCGTGGGCACTTCGACCTCGGCGCCCAGCGCCCCCTGCGAGATCGACAACGGGATCTCGCAGTGCAGGTCCGTGCCGTCGCGCTCGAAGATCGGGTGGTCACTCACGGTGACCACCACGAACAAGTCACCCGACGGGCCGCCGTCGTAGCCGGCCTCGCCCTCGCCAGTGAGTCGCAGCCGCACGCCGGTCTCGACCCCCGCGGGAATGCGCACCGACAGGTTCTGCACGGTCTCGACGCGGCCGTTGCCGCGGCAGTCACTGCACGCGCGCTTGATGCTCTGCCCCACTCCGCCGCAGCGGTCGCACGTGCGCGCGATGCGGAAGAAGCCCTGCTGCAGCGCGATCTGGCCGCGGCCGCCGCAGCGCTTGCAGGTCTCGCGCTCGCCGCCCGTGCCCGTGCACGTCGCGCACACCTTGTGTTTGGGAATTCGCAGCGCCTCTTCGCCGCCGAGCGCCGCGACCGAGAACTCGACCTCGAGGTCGTAGCGCAGGTCCGCGCCGCGCCGGCCGCGGCCGCGCCCGCCGCGCCCGAACACGTCGCCGCCGAAGAACTCCGAGAACAGGTCGCTGAAGCTCGCGAACGGGTCGAAGCCCTGGAACGGATCCGCGCCGCCGCCCGCGCCGAACGCCGCGTGACCGAAGCGGTCGTACTTCGCGCGGCTGTCGGCGTCCGAGAGCACCGCGTAGGCCTCGCTCGCTTCCTTGAAGCTGGCCTCGGCCTCGGGGTTGTTCGGATTTTTGTCGGGATGGAACTGATGCGCGAGCTTCCGATACGCCTTCTTCAGCGCCTCGGGGCTGACGTCCCGCGAGACGCCGAGAATTTCGTAGTAGTCGCGCTTCATTGGGCGGGCGAGAGGCTATGGCCTCGCTCTCCCCACGCAAGACCGGATCGAGACCGGTTTGTCAGGCCGCCGCGCGATCGATTCGCGCGGCCAATCGGGCGGCTGCACGCGCCACCGAGATTCAATCCTCGATCAGCTCTTCGTCGTCGGGGCTGGGCGCCGCGGCCTCGGGCGTGACGGCGGTGCCGCCGTCCATCCGCTCGTACATGGCCTCGGTCATCTTGTAGGCGAGCTGCTGGAGGTCCTCGACGGCGTTGCGGATCTCGTCGGCGTCGCTCGCGGCGAGCGCCTTCCGCGCGCGCGCGAGCGCGGTGTCGACCTCGGTTCGCTCGGTGGCTTCGAGCTTGTCGCCGTAGTTGCCGAGTGTCTGGTCGACGGAATACACGAGGCCCTCGCCCGTGTTGCGCAGCTCGACCAGCGCGCGGCGCTCGGCGTCGTCGGACGCGTGAGTCGCGGCGTCCTCCACGAGCTTGTCGATCTGGTCGGTCGAGAGACCGCCCGAGGCGCTCACTTTGATCTGCTGCACGCGGCCGGTGCCGAGCTCCTTCGCCGAGACGTTCAGGATGCCGTCGGCGTCGATGTCGAAGCTCACTTCGATCTGCGGCACGCCGCGCGGCGCGGGCGGGATGCCGACCAGCTCGAAGCGGCCGAGTGTCTGGTTGTCGGCGGCGAGCTCGCGCTCGCCCTGCAGCACGTGGATGCGCACGAGATTCTGGTTGTCTTCCGTCGTCGAGAACACCTCGCTCTTGCGCGTGGGCACCGTGGTGTTGCGCGGGATGATCTTCGTCATGATCCCGCCTTGTGTCTCGACGCCGAGTGACAGCGGAGTCACGTCGAGCAGCAGGACGTCCGATGCCTCGCCCTTCAGCACGCCGCCCTGGATCGCGGCGCCGACGGCGACGACCTCGTCGGGATTCACGCCGCGATGCGGCGGCTTGCCGAAGATCTCCTGGACCTTGGCCTGCACCGACGGCATGCGAGTCATGCCGCCGACTAGAATGACTCGATCGACCTGCTTCGGCTCGAGGCCGGCGTCCGTCAGCGCGGCGCGGCACGGTGCCTCGAGTCTCTGGATCAGCTCCGCGCACAGCTCTTCGAGCTTCTCGCGAGTCAGTGTCTCGGACATGTGCTTCGGGCCCGCGTCGTCGGCGGCGATGAACGGCAGGTTCACGTCGGTCTCGTTCGCGGAAGAGAGCTCCTGCTTCGCGCGCTCGGCGGCTTCCTTCAGGCGCTGCCGCGCCATGGCGTCGGCGGTGAGGTCCGTGCCGGCGTTCTTCGCCTGGAACTGCTCGGCGAGCCAGGCCAGCACGGCCTGATCGAAGTCCTCGCCGCCCAGGAACGTGTCGCCGTTCGTCGAGAGCACCTCGAAGACCGAGTCACCGATCTTCAGGATCGAGATGTCGAACGTGCCGCCGCCCAGGTCGAACACCGCGATCGTCTCCGAGCCTTCCTTGTCGAGGCCGTACGCGAGCGCCGCGGCCGTGGGCTCGTTGATGATGCGCAGCACGTTCAGGCCCGCGATGCGCCCGGCGTCCTTCGTGGCCTGGCGCTGTGCGTCGTTGAAGTAAGCGGGGACGGTGATCACCGCCTCAGTCACTTCCTCGCCGAGATAGTCCTGCGCGGTCTCCTTCATCCGCTTCAGGATCAGCGAGGAGATCTCTTCGGGGCTGCACTCCTTGTCGCGCAGCTTCACCCAGGCATCGCCATTCGGTGACTGACAGATCTCGAACGGCGAGATCTCGCGGAAGCGCACGACGTTCTCGTCGTCGAAGCGGCGGCCGATGAGTCGCTTCACGGCGAACACGGTGTTCGCGGGATTCGTGACTGCCTGGCGCTTGGCGATCTGGCCGCAGAGCTTCTCGCCGTCCTGATTCGCCGCGACGATCGACGGCGTGGTGCGGCTGCCCTCGCTGTTCGCGATCACGGTCGGCTCGCCGCGCTCGAGGATCGCGACGCAGCTGTTCGTGGTGCCGAGGTCGATGCCGACGACTCTTCCCATGCCTTCGTGACGCGGCCCGAAGGATGGAGTTAGTGAGTCGCCTCCGCTGCGACTGCGACCATCGCCGGCCGCAGCAGCTTGTCCTTCAGCATGTAACCCTTCTGGTAGACCTCGACGACGGTTCCGGCCGGCTTGTCGGTGTTCGAGACGCGCCGCACCGCTTCGTGGACCTGCGGGTCGAACGGTTGATCCAGCGCCTGTGTCTCGACCACGCCTTGGCGAGTCAGGAACTGCATCAGTGACCGGTAGGTCAGCTCGATGCCTTGCAGAAGGTTGTCACTGTCGCCGCGCTGTTCCTCCTTGCGGCCGTGCTCCACGGCTCGCTCGAGGTTATCGACGATGGGCAACAGCTCCTTGACGAGATTCTCGTTGGCGTAGTTGTGCAGGTCTTGCCGTTCCTTCAGCGAACGGCGGCGGAAATTGTCGTACTCGGCGGCGAGGCGGAGGTACTTGTCCTTCACCTCGGCGAGCTCCGCGGATGCGGCGGCGTTTGCGGCCCCGGCCGCTTGTGACTCGGTCTTCGCCTCGCCCGACTCGTCGAGCTCGCTCACGAGCTCGGGCGGGAGATCGACCTTGGGACCCTTGGGCTCGCTCATCGCTCGCTCACCGCTGACCGGTTCGAGTGACTCACTCGAACGCAGGCGCCAGCTTTCCCGACACGTATCGGACGACGGGAATGATTCGATCGTATCTCATGCGCACCGGGCCGATGACTCCGAGACCGCGCAACGGCGCCGGTCCTACCTTCTCGGCAACCACGGCGCAGCGCGCGACCCCCGGGTCGCCGAGCTCTTCGCCGATGACGACACACACGCCGCTGGCCGAGATCACCTTGTCGAGCAGGCCGAGCATGCGCTGCTTCTCTTCGAGCGCGCGCAGCACGTCGCGCAGGTTCTCGCCGTCGGCGAACTCGGGCTGATCGAGCAGACGGCTGCGGTCACCCACGTACAGCTCCGCCGTGGCGCTGCGAGTCACATCGAGCCCGCGCGCGCCCAGCGCGAGCGTCTCGCGCCACAGCGCGTCGGTTCGCCGGCGCTCGCCTTCGATCTCGGCGTGCAGGCGCGCGCGCGCTTCCTCGAGCGTGAGTCCCGCGACGAAGCGAGACAGCTCGGCCGAGACGCGGTCGAGGCGGCGTTGATCGGACTCGCGCTCGTCGAGCAGGCGCGTGCGCACCGCACCGCTGTCGGACACGAGAAGCGCAGTGACTCGCTCGCTCGACACGCGCACGAGACGCACGTTCACCAGGCGAAGCTGCTCGCGCTCGAGCGAGAGACTGAAGCCGAGCTGCCCAGTCACTTCGGTCAGCACGTCGGCCGCGCGCTGCATGGCCACGGGCTCCTCGAGCTCGCGCGCCAGCCGCGCTGGCACGCGCTCGACGTGCGGCTCGCGCTGCAGATGGTCGACCCACAGGCGGAACGCGGCCTCGGTCGGCAGCCGCCCGGCCGAGGTGTGCGGCTGCTCGAGCAGGCCCAGCTCCATCAGCTCGGCCATCGCGCCGCGCACGGTCGCCGACGAGAACGGCAGCTCGCCGAAGTCGAGCGCCTCGCGCGAACCGACCGGTTGACCGGATTCGACGTAGCCGCGCAGGACCGCGACCAACACGTCCGCCAGCCGCGCGGGAAGCTCGGCCAGCTCCGGCACGGGCGCGTGTGCAACGCCGCGTGAGCCCTGGTGTTTCACGCTTTCGAGGCTAGCCGCGCGCGTCCGCGGGTGTCAACGTCAGACGAGCGCTTCGAACACGTCGTCGGCGAACAGAAGGCCGGCCTCGGACAGGCGGATCGCGCCCGAGTCGTCGAGGAGGAGCCCGCGCCGGCGCAGGCCCGCGAGCTCGGGACCGAGCGACGCCTCGGGCGGCTCGCCGTAGCGGCGCAGATACTCGGCGCGACTCACTCCCTCGATCCGCCGCAGGCCGAGATACAGCGCCTCGCGGCGGGCGTCGGCGAGTGACAGGCGCTCGTCCTCGACCGCGGGTGACTCGCCCCGGCCCAGCGCCTCGCGCCAGTTCGCTAGAGCGCGTGCGTTCTTCAGACGGCGGTCTCCGAGGAGCGTCGCGGCCGATGGGCCTAGACCCAGCACGTCACTCCGCGTCCAGTAGCGCTGGTTGTGGCGCGAGCGGTGACCGGGGCGCGCCCAGCTCGAAATCTCGTATCTCGCCAGGCCGGCCGCGCCGAGCGCCGCGCGGAGCCTCGCGCTCATCTCGACCACGGTGTCTTCGTCCGGCAGCTCGAGCTTGCCCGCGGCCGCGGCGCGCGCGAACGGCGTCTCGGGCTCGAGCGTGAGCGCGTAGGCGGACACGTGCGGGACGCCGAGCGCGATCAGGCGCTCGGCATCGCCCAAGAGTGTCTCGACGTCCTGGCCCGGCGCGCCGTAGATCAGGTCGGCCGAGAGCGACTCGAAGCCGGCGGCGAGACACACCTCGAGCCCGCGCAGCGCCTCGTCGGCCGACTGCGCGCGGCCGAGCCGGCGCAGCACACGAGCATCGAGTGACTGCACCCCGACCGAGAGCCGAGTGACTCCCGCTGCGCGCAGCTCGGGCACGCGCGCGACCTCGAGCTGACCCGGGTTCAGCTCGACGGTGACTTCCGCGCCCGCGAGCGCGCAGTCCGCGGCCAGCGTCTCGAGCACGCGCCCGAGCGACTTCGCGCGCGCGAGCGACGGCGTGCCGCCGCCGAAATACACGCTCGCGAGCGCGCGCCCCGCCACTTCCTCGCGCCAGCGCGCCCACTCCGCCAACACGCCCGCGAGCCACGCGTCCTCGTCGCGCTCCGCGAGCCGCCCCACGCCGACGACGGCGAAGTCGCAGTACGGACAGACGTGCTCGCAGAACGGAACGTGCACGTAGACACCAAGGTCGGCGCGGCTTGTCACTCCACTCACGGCCCGTATCCTACGGCCGCCCGCGATCGGCGGGGGAGGAGCGGCGCTTGCGACGAATCCCTGTCATGGCCTTGGTGTCGGTACTCTGCGCGTGCGCGCTCGTGCCCACCCCGGGCCCGGAGCGCCCGAAGAAGGAAGGCATGCTGCGCACCACGCTCGACAACGGTCTCTCGGTCATTCTCGTCGAGGATCACTCGGCGCCCGTCGTGGCGCTGAACGTCTGGGTCCGCACCGGCAGCGCGGACGAGCGGCTCGATCAGTGGGGCATGGCGCACGTGCACGAGCACATGCTCTTCAAGGGCACCGAGCGCCGAGGCGTGGGTGAGATCGCGTCGACGGTCGAGGGCGCGGGCGGGAACATCAACGCGTTCACGTCGTACGACATGACCGTCTATCACATCACCATGGCGAGCCGCGACGCGAACGTCGGCGTCGACGTGCTGTCCGACGCGGTGCTGCACTCGAGCTTCGACGCGGGCGAGCTCGCGAAGGAAGAGGAAGTCGTCGTCGAAGAGATCCGCCGCTCCGACGACTCACCCGACAATTTGATCTCGAAGGTGCTGTTCGAGACCGCGTACCAGCAGCACCCGTATCACCGCGACGTGATCGGTACACAAGAAAGTGTCAAGGGCTTCACGCGCGAGGGGCTGCTCGAGTTCTATCACCACTGGTACGTGCCGAACAACATGACGTTCGTCGCGGTGGGTGACTTCCAGAGCGACGCTGTGCTGGCGCAGATCGAGAAGGCGTTCGCGGGCGCGAAGCCGCGCGGCGACCTGGCGCATCCGCGCACGCCGGAGCCGGAGCAGACCGCGCCGCGCGCCGTCGTCGTGAAGAGTGACTTCGAGCAGTCACTCCTGGGCGTGGCCTGGAAGATCACGGCGTTCTCGAGTCCCGACACTCCCTATCTCGATCTCTTGGCGCTGGTGCTGGGCGGCGGCGACAGCTCGCGGCTGTACCGCGAAGTGAAGGACCGCCAGCAGCTCGTGCACGGGATTCACGCGAGCTCGTACACGCCGCTCGATCCGGGCCTGTTCTTCGTCGACGCGGAGCTCGACGCCGAGAAGATCGACCGGAGTCTCGTCGCGATCGGCGAGCAGGTGCGGCGCGTCCGCGACTTCGGGCCGTCCGAGGCCGAGCTCGAGCGCGCGCGCACCAACCTGCTCGCGAGTCAGGTGCACGAGAAAGAGACGATGCAGGGCCAGGCGCAGAAGTACGGCTACTTCGAGCTGCTCGGCGGCGGGCTCGAGGCGGAGCAGCGCTATCTCGACGCGGTGAAGCGCGCGACTCAGGCCGACCTGCAGCGCGTGGCGCAGAAGTATCTCGTGCAGGAGCGCGCCACGGTGATCGCCCTGTTGGCGAAGGACGCGGCTGGCGCTGCGACCGAGCCCGGTCTGATCGCCGCGCTCGAGCGCGGAGTGGGCGGGCAGAACGCGCCGCTCGCGGCCGAGTCACTGCGCGACGGCGTGCGCGAGTATCGGCTGCCGAACGGCCTGCGCGTGGTCGTGAAGCCGAATCACTCGGTGCCGCTCGTGTCTCTGCGCCTCGCGTTCCGCGGCGGGCTGCTGGCCGAGACCGAGAAGACCGAGGGCATCACCTCGTTCGTGTCGGAGATGCTGTCGAAGGGCACGACCGGCCGCAGCGCCGCGCAGCTGGCGCAGGACGTAGAGGGAATCGCGGGTGAGCTCAGCGGCTTCTCGGGCCGCAACAGCTTCGGGCTGCAGGGTGACTTCCTGTCCGAGTCACTCGACACGGGACTGGATCTGTTCACCGACGCATTGCTCCACCCCGCGTTCGACGCGGAAGAGATCGACAAGCTCAAGGTCGAACGCCGCGCCGCGCTGCGCCGCCGCGAGGACAACCTGGGCACGAAGGCGTTCGAGCTGTTCCAGAAGGAGCTGTACCCGAGTCACCCGTACCGCTTCTCGTCGCTCGGCACGCTCGCGAGTCTGAACCGCATCGACCGCAAGGCGCTCGCGAGTTACTGGTCGGCGTTCGCGCAGCCCAGCAACGCGGTGCTCGGCGTCGTGGGCGACGTCGACCCCGACAAGTTCGTCGAGGCCCTGCGCGCGCGGCTCGCGGAGTGGCACGGCGCGGGCAAAGTCACTCTGCCCGCGCGAAAGACTCCCACGGCGCCCGGCAAGCCGCGCGAGGCCACGCTCGTGAAGAAGAAGAACCAGTCACACATCGTGTACGGGTTCCTCGCGCTCTCGATCGAAGATCCCGACCTGGCGCCGCTCGACGTGCTGACTCAGGTCCTGGGCGGCCAGGGCGGGCGGCTGTTCCTCGAGCTGCGCGACCGCCAGAGCCTGGCGTACTCGGTGACGGCGTTCGAGATGGAGGGCCTCGACCCCGGCACCTTCGCCGTGTACATGGCGGGCGCGCCGGGCAAGCTCGACGAGTCACTCACCGGAATTCGCGCCGAGCTGTCCAAGGTCGTGAACGAGCCGGTCACCGACTCCGAGCTGTCGCGCGCGAAGGGTTACCTGATCGGGACGCAGGCCGTGTCGCTGCAGCGCTACGGCGCGCAGGCGATGCTGCTCTCGCTCGACGAGCTGTACGGCCTGGGCGCGACTCACCACCTGGACTACGCGAGCCGCATCTCGGCCGTGACGGCGGCCGACGTGCAGCGCGTGGCCAAGCGAGTGATTCGCCTCGACGCGCCGGTGGTCGCGATCGTGAAGTGAGTCAGGGTGCGATCGGCTGCGGGATCGTGGGCTGGTCGCCGGCCTGCGACCAGCCGCCGCCCAGGGCGCGGTACAGATCGACGATCACCAGGCGCTCGTTGCGCTGCGCCTGGGCGAGCGCGAGCTCGGCGGGGAACAGCTGCTGCTGCGCGTCGAGCACCTCCAAGTAAGTCGACAGACCGCCCAGATACCGCTTCTCGGCCAGGCGCACGGCCTCGGCGAGCGCAGTGACTTGGCGCTCGAGACTCGCTCTCTGCGCGGTGATCTTGTCGCGCGCGGTGAGAGCATTCGAGACGTCGGCGAGCGCCACGAGCACGGCTTGCTGGTACGCCGCGGCGGCGGCCTCGCCGCCGGCCTTCGCGCCCTGCCACGTATACCAGGTGCGGCCGAAGGTGAAGAGCGGGCCGGTGAGCGCCACGGCGCGCGACCACGCGCCGGTGCCGGCCTCGAGGAACTCGTTCAGGTCGGTGGTCGCGGAGCCGTAGATCGCGGTGAGTCCGATGCGCGGAAAGAAGTCGGCGAAGGCCACGCCGATGTCGGCGTTCGCCGCGACGTCAGCTTGCTCGGCTTCGAGCAGGTCGGGCCGGCGCTCGAGTATCTGCGCGGGCACGCCGGCCGGCACCTCGGGCGGCGGAGTCACTTCGAGCAGCTGCGCGCCGCGCGGGATCGGGCCCGGCGGGCGGCCGAGCAGCACGCACAGCTGGTTCTCCTTCGCGACGATGCGCCGCTCGATCTCGGGCACCGTCGCGGCGGCCTGCGCGAGCGCCGCCTCCGCGCGCAGCGGGTCGAGCTTCGAGACGACGCCGCCCGCGAACTGCCGCGCGAACAGGTCGTGCATCCGCTGGAATGACTCGACGTTGCGCCGAGTGATCTCGAGCTCGAGGTCGAGCTCGCGCAGCTCGAGATACGCGCGCGCGACGTCGGTCACGAGTGACAGCACGACTCCGCGGCGCACGGCGTCGTTCGCGAGCATGTCGGCCTTCGACGACTCGGTCGCGCGGCGGATGCGGCCCCACAGGTCGATCTCCCAGCTCGCGTTCAGCACGCCCGCGTACACGCTGCGCGCGTTCACGGCCGCGGGGTCGGGCGTGTCGAGGATCACCTTCTTGCCGCGGCTGCCCGTGCCCGAGTAACCGATGTCGGGGAACAGCTCGCCGCGCTGCACCGCGGCCGCGTCGCGCGAGCGCTCCACGTCGGCGACCGCGGTCGCCAGGTCGCGATTCTTCTCGAGTGACTCGCGCACGAGCGACTGCAGCGTCTCGTCGCCGAACACCTCCCACCACGGCAGGTCGGCGATCGACTCCTGGCGCTCGGGCGCGTCGCGGAACGTGGGAGGAGTCACTAGCGCCGGGCGCTCGTAGTCCGGGCCGACCGCGCAGCCGCACAGGAGCGCGCACAGCCAGGCGACTCGCAGCGCACGACTCACTTCGGCTTGCCCCTCTCCGAGAAACGCTCCACCACGTAGTAGGACACGGGGATGAAGAAGATCGCGATCAGAGACGCCGCCAACATGCCGCCGAACACCGCCGTGCCCATGATCTTGCGTGACTCGGCGCCCGAGCCCGACGCGATCACCAGCGGCACCACGCCCAAGATGAACGCGAACGCCGTCATGAGGATGGGGCGCAGCCGAAGGCGCGCGCCCTCGAGCGCCGCGTCGACCAGGTCTTTGCCCCGCTCTCTCTCGAGCTTGCAGAACTCGACGATCAGGATCGCGTTCTTCGCCGCGAGCCCGATCAGCATCACGAGCCCGATCTGCGCGAACGTGTCGTTCTCGAAACGGCGAAGCAGCAGCGCGCCGAACGCGCCGGCGACCGCGATCGGCGTGCCGAGCAACACGCTGAACGGGAGTGACCAGCTCTCGTACTGCGCCGCCAGGATCAGGAACACGACGAACAGCGCGAGCGCGAAGATCACGAGCGGCGAGACACCCTGCTGCGCCACCAACTCCTGGAACGACATGCCGTTGTAGTCGTAGCCCATCTCGCTGGGCATCGTTTCGGCGAAGACGGCCTCCATCGCGCGCATGACCTGCGCCGAGCTGTAACCCGGATTCGCGGTCACGTTGATCTGCGCGGCGCGGTACTGATTGAAGCGGATCGTGAACTCGGGCCCGGCGACCTCGCGCGTGCTCACCAGCGCGGACAGCGGCACTGACTCGCCCTTCGAGTTCAGCACGTAGAACTGACCCATGTTCTCGGCGCGCGTGCGGAACTCACCTTCGGCCTGGATGTACACCTGCCACGTGCGGCCGAAGCGGTTGAAGTAGTTGATGAACGCGCCGCCCATGAACGACTGCAGTGTCTGGTACACGTGCGCGAGCTCGACGCCCTGCTTCAGCACCTTGTCGCGGTCGACGTCGGCGAACACCTGCGGCACCGACGGCAGGAACGTGGTGGTGGCCATCGCGACCTCGGGCCGCTGGCGCACCGCGTCCATGAACGTGCGCGTGTTCTCGGCGAGAAACTCGACGCCGCGGCCCGCGCGGTCCTCGAGCATGAAAGTGACTCCGCCCGCGGTGCCGACGCCGGGGATCGCGGGCGGCGGGAACGCGAAGGCGATCGCGGCGGGCAGCCCGGCCAGCTCGCGGTTGATGTGCGCCTTGATCGCGTCGTACTGCTCTTCGGGTTTCTTGCGCTCACCCCAGTCCGCGAACGTGACGAAGAAGAAGCCCGTGTAAGTCGCGTAGACCTGAGACAGGAGGCTGAAGCCCGTGACCGTGTTGTAACTCTGCACGCCCGGGGTCTTCGCGAGTATCTCCTCGACCTGGCGACACACTTCGTCGGTGCGCTGCAGCGACGCCGCGTTGGGCAGCTGCACCGCGAGGAACAGATACCCCTGGTCCTCTTCGGGGAGGAAGCCGCCGGGTAGGCGCGAGCCGAAGAAGCCCGCGAGCACGGTGAGTCCAAGGAGCAGGATCATGGCGCGCGCCGACTTCTTGATCAGCACGTGACACCAATGCACGTAGCCATCCGTCGCCTGGCCGAACACGCGGTTGAACCACTTGAAGAACGCGCCGAGCGGGCCGCGCGCTTCCGTGCGCGGCCGCAGCAAGAGAGCCGAGAGCGCGGGCGACAGAGTGAGTGCGTTGAACGCGGAGAAGATCACCGACACGGCGATCGTGATCGCGAACTGCTGGTACAGGCGGCCGGTGATTCCCGGGATGAACGCCGTCGGCACGAACACCGCCGACAGGATCAGCGCGATCGCGATGACCGGCCCAGTCACTTCGGACATCGCCTTCAAGGTGGCGTCGCGCGGCGAGAGACCTTTCTCGATGTGGTGCTCGACCGCTTCCACCACGACGATCGCGTCGTCGACCACCAGGCCGATCGCGAGCACGAGCCCGAACAGAGACAAGGTGTTCACCGTGAAGCCGAGGAGCGGGAACACGGCGAACGTGCCGACGAGTGACACGGGCACGGCGAGCAGCGGAATCAGAGTCGCGCGCCAGCCCTGCAGGAAGATGAACACGACCAGGATCACGAGCACGAGCGCCTCGACCAGCGTGTGCACGATCTCGTTGATGCCCTCCGACACCGCGAGCGTGGTGTCGAGTGACACGACGTAGTCCAGGTCGGCGGGGAAGCTCTTCTTCAGGTTCTCCATGAGCGCGCGCGCCTGCGCCATGGTGTCGATCGCGTTCGAGCCGGGTGTCTGGTAGATCGCGACGATCGCAGCGGGCTTGCCGTTCAGCCGCCCGACCATGTTGTAAGTCTGCGCGCCGAGCTCGACGCGCGCGACGTCGCGCACGCGAATCACCGCGCCGTCGGGCATCGCGCGCACGACGATGTTCTCGAAGTCCTTCTCGGTCACCAGCCGGCCCTGCGCGCGCACCGTGTAAGTGAACTGCTGCCCAGGCGGCACGGGCTCGCCGCCGACCTGCCCGGCGGGGTTCACCTTGTTCTGCTGCTGGATCGCCGAGACGATCTCGGGCACGGTGACTCCGCGCTGCGCCAGCACGTCGGGCCGCACCCACATGCGCATCGCGTACTGACCCGCGCCGAAGATCGACACCTGACCCACGCCCGGCACGCGAGTCATCGGGTCGTTCACGTTGATGTAGCCGTAGTTCGCGAGGAACTGCGCGTCGTACGTGCCGTTCGGCGAATACAGCGAGAACAAGGCCAGCGGGCTCGTGGTCGACTTCTTGATCGTGACGCCGAAGTCGCGCACTTCCGCGGGCAGCTGTGACTCCGCCTGCATGTATCTCATCTGGGTCAGCACCTGGTCGATGTTCGCGTCGGTGCCGACCTCGAAGTTCACGTAGATCGTGCTGTTCCCGGAGTTGGCGTTCACCGAGTACATGTAGATCGAGCCGTCGACGCCGCTCATCTGTTGCTCGATGGGCGTGGCGACCGCCGCTTCGGCAGTGAGTGCGTCGGCGCCCACGTACGTCGCCGCGAGCTGGATCGCGGGCGGCGCGATCTCCGGGAACTGCGCGATCGGCAGCTGCACGAGCGACACCGTCCCCAGCACCGTCATCAAGATCGAGATCACGATCGCGACGATCGGGCGCCGGACGAAGAACTCGGCCACGAGTCAGTTCTTCTCGCTGGAACCAGGCGGCGGAGTGGCGACGTCGGGAGCCGGCGGCGCGGCCACCGCGACGACCATGCCGGGGCGCACCTTCTGGAAGCCCTCGACCACGACGCGCTCGCCGGCAGTGACTCCGCTCTCGACGACTTGATCCGTTCCCGACGCCGGCCCGAGCTTCACGGCGCGCACTTCGATCTTGTCCTCGGGAGTCACGACCGCGAGCTGCTTCTGACCTTGTAAGTCGATGATCGCGCGCTGCGGCACCACGAGCGCGCCCTTTAGCAGCTGTGTCTCGGCGCGGATGCGCGCGTACTGACCGGCGCGCAGCAAGAGATCGGGGTTCGGGAAGCGCGCCTTCACCGTGATCGTGCCCGTGCGCGGGTCGACGCCGCCGCCCGCCGGATACGCCACGCCTTGGTGCGGATACACGCTGCCGTCGGCGAGGATCAGCTCGCCGCGCGTCGCGAACTGGCCGTCCTTCATCGCCTGGCCGATCTGCGACGCGGAGCGGAGATACTCCTGCTCACTCACTGGGAAAGACACCAGGATGGGATCGAGCTGAGACACCATCGCGAGCGGCGCGCCGATCGAGCCCACCAGGTCGCCGATCTGCGCGTCCGCGATGCCCGCGACGCCGTCGACCGGGGAGCGGATCTCGGTGAACGCGAGGTCGATCTTCGCCTTGTCCACGGCCGCGCGCGCCGAGTCGAGCTCCGCGCGCACCGCGCGCTCGCGCTGCACCGCGTTGTCGTACTCCTGGCGACTCACCGCGCCCTCTTTCACGAGTGGCTCGTAGCGGGCGACGTCGAGCCGCGCGCGCTCGAGCCGCGCCTGCACCGAGCCGAGCCGGCCCTGCGCTTCGCCGAGGGCGGCCTTGAACGGCGCCGGATCGATGCGGAACAACAGGTCGCCCTTCTTCACCAGCTGACCTTCGTTGTAGTCGCGCGAGACGAGATAGCCGGAGACCTGCGCGCGGATCTCGGCGTCGACCTCGCCCTGCGTGGTGCCGAGCCACTCGGACCAGACGGGGAAGTCGCGCGCCTCGACGGTCGCCACGACGACCGACGGCTTGGGTGGCGGCGGCGCGGCTTGGCTGCACGCCCCGAGCGCGAGAAGCGCCGCAACGAGACGACGAGTCACTGTGGTCATGTCGGTCCCCTTCGCGCAGATTCTGGCACAACCCGCGGGAAGCTCAGTTGCGCGCGACTTGCGTGATCAGTACCCGAGCGCGGCGCCGTCGCGGCGCGGGTCGGTCGCGCCCAGCCATGCGCCCGTCGCGGGGTCGCGCGCGATCAGCTGCACCGCGCCCATCGGATAGGGCGCGGGCTGCACGTCGTGTCCCCACTCGCGCAGCTTCTCGACCACGTCCTTCGGGTGACTCGGCTCCACCATGAGAGTGTCTGGCATCCACTGGTGGTGGAAGCGCGGCGCACTCACTGCTTGCTGCGGATCGAGCTTGAAGTCGATCACGCCCAGCAGGGCCTGGAGCGTCGCCGTGATGATCAGCGTGCCCATCGGGCTGCCCACCACGTAGCGCACCTTGCCGTTCTCGAGCGCGATCGTGGGAGTCATGCTCGAGAGCGGGCGCTTGCCGGGGCGGATCGCGTTCGCCGCGCTGCCCAGCGCGTTCCACGAGTTGGGCAGGTTCGGCGCGATCGAGAAGTCGTCCATCTCGTTGTTCAGCACGATGCCCGTGCCCGGCACCGTGATGAGTGACCCGAACAGCGTGTTCACGGTCTGAGTGAGTGACACGGCGTTGCCCTTGCCGTCGACGACCGAGATCTGCGTGGTGCCCGCGTCTGTGGGCGGCGCGGCGAGCGGCGGGCGCGCGCGCGGGATCGCCGGCTTGCCCCAGTTCCACGGCAGGCGCTGCCAGAATGGCGGCGTGCGCAGCGCATCGGAGAGCTCGGCGCCGTACTCCTTCGAGATGAGTCTCTCGGTCGGCACCGTCCAGTAGTCGGGATCGCCGAGATACAGCGCGCGGTCGGCGAACGCGAGCTTCATGGCGCCGGCGACCAGGTGTATCTCCTCGCTCGAGTTCTGACCGAGTGACTGCAGATCGTACGGCTCGAGCGCGTTCAGCATCTCGACGAGCAGCACGCCGCCCGAGCTGGGCGGAGGCATGGAGACGATCTCGAGCCCGCGGTATTTCCCGCGCACCGGGTCGCGCCACTCCGGGTGATAGTTCGCCAGGTCCTGCAGAGTGAGTGTGCCTTCGCTCGCATCGGCAATTCTCTTGGCGATCGGCCCGTACGCGAGCGCGCCGCCGCCGCGCTGCCCGACTTCCTCGAGTGTCTTGGCGAGGTCGGGCTGCTTGAGCCGCCAGCCCAGCGCGGGTATCTCGCCTTTGTCGAGCTGGATGCGCGCGGTCTCGGGGTAGCTCGCGAGCTTCGGCGCGATCATCTGCAGCATGCGCCGGTGATTCGGCCCGATCTCCACGCCGTCGCGACACAGCCGGATCGCGGGCTTCACGAGCTCCTTCCACTCGAGTGACCCGTAGCGCTGGTGCAGCTCCCACAGACCCTGCACGAGCGACGGCACGGCGACCGCGAGCTTCCCCACGCGCGACGCGTCGGGGATCGCCTTGCCGTCGGGGCCGAGATAGTTCGCGGTGTTCGCGGCGGCGGGCGCGGACTCGCGCGCGTCGAGCGCCGCCGACTCACCCGTCTCGGCGTTGTACACGACGACGAACGCGCCGCCGCCCAGGCCCGAGCTGTATTGGTGCGCGACGCCGGCGGCGAACGCCGTCGCGATCGCCGCGTCGACCGCGTTCCCGCCGCGCCCGAGGATCTCGCGGCCCGCGTCGGCGGCGGGACCGACCGAAGTCACCACCATCCCGCGCGCGCCCCAAGCCGGACCCGGAGTCGCGGCGCGCGCGAGCGGCGCGAGGAGGAGACACAAACAGGCGACCGGGAATGCGAGCTTGACGACGGTTGGGCGCATCGCGCCGACCGTATCACGGCGCTCATTCGGTCGTGTCGTCGGCCTCCGGCGCGAGCGTCACCGTCATGCGCTCGCGGCCGCGCACGATCTCGACGGGCAGCTTCGCGTCGATGCGGCTCTCGCCGAGCAGGCGGATCAGCGCGTCGACCGAGCCCGTGGGCTCGCCGTCGAGCGCGAGCAGCCAGTCACCCGCGCGCAGACCGGCGCGCGCCGCGGGCCCGCGCGGAGTGAGTGACGAGACCTCGACCACCGACGGGCGAGTGAGTCCCAGGAGCCGCGCCATGCGCGGATCGATCGGGCGCGTGCGCCCGGCCAGGCCGATGCGCGCGCGCCGCACGCGCCCGTGGCGGAGGAGCTGCGCGACCACGAAGTCCGCCGTCGCCGCGGGGATCGCGAAGCCGATGCCCTGCGCGTACGCGATGATCGCCGTGTTCACGCCGATCACCGCACCCGCCGAGTCGACGAGCGGGCCGCCCGAGCTGCCGGGGTTCAGCGCGGCGGTGTGCTGCAGCACGCTGTCGATCAGCCGGCCGTCGGTGCCGCGCAGCGAGCGGCCGGTCGCGCTGACGATGCCGGCGGTCACCGTCGACTCGAAGCCGAGCGGATTGCCGATCGCGACCGCGAGCTGGCCGGGGCGCGGCGCACGCACGGTCTCGAGCCGCGCGAACGGCAGCGCGTTGCCCTGCACTTGGAGCAGCGCGAGATCGGTCGCGCGGTCGCGGCCGACGAGGCGCGCGCCGAGCGCGCGCCCGTCGGGCAGCGCGGCTTCGAGCGCGCCGCCCGACGCGACCACGTGGTCGTTCGTGAGCGCGTAGCCGTCGGGCGTGATCACGAAGCCCGAGCCCTGCCCGCCCTGACCGGCGCGCACGCCGATCACGGCCGGGCCTATCTTCTCGACGACGTCGATCACGGCGTTGGAATAGGCGTCGTGGAGAGTCGCGTCCGTCATGGCCGCGAAGGCTTGGCGCCGAACCGCGCGCGGGCAAGCGCGCTATCGTGCGGCCGCTTTGCGGATCGCATCGCTCGCGCTCGCGCTGCTGCTCTCGCTCGCCGCGTGCGGCTCGGCGCCGAAGGGGCCGGTCGCCGTGCTGACGGTGCGCGGCTTCGGCCAGATCCGCATCGAGTTACTCGCAGACCTGGCGCCGCGCCACGTGGCGAACTTCGTGTCACTCGCGAAGACCGGCTTCTACGACGGCACCACGTTCCACCGAGTGATTCCCAAGTTCATGATCCAGGGCGGCGATCCGCTCTCGCGCGATGCGGACCCGAAGAACGACGGCTACGGCGGGCCGGGCTGGTTCATCGCGCCCGAGCTCAGCGACACGCCGCACGCGCCCGGCGTGCTGTCGATGGCGCGGCAGGCCGAGCCCAACACCGCCGGGAGTCAGTTCTTCATCATGACGACGGGCAGTGAGTCGTGGCGCCCACAGCTCGACGGTCAGTACACGGTGTTCGGCCGCGTGCTCGCGGGACAGGACGTCGTCGATCGAATCTCGAACGCGCCGCGCGGCGACCGCGACCGCCCGCTCGAGAACGTGGTCGTGGAGTCGATCCGCATCGAGTGAGCTGGATCTCATGGCCGGATCACGTGCGCGCGGCGCGAGCGCGCGTCTGAACCGGTGACCATGATCCCCCGAACGATCCGAAGTGCGGCCGTCATGTTCGCGTTTGCAGTGGGCACTCACCCCCTCATGCCCGCGAGACTCGAACGCCCAACCCCACCCACCCCGGGCACGGCCGTGCCCGCGCCGGGACCCTCCCCGGCGCGGGTCATCGGAGCCGAGCGCGAGCTGCGGGTCGGGACACGCGTGCTGCACGTGATCCCTGGGCCGTCGGCGGCGGAGCGCGGTGAGTGGAGCGACGCGCTGCAGCCAGCGCTGTTCCGCGCCTACATGACTCCCGCACCGCGCGAGTGAGTCGCGCGGCGGCGCCACGCGAGCGCAGCAGCAGTCATGGCGACGAGCGCCGTGAGTCCCGGCTCCGGCACGCTCGACAGGAACACCTCGGACCCGGACGTGAACGTGACTCCCTGGGACGCGACGAGCGCGAACTGCGCCGTGCTGCCGAAGTCGGTGCGCGCGTTCTTCACGTCGGGTGACTCGTCCGCGTAGCCGAGCCCGGACATCGTCTGCAGGCGGGCCATGAACGAGAACGAGGGAGCGGAGCTGGTCGCGACGAAGTGCAGCGTCGAGACGAACACGATGTCGGCAGGGTCCGCGAAGAGCTGCTGGGCGCCCTGTGCGTTCGAGGTCGTGTCCGCGGAGCCGACGTTACCCAGACTCGTCACGGCGACGCGCCCATCGTTGCCCTGACGGATCGTGATACCCGTGGCGCCGAACTGCGTGGTCACCGCGCCCTCCGTGAAGCCGCGCACGAGGCCCACGACCTCGGCGGCCTGCGTATTTGGGTTGACCAGGTCCGTCGTGAAGAACGAGCCGTCGACCGTCATGACCAGGTCGACCGCCACGGAGCCGCCCGCCGGGATGTTGTGGATCGTGATCATGTCCCAGAGCTCCGCTTGCCCGAAGCCGCCGGAGCGGATCAAGTTGTCTCCGTCGTTGAGCGCTTGGGAGGTCGCGGTCGCGCGGAGCTGTCCCGTCGCGAGATCCGCAGTAGCCGCGCCGGTGCCGAGCACGCTCTGCAGGGGCAGCGCGGTGCCCTCCACGCGGGTCCCGCCGGAGCACGTGTCGTGAGTCGCTCCCGACCCGACCTCTGACTGACACAGCGTGCGTGCGTGCTGGTCGAGCGGCAGCGCTGAGTCGAGGGGGTTCACGGTCAGCGCTCGCGCGTGGGGGGCGAGCAAGGTGCAGAGAGCGACGGCAACGGCGAGCATCCGCATCAGCAAGTGTCTCCAGCGCAGGGAGCGCCGGACGACTCTAACCGCGGTTGACCGCGCGGCTCCATGAGTAGTTCTTGCAGGCGCCGAGTCAGTCCGTCGCCGGCCGCAGCTTCCAGCGGATCGGCGCGCGCTTGATCCCGCCGACGAACGACGAGCGCATGCGCTGCTCCTTGCCCGTGCGCTCGAACGACTCGAGTCTCTCGCGGATCTGATCGAACACCGTGCGCAGCTCGAGCCGCGCCAGATGCGCGCCCAGACACACGTGCTCGCCGCGCCCGAAGCCCACGTGGTCGTTCGGCTCGCGGTCGATCTTGAAGCGGAACGGCTCGTCGAAGATCTCCTCGTCGCGGTTGCCCGACGCGTAGAAGAGACACACCGACTCGCCCTTCTTGATCGTGACTCCGCGCAGCGTGAAGTCGCGCGTGGCCTCGCGCGTGAACTGAATCACAGGCGTGGTCCAGCGCACGATCTCCTCGATCGCCGGGTCGAGCAGCCCCGGGTCCGCGACGAGCCGCCGCCACTCACTGGGGTTGTCGTTGAACGCGAGCATGCCGCCGGTCATCGCGTTGCGCGTGGTCTCGTTGCCGGCCACGACCAGCAGCAGGTAGTAAGACAGTAAGTCGAATGGCTCGAGCGGCTTGCCGTCGATCTTCGCCGCCGCGACCACCGACACGATGTCGTCCTTCGGCCGGACGGTGCGCTCCTGCGACAAGTCGGTGAAGTAGCGGAACAGCTCGTTCCGCGCGCTCATGTTCGTCTCTTCGGCCGTGCGGCCCTGCTGAAACTCGGGGTCCTCCGGCGCGATCGTCTCGTTCGTCCACTTGAACAGGAGCCGCCAGTCTGCCGTCGGCACGCCGAGCATCTCGGCGATCACGGCGATCGTGATCGGCGCCGACACGTCCTGCACGAAGTCACACGCGCCCTTCTCGCTCGCCTCGTCGAGTATCTCGCGCGTGATGCGCGCCACCTTCGGCGCCCAGTGCTGCACCATGCGCGGCGTGAACTGCTTGGCGGTCACCGCGCGGAACGTGCGGTGCTCGGGCGGATCGAGCGTGAGCAGGTGCTTCAGCTTCACCTGGTCGGGCGGTATGTCGCGCGTGAACACGGCGAGGCGCGGCTCGATGATCCAGTCACTCGGGTTCTTGCCGATCTCGACGATGTCCGCGTGCTTCACGATGGCGTAGAACGGATCGAACGAGTCACCCGTGAAGCGGTGCACCGGCGCGTGCTTGCGCAGGTACGTCCACTCGGCGTGCGGGTAGCCGTTCGCCTCGTAGTGCGCGGGCGTGATGACGTCGAGCTTGTCGAGCGAGAGTCCTTCGAGGCTGGGCGCGGCAGCGGCCATGGCGGATCCTCCGGCCGCAGCATACGGCTACGCGAAGAAACGCGCGCGGATGCGCTCGACCCACGCGACGAGGTTCGCGCGCTTCGACGCGGCATCCTTCAGCGGGCTCGCGATCGGCACTTTCATCACGTTCGGCGGGAGCCCGTACGCGACCGCGTCGAGCTCGGTCGGAGTGTCTCCCATGAAGAACGGCTTCGCGCCGAGAAAGTCCGCGAGCGCACCGAGATCGCGCAGCCCGATCGCGTGTATCTCGTCACGAGAGTGAATGCCGATGCCGTGACCCACGAGCTGCCGCCGCACGCCGCGCCGCGCGAGCCGCGCCACGATCGGCCGCACAGGCGCGGGCACGCCGCCGAGCACGATCGGGCGAAACACGCGCCAGTTCTCGTCGACGACCCAGCGGTCCCAGACCATGACCCAGTACAGGTTCTCCTCGACGAGCCGCCGCAGCGCGAGCGCGACGCCGCGCTCGGCCGGCGAGAGACCCGCATTCCCGTCGCAGCCGAAGCGCCGCTCGAGATACTCGATGACGAAGCCGAGTCACCGAGCTTCCGCCCCTCGTGCTCGACCCACGGCAGCTTGCCCTTCGGCGCGCGGAACGGCGTCGGGTGATCACGGTACGGAACGGCAGCCCCACGATCCGCAGCCACAGGTCGAGCTTCAGACAGAACGGGCTGATCGAGGGCAGGCCCCAGGCGGGCGGCAGCTGATGGACGACGAACTCGGACGACATGAAGCGGGACTCTACCCGAGCGTTCAGCGCCGCGTTCGGCGGCCCGTGACGAGCGCCAGGCCCTGGGCCATACTGCGCGCCCGCTCTGCCTGCCCTTCCTTTTCTTCCGTGGCGCGGTAGCTCAGTTGGTAGAGCAGCGGACTGAAAATCCGCGTGTCGGCGGTTCGATTCCGCCCTGCGCCACCAGGATCACCCAGTGAGTCGCGCGCTCGCGCGAGTCACTGCTCACGGCGTGCGGTAGCGCTCCGCGAGCTGCGGCGACTGCGCGGCGAACGCCGCGAGATCGGCCTTGAACACCGCGTCGAGCAGATCGGCGCGCTCGACGCCGGGAGTGCAGACGACCTCGCCGAGCGCGAGCGCTCTCAAGCTGGCAGTCACTACGTCGTCCGCCGACATGCGAGGCACCGCGCGGAGGTCGAGCCCCTGTCGTTCGTGGAACTCGGTCGCGACCACGCCCGGGCAGAGCGCTTGTATCCGCAGGCCGTGTGACTTCAGCTCCTCGTGCAGCGCTTGTGACAGCGCGACGATGTGGGCCAGCGTTCCCGTGTACACGGCGCGGCGGAGCGGGAGCTTGTCGCTGGGCGCCGGCCCGCTGAACGCGAGCATGCCCGACACGTTGATGATCGTGCCCTCGCCTCTCCCGACCATGCCTGGGGCCGCGGCTCGCGCCAGCAGGGTCGGTGCGACGACCTTCACGTGAAGAAGCTCGCTCGCCTTGTCGGCGGGCAGCTCGGTGAACGGCATGTAGTGCGCGACGCCCGCGTTGTTCACGAGCATCGTCAGCGCTTCGCGCGCGCACACGTCGGCGACCGCCTCGACACCGGCATCCGTGCCGAGGTCGGCGACCAAAGGGAGGACCTTCACGTTCGGGAGCCCCGCGACGAGCTCTTCGAGCCGATCACGGCGACGGCCCACGACCACGAGGTCGTACCCGTCCGCGCCGAGCCGCCGGGCGAACGCCCAACCGATCCCGGAGGATGCGCCGGTGACGAGCGCCAGCCGCGCGCGGCCGTCGTGCTCAGCTGTGTGAGTCACGTGATACTGAGTCCGAGAGACGCGGATCAGCCGTCGTCGCGCGTCTCAGAAGCCGGCGCGAGAACCCCATAGCTATCGAGGTCGGCGCGATCGGCGACGTGCCCGCCCCGCGGCGCTTCCTCGGTGTCCGTGCGTCGTCGTGTCGCGCGCTTGAGCTCGGCCTGTTCGGCCTTCTTCAGCTCGCGCCTCCGCTTCTGCACGGACATCTTGCTGGACCGCGCCATGTGGGGCTCCTTCGCTGTTGGGGAAGAGAGGGCGAGAGACGGCTTGCGCGGTCTCCCGCCCGAGCGCCGCTAGTAGCGCGAGCCGCCGCGACCGCCGCCACCGCGACCACCGCCGCCGCCCATGCCGCCGCCGCCCGAACGAGGCTTGTCCTGGGCCTCGTTCACCTTGATCGCGCGACCGCCGAGCTGGGTGCCGTCGAGCGCGCGGATCGCGTCCGTCGCCGCGCTGGCCTCTGACATCTCGACGAAGGCGAAGCCGCGCGGGCGGCCCGTCTCGCGATCCATGATCAACTTGACGGAGTCCACGCTGCCGTGACGCCCGAAGAGGTCACGCAGCTCGTCTTCCGTCGCGTTGAAGGAAAGATTGCCGACATACAGTTTCTTGCTCATTCCGATGAGTCCTCACCGCAAACCCTTTTTCACGGGTCCGACCTGCTCCGGCTCCAAGTCCGGAACCTCCGGACGAAGCGGCCGTAGCGGGTCACAAGAGAGTGCGACGGGAAACAGATACAGGCCGGTAAGGCGAGGGCCTGCTAGCCGATCGAACCTCTCAGGGCGGGGACCCTAGCAGGCGAGCCGCGCCGGCGCTCATTTGCTTGCCGCTAGCTCTGCGGAACGCTCAGTCACTCGAAACGCCCTAGTTGCATCACGCAACTAAACCGCGTAGCGTCGGGAGCCTCCTGGCGCGCTCGACGAGGAGAAGTGCGGTGAAGCCCGTTTGCTTGGTGATCGGTGCCGGTGCGGGAATCGGCGGGACCGTCGGGCGGCGCTTCGCCCAGGAGGGCTATCACGCGGCCCTGTGCCGCCGCACCGACCTGGACGGACTGACTCGCCTGGTGGACGAGATCAAGAGCGCGGGGGGCTCGGCCTCGGGCCACCTCCTCAACGCCGTCGAGAGCGGCTCGATCGAGGAGCGAGTGACTGCCGTCGAGGCCGAGCTCGGTCCGATCGAGGTCGCGATCTACAACCTCGGCGCGCAGATCGGCGACCGGCCGCTCGCCGAGACTTCGCAGAAGGCGTTCGAGACGGGCTGGCGTCTCGGCACGTTCGGCCTGTTCCGCCTGGCGCAGGCCGTGTGCCCGCGCATGGCGGAACGAGGCAAGGGCACCCTGCTCGTGACTTCGTCGACGGCATCGGTGCGCGGCAACGCCGGTCAGCACTCACACGCGGCCGCGATGGGCGGCCGGCGCATGCTGTGTCAGAGCCTCAACGCGGAGTTCGCGGCGAAGGGAGTCCACGTCGCCCACATCGTGATCGACGGCGCCGTGGATGCGCCGGACACGCTGGGCAAGATGCTCGGACCCGAGAGATTCCGGCAGCTCCGCGAGACACGCGGCAACCAGCACGACGGGCTGATGCTGCCCGCGCAGATCGCGGAGACGTACGTCCACCTGGCGAAGCAACACCGCTCGACGTGGACTCACGAGCTCGACCTGCGTGCGTTCTCGGACCGCCCCTGGTGGAATCACTGAGAAGGAGACCCGAGTGACTGCGAGCGAAGTGGCACTCATCGTCGGCGCGGGACCCGGCATCAGCTCGAGCTGCGCCAGGCTGTTCGCGAAGAGCGGCATGCGCGTCGCCGTCGCGGCCCGCGACCCGAGCAAGCCGGTCCTGCGCGAGCTGGAGCAGACTCACGGCGTTCGGCGCTACGCGTGCGATGCCAGTGACCCGGCGGCCGTGGAGGCATTGTTCGAGGGAGTCACTCGTGATCTGGGCTCGCCCGCGCTCGTCGTGCACAACATCGACGGGCGCATGGCCGGGATCTTCCGCAAGGGAATCACCGAAGCCGATCCGAGCCTGGCGCTCGAGACACTTCGCGCCTCGGCGTTCAGCGCCTTTCTCGTCGGCCAGCAGGCCGCGAGGCGCATGCTCGCGAACGAGCCGGGCCCGAGCGGCGCGAAGGGCACGATCATCTTCACGAACGCGAGCGCGGCGCTGAAGGGCTTCCCGCTCTCCGGCGCCTTCGCGATGGCGTGTCACGCGAAGTCCGGCCTCGCACAGAGCATGGCGCGCGAGCTCGGGCCGCAGGGCATTCACGTCGCGAACGTGCCGATCGACGCCGCGATCGGCTGGACTCAGTCGGACGGGAGCCGCGCGCATCGCCTGGCTGGCACGGCGGTCGACGACAACATGGCCGACCCGGACCGCATCGCGGAGACCTATCTCCAGCTGCATCGCCAGCATCGCTCGACGTGGGCGTTCGAGGTCGTGCTGCGCCCGTGGGTCGAGAAGTGGTGACTCCCCCCGTCGAGTTCCTTTTCGACTTCGGCTCGCCCAACGCGTATCTCGCGCACCTCGTGATTCCGGCCATCGAGAAGCGCACGGGAGTCACCTTCGTGTACGTGCCGGTGCTGCTCGGCGGCGTGTTCAAGGCGACGGGGAACGTCTCGCCCGCCGTCTCGCTGCGAGGCATCAAGAACAAGCCCGAGTACGAGTCACTCGAGATGCGCCGCTTCCTCGCGAAGCACGGCATCACGCGCTTCACTGGCAACCCGCACTTTCCCGTGAATACGCTCCAGATCATGCGCGGCGCCCTGGCCGCTCGGCGCCTGGGCTGCTTCGAGCGCTACGTCGACGAGGTCTATCGGCACATGTGGGCGGAGCCGAAGAAGATGGACGATCCCGAAGTGATTCGCGCCGCGCTCGTCGAGTCCGGCCTGCCCGCGGACGAGTTACTGGCGCGCGCGGGCGAGCCCGACGTCAAGCAGGAGCTGATCGCGAACACCGACCGCGCCGTCGCGCGCGGCGTGTTCGGGTCACCGAGCTTCTTCGTCGGCGCCGAGCTCTTCTTCGGGAAGGACCGCCTGCGGGACGTCGAAGAAGAGATCGAGCGGCAATCGTGAAGCTGGTTCGAGCGCAGAGACTCGACTCCGTCGAGGACTACCGACTGCTCGACGTCGACGTGCCGAAGCCCGCGGCGGGGCAGGTGCTGATCCGGATCCACGCCTGCGGCATGGGGTACGTCGACGCGCTCGTCGCGCTCGGGCGCTATCAGGTGAAGCCGCCGCTCCCGTTCACGCCGGGGCAGGAGATCGGCGGAGTCGTCGAAGCGGTCGGCGAAGGCGTGACTCACTTGCAGGCCGGTGACCGCGTGATGGCGTCGTTGTTCGGCGGGGGCCTCGCCGAGTATGTCGCCGTTCCGGCGCACGCCGTCCAAGTGATTCCCGACGCGATGAGTCACGCCCAAGCGGCGGGTTTCCGCGTCAACTATCTCACCGCGGTGCACGGCCTCGCGGATCGCGCCGCCCTCCAGCCGGGCGAGCGTCTGCTCGTGTTGGGCGCGGCGGGCGGCGTCGGGACGGCGGCGGTGCAAGTGGGGCGCTTGCTCGGCGCGCAGGTGATCGCGGCCGCGTCGACCCCCGAGAAGCGCGCATTCGCGGAGTCACAGGGCGCGCAGCGCGTGCTCGACACGAATCCCGAGGGCTGGCGCGACCGCCTGAAGGAGGCGTGCGACGGCAAGGGCCCCGACGTCGTGTTCGATCCGGTGTGCGGCCCGCTGTTCGAGCTCGCCTTCCGCTCGCAGTCGTGGCGCGGCCGCCATCTCGTCGTCGGCTTCGCCGGCGGCCCGATCCCGAAGCTCCCGGTGAATCTCACGTTGATGAAGGGCGCGGCGCTCGTCGGGGTCGACGTGCGCCAGTTCCTGCTGTTCGAGGCCGAGCGAGCCCGGAGTCACGTCCAGCAGTTACTCGCCTGGGTCGCGGAAGGGCGACTGACTCCCGCGGTCGGCCGGCGCTTTCCGCTCAGTGACTTCGCGCAAGCGATGCAGTTCGCGACGTCGGGGGCCGGGTCGGGAAAGACCATCATCGACGTGGCGTGACTCGCTCCCTGGTACACTCGCGCCATGCTCGAGGGCTCTTGCGACTGCGGCGCGGTTCGGATCGAGCTGGACCAGACGCCCGAGGAGGTCACGGACTGCAACTGCGGCGTCTGCCGCCGCTACGGCGCGCGCTGGTCCTACTTCAGCCAGAAGGTCGTGCGAATCACTCCACCCGGCGCCACGACCATCCACTTGCGCAACAAACGCATCCTCGAGTTCCACTTCTGCACCACGTGCGGGTGCGTGACTCACTGGATCGCGGTCGACAAGCGCCATGAGCGGATGGGCGTGAACATGCGGCTGTTCGCGCCTGAGCTCCTGGCGTCGCTCAAAGGCGATCTCTGCGACGCGGCCTCCTGGTAAGCCGTACAATCCCGGCCGTTCCACCGAGGAGGGAGTCATGGCCGACCTGCGCGAGATGCCCGAGGCCGAGCTGCGGGCGAGGGTTCGGAAGCTGCTCGACGAGGTTCATCCGGAGCGCACCGACTCGATCACCTTCCGCCGCAAGCAGTTCGAGCACGGACTAGCGCTGGTGCACTTCCCGGAGGGCCACGGCGGGCTGGGCATCAGCCCGAAGCAGCAAGTCACCGTGTACGACGAGATCGCGAAGCACTCGAAGGTCGTGCACCACGACCCGCTCGTCGCCACGATCGGCATCGGCATGGGCATGCCCACCGTGCTGACCTACGGGAGCGAGGAGCACAAGAAGTACCACCTGCCGCGCATCTTCTCGGGCGAGGACATCTGGTGCCAGATGTTCAGCGAGCCGAGCGCGGGCTCCGACGTCGCGGGTCTCTCGTCGCGCGCGGTGCGCGACGGCGATCACTGGGTGGTGAACGGCCAGAAGGTGTGGACGTCGGTCGCGCACCTGTCGAGCTGGGGCATGCTGGTCGTGCGCACGAACCCCGACGTCCCGAAGCACGACGGCCTCTCTTACTTCATCGTCGACATGAAGACGCCGGGAGTCACTGTCCGCCCGCTGTATCAGATCACGGGCGAGGCCGAGTTCAACGAGGTGTTCTTCGACAACGCGCGCATCCCGCACGCGAACATGCTCGGGAAGGAAGGCCAGGGCTGGCGGGTCGCGATCACGACGCTCATGAACGAGCGCGTGGCGATCGGCGGCGGCGGCGCGAAGAAGAAGGGCGCGGGCGCGATCTCGCAGGTCGTGCAGCTGTGGCAGAAGCGCAAGCCCGGCGCGCTGTCGGCGGCGCAGGAAGTGATCATGCGCGACCGAGTGACTCGCGCGTGGATGGACAACGAGTTACTGCGCATCACCAACCAGCGCGCGCGCGCCGCGCAGCGGTCGGGGAACCCCGGGCCCGAGGGCTCGGTCGGCAAGCTCGCGCAGGCCGAGATCAACAAGCGCCTGTGGGAGCTCGCGGTCGACGTGCTGGGCAGCGAAGGTCTCTCTTTCGAAGCGGGCTTCGAGCTGCGCCAGTCAGGCTTCGAGTCACGCTCGCTCGAGGGGCTCGCCAAGTATCAGTTCCTGCGCTCGCGCGCGAACTCGATCGAGGGCGGCACCTCGGAGATCATGAAGAACATCCTCGGCGAGCGCGTGCTCGGCTTGCCGGGTGACCCGCGCGTCGACAAGGACGTGCCGTGGAAGGACGTGCCGCGCTCGTGAGCGCGGACACGGTCGGAGTGACTCATGCCCGCCGATTTCGTATTCACCGATGAGCACGATGCGCTGCGCCAGAATCTGCGCGCGTTCCTCTCGAAGCGTTCCGACGAGAAGGCCGTGCGCGCCGCGATGGTCACCGAGCGCGGCTTCGACCCCGACGTGTGGAAGCAGCTCGCCACCGAGCTCGGGCTCGCCGGCCTGGTGATTCCCGAGGAGCACGGCGGCGCGGGCTTCGGCGCGGTCGAGTTATTCATCGCGATGGAGGAGATGGGCCGCGCGCTCCTGTGCGCGCCGTTCCTCGGCACGTCGGTGTTCGCCGCGCAGGCGCTGCTGACCTGCGCCGACGCAGTGACTCAGAAGGAGCTGCTGCCGAAGATCGCCTCGGGCGCGGCGCTCGTGAGCGTCGCGCACGCCGAGCCGAACGGGCGCTGGGACCTCGCGGGAATCGGGCTGCGCGCGAAGGGCTCGGGCCCGAACGCGACGCTCGACGGCGAGAAGACGCTCGTCCTCGACGGCCACGGCGCGGACGTGCTGCTCGTCGTCGCGCGCACCGACGCGGGGCTCGAGCTCCTGCGCGTGAACGCGAACGCGCCGGGACTGACTCGCACCGCGATCCCGCCGCTCGACCTCACCCGCAAGCTCGCGCGAGTGACTTTCAAGGCCACGCCAGCCGCGCGCATCTCGAGCGGGGACCAGAGCGCCAACTTCCAGCGCGTGCTCGCATTCACGTGCGCGGCGCTCGCGGCCGAGCAAGTCGGCGGCGCGCAGAAGTGTCTCGAGATGGCGACGGACTACGCGAAGAGCCGGCTCCAGTTCGGCCGCCCGATCGGCAGCTACCAGGCCATCAAGCACAAGTGCGCCGAGATGCTGGTCTCGGTCGAGATGGCGAAGTCGGCCGCGACCAACGCGCTCTTCATCGCGGCGGCGAACGAGAGTGACTTCGTCGAAGCCGCCGCGCTCGCCAAGGCGTACTGCTCGGAGGCGTACTTCCACGCGGCGGCGGACAACATCCAGATCCACGGCGGCATGGGCTTCACGTGGGAGGCCGCGCCCCACCTGTACTTCAAGCGCGCGAAGGCGAGTGAGTTGCTCTTCGGCGACGCCGCGCACCACCGCGAGGAGCTCGCGAAGCACGTCGGGCTCTGAGTGACTTCGCTCGTCGTCCACGCCGCACTCGGCGCCGCGACGGTCGCATTCTTCTTCTGGGCGAACGCGCACCTGTACCGGCGTGACTGGCGCGGCGCGCGAGTGACCGCGATCGAAGCGACTTACTACGCGACCGCCGTCGTGTCGGTGTGCATCGGCTGGTACTTCAACCAGAAGTACGTGTTCGCCTATCCCGAGCAGGCGAGCTGGACTCACTTCACGATGCAGCTGTTCGACACGCCGGCGGGCGGCTCGATGGCGCAGGACGCGATCATCGCGAACGTCGTCTTGTTCCCGCTCTGGACGATCATCGACGGCAGGCGGCGCGGGATGCGACAGCCGTGGCTCTACTTCGTGATCAGCCTGTTCACGAGCTTCGCGTTCGCGATGGGCTTGTATCTCGCCGCGCAGGAGCGGCAGGTGCGCTGGAACGCGAGAAACGGATGAGCCCTACACGAGAGTGTGACGTCGTCGTCGTTGGCGCGGGTCACAACGGGCTCGCGGCGACGGCGCTGCTCGCGAAGCGCGGCCTGCGCGTGATCTGTCTCGAGAAGAACGGCTACGCGGGCGGCATGGCGGGCACGCGCGAAATCCTCTCCGGCTGCAAGAACGACGTGGGCGCGAGCCTGCTGTTCCCGCTCGCGAAGGGAATCGCCGAGGAGCTCGAGCTCGGCCGGTACGGCGTCGAGACGATCGAGCTCCCGATCATGGCGGTGAACCTGAACTCGAAGGAGTCACCGCCCGCGGTCTTCTACGCGAACCCGCTGCGCATGGCGCTCTACGTGCTGAGACACTTCGGCGTCGGGGCGATGATCGGCTTCGTGCGGCTCATGGCCTTCTGCAAGTACCCGGCGAGCCTGATGGACCGCTTCACGCCGCGCAGCGTGCCGCCGACGCTCGACGAGTTACTGGCCCGCGCGCCGAACGCGCGCCGCCGCAAGCAGATCGAGCTCGCGTTCACCGGCAGCGCGATGGATCTCGTCGACCGCTTCCTGCCCGACCGCGAGAGACACCGCACCCTGCGCGCGCTGGTCGCCTTCGCCGCGGTGCAGTCGACTTACAAGGGCCCGTTCACGCCGGGCAGCGCGCTGTGTCTCGTCTACACGTTCGCTCAGAACGAAGGGAGCGGTGGGCTCATGCAGCGCGTAAAGGGCGGCATGGGCGCGCTGTCCGACGCGCTGGTCCGCTCGATCGCCGACAAGGGCGGCGAGGTCCGACTGCGCACGCCGGTGAAGCGCATCGTGGTCGAGGGCGGCCGCGCCACCGGCGTCGAGCTGCGCGACGGCACGCGCATCGCGGCGCGCGCGGTGATCTCCAATCTCGACAAGCCGGCGACGCTCTTCGGGCTGGTGGGCCGCGAGTCACTCGACGCGGAGACGATCGCGCGCGTCGAGGGCATCGAGCACCGCGGCGCGTATCTGCACCTCTTGTTCAAGCTGTCGCGGCTGCCGAGTCACGGCCCGCCGTTCGAGTCTCTCAACGCCGACCCGCGCACGCGGTTCAACACCACGATCGTCCCCGATCCCGAGCTGCAGCAGGCGAGCTTCGAGGCGTGCGCGCGCGGCGAGCTGCCCGAGCACCCGGCGATCGGCATGCAGATCCCGACGGTGATGGACCCGAGCCTCGCGCCGCCGGGGAGTCACGTCGCCACGACGTACGGGTTCTTCTTTCCGTGCGACGCGCCGCGCGAGGAGCGCGGCAAGCTGCGCGACGAGATGGCCGAGCGCATCATCGACCGGCTCTCCGAGTATCTCCCCGACCTGCGCGAGTGCATCGTCGAGCGCGCAGTCTTCTCGTCGGATCACTTCGCGGTGATGCAGGGCGCGACGAACGGCGACTTCACGCACGGACTCATCCACCCCGAGCAGATGATCGGCGGGCGGCTGCTCGTCCCGGGCTCCGCGCACCGCACGCCGATCCCGGGCCTGTATCTCTGCGGCGCTTCGTGTCACCCGGGTCCCGGAGTGACTTTCCTTCCCGGCTACGGCGCGGCGTACGAGGTGGCGGAAGCGCTCGCGTGCGCGTGATGAACTAGAATCCAGCACGGGATTCCAAGGAGGGCCGACGGTGGCCGGTGCGGTGAAGGTCGCGGGCGTCGAAGTCTCCACGAGTCACTGGATCGGCGGTGAGCGAGTCGTTTCGCGCGGCACGTTCCCAGTCGAGTCACCAATCGATCGCAGTCACTTGGCCGACGTCTCGGCCGGCGGGAAGGCCGAGGTCGACGCAGCCGTCGCGGCCGCGCGCGCCGCGTTCCCGGCGTGGGCCGCGCTCGGGCCCGAGGGCCGCGCGCCGATCCTGCGGAAGTTCGCCGAAGGTCTGCTCGCGCGCGCCGCGGAGCTCGCGGCCGTCGAGACGACCGACAACGGGTCACTCCTCGCGGGAAACCTGCACCGCGTGGTGCCGCGCGCGGCGTTGAACGTCTCCTTCTTCGCGGAGTGGGCGCTCGGGCTTCGCGATCACACGATCGACTCACCCGAGGTCGTGAATCACGTCCGCTACGAGCCCGCCGGCGTCGCGGCGCTGATCACGCCCTGGAACGCGCCGCTCATGCTCACCACGTGGAAGGTCGGCCCCGCGCTCGCGGCGGGAAACACCGTGGTCGTGAAGCCGCCCGAGTGGGCGCCACTCACTTGCTCGCTGCTGTGCGACGTCGCGCACGCGGCCGGCGTGCCCGCGGGCGTGCTCAACGTGGTGCAGGGGATCGGCGAAGAGGCGGGCGCGGCGCTCGTCGCGCATTCCGACGTCGACCGTATCTCGTTCACCGGTTCGACCGACACCGCGAAGCGGATCGGTGAGTCGGCCGCGCGCTCGATCACGCCGCTCTCCGCCGAGCTCGGCGGCAAGTCGCCGTTCGTCGTGTGCGCCGACGCCGACCTCGACGCCGCGGCGCAGACCGTCGCGGGTCAGTACATGAACGCGGGGCAAGTGTGTCTCGCGGGTACGCGCATCCTCGTCGAGCGTTCGATCGCCGACGACTTCCTCGGCAAGGTGCGCGCGGCCGCGCAGCACATGAAGGTCGGCGATCCGCGCCAGCGAGACACTCGCGTCGGGCCGCTGATCACGTCGGAGCACTTCGCGCGCGTGGCGGGCTTCGTCGACCGCGCGAGGTCCGCCGGCGCGCGCCCGCTCTGGGGCGGCGCGCGAGACATCGCCGGCGAGCTCTACTTCCAGCCCACGCTCTTCGATCGAGTCACTCCCGATTCGGAGATCTGGCAGCGCGAGGTGTTCGGCCCGGTGCTCGTCTGGCAGACCTTCGGCTCGGACGACGAAGCGGTCGAGCTCGCGAACTCGACGCGCTACGGCCTGGCCGCGGTGCTGTTCAGCAAGAACGAGCGCCGCGCGCGCGATCTGGCGGCGCGGGTCGTCGCGGGCACGACCTGGGTGAACTGCTTCTTCGTGCGCGAGCTCGCGGCGCCGTTCGGTGGCGCGCGTGACTCGGGGCTCGGCCGCGAGGGCGGCAACTGGAGCTTCGACTTCTACTGCGACGTGAAGAACGTCGCGATCCGCAAGGGATCGTTCGACGGAGGAGGCCCCGCATGAGCGTGTTCGACGGCCCGCGCCAAGAAATCCGGCGCATCCTGCACGGCGGCACGACTCACTGGGTCACGATCGACGGCGCCGACCTGGTGCTCGGCGACGGGCGGCGCGTGTCCGCGGCGAGCGCGACTCACTTGGCGCCGTGCGAGCCCACGAAGATCCTCTGCATCCACCTGAACTACGAGTCACGGCGAATCGAGTTCCGCGCGCCGGAGCTCGTCACGCCGACTTATTTCCAGAAGCCGAACACCGCGCTGAACGCGCACGGCGGCGAGCTCTGCCGCCCGGCGAACTGCCAGTATCTGAACTACGAGGGCGAGGTCGCCGCGGTCGTGGGCCGCGCGATGCGCAACGTCGCGCCCGCCGACGTGTGGGACCACCTCGCGGGCTTCGCGCCCGCGAACGACGTGGGCGCGCAAGACTTTCGAGACACTGACTCCGGCTCGATGCTGCGGGTGAAGGGCATGGACGGCTTCTGCCCGATCGGCCCCGGGCTCGTGCGCGGCGTCGACGTGCGGCAGAGCACGCTGCGCACGTACCGCAACGGCAAGATCGTGCAGGAGGGTAAGGTCAGCGAGATGACCTTCGGCATCGACTACATCCTGGCCGACTTGTGCCGGCACATCACGCTGTTGCCGGGTGACGTGATACTCACCGGCACGCCCGCGAACTCGCGGCCGATGGAGCCGGGCGACGTGATCGAGGTCGAGGTGACCGGGCTGGGGCGACTCACGAACCGCGTGGTCGAGATCGCCGCGCCCGCGCACGAGGTCGGCCACCAGCCGACCGACACGAAGTCCGTGCGCGCGGTCGCCCTGGGCAGTGACTCACGAGGAAAGGAGTAGGCCATGGCGGTGACGGAGCTCGGGTATCTCGCGATCGGCGTGAAGAGTCTCTCGGCCTGGAAGGAATTCGCCGCCGAGGTCCTGGCCCTCGAGGTCGTCGACGGCGAGAAGGCCGGCCGCGCCTACCTGCGCATGGACTACTGGCACCACCGCGTGATCGTCGACGAGGACGGCACGGACGACGTCACCGCGGTCGGCCTGCGCGTCGCGGGCGCCGAAGAGCTCGTCGAGATGCAGAAGTCACTCGGCAGCGCGGGCGTGCCCTATCAGGTGTGCAGCCGCGCGCAGGCCGAAGAGCGGCGCGTGCTCGAGTTACTGAAGCTCGAAGACCCGGCGGGCAACCCGATCGAGATCTTCCACGGGCCGCTCGTGCAGTACGACAAGCCGTTCCACCCGGGCCGGCGCATGCACGGCCGCTTCAAGACCGGCGTCGGCGGCATGGGTCACTGCTTCCTGCGCCACGAGAGTCTCGAGGCGACTCACCGCTTCTATCGCGCGCTCGGCATGCGCGGCGGCATCGAGTACGCGATCCCGCTGCCTGGCGGCGCGCGCGTCGAACTCCTGTTCATGCACGCGAACGAGCGCGATCACACCGTCGCGTTCGGAATCCCCGGCCCGAAGCGACTGAATCACGTGATGCTCGAGGTCGAGAGCTTCGACGACGTCGGCCTCGCGCACGAGATCGTGAAGCAGCGGAAGCTCCCGATCTCGATGGCGCCCGGCAAACACGCGAACGACCACATGTACTCGTTCTACGTGGTGAACCCGTCGGGCTGGATGTGCGAGATCGGCTGGGGCGGCCGCCCGGCGAGTCACCAATCCGAGTATCACCAGCGCGACGTGTTCGGGCACGAGGGCAAGCTGTGACTGACTCGAGCATGCTCACGAAGGCGCCGCGCATCCTCGAGCCGCACTGTGAGTGGCGGTCGAGCGATCTCGACGAGAACGTCTGGACCGAGCGCTTCACGGCCGCAGAGCTGGCGGAACTCGACGAGTCAATGCGCCACGCGCTCCGCCGCTCGGGCGACGTGCTCGAGCTCGGCGTGGACGACTTCCCGCTCCCCACGCTCGCCAAGCGCCTGAAGAACGTCGAGCGCGAGCTCATCGACGGGCGCGGCTTCGTACGGCTGCGCGGCATCGACCGCGCGAGATACTCGCAGGACGAGCTGGAGCTCCTGTACTGGGGCATCGGCGCGCACCTCGGTCTGCCGTGGGCGCAGAACAAGTACGGTCACGTGCTCGGCGACGTGACGGACCAGGCGAAGGCGACCAACGATCCGACCGCGCGCGGCAACGAGCTCGGCGGCGTCGCCCTGCCCTTCCACTGCGACGGCTCCGATCTCGTCGGACTCCTATGTCTCGCGAATGGAATTCGGGGCGGTCTATCGCTCGTCGCCAACTCGGTCGTGATTCACAACCGGCTCGTGCGCGAACGGCCCGAGCTCGCGGCCGCGCTCTACGAGGAGTTCCCGTACGACTACCGCGGTGAGCAGGCCGACGGCGCCAAGCCGTACTACATGCTGCCGGTGTTCACCGAGTGGAACGAGAGACTCTTCGTGCGCTGCATTCCGCCGTACATCTGGGCGTCGCAGCGTCACCCCGACGCGCCGCGACTCACTCCGTTGCAGCAGCAGGCGCTGCAGGCGGTGGTGAAGCTGGCGGACGAACCGGCGAATCAGGTGGCGATGGATCTCCGGCCCGGCGACATCCAGTTCATCAACAACTTCCACGTGCTCCACGGGCGCACGGCCTACGCGGACGACCGCGCGGCGGGCCAGATCCGTCACTTGAAGCGCCTGTGGCTCGAGACGACGGTGCTGCCGAGCCGGCCGCCGTACTCGCGAACCGCACGAGTCACTGGCAGGCCAAGCGCTCGGCGAGCCGGCTCCGCGTGAGCGCGAGCTGACGGCGCCGCCCGACATTTTCGCGGCGCGCCGCGTGCTGTGCGTGCAGCCGCACTACGACGACAACGACATCGGCGCGGGCGGCACGATCGCCGAGCTCGCCGAGCGCGGGGCGGAGATCCACTACCTGACGGTCACCGATGATCTCGCGGGCGTGCTCGACCCGCGGCTCACGGACGCGGAGGCCACGGCGCAGCTGCGCGGTGAGCAGGCTCGAGCGGGCGCGGCGATCGGAGTCACCGCTCAGCACTGGCTCGGCCATCCGGACGCGGGTGACTGGGACGTGTTCGCGGCGCGGCGCGAGATCATCCGGCACATCCGCACCTTGCGCCCCGACGTCGTGTTCACGCCCGACCCCTGGCTGCGCTTCGAGATGCACCCGGACCATCTGCGCACGAGTCACGCGGTCGCCGAGGCATGTCTGTTCCACGGCCTGCCGCGGATCCGTACCGGCGACGACGAGCTCGATCGCCGCTACGAGCCGCACCCGATCCACGCCATCGCCTTCTACTTCACGAGCGACCCGAACCTGGTCGTCGACGTGACTCGCACGCGCGAGCGGAAGCACCGCGCGCTCGACGCCTACCGCGCGCAGTTCACGAGCGAGCAGCTCGAGTCACTTCACCGCGGGCTGGAAGCGAAGGAGCGCGAGTGGGCGAGCGGCCACTCATTCGCGTTCGGCGAGGCGCTGCGCGTCCTGGAGCCGAGACGGCTCCACGTGAGCATCTGAGTCAGCGCTCGTCGTCGAGCACTTCCGAGTCGCGGTCCTCGACGCGAAACGCGTCGGGCTCGAGCGGCTCGGGGAAGTCACTGAATGGGAACGGCGCGCGTGACTCGTTGTACGTCAGGTAGCGCAGCAGCTTGTAGTGGTAGGTCGTGATCTGGTTGGCGAGCTCGCGCACGCGCTCACCCGGCGGGCGCCGCGTGATCAGCGTGAAGGGCAGCTCGAAGATGACGATCGCCCCGAGCACCGTGCGCAGCACGCCTCCGATGAGCGCGAACAAGAGCGTGAGCGCGATGCGGTACGCCGTGTCCTTGCGCGGGATCTCGCCGTCGAACCCGTGATCCGGCCTTCGCTCGCCGTCTCTCTCGATCTCGTCGTACTGCTCGTCGTCGCGGTCGTCGATCGGACTCATGTGCAGGTGCTCCCGAGAACTCATGTCTGCCCTCCTTGGGACGAGACACTGCGTCTCGCGTGCCGGCGTCGCGCCCGCCAGCGCGCCGCGAAGGCCGTTCCCAGCGAGGGCGAGTGCAGCGCGCCGGCTGCACTCGCCGTCAGCGGGCTCAGATCTCGCGGCAGAAGCGCGCGATGCTCGCGGCGGTCTCGCGACTCACTTCGGGGCAAGCCATCGCGAAGATCTCCGTGCCGTGGATCGTGCCCATCACCTGGCGGCACTGCGCGGGCACGCCGGCGCGGAGCAACAGGCGATAGAACTCGATCCCCTCGTCGCGCAGCGGATCGCACTCGTTCACGCTGATCACCGTCGGCACCAAGCCGCGCACGTCCTGCTCCGACGCGAAGCCCGGCCACGCGAGCGGGTTCTTGCGCTCGAGCTCCTGGATCCCGTAGGCCATCGCGCCGCGGTTGTTGTGCAGATCGAGCAGAATCCCGTTGTTCTCGACCGAGGACGGCAGGCGCTCCTGCGGCCAGTGACCCGCGATGTACGGGCACAGCGCGTAGAGCCCGCGAATCACTCCGAGGTCACCGTCCTGCTTCAGCTTGAGCCCCGTGGCCAGCGTGAGATTCCCGCCGCCGCTCTCGCCCGCGATCACGATGTGCGCGGGGTCGACGCCGAGCCGCGACGCATTTTGGTGTAGCCACTTCACGCCCGAGACACAGTCGTTCAGGCCGGCGGGGAATGGCGCCACCTCCGGCGCCGACGACGGAGTGAGTGCGTTGCGAAAGTCGACCATCGCCACCGCCACGCCCTGCGCCGCGATGATGCGGCCCCACGCGCGGTACATGCCGTCGAAGCACGACATCACCTGCATGCCGCCGCCGTGGATGTAGTACACGCACGGCAGTGACTCGCGACTTTCGGGCCGGATCAGCTGCACCTTGATCGTGTTGCCGTCGGGCGACGAGCGGAACTCGTGAGTCGCGACGGTGAGTCCCTTCTTCGGTGCGATCTGCTCGCTGTCCATCAAGTCGAACATCGCCGTCATCTGCTGGCGCTGGGCGACGGCTTCTGGCCGGTTCGCCTCCGCGAGCAGCTCGTCGCGGCTCTTCACGTCGCTCTGACTCGTGCTCGGGAACGCGCCCATCGCGGCCTTGATCCGCGGGTCGATGCGCCGGTCGTCCTGGAGCTTGCTCATGTCGTCTCCTCGGGTGGGGGCCCGATCGTATCACCCGCGAATCGCGGGTCGCGCGGACTCACAGATCATCGTTCGGTAGAGACTTCGCTAGGCGTTCGCAGGCACGCTCGCCCCATGAAAGTCGTTTGCATCATCGTGAACGGGGCGGTGAGCTCGACACCGGAGGTCCGCTCGGGCAACAGCGACAACGACAGCTCGCCCGCGTGGTCGCCCGACGGAAAGCGCCTCGCGTTCATCCGTGCGAACGGACTCGACAGCGGCTCTAGCCAGATCTGAGTGCAGGACGAGGGCGGGACGAACCGGCGCATGGCGTTCGACGCGTCCACTCTCTCGTTCACCAGTCCGTACCGTTACGGGACCTACACGTCGCTCGTCTGGCTCTCCAACGACACCGTGAGGAGTCGGCCGCGCGAGGAGCGCGTCGGCGCGCGTGTTTGGAAGGCGAACACCGAGCTCGCCTGGGCGCGCGCCCTGCTCGCGCGCGACGCGGCCGGCGACCGCGGACGCGGGGTGCGGCTCGCCCACTGCGTCCGGACCGCGGCGACCGTCCGCGGGTGGCCCGCGCTCGCGGCCGACGCCGCGCCGCTGGCCGCGGCTCCTGCGACCAAGCGCTCCGCTCGCGCGCCCGCGAGGCCGCGGCACGCGAGGCCTGCGGCTCCGCTGAGTCACGGAGTCACTCGTCCGAGTGACTCCCGCTCGCTAGCTCCTGCGCAGCCGGAACGCGTGCGCGAGAGACGGCACGTCGTGCCGGCACTCGGCGAAGAGCAGCGTGATCCCGAGCTCGTCGATCGCGCAGACCACCTGCCACAGCGCCGCGAGCCGAAACGGCCAGGCCACGTCGAAGAGCAGCAACAGCGGAATGCTCACGGCCATGAGCACCGAGCCGAGCTTCACCGACCACGTGTGGTAGCCGGGTACCTCGCGGTACTTCGCGAACGCGAGCCCCGTCGGCGCCACCATGCAGACGAGCGCGGTCGCGATGTACGGCCACTCGCGCAGAAGTATCTCGGGCCAGAGCCACCACGCCGCGAGCGGCAGTGACAGCCACAGGGCGAAGTCACCCCACTGATCGAGTCTCGCGCCGAACTCCGTGGCCAGGCCGAAGCGCCGCGCGACGATGCCGTCGAGCACGTCGGTCACGAGCCCGAGCGCGAACACCGCGACGAACGCGCCGACATTGCCGCGCCAGGCGATCCAAAGCAGGAGCGGCACGCACGCGATGCGGAACGCGCTCAGCGCGTTCGGGGCGTTGAGCCGCGAGTCACTCACGCGCGCGCTCGCAGCAGCAGCACGCCCGGGAGCGAGAACACGAGCGCCTGAGCCACTCCCGCGAGCCAGCCGTGGCCGTTCGGGCTGGCTTCACTCCAGATCAAGTGAGAGAGCGCGACGTAGAACGCGTACGCCGCCGCGGCCGGCACGATCCACGGGCGCGCGCGCCAGAAGCCCCAGCCGCCGAGCGCGAAGACGAGCCAGTGCAGCGGCGCAGTGACTCGCGCGGCGGTGCCGTGGAGCTCGAAGCCGAGCCACACCTCGACATCCCGCGCGGCGGGATGCCAGAGATCGCGCGAGATCAGGAACGGCACGGTGGCGAAGCAGAAGAGCGCCGCTGCGGTCATCCAACGCGGGCGCGGGCTCGTGGTCATCGCGTCAGCCTACCTCGCCAAGCGGCCCCGCTTCGCGCGGTATCCTCGCGCGCAGGAGGGACCGCCATGGAATTCGATCTCATGACCGGAGGACTGACTTGGGAGAAGAGCGCGGCGCTCGCGCGCGAGCTCGAGTCGGCCGGGTTCTCGGGGATGCTGTTCACCGAGGCCGGCACGGTGCCGTGGATGATGATCGCGTCCGCGGCGATGGCCGCGCCGAAGCTCTCGTTCTGCACCGGCATCGCGGTCGCGTTCCCGCGCAGCCCGATGATCTCGGCGCAGATCGCTTGGGAGATGGCGCAGAACACGAAGGGCCGCTTCCGCCTCGGGCTCGGGAGTCAGGTGCGCGGTCACATCGTGCGCCGCTACGGCGCTGTGTGGGACAAGCCGGCGGCGCAGATGCGCGACTACGTGGGCGCGTTCAAGGCGTGCATCCGCGCGTTCCGCGGCGAGGCGAAGCTCGAGCACGACGGGCCGTACTACAAGCTGAATCTCCTGCCGGGTCAGTGGGCGCCGCCGCGCCACGACTTCGAGAACGTGAAGATCGACATCTCGGCGGTGGGGCCGCTCATGTGCCGCGTCGCCGGCGAGCTGTGCGACGGCGTGCACGTCCACCCGATGCACTCGATGCGGTATCTCGAGTCACGACTCATTCCCGGCCTGGCCGAGGGCGCGAAGCGCGCGGGGCGCAAGGTCGAGGAGATCGACCTGATCGTGCCCGTGTTCGCGATCCCGGGAGACACTCCCGAGGCGCGCGCGCGCCTGGTCCAGGTCGCGCGCACGCAGATCGCCTTCTACGGCTCGACCCCGAACTACGCCTTCCAGTTCGACGACCTGGGCTTCCCCGGCACGACCGCGAAGCTCGGCGCGCTGATGAAGAAGGGAGACATCGGCGGCATGGCGAGCGCGATCAGCGACGAGATGCTGAGTCACTTCGCGTTGATCGCGCGCTGGGACGACATGGCCGGCGCCCTGCTCGCCCGCTACCGGGGCAAGGCCGCGCGCGTCGTCAGTTACTTGGCGATGGGCGACATCCAGCAGAACCCGAGTCACTTGGGCCGCTGGGGCGAGATCGCGAAGGCCGTGAGGGCCGCGTGATGCTGAAGATCGTTCACATGCCCAACAGCCGCTCGACGCGAGTCATCGTGGCGGCCGAGGAGCTGGGCATTCCGTACCAGATCGACCTGCGGCGGCGCTCGGAGCTGAAGAAGCCCGACGTGCTGGCCATCAACCCGTTCGGCGCGGCGCCGGCCATCGAGGACGGCGACGTGAGGATGATGGAGTCGATGGCAATCGTGGAGTATCTGCTCGAGAAGTACGACGGACAGCGCCGACTGAGTCCCGCGGTCGGCAGCCCCGAGCGCCCGAAGTATCTCCAGTGGTTCCACTACGCGGAGGCGAGCCTCGCGCCGCCGATGGTCGCGTATCTCCGCTCGGCGGGTTTGTTCCCCGCGCTCCCGCTCGACGAGAAGGCGCGGAACGCCGCGAGATACATGCTCGACATCGCGGTCGGCTTCGTCGACGACTCACTCGAGGGCAAGTCCTACATGATCGGGGAGCAGTTCACCGCAGCCGACATCGGGATCCACTGGGTGTTGCACATCGCGCGAATGATCAACTCGATCGACTTCGCCGAGATGAAGAACGTCGCGACCTACATGGCGCGCGTGGACCAGCGCCCGTCGGTCGTGAAGGCGATGGCGATCCCGCCGGACTACGTCCGCGAGCCGCCGGGCTCGGCGGTGACCCCCGCGCGCGTGCGCCGCGGGTGAGTCGCATTCGCGGCGCGCTTGACCCTGCCGCTTCGCGCCGCGTACTGTAGCGATCACTACAGAAGCCATGACGAACTACCGACGCCGCTTCGGCCCCCACAATCCCGCCGAGACCTACGTGCCGCACGCGTTCGCGGAGCAGCTCGCCGAGCTCGGCGAAGTGGAGATGAACTACGCCACCGCGGGCGAGCGCGCGAAGCCGGCGCTCTTGCTCATCCCCGGCCAGACCGAGTCGTGGTGGGGCTACGAGCAGGCGCTGCCGCTCCTGGCCGAGCACTTCCAGGCGTTCGCGGTCGACCTGCGCGGGCAAGGCCGGTCCACGCGCACGCCCGGCCGCTACACGCTCGACAACATGGGCAACGACCTGGTGCGCTTCATCGACGCGGTGATCGGCCGGCCCACCTTCGTGAGTGGGCTGTCGTCGGGCGGCGTGCTGTCGGCGTGGCTGTCCGCGTACGCGAAGCCGGGCCAGGTGATCGCGGCGTGCTACGAGGACCCGCCGCTCTTCGCGTCCGAGCTCCAGCCCGCCACGGGCACGGGAATCCGGCAAGGCATCGGCGCACTGTTCCACCTGTGGAGCTCGCGTCTGGGCGATCAGTGGAGCATCGGTGACTGGGACGGCGTGCGCGCCGCCGCGCCCGAGATACTCCCCGCGTGGATGAAGAACTTCCCGATGCCCGAGTCACCGCCGCAGAACTTGAAGGAGTACGACCCCGAGTGGGGTCGCGCGTTCTGGACCGGCACCGTGGCGGCGTCGTGCGACCACGAGCGCATGCTGCGCGCCGTGAAGGTGCCGGTGCTGCTGACTCATCACTTCCGGACCGTCGACGCGGCCACCGGCCTATTGATGGGTGCGCTCTCCGACTTACATGCGCAGCGCGTGCTCGAGCTGCTCCGCGAGGCGGGAGTCACCGCCGAGTATCGGTCGTTCCCTCAGATGGGTCACTCGATGCACGGCCAGGACCCGAAGCTGTTCGCGCAGACGCTCGTGGAGTGGGCGCTGAAGCAGCCCGCACCAGCGGAGTGACTCAGGCGCGGGGCTCCGGCGCCGCCGCCTGAGTCTGCACGGTGCGTTCGGGCCGGTACATGCGGCTCTTGCCGTTGAACGTCGCGCCGCGCGCGATCACGAGTGACGGCGTCTCGACGTCGCCGTGCAGGCGGCCCGTCGCGTGAATCACGACCTCGCGCGTGGCGATCACGTTGCCGACCACCGCGCCGCGGATCTCGACGGCGCGCGCCTTGATCGGCGCCTCGATGCTGCCGCTCTCGGACACGAAGACGCTGCCCTTGCTCTCGAGCTCGCCGCGGAACTCGCCCTCGACCCGCAGTGACTGAGGCGACACGAGCCGCCCGTTCATCTCGACGCCCGCCGCGATGAGCGCGGCGTCGGGCACGGGAGGCACCGCGTCCACCGCGGACTCCACGGCCGGCGCCGTCTCCTCGGGCGCGCCCGGAACGAATCGCCGCCAACCGGTTCCACTGCTGCTCGTGTCCATCCCGAACTCCTTGCAAGAGCAAACACTTCGCAGCGTGAGCTGCGGCTTCACGAGCTTGCATCGGCCCGCGCGCGCAACCGCTTGAGTGAAATTGCTGCACTGGCGTACGCCGGCGTACTCGGAGAGACTGGCGCCATGAGCATCCCCGCCGTCGCCTTGGAGATCCGCCGCCCCGCGTTCGAGCTCGGCCCCGACCTGCCGCGCTACTGGTACGGCGGCAACGCGTTCGCGAGTCACTACCTCGACTCACTCTCGTCGGTGTTCCCCGACGGCGAGGCGTTCTTCGTGCGCTCGGTGCAGCGCTACCGCGACCGCATCGACGACTCGGCTCTGCGCCAGGCGATCCAGGGCTTCGCGGGCCAGGAGGCCCAGCACAGCCGCCAGCACGACGTGCACCTGGAGCTACTCGACGCGCGCGGCTACGGCGCACTCACTCGCCTGAATCGCGCCGCGGACAAAGTCATGCGCTTCACGAACCGGCGCTTCCCGCGCTTCTCGCTCGCGAGCACGGCGGCGCTCGAACACCTGACCGCGATGCTGGCGCGCCGCATCCTCCGCGACGGCGCGCGCTTCACCACGCCCATGAACGCGCGCATGGCCGCGCTGTGGCGGTGGCACGCGCTCGAGGAAGCCGAGCACAAGGCCGTCGCCTTCGACGTCTTGAAGCGCGTCGCGCCGAGTTACTGGCTGCGCGTGATCGCGCTGGTGGTCAACACCGCCGGCCTGTTCGTCGAGATGCTGCTGCGCACGGGCTACATGCTGTGGAAGGACGGCGAGCTCGCCCGGCGCGAGAGCTGGTCGGATGGCTGGAAGTTCCTGTTCGGGCGCGAGGGTCTCTTGCGCGGCGTCGGCCCCGACTACCGCGCGTGGTACCGGCGCGACTTCCACCCGAACGAGATCGACGACGGCCCGCTCATCGAAGTCTGGCGCGCGCGAGTCACCGGCGGGGGCTGAGTCACAGCGACAGCCGCGCCGCGAGCTCCGTGCGTGAGTGAACGCCGAGCTTGCGGTAGATCGCGCCCAGCTGGTTCTCGACGGTGCGGCGGCTGGTGCCGCGCACTCCCGCGATCACGGCGCTCGGCGTGCCGCGGCACGCGGCGCGCACGACGGCGCGCTCCGCCGCCGACAGATCCGCGAGCTCGGCTTGGCCGAACAGCGGCACCGATCCCACGGCGAGTGACTCGCCCCGATGCTCGAGCTCGCGCAGCCGGCGCGAGACACCGGAGGGCGCGAAGAGGGCCGCCAGCTCCTCGCGCGTGGCCAAGCCCAGCTTCTCGAGCGCGACGCTCACCGCGCGCGAGACCTTGCTGGCCGATGTGCCGAGCGTGAACGCGATCTCCTTCTCGCTGTAGCCGAGCCCGAGATACTCACTCACTCGCGTCTCGCAGACGGACAGGCCGCGCGCGTCGCGCGCCTCGGGCTCGTTGCGCAGGGCGATGACCCAGCGCCGGCCGTCGCGCTCAAAGCGGTCCGCGAGCGACCAGTGCCCCGCGACCAGCGCGCGCCACAAGCGCGGCGCTTCCTCCGGGTCACTCGCCTTGGCGAGCGCCCCCGCGCGCTCGAGCTCGACCGCCGTGTTGCGCAGCGCTTCGCGTCCGTCGTCGCCGTTGCTCACCGTCATGCGCCATCTCCTCGCGTAGAATCGAGTCACCCAGGCGAATCACTACCCGAGAAGCGCCCTCTGCCTCCATACCGAGAACTTCACGCCGCAGTAAATCCGAAGGAAAAACGAGGGGATGGACTGGATCGAGCCGGTCGAGGCGGCGTACGAGCTGGACCGAGATCTCGCGGGCTGGATGGAGCGGATGTGCGAGCAGCTCCATCCGCTGTTCCAGTCGCGCATCCCCGCGGCCGTGCTGATGCAGTTCACGGGCGGGCGCTTCATGCCCATCGCGGGCGCGGGTCCGCGGCCCGAGCTCGTGCGCGTGCTGCAGCACTCACTCGCCGCGTCCTCGAACTCGCTGCACAAGATGATCTTCGCGAGCGGGACGAACCTGGTGACCGTCTCACAGCAGTTCTACGGAGAGCACCCCGAGGAGCGCGAGCGCTATCTCGAGCTCACCGGCGGCCGCTTTCAGGATTCGATCGGACTCGTCGCCTCGATCGGCGGGGGACGGAGCCTCGTGCTCTCGGCGCCACTCGCGGAGGTGCGGAGTATCTCGCGCGCGGAGCAGCGGCGCGGCGCTCAGCTCGCGGCTCACTTGGGCGCGGGACTGCGGCTCCACCTCGCCGTCTCGACCGCGTCGAGACAGGCGGCGCCCGAAGCCGTGCTGAGCGGAGACGGCAAGCTCCACGATGCGCGCGGGGAAGCCGAGAGCAGGCGCGCTCGTGACTGGCTGCGCGACGCGGTGAAGAACCGCGAACGAGCGCGCACGCGCGAGCAGCGGAGTGACTCCGACCGCGCGTTGAGTCTGTGGGAGGGGCTCGTCGCGGGGCGCTGGTCTCTCGTCGATCGGTTCGAGAGCGACGGCAAGCGCTTCGTGATCGCGTACCAGAACGACCCCGAGGTCGGCGATCCGCGCGGACTCTCGCGTCGCGAGCGCCAGGTCGCCGAGTATCTCGGTCTCGGGCGCTCACAGAAGGAGATCGCCTATCTGCTGGGGGTCGGCGCCGCCGCGGTGAGCAACGCGGTGGCCGGCGCGATCGACAAGCTCGGGCTGGGCGGGCGCGCGGAGCTGGCGAACATCTTCGCGCCGCACGGCCTGCGCGCGCGCCTCTCGGAAGTCGACATCGCCGGCGAGACACTCGCCGTGGGAGCCGCGCCGCTACTCGACGAGACACAGCTCGCCCGGCTCTCCGACTCCGAGCAGGACGTCGCGCTCGACCTGTTGCGCGGCGCGACGACGTCCGCGATCGCGGAGCGGCGTGGCTCCTCACTCCTGACCGTCGACACGCAGGTGAAGGCGATCTTCGCGAAGCTCCGCGTCGGCTCGCGAATCGAGCTGGCGGCGCAGCTCGCGGCGCCTGAGTCACTCAGCCGCTGGAGCCGGTCCGGAGAGTGATTCCGCCGTCGACCTTGATCTCCTGCCCGGTGATGTTCATCGCGTCGTCGCTGGCCAGGAAACACACGAGCTTCCCGATGTCCTCGGGTGTCTGCTCGCGGCCCAGCGGCGCGGCCTTCTTCACCATGTCGAGGAAGATCTCGCGCGCCGACAGCTCGCGGTACTCCTCGCGAGTCATCTTCATGAACATCGCGAGCCCCTCCCACGCGCGCGTGAACAGGAAGCCGGGGCAGATCGCGTTCACGCGGATGTTCGACGGGCCGAGCTCCACCGCGAGTGACTTGGTCAAATGCACGACACCCGCCTTCGCCGCGCCATACGCGGCCATGGGTCCCGGCGACGGCACCAGCGCCGCGATCGACGCGATGTTCACGATCGTCCCGCCGCCGCGCGCGCGCAGGCGCGGAATCGCGGCCTTCGAGCCCAAGTAAGTCGTCCGCAGGTTGTTCGCGATCTGTGAGTCCCAGCCCGCCTGCGGCAGGTTCTCGAGGCCCGGACCCGACGGCATCTCCTCGGGCTTGACCACACCCGTGCCGGCGCCCGCGTTGTTCACCATGACGTCGAGCCCGCCGAGCTCGCGAGTCACTCGCTCGACCGCCGCGGCGATCGCCTTCTCGTCCGAGCAGTCCGCCGCGATGCCCAGCGCGCGCCCGCCGAGTGACTTCGCGGTCTTCTCGGCTTCGGGCCCGTCGATGTCGACGATCCCGACCGCCGCGCCCTCTTTGGCGAGACACACAGCGATCCCCGCGCCTATCCCGCGCGCGCCGCCCGTGACGATGGCCACCTTGCCTTGAAGCTTCATGCCACGACCTCCCCTGCTCCAAACACTCAGAACCGGCGCAACTGCGGGAGCACTCTCTCGCCGATGAGCCGCAGACTCTTCTCCGCGGCGGGATCGGGCAGGCCACCGAACGTCGGCACGATCGAGAGATTGAACTCGCCGATCAGGTCGCGCCGCGCGCGCAGCTTCTCGACGATCTCGTCCGGCGTGCCGTAGGCGTTCAGCTCGACGAAGCCCTTCGCCGCGTTGTCGACGCCGTAGGCCCCGAGCGCGGCGGCGTTCTGCGCGTACGAGTCGTAGCCCTTCTTCTGGAAGTTCTCGACCTTCGTGAACTCGTAGTGAGTCACCACGGAGCGGTAGTAGTTGGCGACGTGCTCGTGCGCCAAGTCACTCGCCTCGCTGGCTGTCTCCGCGCAGACGAGAAACTCCGCGAACGTAGGCGCGGGCGCGGGTGACTTGTGGTGCTTGTCCCAGCAGGTGCGGAACATCTCGACCTGCTCGCGAGTCTCTTCCCACGGCTTCTGCACGAACACCATCGGGCGCGCGCCGAGCTCGGCGCACACCGGCGTGGAGTGAGGCGACATCGCGACCATGTAAGTCCGGTCTCGCCACGACGAGCGCGGCTTCGGCCGCACCGACACGGGCTTGCGCGCGTAGTGCGGGCCGTCGCTCGACACGATCCCCGTCTCGAGCCCCCGCAGGATCATCGTCGCTGCCTCGAGGAAACGATCCCGCGCGGTGTTCATGTCGATCTCGAAGCCGTCGTACTCCATGCGCGCGAGCCCGTGACCCATGCCGAACAGCACGCGCCCCTTCGCCTGATAGTCGAGCAGGATCATCTTCTCGACGACGCGCAGCGGGTCGTTCCACGGCAGGATGACCGCGCCCGTCGCGAGCCGGATGCGCTGCGTGCGGCCCGCGAGATACGCGAGGATCTGCGGCGTGTCCGGGCCCATCGAGTACCAGTCGAAGTGGTGCTCGACGCACCAGATCGAATCGAAGCCGAGCGGCTCCGCCATCTCCGCGAGCCGGTACTCGAGATCGAGCACGTGCTCGTCGGTGGTGGTCTCGAGGTAGTTCTGCAGCACGAGCTGGATGCCGACCTGCATGGAGGGTCTCCTGGTGGTGAGGGGTCTCTCGCGAGTCAGTCGAAGCGCTTGCGCAGATACTCGCCGATGCGCTCGATCGCCTCGCGGGCTTCTTCGAGCTCGCTCGCGAAGATCTGCCAGACGTGAATCATCCCCGGCCAGACTTCGAGAGTCACTTCCACTCCCGCGCGCTGCGCGTTCTGCGCGAGCCGCAGAGCGTCGTCGAGCAGCACCTCGCGGCGGCCGACCTGGATGAACAGCGGCGGCAGCCCGCGCAAGTCGGCCCAGAGCGGAGCGGCGAGCGGAGTGCGCGCGTTCGCGCCGCCGAGATATGCCGGACCCATCACGCCGACCAGGTCCTTGCTCACCATTGGATCGTCGGCGACGCCGCCGTTCATCGACTCACCGAGGCCTTCGAGGTCGACCCACGGCGACAACAGGACTCCGGCGGCCGGGCGCGGCAGACCGCGCTCCTTCAGCGCGACCAGCGTCGCCGTCGTGAGTCCGCCGCCGGCCGAGTCACCCGCGATCGCGATGCGCCCCGGGGCGATGCCCTGCTCGAGCAGGAAGCGGTACGCAGCCACTGCGTCGTCGACCGCCGCGGGGAACGGATGCTCGGGCGCGAGCCGGTAGTTCAAGCCCAACGCGCGCGCACCGGTCGCGGCTGACAGTCGCGCGATCATGTCGCGATGTGAGTTCACGCTGCCCAGCACGTATCCGCCGCCGTGCAGATAGAGCACGGCGCGGTCGCGCCGCGCGCCGGGAGCATCGAGCCACTCCGCATCGACGCCGTTGGCGCTGACTCGCGTCCTCGTCACCGGCGCGGGCTCGCGGATGTCGGTGAACAGTCTCTCCCAGCTCTCGCGCATGTAGGGGACAGTGACTCCGTGTCCCCAGGTGGCGAGCTCCTTCTGGATCTTCTCGATCAGGCGGTTCAGCTCGGCTTGCGACATGGCCCCAGCCTACGCCTGTCCGCGAGCGGTTGCAGAGGCGCTCAGGCGCGCAAGCGATACCGGATCGGCACCCGCTTCGGCGCGCCCACGAACGTGGCCGCCGTGTACGCAGTCGTCCCCGTCAGCTCTATCGACTCGAGCCGCGGGAGTAACTCGCGGAAGAACGCGGCGAGCTCGAGCCGCGCAAGGTTCGCGCCCAGGCAGAAGTGCACGCCGGTGCCGAACGCCAAGTGACTCGACGCGTTCTCGCGCGCGGCGTCGAACTCGAACGGGTTCGTGAACACCTCTTCGTCCCGGTTCGCGGAGAGATACGACATCATCAGCCCGTCGCCCTTCGCGATTTGCACGCCGCGCAGCTCGTAGTCGGTCTGCGCGTAGCGCATGAAGTGACGCACGGGAGTCACCCAGCGGATCATCTCTTCGACGGCGTTGTCGATCGCGGCGGGGTCACGCTGCAGCGCGCGCAGCTGGTCGGGGCGGCGCGCCAGCGCTTCGAGCCCGCCGGCGAGCGTGCTCGACGTGGTGTCGTGACCCGCGGTCGCGACGATGATGTAGTAGCCGAGTGTCTCGAGGTCGGGCAGCGGCGCGCCGTCGACGCGGCCGTTCGCGATCACCGACGCGAGGTCCTCGCCCGGGCTCGCGCGCCGCTCCGCGGTCATGCGCTGGAAGTAACCGACCAGCTGCATCATCACCGCGATGCGCGCCTCGGGGTCGACGCCGACGCCGAAGTCCGGGTCGTCCGCGCCGAACAGCTTCTGAGTCAGATCGAGCATCAGCGGCTCGTCGGCCTCGGGCACGCCGAGCACGCTCATGATCACCTGCAGCGGGTAGTAGCGCGCGACGTCGGGCGCGAAGTCACACGTGCCGCCGAGCTCGGCCATGCGGTCGACGTAGCGCTTCGCGAGTTTCTCGATGCGCGGCTCGAGCGTGCGCCGGAGCGCGCCGGGCTTGAACCAGTCATTCGTCAGGTTGCGGTACGCGCGGTGCTGCGGGCCGTCCATGTGAATCAGCGTCTTGAACGGGAGCACCATGCCGCCGTTCTCGGGCTTGACCGCGGCGGGCATCAGCACCGAGTTCACCGTGTTGGGAAACAGCTCGGGCTGGCGCTCGATCTCGACCACGTCCGCGTGGCGAGTCACTGCCCAGAACGGATCGAAGGTCGCGTCGGCCTCGATGCGCGGCACGGGGTCGTCGCGGCGCAGCTGCGCGGCGGCGGCGTGCCAGCGCTCCGGATCGGTGTAGGCCGCGGGGTCGCTGAAGATGGTGATCGGCTTCAAGTGGGCTCCTTCGTGTCGCGATTCTTCCCTGCCCGCGCGAAGCGCGCCACCGTCGCGAGCAGTGACTGGCGGTCGATGGGCTTGCCGAGAAAGTCGTCGCAGCCCGCGGCGAGACACCGTTCGCGGGCCTCGCGCGGGCCGAGGGCAGTCAGCGCGACGATCGGGCCGCCGAAGCCGCGCGCGCGCAGGCGGCGCGTCGCTTCGTGGCCGTCGACCTCGGGCATGTGCATGTCCATCAGGATCACGTCGAACGGCGCGTCCGCGTCTTCGGCCGCGGCCACGAGCTCGAGCGCCTGCGCGCCGTCTCCGGCCAGAGTGACTCGCGCGCCCGCGCGCTCGAGCACGGCGCGGATCAGCTTCTGATTGTCCGGGCCGTCCTCGGCCAACAGCACGCGCGCGCCCGCCGGGAGTGACTCGTTCTCGGCTGCGGCGCTCGGCTCGTCGACCTGACTCACGAGCCGCACGCCGGCCAGCGAGCCGGTCGGCACGGCGAAGCGGAGCGTGCTGCCGCGGCCCGGCTCGCTCTCGACTTCGAGCCGCCCGCCCAAGAGCACGAGCAGCCGGCGACACACCGCGAGCCCGAGCCCCGCGCCGCGGTACTCGGTGGCCACGGGGCGCTCGACGTCGAACAGCGCGCGGATGCGCGCGAGTGTCTCGGGGGCGATGCCCGGGCCTGTGTCTCGCACCTCGCAGCGCAGCTCGGGCGACGCGTTCGGATCGGCCGCCAGGCCCAGGTGCACCGTGACTCGCCCCGAGTGAGTGAAGCGCACCGCGTTCGCCACCAGGCTCGACAGGATCTGCCGCAGCCGCGTCGGGTCACTCTGGATCGACTCCGGCACTGCGCCGTCGAGCCGCAGCTCGAGCGCGAGCCCGCGCGCCTCGGCGTGGGGCCGCAGCCGGGCGAGCGCCTCGGCCGCCAGCCGCGTGGGCGACAGCTGCAGGCGCTCGACGTGCAGGCGCCCGGCCTCGAACTTCGACAGGTCGAGCACGTCGTCGATCGTGCGCAGGAGCTCGGCGCCGTTGCGCTGCACGGCGGCCAGCGAGTGACTCGCGGCCGAGTCGGCGCGCCCGGCCGCGCCCTCGGCGATCAGCTCGGCGAAGCCCAGGATCGCGGTCATGGGCGTGCGGATCTCGTGACTGATGTTCGCGAGGAAGTCCGTCTTGCTCGCGTCCGCGCGCGCGGCCGCGTCGCGCGCCTCTTCGAGCGACGCGTTCGTGGCGGCCAGCTCGTTCAGCATGCGGTTCGTGCGCTGCGCGTAGCGGAACGCGAAACCGACGACCGCGATCGCCGTGGCCGCGAACGAGAGCAGACACGCGGCCACGCGCACGTCGCCGACCAGGAAGTCGGGGAACGAGTGACCCAGCTGACTCAGTCGGAAGAACGCGAGGAACTGCGCGATGCAGAGCGCTGCCCACACGACGGCGCCGCGCGTGCCCACCTGCGCGACCGCCACGACGGGGAGCAGATACAGCCAGTAGCCGAGCGGTGACTCGATGCCGCGCGTGCGCCAGGCCAGGAACCCGATCGCGAGCCACGCGCACGCCAAGAGCCCGTGCACCGCAACGTACCGCAGCGGGCCGTGCGTCTCGCTCTCGATCGGGAACAGCGCGCTGTCGAGCCAGGCGAGCGCGCCGATCCGGGGACGCGCGGACTCGCCGGGCTCGGCGGACGCGAACGCCCTGCGAGACACTCGGGTCTCGCGAGCGTGACTCGGCGACTCGACGGTCCCGTGGATCGCGCGCACCAGCTCGGCCGGATCGAGCGGCTTGGTCACGTACGCGTCGAAGCCCGCGGCCAGACACACCTCGCGGTCGCGCGCGTACGCGCCCGTGCTGATCGCGATCACCGGAGTGACTCGCACGCGCCGCCGCAGCTCGCGCAGCGCCGCCGTGGTGGCGAGCAGGTAGGGCGGCACATCCACGACCAGGGCGTCGAACGGCTCGCCGCGCTGCTCGGCCAAGACGGCCGCGGCCAGCGCCTCGCGCATGCCCACGTGTGACTCGACCGACGCGCCCGCCGCTTCGAGGAGCGCGCGCGCCAGCTCGCGGTTGTCCGCGTGCGTGTCGCCCAGGGCCACGCGCAACGGCAGGCGCTCGAGCGCGCCCTGGGTCTCCGACTCGGGCCCGCGCTCGAGCTCCGAAGGCTCGCTGAGTCGCGCCGCGGACTCGACCGCGCCGGCGGGCAGCTCGAGCCGGAACGCGCTGCCCGCGCCCAGCGCCGTCGCCACCGAGACGGTCCCGCCCATCAGCTCCGCGAAGCGCTTGCAGATCGAGAGACCCAGCCCCGTGCCGCCGTACTCGCGCGCGGTCGAGGCGTCGGCCTGAGTGAACGGCTGGAACAGGCGCGCCACCTGCTCGCGGGTCATGCCGATGCCGGTGTCTTCGACCGAGAACCAGATGCGCGGCTGCTGCAGTGACTCGGTATGGCCGACGCGGAGAGTGACTCGCCCCTGGCGCGTGAACTTGATGGCGTTGCCCAGCAGGTTGAACAGGATCTGGCGCAGGCGCTTGGGGTCGGTCTCGATCTCGGCGGGCACGGGGTTCGCCAGCTCGATCACGAGCGCGAGCCCGCGCGCGTGCGCGCGGCCGCGCATCAGGGCCAGCACGTCGCACAGCGCGGCGCGCAGAGTGACTCGCTCGGGCTGGATGTCCACGCGCCCCGCCTCGAGCTTCGACACGTCGAGGATGTCGTCGATGATCCCGAGCAGGTGCCGGCCGTTGCGCGCGATCGCGCCGAGCCGCGCCTCGGCCTCCGCGCCCAGCGCGCTGGCGCCCCGCAGCAGCGCCAGCTGCGCGTGACCCAGCACCGCCGTGAGCGGCGTGCGCAGCTTGTGACTCACGTTCGCCAGGAAGCTCGACTTCGCGCGGTTCGCGGCCTCCGCCTCGGCGCGCGCCAGCTCGAGCCGGCCGCGTGTCTCGCGCAGCGCGCGCGTCGCGCCGAGCTGCACGCTCGCGAATACCCAGAACTGGATCGTGAAGTAGATCGTGGCGCCGATCGCCGTGCTGACCCACTTCTCGCGCGCGACCTCGAGCGAGATCGAGCCGGAGTAGCGCACGTCGGCGACGTGCAGACCCCAGAGCACCGCGGCCTCGGCGAGCGTCGCGCCCAGCCACCACGCGCCGCGCCAGCCGAAGGCGAGGATCGCGGGCACCGGCACCGCGATCAGCCAGTACATCTGCGGTGACTCGGCGCCGCCGAGACAGAAGACCAGAACGCTGAGCGCGGCGAAGCAGTAACAGAGCACCGAGTGAGTCGCGACCGCGGGCCCGAAGCGACGCAACAACAGGGGCCCGAGGGCGCCGGCCACCGCGCAGCCCAGAATCGACGTGCCGACGAGGCGCGCCGTCGCGGGCGGCAGCGTCAGGAAGTGAATCGCCCCGAAGAAGAGCCCCGCGAAGATCGTGGCGAGAAAGATCGCCAGCGCCATGCGCGAGACCAAGTTGGCCGTCGGGTCCGCGCGCACGTCGGCCGGGACGAAGCGGCTCGCAAGACGGAGCCAAAGCCCGTCGCTCGGCGGCGCGGAAGGCATGTGGCGCGCATCGGCGTATGCGCGCGCGCTTCTTAGTCAGTCGGGCGCGAGTGACTCGCGCGTCGCCTACTGGCGCGCGGCCTTGGCCAGACTCTTCAGGATGCGGTCGCGGTTGGCGCGGAACAGCAGGCGCACGCACTCCTGCGCGCGCTCGGGGTCGCGGGCGGCGACGGCAAGGTCGACGGCGCGCACCAGCTCCGCCAGCTCGGCGCGCACGGGGCGCAGGCGCTGCTTTGCGCCCTGCAGCCGCGGCAGCACGTTGGCGCGCAGGCCGTTGCGCATGAGCTGCAGCACCAAATTGCGTGTGCCGGCGAAGATCAAGTCACCCAGCTCGTCGAGCTTGGCGAAGTAACTCGCGTCCTCGGCGCCGGCCGAGGAGAGCGCCGAGAGCAGCTCGCGCGCGCGCGCGACCTCGGAGTCACTCGCGCGCTCGAGCGCCAGACGCACCGCGCCGGTGAACACGATCTCACTCACGTCGAGCCACTGCTCGACCAGCGCGGGATCGAGCGCGCCCGAGTAATCGAACAGGTGCGCGATCAGGTCGGGGCTGGCGGCGTCGATCGCGCCGACGCGCGGCCCGCCGCGGCGTATCTCGACCAGGCCCAGGCGCTCGAGCTGCTGCAGCGCCTCGCGCGCGCACAGGCGATTCACTTTGTGTCTCGCCGCGAGCTCGCGCTCGGACGGCAGCCGGTCCCCCGCGCGGAAGCGCCCGCCCAGTATCTCGGCGCGCAGCTCGGCCGCGAGCGAATCCGCCCGGCTCGCCCGCTCGCTCGCGCTCACCGCCATGTCCGTGCCATCGCCCGCCAACGTATCTCCGCGCCCACCGCGACTACAAGCGACCGGAATTCCCTTGCGGCCCGGCGCGCGGCCTGGGTAATATGGTCTAACCACATTGGACAGGCCAACATGCCCCTGACTTCCCTCCAAGTGCTCCGGATCTGGGCGCCCCACACGGCGGCCCTGATCGCCCCGTTGCTGGCGCTGGGCTTTTTGCTCGGCGCGCCGCACGCGGCCTGGGTCGCGGCGCTGTGGCTGGTCATTCCCGGCGCCGCGCTCCAGCTCGCGGACCGCAAGAGCGGCCGAAAGAGCGACCCGCCCCACCCCGACGTGCCGGCCTGGCCGTTCGACGCGCTGTTGGTCGCGCTGGTCGCGATCCAGTTCGCGAACGTGACTCTCTTGGCGCGGCTCTTCGCCGCGCAGAGTCTCTGGTCCGTCGACTCGGTCGCGGCGCTCCTGCTCGTGGGCGCGAGCTCGGGTTACTCGGGCATCGTGGTCGCGCACGAGCTGATTCACCGCGCGAACCCGCTGTTGCACCAAGTCGGCCGCGCGATCCTGGTCACCGTGCTGTACGAGCACTTCTACACCGAGCATCTGCGCGGTCACCACGTGCGCGTGGCCACGCCCGACGACCCCGCGACCGCGCGCTTCGGCGAGTCATTCAATCACTTCTACTTCCGCACCGTGCCCGCGCAGTTCGTGAGCGCGTGGCGGATCGAAGCCGAGCGCGCGGGACGCGCGTGGTCGCTCCGGAACCGCGTGCTGCAGGGGCTGATCGCCGAGGCGGCGCTGCTGGCCGTGGTCGGAGTGACTTGTGGCGGCGCGGCGATGGTGGGGTTCGCGCTGCAGGCCGTGTTCGCGTCGCGTGCGCTCGAGGTCGTGAACTACTTCGAGCACTGGGGACTCACGCGCGCCGAGCGCCGCGTGCGCCCGGTCGACTCGTGGGACTGTGACTCGCGTTTCACTTACTACGCGCTGACCGGCCTGACCCGCCACTCCGATCACCACGCGTCCGCGACGCGGCCCTACCAGGCGCTGCGCCCGCACGCCGACGCGCCGCTCCTGCCGCGCGGCTACATCGCGCTGTTCCCGCTGGTGATGGCGCGCAACGAGAAGTTCCGCGAGCTGGCGACCGCGGAGCTGCGCCGCCGCAAGCTCGGCCCGTTCGCGGAGGCAGCGAGTCAGTGACTCCGGCTCCGCGGCCGGAGCCGTTCCGGATCCGCACCCCGCTGGTCGAGCTCGCGGGCCTGGAGTACGGCCCGCGCGACGCGCGCGCGGTCGTGCTGCTGCACGGCATGCGCGACCTGGCATGGAGCCTGGACCCGGTCGCGCGCGCCTTGTGCGACCGCTTTCGCGTGCTCGCGTTCGACCTGCGCGGACACGGCGACAGCGAGAAGCCGCGGACGTACACGCTGGCGCACTTCGTGGCCGACCTGCATGCGGCGCTCGCGACGCTGGACGTGCGTCACTGCGTGCTCGTGGGTCACAGCTTCGGGGGAGAGATCGCGAGTCAGTACGCTGCTCTGTTTCCCGAGCGCGTTGCGGCGTGCGTGCTGATCGAAGGCCTGGGCGCGCCCTTCGCACCCGTGACTCATCCGCGCGCGCGGCGCGAGCGGGCGCGGCGCGCGATCGAGTCACTGGGCGCCGCGCCGGAGCCCGAGCGCCGAGTTCCCGACCTCGCCGCCGCGTTCGAGCGGCTGCGCCGCAATCACCCGCGGCTCGACACGGGGCGCGCGCGCCTGCTGGCGCGCGCCGGCACGCTGACTCACTCGGGCGGCGGGCTGCGCTGGAAGTGGGACCCGGCCGTGTCGACCGTCTGGGCGACGATGTCGCGCGACGAGATCGAGGAGCGCTGGAGCTGGATCGAGTGCCCCGTGCTGTGCGTGCTCGGCGAGATCTCGGGAGACACTTGGTGGAGCGGCCGCTCCGCCGCCCGGCAGGAGCTCGCGCGCCGGCTCGCGCTGTTCGCCGACGTGACCTGCGTCGAGATCCCCGGCGCGGGTCACATGGTCCACTTCGACCAGCCCGAGCGCTTGAACCGCGAGCTCGAGCGCTTCCTCGCGCTGCGCCTGCCCGGGGCTCAGCCGCCCGCCGCGGCGAGTGACTCCTCGAACCCGGGCGCGGACAGCTCGGCCAGGAACGCCGCGAGGAACATCTTGCCGAAGGCGTAGAGGAGCTCGGGTGAGCCCATCCGCAGCCGGCCGGCGTGGAGCGCTGCGACGAACTCCTCGCCGGTGAGCGCGCGCAGATCCGAGTCGGGCGCGCGCGCGGGGTCGCCCGCGAAGAAGCGGAAGAGCGCGCACGCGAAGAACGCGCGAGTCACTTGGCGCATGAGGACGAGGCGCGCACGAGTGGCGCGGTCCGGCTCGCGCCCCAGCCACGCGCGCAGGAGGGCGTCCTGCAGCTCGGGTGTGCCGGCGAGCTCGTGAGTCACGATCGCGGGGTCGGTGAGCGGCTCGTTCGTGCAGGCCGTCTCCCAATCGACGAGCCACAGGCGCTTGCCGTCGAACAGGACGTTCCGGGGATTGGTGTCGTTGTGACTCGCGACGCGCGCCGCGTCGTCCCACGGGTACGCGGCGCGGATGCGTTCGAAGCCGGCCAGGTGCGGGTCGAGCAGCCCCCGCGCGAAGACGTTCGAACCGCGGAGTGACTCGAGCATCCGGCCCACCAGGTCGCGGTACGTGATGTCGGGCGCGGGGAACTTCGCGGTCTCCTGCAGACGCCGCAGCAGCGCGCCCATGTCGCGCGCGAGCGCGCGCGGCCCGCCGTCGTACTCGGCCATTGGGCGCTGAGTCACAAAGTCCATGACCGCGACGCCGCGCGCGGCATCCACGAAACGCAGCGGCGGCGCGATGCCGAGCTCGGCCGCGGCGCGCAGACACGGATAGTGGTGGGGGTTCTGCAGCGCGTTCAGCCCGGACTCGAGCCGGAGCAGATATGCGCGTCCGCCCGCCTCGGCACGGTACGCGAGCGCCGATGCGCCTCCGGTGACAGGCCGAAGCTCAGTGACTCGCTCGGCGCCGGCCGCCGAGAGCGCCGAGCGAGCGGTGTCTCGCAGCGCGTCGGGCACGAGGTCGTAGACGGGGTCCGCCACGGGGGCGCACAGCTTGAGCGAAACTCACGCCCCGCGCCAGCGCCTCACGCGCGCCGGGAACTGCTCGAAGCCGATGCGCTTGCAAAATTCCCGCAGCTCGGCCCGCGCGCCGCGCCACTCGAGATCGGCGAGTGACTCGCGGAGCGGCACGTCCTCGCGCAGGGTCGCGAGCTTCTTGTACAAGAGCGCCTCCGCGCGCCGCGACGCGAGAGTGACCGCCAGCTTCTCGGCGCCGCGCACCTTCACGCCCCACTGCGCGGCCGAGTCGGGGATCGCCTCGATCGTTCCGTACTTCGCGAGCACCGTCGCGGCGGAGACGGCGCCCCAGCCGGGCAGCCCGGGGTAGCCGTCGGCCGAGTCACCGACCAGCGCGAGCCAGTCGGGGATCGAGGCCGGCGGCACGCCCCACTTCTCGCGCACCCCGGCCTCGTCGATCGTGACCTTGCGCCGGCGGTCGAGCATGACCACGTGACTCCCGCGGACGCACTGCGCCAGGTCCTTGTCGGGCGTGGCGATCCGCACCTGCGCGGCGTCCTTCGCGTATCTCGCCGCGCCGGCCGCGAGCGCGTCGTCGGCCTCGAACTCGACCATGGGCCAGACCACGAGCCCGAGCGCGGCCATCGCCTCCTCGACCAGCGGGAACTGGGACAGGAGTGACTCCTCCACACCGTCCTCGGTCTTGTAGCCCGGGTACAGGTCGTTGCGGAACGAGCGAATCACCTGATCGGTCGCGCACGCCACGTGAGTCGCGCCCTCCTCCTGCACGAGATAGAGGAGCGACGACAAGACGCCGCGCGTCGCGCCCACCTCTCGCCCGTCGGGCGCGCGCGACGGCGGCGCCCCGAAGAAGGAACGGAACAGCTCGTAGGTGCCATCGACGAGGTGCACGGTCGGCCGGCTCGACATGGCTTCATCGTATACTGCCGCCATGCTGACCATTCACCACCTGGGCGTGTCTCAGTCCGACCGAATCGTGTGGCTCATGGAGGAGCTCGGGCTCCCCTACGAGCTGAAGTGGTACAACCGCGGCCTCGACGGACTCATGCCGCCCGAGTATCTGAAGCTGCACCCCGCGTCGACGGCGCCGGTGGTCGAGGACGGCGGCAAGGTGCTGTCCGAATCGGCGGTGATCCTCGAGTACGTCTGTCACCGGCACGCGGGCGGGAAGCTCACCGTGTCTCCGACTCAGCCGAACTACTTCGACTACCTGTACTGGATGCACTTCAACAACAACGTGCAGGGGCTGTTCTTCGCGAAGCTGGCCGCGACCGGGCGCACGGACCCCGACGCGCCGCGCATCAACGGCTTCATCAAGCGGCGCGAGGACGGCTACTTCAAGTATCTCGACCAGAGACTCGGCTCGGTCCCGTATCTCGCCGGTCCGGACTTCACCTGCGCCGACATCATGGTCACGTTCAATCTCACCGAGCTCTCGCTCTTCGGTGGGCGCAAAGTGGACGACCTGCCGAACGTGCAGAAATACGTGGCGCGCATCGGGGCGCGGCCCGCGTTTCAGCGCGCGATGGAGCTCGCCGGCCCCGGCGCGAAGCCAAGGTGAGTCCGGCGGGCCGGGCTCGCGGAGCCCGGCCCGAGCCATCGGATTCACGGCCTCTCGGGCCTTTGAACCGCTCCGCCTCCCGCAGCGACACATCGGTGAGTCGCACCCGGTGAACGAGGGTATCGTTGCACCGAGGCTCGCGGCTCACACAGGGGAGGAAGGTCATGGGCGGCAATCGTCGAAAGACCTGGACCGCCGTCTGCGCGCTGGCGCTCGCGCCGGCCGCGTACGCGGAAGACACAATCGCGGTCGCGCCCGGCGGACCGCAGGTCGTTCTGTATCAGCCGAAGCTCGAGCTACTCGAACACCCGGACACTGACTTCGTCGAGTTCGCGAACGGGAGGCGCATTCAGGTCGGCGAGCTACGGAAGTTCGCGGCCAGAGTGAGACAGAGCCAGACCAAGAGCCGGCAGAGCGCCGCGGTGTTGCGCGCGAAGCCCGCCGCGAAGGGCACGCCGGTGCGTGACGCCGGCGAGCTCGCGCGCGCGATCGAGCGGCCAGACTCCGAGACACTCGAGCTGCCGTCGGGCCAGCGACTCACGGTCGCGGAGCTGAAGGCGGGTCTCAACGGTCACCTGCGCACGCGCCAAACGGCGCCGCACGCGAAGTAGAGGAGTCACGACGATGCGCACTCACGCGTCTCGCTATCTCCTCGTCCTTGTCGCCTCACTCGCGTTCTTGCTGCCGGCGGCGCGGTCGAGCGCCGATGCGTTCGACGACTTCGTCTGGCTGCTGGAGCAGGTCGAGAGCACGGGCGCGAGCCCGTTCCCGGTCAGCTCCGGACAGCTCGCCTCCTCGAAGGACCTGATCCTGTGTCTCGCCGACGACGGCGGAACCGACGTCGGCGTCGCCGGCTGCATCGCAGACACACAAGACACTGCGCTCTCACAGCAGATCCCTGGCGTCGGCGCGATCCCGGGTTGGATCTACGACGTCGTCGACCTCTACATCGCGATCCGCGCGAAGGACTACTGGGGCATCGTCGAGAACGCCGGCGAAGCGGCGCTGTGCTTCGCGGCGAACATCGCCACGGGCGGCACGGTCGACGTGTGCGCGCTTCTGAAGGAGCTCGTCGCGATCGGCGAGGCGATGCTCGACATCGGCAAGGCGTTCGCCGAGTTCTTCAAGGGCATCGGCGAAGGCGCGGTCGTGGTCGCCGAGGAGATCGGCTGCGCGATCGGCGTCCTGGATTGTGACTCGAACGAGTCACCGCCGGAGCAGATCGCGTACGCGTGGGTGTTCCAACCGAAGATCCCGGACGGAGTGACCGCGCGCGAGCAAGTCGACTCTCCGCGTTCGAGAAGCTCCGCAGCAAGCTGGAGAGCAACGCATCGGCGTGTCCCGCGATTCTGAGTCTGCCCATCCAGGTCGAGACCTGCCCCGGAGCCACGGCTGCGAAGACGGCCTCCGGCGTGTACGTCGGCGCCGTCGATGCGGGCTGGACGGCCGACGTAGCCAAGAACGCCTTGCCGGCACTCACGGTGAAGCGCAACGAGTACAACACCAAGGCGCAGGTCAAGACCGCCGCGTTTCTCGCGGGCGACAAGTATCTCAGCTCCGGCACGCCGATCGCGGGCGGAATCAAGACTCACTGCGCCGACGAGTTCGCGCAGACGTTCGGCTTCGCTCACGTCGACCGTTGGATCATGACTCATCAAGACAAGGCGAGCGCGCTCCAGGGCGCGCAGACGAACCTGAATTGGTGCGAAGGAACCTTCTGGGCCAAGAACAAGCAGGAGTTCGCGGTGCGCTTCCACGACTACGCCAAGGCGAAGCTCTGCCCGGGCGCCGCCGGCCCCAGACCTTCAGCATGTGTGACTGCCTCTAGCGATTGACGGACGCCATCAGCACGGCCGGATAGCGCTCGCCGGCGGCCACGCCCTTCGGGGCGACGTCGTCGATGGCCTTCAGGTCCGCGGGAGTGAGTCGAATCTCCGACGCGGCCGCGTTCTCCTCGAGATACTTACGGCGCTTGGTGCCCGGGATGGGCACGACGTCGTCGCCCTGCGCGAGCACCCACGCGAGCGCCAGCTGACCCGCGCTGCAGCCCTTCGCCTTCGCGAGTGACTGGACGCGCGCCACCAGGTCCATGTTCTTGGCGAAGTTCTCGCCTTGGAAGCGCGGCTGCACGCGGCGGTAGTCGTCGGCCGCGAGGTCCTCGTAGCGCTTGATCTCGCCGGTGAGGAAGCCGCGGCCCAGCGGGCTGTAGGCGACGAAGCCGATGCCCAGCGCGCGGCACGCCGCGAGTATCTCGTCCTCGGGGTCGCGGCTCCAGAGTGAGTACTCCGTTTGCAGCGCGCTGATCGGGTGCACGGCCGACGCGCGGCGCAGTGTCTCGACGCCCGCCTCGGAGAGACCGAGCCAGCGCACCTTGCCCTGTCTCACGAGCTCGGCCATCGCCCCGACGGTGTCCTCGATCGGCACGTTCGGATCGACGCGGTGCTGGTAGTACAGGTCGATGCGGTCGGTGCCGAGCCGGCGCAGGCTCGCCTCGCACGCCTCGCGCACGTAGTCGGGCCGCCCGCAGATCGAGCGCGCGAGCGGGTTCTTCGGGTCCATCACGATCCCGAACTTGGTCGCGAGCACGACTCTCTCGCGCTGGCCTTTCAGCGCGCGCGACAGGAGCTCCTCGTTCGTGTGCGGCCCGTACACGTCGGACGTGTCGAGAAAGTCGACGCCCAGCTCGAGCGCGCGGTGAATCGTGGCGAGCGACTCGGCTTCGTCGCGCGGGCCGTAGAACGCCGACATACCCATGCACCCGAGCCCCTGCGCCGACACCACCAGCCCCTGCTTGCCGAGGCTGCGCCGTTCCTGCATCACCATCGTCCTCCGCCGCGCAGCGTACGCGATTCGGCGAGATTCAACATTGCGGCGCCGGATCCGAGATGAGTCACATGGACTTCGACGACGCGGAGAGCGCGCTTCGCGCTGCGGTTCGTCCACGAGCGCGCGCCCGGCGCGCGCTTCCAGGCTCAAGTCCACGCGTGTGCCGGCCTGCACCGCGGCGAGACCTTCGGCGGCGAAGTGACCGAGGTCACGCGAGTCACCGCCGAGGAGCAAGAGCGCTTCCACCGCCGCGCGCGCTGGGTCCTGATCCGCGCCGGCCTGGCGCTCCTGGCCGTGCTCTTCCTGCGTCTTGTGACTCGCGGTCCCTAGCGACCCGTGTGCGCGCGCCGAAGCGCGGCGATGTCGAGCTTCTTCATCTCCAGGAGCGCGCGCATGACGCGCCCCGCGCGTTCGGAGTCGGAGTCACTCATCAGCTCGTCGAGATCGGCCGGCGTGATCTGCCACGAGACGCCGAACCGGTCCTTCAGCCAGCCGCACTGCTGGACCTTGGGGTCGCCCCCTTCGCCGAGTGACTTCCAGTAGCGGTCGATCTCGGCCTGCGTGTCACACAGGACCTGGAGCGAGATCGCCTCGTTGAACTTGAACTGCGGCCCGCCGTTCAGCGCCGTGAATGGCACGCCGTCGAGCTCGAACTCCACCGTCATCACCGAGCCGGGCGTCTGCCCGTGGGTCTCTCGGCCGACCTCGGTGTAGCGCGACGTGCGCAGGATCTTCGAGTCGTCGAAGACCGACGTGTAGAACTGCACAGCCTCTTGCGCCTTGCCGTCGAACCACAGACACGCGGAGATCCTCTGCGTCCTCGCCATCGCGCTTCCTCCTGTTCCGAGGACGAACGTGCGAGGCCAGGACCGACAGCCGGGTCTGCTACGGTACGCGCGCCCGATGGAACCCGCGCAGACGATTCTCGTGCCCGTGTCTCCGCTCTGGCTCGTCGCGGGCGGGGTCCTCTTCGCTTACGCGTGTCTCGCGGGGATGTACTTGCGGCCGCGCTGGGTGGTCGATCACGCCTGGCTCGTGCTCGCCTTGCTCGTGGCCGTGTCACTCGCGGCGGCGGTGGCTTTGGTCGACGTGCGCGCGTGGGACGTGCGCGTGCGGCTCGACGCGTCCGAGGAGCCACTCATGCTGCGCGGCGACCCGGCGCTCGCCGAGTACGCGCAGGCCGTTCGCACGTTCGGGAACGACGACACGTTCGTGATCGCGATGCTCACGGACGGCGACGTGTTCGCGCACGACGACCTGGCCGCGCTGCGGCGCATCAGCGACGGCGTGGTGCGGCTGCCGGGCGTGCGGCGGGTCGAGAGTCTCGTCGACGCGCTGTCGTACCGTTTCTCGCCCGAGCGCGACCGGGTCGAGGTCGAGAAGTTCATCCGCGACGTCCCGAGTGACTCGGCGGAGCTCGCCGACCTGCGCCGGCGCGCGCTCGCCGACCCGATCTACCCGAAGCTCATCGTGTCTCGCGACGGCGGGGCCGCGGCGCTGAACGTGTCGTTCCACCCGATCTCGGACCGCGAGTTCGTGGACGACGGGCTCGACGCGCGGATCCGCGAGATCGCCGAGCGCGAGTCACGGCCCGGCCGCGTGTTCCGCTTCGCGGGCCGCCCGCACGTGAAGTCACAGACCACCGAGATCATGTCGCGCGACCTGTTGCGGCTGATCCCGTTGGCGGTCGTGGTGGCGGCGCTCGTCGTGTTTCTCACCACCGGCTCGGCGCGCGGCGTGATGCTGCCGCTGCTCACGTGTCTCACTTCGGTGTTGTGGACGTTCGGGCTGCTCGCCGCGACCGGCACGTCGATCAACCTGCTCACGATCGTGCTCGCGCCGATCCTGATCTCGCTCGGCGGGCTGTACGGCGTGCACATCGTGGCGCGCTGGGAGCTCGAGCGCGAGCACGCGAGTGACTCGCGCGCCGCGGCGCAGGCGACACTCGAAGACGTGTTCACGCCCGAGCTCCTGTCGGGGATCACGACGTCGGTCGGCTTCGCGGCGCTGATCCCCGGCGGGATTCCGGGCATCGAGCAGCTGGGCACGTTCGCGTTCTTCGGCACGTCGATGCTCACGGTGATCTCGCTCGCGGGCATTCCCGCCGCGCTCGCGGTGCTGCCGCACAAGACCGGCGAGCGCGCGGCGACACGCTTCGGTGTCGCGATCGGGCGGTGGCTCGACGACGCGCTGGTCTGGCTCGCCGACCGCTGCTGCCGTCACGCGAGCGGGATGCTGGTGTCGTGGGCCGCGGTCAGCGCGGTCGCCGTGGCCGCCGTGTTCCACATCGTGATCGACACCGACTATCTCACGTTCTTCGACCGCGACTCGGAGGTGCGCCGTGACTTCGCGGAAGTCACCGAGCGGCTCGGCGGGCCGGTGCCGCTGTACGTCGAGCTGCTGGGCCGCGAGGAAGGCGAGTTCCGCGAGCCCGAGAACTTGCGCTTCGTCGAGCGTCTCTCGCGCGAGCTCGAGTCACTCCCGGGAGTCTCCGCCGCGGTGTCGATGGCGGACCCGCTGCGGCTCCTGAACCGCGCAATGGAGCACGGCGATCCGGCCGAGGAGCGCATCCCCGACTCGCGCGAGGCGGTGAGTGACTTGGTGTTCCTGGTGCCCAAGCACGAGATGCGCCGCTTCGCGAGCTCGAATCACTCCGAGGCCAACGTGCTGGTGCGCACGGGCGAGCTGGGCTCGCGCGCGATCCGCACGCTGGTCGCGCGCATCCGCGAGACCGCGGAGCGGATCGGGCTGCCGCCGGGCATCGAGCTCGTCGTGACCGGCAACGCGGTCGCGCTGAACCGCAGCGCCGACGCGCTCGCCGGCAATCAGCTCTCGGGCATTCTCACCGCGACGGCCACGATCTTCGCGCTGGTGTGGTGGGTGTTCCGCTCCGCGCGCGTCTCGGCGCTGGTCATGATCCCCAACGTGACTCCCGTTCTGCTGTTCTTCGGCCTGCTCGGCATCGGGCTCGCGCCGCTGTCACTCCCGACGAGCATGATCGGCTGCGTGGCGCTGGGCGTCGCGGTGGACGACACCGTGCACCTGCTCGTGACCTACCGGCGCCTGCGCGAGACCGGTGTCGAGTCACTCGACGCGGTGCGCCGCACCGTCCGGCAGGTCGGCCGCCCCATGGTGATCTCGGCGCTCATGCTGATGGCCGGCTTTCTCACGATCACCGTGTCGGGCTTCGCGACGATCCGCGAGTTCGGCTGGCTCTCGGCGCTGACCATGGCCGTGTGTCTCGCCGCGGATCTCTTGATGCTCCCGGCCCTGCTCGCGCGCGCGCGGGTCTAGAACAGCGAGCTCGGCGGAAAGCCGAGCAGCATGCGGCCGTAGCTCTCGCTCGAGGCGTCCAGGTCGAAGATCGTGTGACACGACAGCGTGTGCACGTCGCGGTGGATGCGCTGCAGCGGGTGCGGCTTCAGGTGCGCGCTCGCGCCGCTCGCCTCCATGACTTCGCGCACTGCCGTGCGGCACGAGTCGACGGCGTGCGCCACGCTGACCCGCATGCGCCCGCGCTCTTCGAAGGGACACGGCTCGCCAGAGTCACCCCAGTGTTTCAGCTCGCGCGCGACCGCGCGCATGACCGTCTCGGCGTCGTGCACGCGCGCGCTCGCGTGGCCGAGCCGCATCTGCGCGGCAGGCAGCTGCAGCTGCTTCGCCTGACTGCCCATCACGGAGCGCGCGGCGAGTCTCTCCTTGAACAGCGCCACCGCGCGGCGCGCGGCGCCGAGCGCGGGCACGCCGGCGGCGAGACACAAGAGCGGGATCATCGGGTGGCGGTAGCACGGCGATCCGAGCCAGTCACTGCCGCGCCCGCGACCCATGGTCATGGGCATGAGCGGCTCCGAGTGGGTCTCGGGCACGAACACGTCGGACACGACGATGTCGTTGCTGCCCGTGCCCTGCATGCCCGCGGCGTCCCACGTGAGATCGACGCGCACCTGTGCGCGCGGCACGAGAAACATGCGCAGGCTGGTCGGGTCGCCGTCCGTGAGCAAGCCGCCCAGCAGCACCCAGTCGGCGTGCATGATCCCCGTGCCCCAGCCCCACCGGCCAGTCAGTCGATGGCCGCCGTCGACGGGTGTGGCCGCGCCCGTCGGGCTGAGCGCCGCCGGCGCGAGCATGTACGGCTGGCGGCCGAACACGGCTTCCTGCGCCTGCTGCGGAAACTGCGAGAGCATCCAGTTGTGCTCGATGTAGAACAGAGTCACCCAGCCGGTCGACGTGCACGACTCACTCACCGCGAGGCCGATGTCGACGAACGTCTCTGGGTCGATCTCGAACCCGCCGAACTTCTTCGGCACGTGCGAGCGGAACACGCCGGTCGCCTCGAGCGCGCGAATCACTTCGTCGACGGGCTTGCGCTCCTGCTCCGCTTGCTCGGCCTTGTCGGCGATCAGCGGCGCGAGCGCGCGCACGCGCTCGACGAGCTCTCGGTGAGGGCGGTCCACGGCGGGCGGCAGTATATCCGCGCGCCCCGGCTCAGTTCTCGTACTCGAGCCGCTTCGGCTCGAACACGTACTCCGACAGCTTCACGTTGGGCTCGACCTTGTCGAGCAGCAGGATCGAGTGAGTCCGCTCGGACAGATCGGTCATGGTGCTCTCGCGCGGGATCCACACGCCGGCGATGCGCTCGATCTTCTCTCGCGGGATGTCGAGCTGCTTCACCTCGACCCCGGCGTCGTCCCAGTGACGCGTGCGCAGCGGAACGTTCCGCTCCTTGTCCACGTACACCATGCTGCGCGCGTACGGCGGGTCGCTCTCGGGCTTGTGGAAGACCTCGACCACCCACACGGATACGCCCTGCACCGTTTCGTCGGCGTGGCGCGTATAAGTCCCGTCGTCGATGTGTCTCACGACCGCGAGATCGTCCAGACAGAAGTCGGTGCCGAAGATCGACTCGTTCGACGTGCTGATGCGAGTCACTCGCGTGCGCTTGCGCGAGTAGTGGAAGCCCTCGTTCTCGGTCCCCTTCTTCTCGACGAACAGGTACGCGGTCTCCCGCTTGTCGTACGGCGCCGTGAAGCGCATGACGGACTTCGAGATGACGGTGCCCTTCGGCGGACTGTCTTCCTTGACGCGGTAGTCCTTGAAGCGCGACCAGAACTCGAGTGTCTGCTCGGTGCCGCCCTCGTCGGTCGAGAGGATGCGGTGCTCCATGTACGAGGTCTCGAGCTTGTTGTCGAGCACGCGCTGGTAGATGTCTCGGCCAGTGAGTCCGTCGCCGGGGGGCGCGTCCGCTTGGGCGAACGCGTGCGGTGCCAGCGCGAGTGACAGGGCGAGCAAGAGCCACGGGGAGAAGCGTCGGGGGAGGTGCATGGGGCGGGTATCCTGTGAAACGCCGCGCGCCGCGGCAAGCCGCGCGGTCATCGCGCGGGGGCGGCCGGCAAGTTCGCGCATTTCTCGTCGCTCGCGTCGCCGCGCTCGCCCTGCTCGATGTCGGCCAGCTTCGACTGCGCTGTCTCGAGCTCGTCTCGCGCGCGTTCGAGCGAGGCGTCGCGGTCGAACGACCCGCCCACACACTCGCGCCGCGAGTTCCCGTAGGAGTCGGTGTAACAACGCGAGTCTTCGTTGGCGACGAGTGTCTCCTCGAGCCTCGCGATCTTCGCTTCGAGCGCCGCGATCTTCTGCTCGACGCTCTCGTGCTCCAGCACGAGCTTCCTCCGCTTGCTCGCGCGCTCCTCGCACTCGAGCTCGAGCGGGCTGCGCTGCTCGGGGGGCGGCGCGCGCCGGCTCTCGTAGCTCGGTGTCTCGGTCACGACGGGCTCGAAGGCGCGCGGCGCCGGCGCGGGCTTGGCCGATCCGTCCTCTGGCTTCCACGGCTCGGCGTTCACGCCGGGCGGCGGGAACGGGCCCACTTCGACCTTCCCGTCCTTCGTGACCCAGCGGTACAGACCGCCCGCGAGCGCGGCACCCGGCAGCGCGAGCGCGAGACACACCGCGAGAAGTCCGCGGCGAAACCGGGGGAGTGACATTCGGCGAGCTCCTCGCCAACCGAATCGTCCGCGCGGCGCGGCGACTTGAGTGACTCCTAGGCCGAGTGACCGTGCCGGTGGTGCACGTCGGGCCAGTGCGGGTGCGCGTGCTCGAGCCGCTCGTGGCGGTGGGAGTGACTGTGGCGCAGCGCGGCCGACTGACCGGGGTGCTCGTGCACGTGGTGGCCGTCGTCGTGACGGTGACTGTGCACGTGCTCGAGCGCCTCGTGCACGTGCGGGTGGGCGTGCTGACTCCAGAAGAGCGCGCCGAGCGACGGCACGAAGAGCGCCGCGGCCGCGAGCTGACTCGCGGTGATCGCCTCGCCGAGCAGCGCGAACGACAGCGCCAGGCCGACGAACGGCGCGCTGGCGAACACGAGCTGCGCGCGCGTCGCGCCCAGCTCCTGCGCCGCCGAGATGTAGAGCGCGATGCTCGCCCCGTACGAGAGTGACCCGACCGCGAGCGCGGCGGCGACCGCGCCGGGGCCGGCCTCGAACGGCGCGAGCGCGACGCCGAGCCCGAGACTCACGGCGCCCGCGACCGCCCCCTTCAGCAGCGTGCTGCGCGCGGGAGTGATTCCGTCGATCAGCGCAGTCAGGTGATTGTCGATCGCCCAGCAGACACACGCCGCGGCGGTGAGCAGCGCGGCCCACACGCCCGGCAGCCCGCCCTCGTTCGCGACCCATGCGCCGGCCAGCACCACGCCAGTCACTCCGAGCCAGCCCGCGCGGCCCAGGTGCTCGCGGAACAGCGCGACGCCGAGCACCGCCGTCGCGACCAGCTCGAGATTCAAGAGGAGTGACACGGACCCCGCGCCAGTGAGTCGCAGCGCCACGAGCAGAAGCACGGGGCCGAACACGCCACCGAACGTCACCGCGCCCAGGATGCGCAGCGCGTTCACGCGATCGGACAGGAATGCCCGCCCGCGCGGACGCTCACGCGCCACCCACGGCGCAACCGCGAGCGCGGCGCCGAGATACAACAGCCCCGCGAGCTGCAGTGGCTCGAGCGAGCCGAGCAGGAGCTTGCTCGCCGGCGTCGAAGCGCCGAAGAGAACCGCTGAGAGAAAGGCGAGCGCGAATGCGAACACGTCGACCACACAGTAGCCGCCTTCGCGCGCCGTTTGGCACCGGGGGCGCGGTGTGGCACGCTCCGCGCCGGCCGTGATGATCCGCAGAGCGATCGCGCTGCTCCTGCTCGTGTGCGTCGTCGCGCACCCCTGCGACGCGCCCGCGACGATCGCCGGCTCGGCCCTGCTCGAGCTGGGCCACGATCACTCACACACGGCGTCGCTCGTGCGCGAGGGCGGTCACTTGCATCTGGTCCTGTCTCACGATCACCACTCGGCCGGGGCGAGCGCTGCGCACGGCGCGGTCGGCGAGAGCGACCACGTGTTCGAGCTCACGTGCGACGCCGCGGTGCACGGCAGCGCGCGGCGCGCCGACGATTCTTCCGAGCTAGTCTTCACGGTGACTCGCGTCTCGCCGCCCGTTCCGGTGTTCGTCGCGGTCACTCACTCCCCGCTCGAGCCGCGCACGGCGGACGTCGGGCGCCTCCGCACGGTCGTCCTCCGACTCTGAGAGAGCCCTCGCGCGCTCCGCGTTCGAGACTTCTCACTCACGAGAGGACGAGTCATGCGCTGCATCGCACTTCTGCGGTGCGCGGGAGTCATTGCCCTGGTTCTCGGCATTGCGCCGAAGAGCCGGGCGCAAGCTCCCGCGCCGTATCCCGTGGGCCGGGAGTACCCGGCCTTCGAAGCTCCCACCTCGCCCGGCGGCCAGTCACAGGCCGCCCCGGACGAGCCGACCGGAGTCCTGCGCCTCGACCAGGCGCTCGCGGCCGCGCTCCTGCGCAACGCCGAGCTCGCGGCCGACGCATACGAAGTGCGCGCCCGCGAAGCGGCGCTCCTGCAGGCGCGCGCGCACCCGAATCCCACGTTGACCGTCGAGCTCGAGGACTTCGCGGGCTCGGGTGACTTCAGCGGCTTCGACCGCGCGCAGACCACGCTGTTGCTCGGTCAGCTGATCGAGCTGGGCGGCAAGCGCGGCGCGCGCATCGGCGTCGCGGCGGCCGACCGCGAGCTCGCGGCGTGGGGCTACGAGGTGCGGCGCATCGGCCTGTTGGTTCGCACCGCGGGTCTCTTCGTCGACGTGCTCGCCGCGCAGGAGCGGCACAGACTCGCGGGCGAGTCACTCGAGCTCGCGCGCGCGATGCGGCAAGTCTCGACTCGGCGCCTGCGCGCGGGCATCGCGTCGCCCGCCGAGGAGATACGCGCCGGCGTCGAGGCCGACGTGGCCGGCGTGGAGTACGAGCACACCGAGCACGAGCTCGCGACGGCGCGGCAGGCGCTCGCGGCCACGTGGGCGGGCGAGGTGGCGCGCTTCGAGCGCGCCGAAGGCGACCTGGAGCGGCTGCCCGCGCTGCCGTCGGAGGCCGAGCTCGCGCAGCGGATCGACGGGAGCCCCGAAGTGACTCGCTGGCGAACCGAGCTCTCGCGCCGCGACGCTTCGCGCGCGCGGGCGGAGAGCGAGCGCGTTCCCGACGTGACTCTGCACGCCGGCCCGCGCTGGCACTCCGAGACCGACGACGCGGCCGTCGTCGTGCTGCTCACCGTTCCGCTCCCGTTGTGGGACCGGCGGCGGGGTGCGGTCGAGGAGACCGAGTTCCGCCGCGCGAAGCTCGCGGCCGAGTCACACGCCGCGCGCGTGCGAACGGTGACCGATCTAGTGACCGCGCGCGTCGCGCTCGCCGCCTCGTCGGAAGAGGCGCACCTGCTGCGCGAGCGCGTCCTGCCCGGCACCGAGAAGGCGGTCGAGGTCCTGCGCCGGGGCTACGAGCAGGGCCGCTTCGCGCAGATCGAGGTGATCGACGCCGAGCGCGCGCGGCTCGCGGCGCGCGAGCAGTATCTGCAAGCACTCACCGAGGCGCACCACAGCGCGCAGCAGATCGAACGCCTCACCGGCGTTCCCCTGGAGGTTCAGCCATGAGCCGCTTGCTGTCTCTCCTCGTCGTGACTGCGTTGCTCGGCGGCGCCTGCACGGGCGGCGACTCCGCGGATCACCCGAACCGAGAGAGCCACGAGCGCGGGCCGCACGGCGGGCGCTGGCTCGCGGACGGCGACTTCGCCGTCGAGCTCGCGATCCACGAACGCGGCGTGCCGCCGGAGTTCCGCGCGTACTTCTATCGGGACCGCGCGCCGCTCGACCCGCCGGGGATCGAGCTCGAAGTGACTCTGCGCCGGCTGGGCAACCGGAGCGACCACATCCGCTTCGCGCCGCGGGGCGAATACCTGCTCGGGGACCAGACCGTGCACGAGCCGCACTCCTTCGACGCCGAGATCGTGGCCCGCGAAGGCGGCCGCGAGCACCGCTTCGCGTTCTCGTCGTACGAGAACCGAGTGACTCTGGCGCCCGAGCAGCTGGCGGCGGCCGGCATCGAGCTGGTCACCTCGGGCCCCGCCGTGATTCGCGAGCGCATCGCGCTGAATGGCCGAGTGACTCCGAACGAGGATGCGCTCGCGCACGTGATGCCCCGCTTCCCCGGCGTGATCCGGGCCGTGCACAAGCGGCTCGGCGACTCCGTCGCGAAAGGCGAGTCACTCGCGACGATCGAGAGCAACGAGAGCCTGCAGACGTTCGAGCTCCGGGCGCAGCTCGCGGGCACCGTGATCGCGAAGGACGCGGCGCCCGGCGAGTTCGTGGCCACGGACCACGAGCTGTTCCAGATCGCGGACCTGTCCACGGTCTGGGTCGACCTCGACGTGTACCGCAGAGACTTCGGGAAGCTGCGCGTCGGCCAGCCGGTCGCGATCGACTCAGGCGACGGCGCAGCGCCGGTCGCGGGCAGGCTCGCGTATCTGTCGCCGATCGGGTCACTCAACACGCAGACCCTGCTCGCGCGCGTGGTGCTCCCCAACCCGGACCGCTCGTGGCGCCCGGGGCTGTTCGTGACCGGCGAAGTCGAGGTCGGCTCCGCCGAAGTCCCGGTCGCTGTCGAAGTGACCGCGCTGCAGCGCCTGCGCGACTGGGACGTCGTGTTCCTCGCCGAGGGCGACGTGTTCGAAGCGCAGCCCGTCGAGCTCGGCCGCCGCGACCGCGAGCGGATCGAGATCGTTTCGGGGCTCGCGGCGGGTCAGCGCTATGTCGCGGCGGGCAGCTTCGTACTGAAGGCCGACGTCGGGAAGTCCGGCGCGACGCACGACCACTAGGAGACACTCGCCATGCTCGAAGCGATCGTTCGCATCGTGTTGACGCGCCGCTGGCTCGTGCTCGCCGTGACTCTCGCGGCCGCCGGCGCCGGCGCGGCGAGCTTCTTCCGGCTGTCGATCGACGCCGTGCCCGACATCACGACGGTGCAGGTGCAGATCAACACCGAGGCGCCGGGCTACACGCCGCTCGAAGTGGAGCAGCGCATCACGTTCCCGATCGAGACCGCTCTCGGCGGGCTGCCTCGGCTCGAGCACACGCGCTCGCTGTCTCGCTACGGACTGTCTCAAGTCACCGTCGTGTTCGAGGACGGGACGGACATCTACTTCGCGCGGCAGCTCGTGAGCGAGCGGGTGCGCGAGGCAGTGTCTCGCCTGCCCGACGGGCTCGAGCCTTCGCTCGGGCCGATCGCGACGGGCCTGGGCGAGATCTTCATGTACACCGTCGAGCCCGCGCGCGGCGCCGGCCGCGAAGTGGACCCCACCGAGCTGCGCACCGTGCAGGACTGGGTGATCAAGCCGCAGCTGCGGACCGTGCGGGGAGTCACCGAGGTGAACGGCATCGGCGGCTTCGTGAAGGAGGTCCACGTGACTCCGCGGCCCGAGAGACTCGTGGCGCACGGGCTTTCCTTCCGCGACTTGCTCGACGCGATCGCGCGCAACGGCACGAGCACCGGCGCCGGCTACATCGAGCGCAACGGCGAGCAAGTGCTGGTGCGTTCGCCCGGTCAGCTGCACGAGCTGGACGACGTGCGGCGCATCGTGGTCGGTCACTCCGGCCGCGTGCCGATCTTCGTGCGCGACGTGGCCGAGGTCGCGCTGGGCCAGGAGCTGCGTACCGGCGCCGCGACCGAGAACGGCCGAGAAGTGGTGCTCGGCACGGTTTTCATGTTGATCGGAGAGAACAGCCGCGCTGTGTCTCAGCGCACCGCGGCGAAGCTGGCGGAAGTGAGTCGCAGCCTGCCGCCCGGCGTCGTGGCGCGCACCGTGTACGACCGCACCGAGCTCGTGGACCGCACGATCGCGACGGTGCGGCGCAACCTGGTCGAGGGCGCGCTGCTCGTGATCGCGATCTTGTTCGCGCTGCTCGGCAACGCGCGCGCGGCGCTGCTCACCGCGCTCGTGATTCCACTCTCGATGCTGCTCACGTTCGCCGGCATGGCGCGCGGCAAGATCAGCGGGAACCTCATGAGTCTGGGCGCGCTCGACTTCGGCCTGATCGTCGACGGCGCCGTGATCATCGTCGAGAACTGCATTCGCCGGCTGGCCGAGGCGAGTCACGGCCGCAGCGAGTCACTCCCCCTGCGCGAGCGGCTCGAGGTCGTTGCCTCCGCGACGAGCCAAGTGATTCGCCCCAGCGTGTTCGGAGTCACGATCATCCTCATCGTGTACGTGCCGATCCTGGCGCTGACCGGGATCGAGGGGAAGATGTTCCGGCCGATGGCGATCACCGTGATCCTCGCGTTGCTCGCCGCGCTCATCTTGTCGGTCACGTTCGTTCCCGCGGCGGTGGCCGTGTTTCTCGGCGGGCGGATCCGCGAGCAGGAGAGCTGGGTCATGCGCCGCGCCCGCGGCGCGTACGATCCGCTGCTCGAGGCCGCGCTGCGGCGGCCGGTCTGGGTGTTGGGCGGCGCGGCCATGTTGCTCGCCGTGTCACTCGCCGCCGCCACGCGCATGGGCAGTGAGTTCATCCCGAGTCTCGACGAAGGCGACGTGGCGCTGCACGCGCTGCGCATCCCGGGCACGAGTCTGACTCAGGCCGTGTCGATGCAGACCGCGCTCGAGCGCGCGCTGCGCTCGGTGCCCGAGGTCGAGACCACGTTCGCGAAGATCGGCACCGCCGAAGTCGCGACGGATCCCATGCCGCCCAGCGTGGCCGACGGCTTCGTGATGATGAAGAAGCGGAGTCACTGGCCGAATCCACGCAAGTCGAAGGAAGAGGTGGTGCGCGAGCTCGAGGCCGCGGTCGCCGCCGTCCCGGGCAACGCCTACGAGTTCACGCAGCCCATCGAGATGCGCATGAACGAGCTGATCGCCGGCGTGCGCAGTGACTTGGCGGTGAAGGTGTTCGGGGACGACCTGGACGTGCTGCGCGAGACCGGCGACGCGATCGCCGAGGTGCTCGAGCGCGTGCCGGGCGCCGCCGACGTGAAGGTCGAGCAAGTGACTGGCCTGCCCATGCTCGAGATCGACGTCGACCGCGCGGCGCTCGCGCGCTACGGCCTGTCGCAGCACGACGTGCACGAGGTGGTGCGCACGGCGATCGGCGGCTCGGTCGCCGGCCAGATCTTCGAGGGCGACCGCCGCTTCGACGTGGTGGTGCGCCTGCCCGAGTCACTCCGCACGGATCTCGACGCGCTCGCGCGCCTGCCGCTCCTGTTGCCCGAGCACACCGGCGAGGAGTCATTGCGAAGGACGTCCGCCATGCCGGCGCAGGTCGTGCCGCTGGGCGCCGTGGCGCGACTCACGATCGGCACCGGACCCAACCAGATCAGCCGCGAGAACGGGAAGCGGCGGGTCGTGGTCACCGCGAACATCCGCGGGCGCGACATCGGCTCGTTCGTGGGCGAGGCCGAGCGGCGCATCCAGGCCGAAGTCACTCTGCCGCCCGGTTACTGGAGTGACTGGGGCGGGCAGTTCCAGCAGCTGCAGTCGGCCGCCGCGCGGCTGCGCATCGTGGTGCCGCTCGCGCTGCTCTTGATCTTCGCGATCCTGGCCGGCGTGTTCGGCTCGGCGCGCGACGCGCTGTTGGTGTTCAGCGGCGTGCCGCTGGCCTGGACGGGCGGCATCGCGGCGCTGCTCGCGCGCGGCATCCCGCTGTCGATCTCGGCCGGGGTCGGCTTCATCGCGCTCTCGGGCGTCGCCGTGCTGAACGGCGTGGTGATGATCTCGTTCGTGAAGGAGCTGCGCGCCGCGGGGCGCGACCTCGACGGCGCGGTGCGCGAAGGCGCACTCACTCGGCTGCGGCCGGTGCTGATGACCGCACTGGTCGCGTCGCTCGGCTTCGTGCCGATGGCGCTCTCGACGGGCGCGGGCGCCGAGGTGCAGCGTCCGCTCGCGACCGTGGTGATCGGCGGGATCCTGTCGTCGACCGCGCTGACCCTGGTCGTGCTGCCGGTGCTCTACTCACTCGTGGAGCGGCGGGCGGCGCGGCGCGCATGACTCACTGCTAGAGTACGCGCGCGATGCCCGCCCTCTTCCGCCGCCGCCACGTGTGGGTGCCCACGGTGTGGGGCTGGCTCGCGCTGTTTCTCGCGTGCGGCGCGCTCGGTGTAATCGCGATCCGAAGCCTGTACGGGTTCCTGTCGCCGACCGAGCCGGTGAGCGCGCGCATCCTCGTGGTCGAGGGCTGGGTCCCGGTCGAGGAGTTCGACGAGGCAGTCACTCTGATTCGCCAGGGCGGCTACGAGCGAGTCATCACCACCGGCGGGCCGATGCTGAACGCGCTCGAGGTGCCAGACACTCGGACGTACGCCGAGCGCGCGCGCGACCACCTGGTGCGGCGCGGCCTGCCCGAGTCACTTGTCACCGCGCTCTCGGCGCCCGCGTCCGCGCAGGACCGCTCGTTCCTGAACGCGGTCCTCTTGCGCGAGTGGCTCGAGCGCTCGGGGAACGGCGCGCACGCGGTGAACGTCTTCTCGTCGGGGCCGCACAGCCGGCGCTCGCGGCTCTTGCACCGCATGGCGTGTCCGGCGTGCGAGATCGGGATCATCGCCGGGACCCCGCCCGAGTACGACCCCGCCGCGTGGTGGCGCACGAGCGCCGGCGCGCGCGACGTGATCGGTGAGTCGATCGGCTGGATGTGGGCGCGGTTCTTCTTCCGCCCCGGCCCGCCCGGCTCGCACGAGGAGCGCTGGGGGATTCCGCAGCCCGGTTGATCGAACCGAGCGCCGGGGGGTACCGTGGCCGCGAGGAGGGACGAAGTGACTCTCGAGGTACGCCCCATGGCCGGGACGATCGGCGCCGAGGTGCTCGGCATCGATCTCGCGAAGCCGCTCGACGCCGAGCTGCGCGACGCGGTCCGCGACGCGCTGCACCGCCACCTGGTGATCTTCTTCCCGAAGCAGTCACTCGAGCCCGCCGAGCACCTGGCGTTCGCGCGCGCGTTCGGCACGCCCGAGGGCAAGCACCCGTTCATTCCGCACACGCCGGAGCACGAAGAGGTCGCCGTGCTGTCCGCGCGCGACGGCGGCCGCGCCGACGTGTGGCACACCGACGTGACCTTCTCGCCGCGCCCGCCGCTCGGCTCGATCCTGTCGATGAAGCTCTGCCCGGGTCACGGCGGAGACACGATGTGGGCCAACATGTACGCGGCGTACGAGACACTCTCTGATCCGATGAAGCGCATGCTCGAGGGACTCACCGCGCAGCACGAGGTCGCCGCCGCGGCCCGCGAGGTGCAACGCAAGGACCGCTTCCGCCGCCTGGACATGGGCAAGATCAAGCTGCCCGAGTCACTGCCCACCGCGCGCCATCCGGTGATTCGCACTCACCCCGAGACCGGCCGCAAGGCGCTGTTCGTGAACCCGGCGTGGACCTCTCACATCTGCGAGCTGGCCTACGCAGAGAGCGAGGCGTTGCTCGACTTCCTGTTCAGTCACTCGGTGAGGCCCGAGCACACCGTGCGCCGCCGCTGGGCGCAGGGCGACGTGGGCTTCTGGGACAACCGCTGCACCATGCACTACGCGATCGCCGACTACGGCGACGAGCCGCGGGTGATTCACCGAGTCACCTTGCAGGGTGAGCTGCCGGCCTGAGTTCAATCATGCGTCAAACTCACCTTCGAGCGCGGCTAGCACTGTCCGGTAGAGCGGCGGAAGGCAGTCATCGACGAAGGTCTGGTCTCGGTCGATGACGAATGAGCCGGAGATCGCGCTGCCGATCGCGGGGCTCGGATTCCACGTGCCCTCGATGCTCGTGACCGTGCCCTCGAAGCGCCACGTCGTCTCGACGGCCTGACTCGAGAGCGGGAGCGTCAGGCACGCCGCGAGCGCAACCAAGAGCCGGCGGAGTATTCACTTCGCCATGCAGCCTCCTCCATGACTCACACCGCCCTCACCCTACCAGGAAGTGGGCCCCGAGAGCCATCGGCAATCTTCCTCGACTCACTCCGCGCAGGCCGGTCTCGCGAGCTGTCTCTGGCGGCGCTGGCCGCAAAGAGAAGCGGCCGGCCACTCTCGTGACCGGCCGCCCTTTTCGATCTCAGTGACTGGCTCGACTCACTCCGCGGAGTAGCCGAACACCGCCTTCGTCTCGAGGAACTCCTCGAAGCCGTTCACGCCCCACTCGCGGCCGTTGCCCGATTGCTTGTAGCCGCCGAACGGCGCGTCGAACGCGAGCTGTGCGCCGTTCAAGTGCACGTTCCCCGTGCGCAGCTGGCGCGCGACCTTCTTCGCGTGGTCGAGGTTGCCCGAAGTCACGTAGCCCGACAGCCCGTACGGCGTGTCGTTGGCGATCGCGATCGCCTCGGCCTCGTCGTGATACGGGAGGATCGACAGCACGGGCCCGAAGATCTCCTCGCGCGCGATGGTCATCGTGTTCTTCACGTTGCCGAACACGGTGGGCTGCACGTAGTAGCCCTCCTTCAGACCCTCGGGGCGGCCCACGCCGCCAGTCACGAGAGTCGCGCCTTCGTCGATGCCCTTCTGAATGAGTGCCTGAATCTTGTCGAACTGCACCTTCGACACGACCGGGCCCAGGTTCAGGCCGTTCCCGCCCGCGAACGGGTCACCGACCTTGATGCTCTCGGCGGTGGCCTTCGCGATCTGCAGCGCCTCGGCGTGACGTGACTGCGGCACGAGCATGCGGGTCGGCGCGTTGCACGACTGACCGCTGTTCATGAAGCAGTTCTGCACGCCGCCCGCGACGGCGGTCTTGAAGTCGGCGTCGTCGAGCAGGATGTTCGCCGACTTGCCGCCCAGCTCCTGAGTGACTCGCTTGACGGTCGGGGCCGCGTTGATCGCGACCTGGATGCCCGCGCGGGTCGAGCCCGTGAACGACATCATGTCGATGCCCGGGTGACTCGACATCGCGGCGCCGACGGTCGGGCCGTCGCCGTTCACCAGGTTGAACACGCCCTTCGGCACGCCGGCCTCGTGCATGATCTGCGCGAGCAGGATGGCGTTGAGCGGCGCGACCTCGGTCGGCTTCAGCACGATCGTGCAGCCGGCCGCGAGCGCCGGCGCGATCTTGCACGCGATCTGGTTGATGGGCCAGTTCCACGGCGTGATGAGTCCGCAGACACCGACGGGCTCGCGCAGGATCTGCGTCTTGCCGCGCTTCTCCTCGAACTCGAAGCCCTTCAACACTTCGATCGCCTGACCGAAGTGAGCCAGGAACATCGCCGCCTGCGCCGCCTTCGACAGCCAGATCGGCGCGCCCATCTCACTCGAGATGGTCTTGGCCATCTCTTCGTACTTCGCTTGGTACGCGCCCATGATCTTCTGCAGGAGCGCGATGCGCTCCTCGCGCGTCGTCTTCGACCAAGTCTCGAACGCGCGGCGCGCGGCAGTCACTGCCTTGTCGACGTCGGCCGCGGTGCCCATCGAGATCTTCGCGATCGCCTTCTCGGTCGCCGGGTTGATCACGTCGAGCGTGTTCCCGGGCTTTACCGGCGGGACCCACGCCCCGTCGATGTAGAAATTCAGATGCTCTTGCATGTCTTTCCTCCACGCCGGCCGCCGGGCCGGGAAATCGGAACTCGGCGCGTAGTGTAGCCGAGGGCTCTCGACCAAGTCCGAACCACGTTCACAAGACGTGAAAAGGAGGCCCGGGACCTAGCACCCGAGCCTCCTTCCCCCGGCGCGCTGGAGCGGCGCAGTGACCTGCGCCCGAACGCGCACCGAGTAGGCCGCCGAAGCGGCCGTATGCATGGCAAGGCGGCGGCGCGCGCGTTCGCAGCGCGCGTCGACTGACGACTGACTAGAGGTGGGTCACTCCGCGCCGGCGCCGTCGTGGCGCGAGTCACTCGAGGCCGCGCGCGGCTGCGGCGGCGGCGGCGACGCATTGCTCTCGCCGCGCTTGCGGATCATGAGGCCCTTCGCCGCGTAAACGTTCAGCCGGTTGTAAAGTGTCTTGAGCGAGAGGCCGAGTGTCTCGGCGGTCTTTCGCTTGTCGTCGCTGTGCATCTCGAGCGTGGCGAGGATCAGCGCGCACTCCGCGTCGCTGATCTTCGTGCCGAGCTTCACGCGGATCGACGACGACTCGCTCGCGGGCGCAACGGGCGCCGCCGAGGCGAGCGGCAGCGCATCCGGGCCGATCTCCTCGCCGCCGAGGATGTACGCGCGCTGCACCACGTTCTTCAGCTCGCGGACGTTGCCCGTCCACGGGTTCTGGCGCAGGCGCTGCAGCGCCGCGCGGCTCCAGCGCTTGGGTGACTCACTACCGCGGTTCTGCTGACTCAGGAAAAAATCGGCGAGCAGCTCGACGTCTTCGGTGCGCTCGCGCAGCGGCGCCATGTGGATCGGAAACACGTTGAGCCGGTAGTACAGGTCCTCGCGCAGGAGACCACCCTTCACCGCTTCGGCCGGATCGCGGTTGGTCGCGGCGACCACGCGCACGTCGACGGCAATCGGCTCGGTGCCGCCGACGCGCGCGATCGTGCCCGTCTCGAGCACGCGCAGGAGCTTCCCCTGTAAGTCGAGCGGCATCTCGGAGAACTTCGTCGAGGAACAGCGTGCCGCTCACGGCGGATCCGCAATGGCCGCGGTTCGCGGTGGATCCAGATACTCGCGGAGTACTACAAGGGCCGTTCGCCGAACGGGCAGTTCTTCGAACGCCGCATCGAGTACTGGGGCGTCGGCGTGCACTTCTTCTTCTGAAGCGCAGGCCGACTCACCGAGGAGACGTCCATGGAACAGTCACGCAAGTGCGCACACGAGCCGTGCGAGTGCCGGGCGCGGAAAGCGTCCGCGTACTGCTCGACCGAATGCGAGAGCGCCGCGGAGGACGAGTCCAGTCACTGCGCCTGCGGCCACAAGGCGTGTGAAGAGGCGCTGGAGTCCGCGAACACCACGTAGCGCAGCGGCCCGCGTTCGAGCGCGTCGAACGGCCAGCAGGTGACGAGCGCGAGCCGAGGGGAGCCGCCTTCGACCTCGATGCCCGACGCGGCGGCGTGGACGATCGCCGAGTGAGTCACGCGGAACACGCGCACCGTCCCGTCCGCGCGAGTGACTTCGATCTCGTCGCCCGGCACGAGCTCGCGGATGAAGCGGAAGTGCGTGTCGCGGTGGCCGGCGATCACGGTGGTGCCGGGGTCACCAGGCGGCGGCGAGACGCCCACGTGCGCTGGGGCGAACGCAAGTGACTCGCCACCCGCTTCCGCCAGCACGACCGCCGACCGGTCCAGTCGCGGAAACCGAAGGCGCGCGACGGGCCACGTGTCCGCCCAAGACCAGGGCTTGGTCGGCCGGCCGCTCGTGACGGTCGCGCGCCAGGCGCGCTCGAGCAGAGCCTGAGCGAGCAGCGCCTTCGCCCTGAGATACACGCCGTGAGAGCCGAGCGCGGCGCCGGACGTGAGACACAGCGCGGCGGCGAGCGCGACCGGCCCGCGCCGAATCAGCACGGGCGCACGGGTGTGCGCGCGCGCCACGCGAGCAACAGCCCGGCCGCCGACAAGAGCGCGCCGAGCAGGAGCTGCACGTCGGTGCCCGCGTCGGTCTTCGGCAGACTCACGCCCTTGCCGGCGCTCGGCTGCGACGGATCGCGGGACACCGCGAGCTTCGCGAGCAGATGCGGGCTGGCGGTCGGCCGCGGCGCCGACTCGTTCCCCAGGAACTTCTCGAAGTCCCAGCCGTGAGGCAGGTTCGTGGGCACCGCGAGCGACTCGAGTGACTCCGAGCGCGGCCGGCTGGGAGTCACGTCGACCGCGACCAGGCTCGTGAGCCGCGACACCAGGTGGTGTCGCAGGGCGACCTGCAGCACCTCGGCGTCCACGTCGGCCTGCGCGGCGCCGCGCGGCCGCCAGTCTTCGAGCGAAGCGATCTTCGCGCGCGCCCACAATTTGCTCACGCCGGGGCCCTCGACCGCCGCGCCGAGATCGAGTGACTCGGACCACGCGGACGAGCCGCGGCGCCCCTCGAGAGTCAGCTTCCCCGCGCGGCCCGCCGAGGCGGCGGTCAGCACGATCGGCTCGCCGGCGTACAGGTCGGGCACCGGGTTCGGCCACAGCTCGACGTCCCCGTCCCCGTGCGACCCGCTGTATGTCGCGACGAGATCCGTGAGCACCGGGCTCTCGAGCTTCGCGAGCAGCTCGCGCACGCGCAGGCCGACCTCCTGCTCCGAGCCGATGTGCGTGAACGTGCCGCGGCCCATGCGCGCCACGTGGTCCATGAGATAGGTGTTCGGCGCGGAGCCGATGCCGATCGTGAACAGCCGCGAGCGGCCGAGTGACTGGTTCACCTCGGACAGCAGCTCGGCCTCGTTCCCCACGGCGCCGTCGGTGAGCAGCACGACCTGGCGCAGGCGGGTCCCGTCTCCGGGGGTCGGGTCGCGGAGCGCCGCGGAGAGCGCGGGCAGTATCTCGGTTCCGCCGTCGGCCTCGAGTCTCTGGACGAAGCGCTCTGCGATCGCCAGGTGACTCGAATCCGCCGTCACCGCCTCGGGGAACACCAGGTCGAAATCGTCGTCGAAGCGAATCACGTTGAAGCGGTCGCCGGGCGCGAGCGAGCGCAGCGCAGCGAGCAGCGCCGCCTTGGCCTGAGCCATCGACTCACCGGCCATCGAGCCCGAGTTGTCGATCACGAAGATCGCTTCGCGCGGCAGGCGGCGCGGGGCGGCGGGGCCGACCGCGGGCACGACCAGCGCGAGATAATACGTCTCCAGGCCCAGTGACTCGCGGAACACCGCGGCCTGCGGCGCGGCGCTGGGCGCGAGCGTCCAGTTCAGCACGAAGTCGCGGTCGGCCGGAGTCTCTCCCTGCAAGGTGACAACGGCGCTAGCGCGATCGAGTCTCTCGATCTCGACGGTGTGGTACGCGCTCGCGAGCCCCGCGAGCGGTACGCCCGCGCGCAGCGCCACCGACAGCGTGACTGGATTTCGCTTGCCCTGCTCGGGATCCGCCACGGGCGGGGCGAGCGCGGCGCGGTCCGTGACTCCGCCGTTCGCGTATCTCGGCGCGACCACGAGCGGCACGCGCAGCGACAGGTGGTCGCCGTCGAGCCGCACCACGTGCTGATACTCGATCTGCACGACCACCGTGCCGCCGGGGTCGATGTTCGCGACCGCGTTGGTGAACAGGTTGGGGCGCTGTTGCTCGACGAGCGCGGCCTTCTTGCCCTCTGCCGCCGCGCGCTCGTAGATCTGCCGCGCCTGCTGGCGCTCCTTCACCTCGCCTTCGATGAAGCGGCCGCCGATCTGCATGCGCAGCGAGTCGACCGCCGCGTCGTGCGGCAACGGAAACACGTACGTGCCCTCGACCCACTGCTGCGAAGGGTTCGCGAACACTTGAGTGACTCGCGCGCGAGCAATGACTCCAGTGACCGCGATCGAGAAGTCGGTTCGCAACCTCGGCGCCTCGAGATATTTCCCGGGCTCGTCGGTGCGCAACAGCAGAGACCCGCAGAGCGCGTCGTCGAGCGACACCAGCTCTTCCTCGGCCGCCGCGGAGCCCGCGAACAGCGCAGAGGCGACGAAGAGGGCGAAACAGACTCGGTTCGAGAGTGACTGCGCGGGGGTGGTCATCGGATCGCACAGTCCGACCCGAACGGCGCCGAGATATTCAGTGACTCAGAACGGCAGCCGCGGAATGATCGGCCCGCCGCCGGGACACAGCGTCGCCGAGAGACCGGCGCGCACGGGAATGCGCACCACCGCGCTCGCGTCGTTCGATGCGCCCACCACGATCTCGGCCGGCCACGTCGCCGGCTGGAACGGGCCGATCGGGAAGATCGGCGGCGGCTGACTGCTCGGGCCTTCCGCCACGAAGTGCACGTTGAAGGTGCACGTCGCGCCCCACGCGAGCGTCGCGGCGTTGCAGCCGGTGGAAGTCACCGTGTAGTTGTCCGCGTTCACCGCCGGACCGACGACGGCCGGCGTGGTGACGCTCAGCGGCATCCCGTCGAGCCGCGTGTTCTGGATGCGGAACGTCTTCGTCGAGACGTCACCAGCCTGGTTGTAACAGTAAGTCGCGCCGGCCGGCTCGGCAGTGAGTCGCCCGATGTCGACGAGCACCATCGCCACGGGATTCACGCCGACGCCGACGCGCGAGAAGGGCGCGCCGATGGTCACGCTGCCGTTCGTGTTGCCGTTTACTTTGTTGGCGCTCACGAACTTGCCGGCGATGCGCCCGGCGTCGACGGGCGACATGTCCGTGCCGGCCACGCCCTGATTCGCGCCGGTCACGGTGTTGAACGACCAGATCAGGGCCTGGTCCTCCATCGCGATGAGCAGCGTGTTGGGCGTGTTCGGATCCCACGACATGTCGGCCGGCGCGTTCGTGCCGGTGAGATTGAACTGAGTCCGCACGCCGGGCTCGGTGACTCGCACCATGCGGCCGGGGAAGCGGGTCGCGATCCAGACTCCGCCCGCCGGGTCCGCGATGATTCCGCCGGGAAGCGGCGCGCCCGCGCCGGCCACCACGCGCCACGTCCACGTGTCCGGATCCGTGCGCACGACGCGGCCGTTCTGCTCGACGACATAGACGCGCCGGTAGCGTGAGTCCCACGCGATGAAGCGCAGCTCGGGCACGCCGGGGACGGTCCGCTGCGTGGCCACGGGGTTCCTCGGGTCGAGGATCGAGAACTCGGTGACCAGGCCGTCGGTCGAGCCGCCGATCGTCCGGTGACTCATGAAGACGCGGCGCCCCGTCTCGTCCAGCGCGAGACACGAGGCGCGGTCCTGCGCCGGTGTCTCGGAGCGGCCGCGCCCGTCGGGCAACAGCGCGTCGAAGCCCATGAGCCGGTTCTGGCCCGACACGAACAGGCGGCCGCTGGTGCGGTCGAACACGATCTCGCTCGGGTGCGTGCCCGAGGTCGCGGGGTTGGTCCCGTTCGTGTTGAACACGAAGCGCGACAGACTGGCGTTCACGTCGACGACCGAGACCGAGAAGGACTCCTCGTTCACCACGTACGCCACGGGATCGGCGAGCGTGACTCGACCCAGCGAGACACAAGCAGCGAAGGCGAGGAAGGCGCGAGTGACTCGGCGCATGACGGATCCTCTCGTGTGAGTGTGTGCGCCGGACGGTACACCCACGCGGAGTCGCTCGGACCCCCGGTCAGAGAAGGATCAACGATTGGTAAGGCGACTCTCAGTCAGGAGAGAGTCAGCCGCCGAGGCGCTGGAACACCTTGTCGGCCGAGTCAGCCTTGGCGTCGTCGCCGAGCAGCGCGAGCGCGCCGCGGATGCGCTCACAGACGTTGGACACGTCGGCGATCTTCTGAGTCTGCAGCTGCTTGGGCAGCAGACGGTCGACGACGACCTTCATCTGCGCGGAAGTCACGTTGCTGGCCTCGAGGCCCGCGTCCATGAGCGCGAGCCGGATCGCGCCCTGCGCCGTCCAGCGATCCATGCTGGCGGAGCGCTCGAGCTCGCTCTGAACCGCTTCGAATGCCGGTGACGCCATGAGTTACACCGTCGCCAGCTGCGGGTTGCGCGCGCTTCGTTCGATCCAGCGCGTGTAAGCCGCAGGCGGCATGAAGATCAACACGAGGAGCATGGAGTTCGCGAGGCCGGAGATGCAAGTCACGGTCACGTTGACCGGGTTGCGCGCCAGGTTCTCGCCCATCGCCAGCAGGACCGCCGAGAAGGAGATCCACGCGGTCGACATGAAGCCGGAGACGGTCCAGAGGAAGAAGCGATTGGTGACCACCGGATCCGCGAGCCCCAGCGCCATGCGCTTGCGCATCATGCGCCAGTAGCGAAGGCCCTCGAGACCGGTCCAGATGTACGAGAGCATGAGGATCCCGACCATCGCGGCGAGCGGCATGCGGGCGTGCGCCGTGATCTCGAGCGCGTCCTCATAAGTCATGAACGAGTGAGTGACTCCCCAGCCCGAGTACGCGAACACGAGAGACCCGAGCCATGCCATGCCCTTCGCCCAGCCCACGCCCGGGCGGAACACGGTCACGGTGAAGAACAGGAAGCAGCAGCAGCCCGAGACCAGGAGTATCTCGCCGATCACGTACATGGGGATCGCGATGCCCCTGTGCGGCAGCTGCGACGCCACGATCGCCATCGGGTAACCGAGCGCGGGCGCACCGATGTAGGCGAGGCCCGCGAGCAGCTCCGGCAAGCCGTGCGAGCGGTGGGCGCGCATCAGCAAACGCACGCCGACGACCCCGCTCACGACGGTGTAGGCGACGAGGCAAATCAAGCTCAGGCCAGCCATCTAGCAGTGCTCCCACGGATTGCGGGGGGCGTATCGGCCCGAGCGGTCGGACTGTTGAGTCGGCCCTTCAGTCACCCGGATGCGCAGCTGTGCTGGTCAGGGCAGCGCTGGCGCGGGGGAGGCGGGCGGCGCCGAGCCGGGTGCGGGAATGACTCGGTCGAAGGAGAGCGCAGATACGGTCGTGTCGAAGTGACCGCCGTCCGCCAGCGGCTGCGGCGGCTGACTCACCTGCGTGAATGCGTAGCTCCCGCCCGCAGGTATCTCGGCGTCGATGGTGACGGTCTCCGCGCGGCTCGGGTCCACGGCGCCGGGCGCGTATTCGTTGGGCCAGCGGTAGGTGTGCTGCACGAGCAGCTTCACGTTGCGGATCGGGCTGCGCGCCTTGTTCACGAGCGTGCCCGCGATCTTCCCATCGCGCGACGAGACGTTCTCGACCCGCAGGAGCGAGCTGGCTTCGCTCGGCAGCCGCAGCTCGGGCGGGTCGTCCGCGCCCGCGACGGCCCAGGCGAGAATGAACAATGCGGTCGCAACGATGACGGTGGTGGATTTCATACAGGTCCTCCGCCCACCCATCCGATGCGACGTGCAACGGCTGTGCCTTGTGGCAGGATCGGAGATCGGTTGACCGCCTTCTATCTCTCGGCCGTATTCGCGTGCCTCGTCTTGAACGCGTTCTTCGCGCTCGCCGAGTTCGCGGTCGTGAAGATCCGGTCCACGCGCGTGCAACAGCTGGTGGACGAGGGCGTGCGGAACGCCGCCGCGCTGGCCCACGTGAGGGAGCGGATCGACGAGTACCTGTCGGTCACTCAGGTCGGAGTCACTCTCGCCAGCATTGGGCTCGGCTTCCTGGGCGAGCCGGCGATCGCGGTGCTGATCGAGCGCTCACTCGCGCACTGGCTCGAGGTCACACCGGTCACCGTGCACGCCATGGCGATCGGACTCACGTACGTCCTCGTCTCGTACGCCAGCATCGTGGTCGCGGAGCTCGTGCCCAAGACGATCGCGCTGCGCTCGCCCGAGCGCGCGGCGCTCCTCTGCGCGCGGCCGCTGCGCTTCTGTTACTGGCTGTTCTACGTGCCGCTCTGGGTGCTGAACCGCTCGGCGCGCGCGGCGCTGTGGCTGCTCGGCATGCGCGAGCAGGAAGAGGAAGGGCTGTCCGAGGAAGAGCTGCGACTCACGATCGCCGAGTCACAGAAGGCGGGCGAGCTGTCGTTCCGCCAGCTGCTCACGATCGAGAACGTGCTCTTGTCGAGCCGACTCACCGTGGCTGACGCCATGAAGCTGCGCTCGGGCGCGCGCGTGCTGTCGACGTCGGTGCCGTGGGGGGACAACCTGCGCACGCTCGTGGAGTCGCGCTTCTCGCGCTTCCCGCTGCTCGACCCGTCGCAGCGCCTGCCGATCGGCGTCGTGCACGTGAAGGACATCTTCTACAGCCGCAAGACGGAGCTCACCGGCGACGACTTGCGCCGCCTCGCGCGACCGTGCGCGGTGATTCGCGAGACACAGCCGCTGCAGGACGTGCTCGCCGAGCTGCAGAAGCGCCGCGTGCACTGGGCGCTGGTGGTGAGCGCGAACGGCACGTGGTCCGGCTTCATCACGCTGGAAGACGTGATGGAGGAGTTCGTCGGCGCGGTCGAGGACGAATTCGAGATCGAGCCCCTGACTCACTTGGCCGACGCACTCACTCCCGGCCGCGTGGTGCTGGACGTCGAGGCGGACTCGATCGAGATGGCGATCTTCCTCGCGCTGGGCACCGTGCCGCCCGGCGAGCTGCCCTTCCCCGCCAAGAAGATCGCCGCCGCCGTGTGCTCGCGCGAAGCCGACATGTCGACCTATCTCGGGCGCGGTGTCTCGGTGCCGCACGCGCGGCTCGAGGGTCTCGAGAAGCCGCTCCTCGTGTTCGCGCGCTCGAACCGCGGCATCCCCGCCCCGAACCGCGGCGAGCGGACTCACTTGATGTTCATCCTGGTGACTTCGCCCGCGAACCCGCGCGAGCAAGCGCGCTTGCTGTCGCGGATCGGCGGCCTGCTCGACAACGAGTCGGTCGAGGGCCGGCTGCGCGAGGCCGAGACGCGCGAGGGAATCTTCGACGCGATCCGAGACGGCGAGCTCGCGGTGCTCGGGTGACTCGAGCTCGCCGGCGGCGGTATGCTGCCGGCCATGACCGAGCCGCGGGTGACACGCCGCCTGGCCGTGATCTGGAACGCCGACGCGGTCGGCTACAGCCGGCTCATGTCGGCCGACGACGCGGCCACGTACGAAGAGCTGCGCACTCGGCGCGAGATACTCCGCGACCGCATCGCCCTACACGGCGGGCGGACCGTGGACGCCGTGGGCGACGACTTGCTCGCGGAGTTCCCGAGCGCCGTGGCCGCGGTCGAGTGCGCCGTCGCCGTGCAGGCGGAGCTCGCGAAGCGCGACGCGGGTCTGCCCGAGTCACAGCGACTCCCGTTTCGCGTCGGGATCCAGCTGGGCGAGGTGCTCGTCGACGGCGGGTCCGTCGCGGGCGACGCGGTGAACGTGGCTGCGCGCGTTCGCGCGCTGGCCGGGCCCGGCCAAGTGTTCGTGACTGGGGCCGTGTACGACCAGGTCCGCGGCAAGCTCGCGCGCGCGTTCCACGACGCAGGCGAGCACGAGCTCAAGAACATCCCCGGCAAGTTCCGGATCTATCGCGTCGAGACTGACTCACGAGAAGAGACGCGCCCGACGCCTCGGTCCTCCTCGAGACCGGCGATCGCAGTGCTGCCGCTCCAGAACCTCACGGGCGACCCGCATCAGCAGTATCTCGCCGACGGCATCGCGGAAGACCTGCTCACGCGGATGGCGCGCTGGCAGATCCCGGCGATCGCCCGCCAGTCGAGCTTCGCGTTCCGCGACCAGTCACGCGACGTGCGCGAGATCGGGCGCGCGCTCGGCGCGCGCTACGTCGTCGAGGGCAGCTTGCGAAAGACCGGGAATCGCGTGCGCGTGGCCGTCCAGCTGATCGACGCGCAGACAGGGAGTCACCTCTGGGCCGAGAACTTCGACCGCGAGCTCGGCGATCCGTTCGCGGTGCAGGACGAGATCGCGGCCGCGGTCGAGCGCTCGATGAGCGAGCGCTTGGGGAGCTTCGAGGTGGAGCTGGCCCTGTCTCGTCCACCCGAGAACCTGGGCGCTTGGGAGCGTTCAACCGCGCGGCTTGGCACCACAACCGCCGCACACCCGAAGACTGGCTCGAGTCACGCCGGCTCCTGCGGGAAGCGGTGGCGCTCGAGCCGCGCTTCGCGGATGCCCACGCGTTCCTGGCGATCGTGGAGTACGGCGGAGTCATGAACTTGTTCACGAGTGACTCCGAGAAGTCACTCGCGGATGCGGTCGCCGCAGGATCGACGGCGGTCTCGATCGACCCCGACAACGGCATCGTGCCGAGCGCGCTCGGCCTCGGCGCGTTCCTCGCGGGTGACTCGGCGCGCGCGCAAGCCAGCTTCGAGCGGGCAGCCGCGATGTACCGCGCGCCCGGGCCGCTCGCGACGCTCCGCTGGTTCTTCAACACGCAGGGGCGCTACACCGAGGCGCTCGCCCCGCTCGAGGAAGCGGCCACGCGGGTGCCGCGCGCGAACCCCGCGGATGCGTATCTGCAGCTCGCGGTCGCCCACTTCGGCCTCGGGCGCGACGACGAGGCGCTTCGCAACGGCGAGCTCGCGCTGCAGCTCGGCAGCGATCCGGTCGCGCACGGGCTCGTCGCCTGCATCCTGGGACACTTCGGTCGGATCGACGCCGCGCAACGCGAGCTCGCTCGGGTGCCGCCGCTGCGGCTGCGCGACGTCGACGAGCTGTTCCAGCGGCTGTTCCAGAGACCCTTGCTCGACCGCGTGCTCGCAGGCCTGCGCCTCGCGGGCATGCCGGAGTAGCATGGAGTCATGAGCACACCGAACGGGTCCAAGCCCTACGTCGTCATCTCGTCGGACACTCACGCTGGCGCCAACATCCAGGCCTACCGCGAGTATCTCGATGCGGAGAACCAGAAGCTATTCGACGAGTGGCGCGGGAGTTACAAGAACCCGCAGCGCGAGCACATCGGCTCAAAGAAGCACAAGAACTGGGACGACGCCGAGCGCATGCGCGACATGGAGGCCGAGGGCGTGTGCGGCGAGATCGTGTTCCCGAACACCGTCCCGCCGTTCTTCCGCACGAGTGTCTTGATCTGCGGCAACCCCTCGGTCGAGCAGTATCCCATGTGGCTGCAGGGCATCCGCGCACACAACCGCTGGCTCGCGGACTGGTGCGCGGAGTTCCCCGAGCGCCGCGCGGGGATCGGGCTCGTGTATCTCAACGACATCGACGCGGCGATCGAGGACGTGCGCTGGATCGCCGAGCACGGGCTGCGCGGCGGCGTGCTCTTGCCGCACGTCCCGCCCGACTGCGGTCACTTGAAGCCGCTGTACGCGCCCGACTACGACCGCCTCTGGGCGGTGTGTCAGGACCTGGGTGTCGTGGTGAATCACCACGGCGGCACCGGCTCGCCGGACTACGGCCCGTACAAGGTGTCACTCCCAATCCGCCTGGTGGAGACGGGCTGGTTCTCGACGCGCAGTTACACGCACCTCTTGCTGTCGGGCGTGTTCGAGCGCTTCCCGAAGCTGAAGTACATCGTGACCGAGTCCGGCTGCTTCTGGGTGCCGCAGACGCTCGCGACGCTCGACATGCTGTGGAAGCGCATGCGCACCGGCAGCGTCGGCGAGTTCCAGTTCGCCGACGGGTCGCTCCCGCCCGAGCCGCCCAGCTTCTACGCGAAGCGCAACTGCTTCTACGGCGCGAGCTCGCCGTCGCCGCGCGAGCTGTCGGGGAGACACGAGATCGGCGTAGACCACCTGCTGTGGGGCAGTGACTACCCGCACTACGAGGGCACGTACCCGTACACGCGCAAGTCACTGCGCCACACGTTCAACGCCATGCCCGAGCCCGAGGTGCGCGCGATGCTCGGCGAGAACGCCGCGCGCCTGTACGGCTTCGACCTGGGGAAGCTCGAGCCGCTCGCCGCGAAGTTCGGCCCGACACCCGAGGAAGTATCGAAGCCGCTCGGCGCCGACGAGATGCCGAGAGACTCGGGGAGCATGGCGTTCAGCTGAGTCAGTCCCTGGTAGAATCGGGGGCGTGAGGGACGAGATCTCCGCGTTCGTTCTCGTGCTCGGCGGCTGCGTGCTCGTCGGGTTGCTCCTCACGCCCTGGGTGCTGTCACAGGTCGGGTCGCAGCTCGAGAAGTTCGGCGAGTCGCAGCACCAGGACATGACTCGCACGACCGACGCTGCGAAAGCGTTCGCCGCGACCCACTCACAGAAGGAGTGCGCCTCAGCCGCGCTCGAGCACGTGAAGGACTGTGACTCGCTGCTTTGCAAGCCGTTCGGGGCGATGTTCGTCTCGTTGTGTCTCGACCAGGCGGCGGAGCGGTCCCCCGAGCTGTGCCGCGAGATCCCGGAATTCTGGGTCTCGCGCTGGCTCTGGCCGCGCCGCCAGTGCGCGGAATCAGACGTCGACCCGCAGGCGTGCGGGATGATCTATTCGATGGTTTCCGACTACTGTGCCCGCGCTCAGTCTCGCGCTCGCGCCAGCCGATGAGTCACCGATGAAGGGCTTCGCCATCTTCGTGGTCGTGTTGGCGGTCTCGGCGCTCTCCGCCGTGGTCCTGGGCACGCTTCTCTGGCGCACGTTCCAGGAGCCCGTGAAGGCCGAGTTCGAGCGCATCGGCCAAGACGTGAAGCAGTACGCCGCGAGTCACCAGCAGAGTGAGTGCGCGCCGGAAGCGTTCGGCCGCCTGGCCGCGTGCGACGGCGCGATGTGGTGTTCGATCCAGGCGCCGATCTTCGCCAAGGAGTGTCTGCGCCGCGCGCGCCACAGCGCCGACCTGTGCGACGACGTTCCGAAGTCACTCGTCGAGAGCGTGATCTGGCCCTCGCAGGAATGCGCCGACCTCGACGTCGACCCCGAGATGTGCACGCGCATCCTGAACGAGCTCGTGCGCACCTGTCAGAAGCGGCGCTAGGGGGCCCGACTGCGGCCGAGGAACTCCCCGATCGAAGTCAGGTCGAGCGTGGTTCCGATGCCCTTGCCCTCGATCACGTCGAGCACTTGAGGCTGTCCGAGTAAGTCGACCACCAGCTCCGACGGCGTGTCGACCCGACCAACGAGCTGATCGAGCAGGTAGTCCTCGATCACCGGCCAGCGCATGCAGATGATCGTCCAGAGCGCGAGCTGCCGGCGGCGTTCCATGTTCTCGAGCAGCGGCGATCCGAACAACACGGCCAGGTCGCGCTGAACCGCGTAGGAGTTGACCAGGCGCTTCATCGCGCGCGGGTTCGGCTCGAGCAGCGGCGCGAATGACTCGAGAAACGCGGTGGTGCCCGCTTCGAAGTCCGCTCCGAACAGTCTTTCGACGACTGCCTCTCGCGCGGCGCGAGCTACGTTGGGGTCGCTGCTTCCAGCGCGTGCAAGCTCGAGTAACTCGCGCTCGGAGCGCGCCTGTTTGAACGCCTGGGCCAGGCTCGGTGTGATCTCGGGCTCGTCCTCTGGTGTCTTGACATCCGACGTGACGAGATACCGCCAGTAGTCGGCGCGCTGCTCATTCGAGATCAGCGGCACCGAGATCGAGAGCTCGAACGCCTTCTCGAGGAACAGCGCGCCGAGTGACCGCCCCGGCTCGACGATCGCACCGGCGAACGGCCCGTATGTCCCCTCGAAGGACGCCCGCAGCCAACGGCGATCGGCGGCGACCACGTAGACCACGCGTGAGTCGTCGAAGATCGTCTGGATGCCCTCGAGCAGCTGCACGACATACTCCCCGTTGCAGCGGTCGAGGTCGTCGATGAAGATCGCCACCGGCTGCCGGATCCAGCCCACCAAATCGCGGAAGTGTGTCGAGATCCGCGCGAGCGGATCCGCCGCCGACGCGAGGAAGCTCTGCGCCGCCCGCATGGAGCCCGGCAACAGTGACCCGCTGAGGAAGCCGATCGCGGTGACGACGGCGGAGATCAACGCGACCGCCGCGCCTGCGGTCGCCAGAACGCCCTGGAGCGTCGAGTCACCGAAGACTCGCGCGGCGACACTCGGATTCACGACCAGCGCGACACCGAGACCGATCGTCACGGCCGACGCCGTCAGCAAGGTCAAGTCACTCCGCGCGACGAACAGGCGCCACAGATACTCGCGCAGCCACAGCCGCGCGCCTCGCCACCAGGATCTCCTGAAGGTCTGCCTGGATGCCTGCCGGAAGGTCGCATCCAAGAGCGGCCACCAAGGCGGATTCAGCCGCTGGTGTAGCCATGCATTGAAATCGACCACGATCCAGGGCTCAGCGCTTCGCGCGGAGCTCAACTCACTCGCGAGCAGGCGCAAGAGCGACGACTTACCCGCACCCCAAGGGCCGTGCAGGTGCACGATGAAGCTGCCCTTCCCCGTCGCAGTCACTTGCGCCCCTCGGATGCGCCGCAAGCGCCGCGCGAGCGCACGCGCGAACGGTCGGCGCCCGAGCCTGTCTTCGATCGTGGGGCTATCGAGGTGGAGCGGCGCGGGGTCGGGTTGGGACGTCGCTTCTGGAGCTTCTCGTGACTGTGTCTCGTCGAAGCTCACAGACAACAGCGTGCCGGAGTTCTCGGCCGCGCTCTCAGGAACCGCTGAGACTGAGCGCTGAAGCAGCTTCGAGACGTCGGTCAGAAATAGCTGCTCGAGCGGCTCGCTGATTTCGTCGGCGATGAGGAGCAAGAGACCCGTTCGTTCGAGATCGGCCCGCAGCGAGGGGTCGAGAATCGCGAGACAGAGAATCAAGAGCCGGCCGTGCAGCTCCTTCACCGGTCGATCGTCGAGCAACTCCAGTGCGCCGGCGATCCAATCACTCACCGGCCGCATGTCGACCGCGCGGCTCGCGTCGGGTCTCACGAAGAGCTTGGGCGCCTGGTGGCGCCCGTATTCGCCGTGCTGGCGAATCACCTCGCCGACGATGTCCCACGACGAAACGGCGGAATCGCCGGAGAGAACTCGAACCACCCTGCTGACCGTATCGGAGAGGTTGATCTTCGAGACCGGTGCGGCCATGGAGCCTCCGTCTTCGGTGCGGCGCCCAGTCTATCACTCCGCGCGCGAGTGACTCGTGAATTTCACGGTCAGTCAGCGGCAGAGCGCCTCGCACGGGACGCCGTTCCCGTCGCCGTCGATCTTCGTCGCGCCGCAGTGCTCGAGATAGAAGCGGGCTTCGGCGCAGCTGGACATCTCGCGGCAACGGGTCTTCGCGCCGCACGTGAAGTGACTCGGCGGCGGCGCGCCCTGGCGACGGTGCGACTTGCGCCACTTCCACGGCGGCACCCGTTCCGCTTCGGGCAGCGCCCAGAGACCGCGCTTCGCCGCGCGCGCCTCCTTCTCCAGAGCGAGCAGGCTCTGATCGCGGAGATACTTGCGGTACACCCACGCGGCGCCGCGGCGGACCATCTCCGCGTTCACGTCGAGTGACCCGACGCGGACGCGGCCGAGAGTGCGGCCGTAGTCGTCGAGACCCAGTCTCTCGATCCGCACGTACTTGCGTGAGACGAGCTCGGACAGCTCGCGCCGGGCGCTGTCTCCGTACGGCTGGTTTCCCTCCGGGCAGTCGATGTCGGCGAGGCGCACCTCCACCCGCTCGCCGTCCGGAGTGAGAGCCCAGAGCGAATCACCGTCCACGATGTCGACCACGCGGTCAGAGGACACGGGAGGCGAACCCGCGCCGAGCTGCAACACCGCGAGCGCCGAGAGCACGGCGTTTCGGACCCACGCGCGACCGACCAACGCGAGCACGCTTCGAGGATGCCGGTATACGCTGCGGCTCCACAAGCAGGGGGGAGTGCAGCCATGGGTCGATCCCGTTCTCGAGTCGTGGCGCTGTGTCTCGGCGCGGGACTCACGATCGGCTGCGCCAAGGACTCGACGCCTCCGCCGCGATCCGAGGAAGTCATCGAGTCATCGCCCGCGCCGGACCTCGAGCACTGGCCGCACCAGCTAAAGCTCGCCGACGCCGCGTTCACGATCTACCAGCCGCAGGTCGAGAGCTGGCAAGGCAACCAGCTGGCGTTCCGCTGCGCGGTCGCCGCCAAGCCGACCGGCGGCGGCGCGGAGAGCTTCGGCGTGATCTGGGCGAACGCGCGGACCGAGGTCGACCGAGTCACTCGCATGGTGGCGCTCGAGGACGTGAAGCTCACTCGCAGCAACTTCCCCACCGTGGCCGACGGCGGCGCGGGCTACCTGGCGGAGCTGCAAACGGCGCTTCCCGTGGGCGCCCGCCGGATCTCGCTCGACCGGCTCGAAGCATCTCTCGCCGCGACCGCCGCCGCGCCCAAGGGCGTGGCGGTGAACAACTCCATGCCGCGGATCATCGTGAGTCAGTCGCCGGCGATCCTGATCCCCATCGCGGGGAAGCCGGTGCTGCGCGCGGTTCCGGGTCACTCCTTCGAACGAGTCATCAACACGCGCGCGCTGATCGCGCGGGCCACCGGCGGAACGACTTACTACGCGCACGTCTACGACGGCTGGCTCTCGGCCGCCGCGATCACCGGGCCGTGGAGCGCCTCCGCCGACACTCCCGCGCAGCTCGATCCGCTCGCCACCGAGCTCGCCGAGTCAGGGGATGTCGTGCTGCTCGACGGCGGCAACGCGCAGCCGAAGCCGTCGCTCGCGCAGGGCGCGCCCACTCTGTATGTCAGCTCGGAGCCGGCTGAGCTGGTCGTGTTCCAGGGCGCGCCGGTCTTCGAGAAGATCCCGGGCACGAAGCTCCACGTCGCGACCAACACGCTCTCGGACGTGCTGGTCGACGATCTCGCCGGTGTGAGCTTCCTGCTCGTGTCGGGCCGCTGGTATCAGACTCAGTCACTCCTCAAAGGGCCGTGGCGCTACGTGCCGAGCTCCCAGCTCCCGCCCGACTTCGCGCGCATACCGCCTGACTCACGCGCGGGCGTGGTGCTCGCCGCGGTCGCGGGAACGCCGCAGGCGAGCGAGGCCGCGATCGAGAACTCGATCCCGCAGACGGCGTCCGTCGCGCGCGCCGGCGGAGCCGGCTTCACGGCGACTTACGACGGGCCGGTGAAGCTCGCGCCGATCACGGGCACGCCGCTTCAGTACGTCCAGAACTCGCCGACGCCGATCGTCCGCGTGGCTGCGGACTCGTGGTACGCGCTCAGCGGCGGAGTTTGGTTCGTCGCGGCTGAGTCGGCCGGTCCCTGGGTCGTGGCCGCGTCCGTGCCCGAAGTGATCTACGGGATCCCGACCACGTCGTCGCTCCACTATGTGACTTACGTCCACGTGTACGGAGCGACGGAAGAAGTCGTGTACGTCGGCTACACGCCCGGGTATCTCGGCACGGTGGTGACTCCCGATGGCGTGGTCGTGTACGGAACGGGCTACGAGTACGACCCGTGGATCGGCACCGTCTACTACGCCGCGCCCGCGACTTACGGCGTGATGGCTCAGCCGGTGTACAACCCGGCCGTGGGTTGGTCCTACGGCTACGCGATGGGACTCACGACCGCCGCGATGGTCGGTTACTGGGGAGGCACGGGCTACGTGTACGCCGCGGGCTACCACGGCTACCCGTGCTGCGGCTCGGCGAGCGCGAACGTCTACCGCAACTCCCCGTACGTGCACAGCTCCGGCGAGGTGAGTTACTCGACGAACAAGGACGGCGTCGTCGAGCAGCGGGGCGGGAATTACACGAACGAGGCGACGGGAACGCACGGCGGCTACCACGCCACCGAGACGTGGGATCCCTCGACCGGCCAGCGCAACCTGTCGACCGACCGGGGCTTCGAGACGCAGCGCGGGACCAGCGGCGACGTGAGTCACAACGCCGGTTACAACTACGACACCGGGAGATACTCGGGCTCTTCCAGCATGTCGGCGACGGGAGCCGGCGGCAGCACGCTGACTCGCACAGGCGAGTCACAGGCGGGCGCCGGGCAGGTTCCCGTATCGGCGCACGAGTCGACCTACACCAGCGCGCGCACCGGTCAGACGACGCAGACGGCTTCCATCGGCAACGATCACTTCGCTAGCGCCGACGGGAACGTGTACAAGAACACCGGCGACGGCTGGCAGAAAGCCGGCTCGAATGGCTGGGGGAACGCCGGGGGCGACAACTCGTGGGCCGATCGAGAGAGCGCCGCGCGAAGTCAGGGAGAGAGTCGCGCGTCGCGCTCCGGTGGCGGCGGGTTCGGCGGCGGCGGTGGCGGTGGCCGTGACTACGGCAGTCACTTCGGGGGCGGCGGCTTTGGCGATCGCTTCGGCGAAGGCGGCCGCGGCGGCGGAGGACGCCGGCGCTGAGTCGCTAGCGCGCGTTCTCGAGCGCGGTCTTGAACCCCGAGTAGCTCGGCTGATCGATCGCGACTTGGTTCACCACGCTCTCGCGCAGATACTCTGCGAGGCCCGCGTGGTCGAGGGCGATGCGGCTCTCGCGCAGGCGGTTCACCAGATCCCAGCGGAGTGACTCGAGGTCGCCGTCCGCGTCGAGCAGGCGCGTGAGTCGCCCGGTCTGTAGCGTGCGGTGCTGCTCGCCGACCGCGAGCTCGCGCAGGACCACGTCGAGTGAGTTCCCCGCCACGCGCGCCAGGAAGTTCGTGCGGCCCTTGGTGACTTTCATGACGTCGTCGCGCAGATAGTCGCGCACGGAAGTCACCAGCTCGTCGATGCGCGGCATGTCGATGCTCGACTTGCCGCCCGCCGGCGACAGCAGCTCGACCGGGCCGGGAATCAAGAGATTCACGCAGTCGACCTGACACTCGGACGTGCGGCGGCCGATCGCGGGGCGTTCGACCGTCTTGTCGGGGCCTGTGCGGTAGTGCTCGGCCATGCCGAGACACCCGACCGACCACCAGAACGAGCCGAACACCTCCCAGAACTTCACGCGCGCGGGATCGACCTTCTGCCCGGACGCCTGCTCGTAGCCGCGAAACAGGTCCTCGTATCTCCCGAAGCCACCGACGGGCAAGTCACTCCGGCCGAAGCGCCACGAGTTCGTGCAGATCCAGCCGAGGTCGCGCATGGGATCGCCCACGTGCGCGATCTCCCAGTCGAGCACCGCCACGACCCCGTGCGGCGACACCATGAAGTTGCCGTTGCGGAAGTCGTTGTGAACCAAGGTCGGCGTGAAGCCGGTCGGCAGATGGTCGAGCAGCCAACGGGCCGCGAAGTCGATCATGGGCTGCGGCGTGTAGAGTGACTGGTAGCGCTGCCACGTCTGGCGCACGAACTCCTCGGGCGCCGTATGCGACAAGCGTGACTCGAGCCCCGTGGCCTTCAAGTCGATGGCGTGAATCCGCGCGAGTATCTGGCCGCACTGCTCGGCGAGCTTGGGGCGGATCGCGTCGAGCGATGGATCGCGCACGATGCGCGCGCCGAGCGCCTCGCCCTCGAGCCACTCCATGACGAAGCCCTCGCCCAGATCGTCCTCGGGAGTCAGTACGTGCAGGACTTCCGGCTCGGGCACGCCCGCCGCGCGCGCGGCGCGCATCAGCATGGCTTCGGTGACCAGGCCCGGCTGGCCCGCGCTGGGGAGCACCGCCTTGCCGCCGGGCGCGCGGCGCATGCAGAGTCTCTTCTCGCCCGCGTCCGTGCGGATCACCAGGCGATACGTCTCCTGACTCGCGCCGCCCGAGAGTCTCTCGGCCGAGACCAGACCCCGGCAGCCGTCGACGCGCTTCGTGAGGACGGCTCCGAGTGACTCCTCGAAGCTCGCCAATCTACGCGTCTTCCTGAACGCCCTTCGGCGCGCGCTGCTTCATGAAGCCGAACATGTAGCCGGCGATGCGGCGCTGCTGGATCTCTTCCGTGCCCTCGGTGATGCGGTAGCGCCGGTGGTGCCGGTAGATGTGCTCGAACGGCTTGTGCCTCGAGTAACCCAGCCCGCCGTGCACCTGCATGGCGCGGTCGGCCGCTTCGCAGCACAGGCGATTCGACCAGTAATTGCACATCGAGACCTTGTCGGACACCGAGAAGTTCCCGTACGTGTCCATGCCCCACGCGGTCTTGTGAATCAGCGCGCGCAGCATCTCGCACTGAGTCTGTAACTCGACGAGCGGGAACTGGATCGCCTGGTTCGTCGCGAGCGCTTTGCCGAACGGCTTGCGCTGCTTCGCGTACTCGACTGACTCGTTGATGCAAAACTGCGCGGCGCCGAGGCTCGCCGCCGCCTGGCGGATGCGGTTCTCGTTGAAGAAGTGCTGCACGACCTGCAGCCCGCGGCCTTCGCCTCCGAAGATCGCCGAGTCGGGGACCCACACGTCCGTGAGCGAGATGTGCGCGTGGTCGGTGGGCATGTTGAAGGTCCAGAGAAACTCTTCGACCTTGAAGCCCGGTGCGTTGGTCGGCGTGAGGAAGGCAGTGATTCCCTCGCCGTCGCCCGCCTTGCCGCTCGTGCGGGCCATGATCATGTCGAACTTGGCCTTGTGAATGCCGGTGTTCCAGGTCTTCTCACCGGTGATTCGCCAGCCGGTGCCGTCTCGCACCGCGCGAGTCTCCATGTGAGTCGCGTCGGAGCCGTGATTCGGCTCGGTGATTCCGAAGGCGAAGCCCTTCGTGCCCTCGAGCATGCCCTCGACCCACTCTTTCTTCTGGGCCTCGGTGCCGTAGTTCAACATCAAGAGCACGCCGACGTTGTTCGCGACGATCGAGTGCTCGTTCTGTAAGTCGTTGTGCAGCCCGAGCCCCTTCGCGGACAGGTGCTCGCGGATGATCGCCATGCCGAGATTGGTGCCGTCCTTGCCGCCGAGCTCCTTCGACAGCGGATAGCGGTAGTGACCCGCCTTGTCGGCGAGCTTGCGCGCCTGGAAGAGGAGCTGCTCCCACTCTTCGTTCGGCAACCCGCCCCGATCCCAGTCAGTCCGCGCGTCCTCGCGGCGGTGGTCGAAGAAGCGGATGTTGTCGTCTTTCTGCTCGAGCGGCTTGATCTCGCGCAGGATGAATTCGTCGAGCTCGAGCAGATACGCGGCGATGTCCCGGGGGATGTCGAAGTTCATGTCTGGCCTCCCGGGCCGTATTAGATCCTGTCGGACACCCCCCGCACAAACAGGGGCTGGATCTCGAGACGCTCCGCGTCGGCGGCCATCTCGGAGTCGCTCGGCGCGGGGCCGAGCTCGTCGGCGGCGGCCAGCACGGTGGGCAGCAGAGTCGCGTCACTCGAGCTGTTCAGGAAGAAGCCCGGGCGCCGCAGCGCCCAGCGTACCGCGCGCCGCAGCGCGTCGTCGTCGCGGATGGGCTCGTACCACGAGTAACGCTTCTGTGTGTCGCCCTCGGTCCAGCGCCGGCGCGCGATGGCCTTGATGGTCTGGATCGCCACGCCGCGTTGCTGGCACAGAGTCACGAGTGACTCGAACTCGGCCGCGTAGTCTGCCGAAGCCATCATCGTGTGGTTGTACGGCAGCAGCACCGAGTCGAACGGGAAGCGCGAGAGTGACTCGAGGTGCGCCTTCGCCACCTGCGTGCCGTGACCGGTGACTCCGATGAAGCGCACCAGCCCCTGCGCGCGCGCCTCGACCAGCGCTTCCAGCGCGCCGCCGGGGCCGAGCGCCAGCTTCTGCTCTTCGGGCTCGACCAGGTTGTGCATCTGGATCAGGTCGACCTGATCGACGCCGAGTCTCTCGAGTGACTTGTGGAGCTCGTCGCGCGCGCCGGCCGCGGTGCGCTGGCCCGTCTTCGTGGCCAGGAAGAAGTCGCGGCGATACGAGCGCAGCCACGGCGCCAGCCGCAGCTCCGACTCACCGTAGCTCGCGGCGGTGTCGAGATGATTCACGCCGTACCGAAGCAGCAGCTCGAGCACGCGATCGGCGCGCTCTTGCTTCATGCCGCCGAGCGCGGCGGCGCCGAACAGGATGCGCGAGCTCGAGTGACCCGTGCGCCCGAAGGGGAGCTTCTCGATCACGTGACTCGCGCCAACACTTTGGTCCAGAACTGCTCGATCGACTTCAATTGGATCGCGTTCGGGATCAGCGAGATGTAGTTCCAGGCGAACACCCACTGCGCGGGCAGCCGCCGCTTCAGTGTCTCGACCTGGCGAGTCACCGTGTCGGGCGCGCCGACGAAGGCCAGGCCGTCGCCGAGCACGTCGGGCATCGAGCCGTCGTCCGGGTCGCTCATGCCCTGGAAGAAGCCGAACGGCTCGAACCACTCCGAGCCCACGAACGTGCTCGACTGCTTCCAGAGTGCCTGCGCTTCGTCGTCCGAGTCCGCGACGATCACGTCGCGCAGCACGCCCACGCCTTCGCCGAGCGGCTTGCCACTCACTTCGGCGTACAGCTCGAACAGCGCGAGCTCGCGCTTGGGGTGCAGTGGCGGCAGGATCGCAGTGACTCCCTGCTCGGCGCACCAGCGGATCGAGCGCTCCGACGACGCGAACGGCTGGAACAGCGGCGGGTGCGGCTTCTGCAGCGGCTTGGGAACGACCGACACGGCCTTCACCACCCCGTCTCTCACTCCCCCGCCCCACTTCGCGGTGGCCGCGAGCGTCCACGGAGTGTCTCCCGCGGGCACGCGCCAGAACCGGCCGTCGACTTCGAGAAACTCCTCGGTCCACGCGCGCTTCACGATCTGGAAACACTCCTCGAACGCGAGTCTGTTCGCTTCGTCGATCGCGTCGTGCTGGTGCGGGAGCGCGCCGTGAATGCCGTGAGTCTGCTGCGCCATGATGTCGACCCAGCGGCGCTGATAGCCGCGCGCGAAGCCGGCGTTCGCGCGCCCGCCGGTCATGTGGTCGAGCATCGCGATGTCCTCGGCGACGCGCAGCGGATTCTGCGACGGCAGCACGATGCCGAGCTGACCCACGCGGATGCGCTTCGTCTGCAGACCCACGAACAGATCGAGCATGACCGGGTTGTTCGAGAGCTCGAAGCCTTCGACGTGGAAGTGGTGCTCGGTGAAGCTGATCGAGTCATAGCCGAGCGCGTCGCCGAGCACGGCTTGCTCGGAGAGATCGCGCAGCATGCGCTGGTACACATCCGCGCGTAGGCCGACTCTGCCGGCTTCGACTTCGGCCTTGGTTCCGACGCTGGGCAAGTAGAACAGCGAGACCTTCATGAGCCGATTCTCCCCCCGCGCGCCACGGCGCAGCAAGCGAGCCCGGGATACGCTCTCGCTCATGAGTGGCACGAGACAGCTCGCCCGTTCGGTCGCGCTCGCCGGGCTCGTCGCGCTCGCGTGCCAGAGTCTCTCGGCGCCGCGCGGGCTCGCCGGCACGTCGTGGCAGCTCGTCGAGATCCAGTCCGTGGACGGAACGACGGTGCGGCCCGACGACAGCGCGAAGTACACGCTCGCGTTCGCCGCGGACGGGAAGGTAGCTGCGCGCGCGGACTGCAACCGCGGCGCGGGCACGTGGACTTCGGACGGCGCGAGTCAGCTCACGTTCGGAAACTTCGCGACCACGCGCGCGATGTGTCCGCCCAACTCACTCGAGCCGCGCTTCTGGCGCGACCTCTCGTTCGTGCGCTCGTATCTCCTGAAGGACGGCCGGCTATATCTGTCGCTCCAAGCTGACGGCGGGATCTACGTGTTCGCGCCGCTGGGTGCACCAACGAGTCAGAAAGGAGATCCGCAGTGACTCGACGATTGGCTCTGGGGCTGGGGTTGGCGGCGCTGCTCGCCGTCGCGGGCTGCACACAGGAGAGTCAGAACCGGCTCGGCCGCGCGGTGAAGAACTGGACCGGCGACAACGGGGTGCTGGACGTGTACGCCGGCGAGAAGCTCGTGATGCGCTTCGTGAAGATCGACAAGCTCACGACGAGTCTCGGCACGTCGGGTCCGTCGGAAGCCCGGTCCTATCGGTACGGCTGGGGGTATTTCGACGAGAACCAGAACTACGTGGTCGATCCCGGCGAGAAGAAGCTCTACTTCGAGGTCTCGGACTACTCGACCAACTACGTCTTCTACGAGAACCCCCGTTAGCGCACCCGGATGTGTTAATACGGTTGCGCCAACGCGACGTTTTGGAGTGGGGATGCTGGCTAGATTTCTGCCCAAGAGGACGGAGTTCTTCGCGCTGTTCTCGCGTCACGCGCAGCTGTGTGTCGAGGGCGCGATCCTCCTGGCCGACCTGCTGGCCAAGCCCAGCAACGGGAAGGAGCGCTACGAGCGCATTCACGCGGTGGAGCACGACGCGGACCGGGTCTGTCAGGAGACGATGGAGACCCTGCACAGCACGTTCGTGACCCCGATCGATCGGTCCGACATTCACAACCTGTCGAGCCGGCTCGACGACATCATGGATCACATCGAGGCGACGGCTCAGCGCATCTGGCTGTACGAGATCGACCGGCCGACACCCGAAGTCATCGAGATGGGCGCCAATCTGCGCCGCGCGACCGAGTCTCTGAAGGCCGCGGTCGACGCGCTGGCCGGCGGCTTCGAGGCGACCCGCATGCGCGAGCTGTGCGGCGCCGTGAAGCAGGCCGAGAAAGAGAACGACCGCGTGCTGCGCCGCGCCACCGCGCGGCTGTTCAAGGAAGAGAGCGACGCGCGCACGCTGATCAAGTGGAAGGAGATCTACGAGGACGTGGAGCGCGCCGTCGATCGCTGCGAGGACGTGGCGAACGTCATCGAGGGCGTGGTTCTCGAGAACAGCTGATGGAGTCACTCCTCGTAGCGGTCGTCGTGGTCGCGCTGATCTTCGACTACACGAACGGCTTCCACGACGCGGCCAACGCCGTCGCGACCGCGATCTCGACGCGCGCGGTGCCTCCGAACGTGGCGCTGGCCGCGGCCGCGGTGCTGAACGTGGTGGGCGCGCTGGTCTCGACCAACGTCGCGGCCACGCTCGCGAAGGGCATCGTGTCCGCCACGGCAGTGACTCCCCCCGTGATGTTCGGCGGGCTCGTCGGCGCGATTGCCTGGAACCTACTGACTTGGTGGTGGGCGCTGCCGTCGAGCTCGAGTCACTGCCTGATCGGCGGCGTGGCTGGCGCGGTGCTCGCGACTTCGGGCCCGTCGCAGGTGCAGTGGGCGGGGATCGCCGAGAAGGTGCTGATCCCGACGATCGTCGCGCCGCTGGTCGGGTTCGCCGTGGGGATCGCGCTCATGGTCGCGATCCTGTGGATCTTCCGGAACGCGCACCCCGGTCTCTTGCAGCGTCGCTTCCGCGTGGCGCAGCTCGTGTCGGCGTCGTTCATGGCGTTCAGTCACGGCTCGAACGACGCGCAGAAGACCATGGGCGTGATCACTCTGGCGCTGTTCGCCGCCGGCGAGATCGCGACACCCGACGTGCCGCTCTGGGTGAAGCTCGCGTCCGCGGTCGTGATCGGGCTCGGCACTTACTCGGGCGGGAAGCGCATCATCCGCACGCTCGGGATGCGGCTCGTGAAGCTGACTCCCGCGCACGGCTTCGCCGCCGAGACCGCGGCGTCGGCCGTGCTGCTCGGGACGGCTCACTTCGGGTTCCCGGTGTCGACCACGCACGTGATCTCGACTTCGATCATGGGCGTGGGCGCAACGCAGCGCCTGTCCGCGGTACGCTGGGGACTCACGCGTGACATCCTGGTGGCCTGGGTTCTGACTCTGCCGGCGGCGGGTCTCGTCGGCGGGGGCTTCGCGCTTCTGTCTCAGTGGGCGTTCGCGAAGTAGCGCAGTAAGGAGTAGGAGAAGTGGAAGGTCTGGAGCTCTGGGGCATGGCCTTCGTGTTCATGCTCGCGACGTTCATCGGCTTCGACGTGATTCGCAACGTGAGTCGCCTGTTGCACACGCCGCTGATGTCGCTGACCAACGCGATCTCGGCGATCGCGGTGGTCGGGTCGATCATCATCGCGGGCGAGCAGAAGGACACGTTCTCGACCGTGCTCGGCACGATCGCCGTGGCGGCGTCGATGACCAACATCGTGTCCGGCTTCCTGATCACCGACCGCATGCTGCGCATGTTCAAGCGCCGGGAGCCGGGGTCATGAGTCACGAGGTGTCCGAGCATCTCACTCAGGCGCTATATCTCGCCGCGGCGGCGCTGTTCATCTTCTCGCTGCGTTGGCTGTCTCGCCCCGACACCGCCCGGCGCGGCGTGCTCGCCGGCGTGCTGGGCATGGCCGCGGCGATCTTCGGCACCCTGCTCCACCCCGAGATCACTCACTTCGAGTGGATCGCGATCGGCGTGGTGGTGGGCTCGATCGCCGGCGTGCCGCTGTCTCGGGTCGCACTCACCGCGGTCCCGCAGCGGACCGCGCTGTCTCACGCGTTCGGCGGCCTCGCGGCGGGGCTGGTCGGCACGGCGAAATACTCGCTGTGGCTCGACAGCGGCGAGCTCACCATGTTCCGCACGTCGGCGATCGCCATCGAGGTGATCCTCGGCTTCCTGACCTTCACCGGGTCACTCATGGCGGCGGGCAAGCTGCAGGAAGTGATTCCGACGCGGCCCATCACGTACCGCAATCAGAACTTCATCAACCTGAGTCTGCTCGCGCTCGCGGTCGCCGCTGGCGTGTGGCTCGTCGTGGACCCGACTCAGTGGTGGCTGTTCCCGGTGCTGATCGGCTTCTCGCTGCTGTTCGGCGTGCTGCTGATCATTCCGATCGGCGGCGCGGACATGCCGACGGTGATCTCGCTATTGAACTCGTACGCGGGCCTGGCCGCGGTGGCGATGGGCTTCGTGCTCGAGAACAAGGTGCTGATCATCGCGGGCGCGCTCGACGGATCTTCGGGCTTCATCCTGTCGGTGATCATGTGCAACGCCATGAACCGCTCGTTCACGAACGTGCTGTTCGGCGCGTTCGGGCAGGTGCAGGCGGTCGCGGCGGCCGGTGAGCAGAAGCCGGTGAAGAGCGCGACGGCACAGGACGCGGCCGACTTACTCGAGACGGCTAGTCGGGTGGTGGTCGTCCCGGGTTACGGCATGGCGGTGGCGCAGGCGCAGCACCGCGTGCGCGAGATGCGCGACCAACTCACGAAGCGCGGTATCTCGGTGAAGTTCGCGATTCACCCGGTCGCGGGCCGAATGCCGGGTCACATGAACGTGCTGCTCGCCGAGGCCGAGATACCGTACGACGAGCTCGTGGAGATGGACGACATCAACCCCGACTTCGCGCAGACGGACGTGGTGCTCGTGGTCGGCGCGAACGACGTCGTGAATCCGGCCGCGAGACACGACAAGACGAGCCCGATCTACGGCATGCCCATTCTCGACGTCGACAAAGCCAAGTCAGTCATCGCGATCAAGCGCTCGATGAACCCCGGCTTCGCCGGCATCGACAACGAGCTCTACACCGCCGACAACACGATCATGGTGTTCGGCGACGCCAAGGGCGTGATCGGCGACGTCGTGAAGGCGCTGTCGGGCGGCTCCGGGACTCACTGATGCTGGCCGCCGCAGCGCTGGCCTTCGCGCTCCAGTCGGCGGCTTTCGGCAATCACGACGCGATCCCGAAGCGCTTCACGTGCGAGGGCGAGGACGTGTCACCGCCGCTCGCGTGGTCGGGCGCGCCGCCGGGCACGAAGAGCTTCGCGCTGATCGTCGACGACCCCGACGCCCCGGACCCCGCCGCGCCCAAGCGCGTCTGGGTACACTGGGTGGTGTACGACGTGCCCGCGCGAGTCACCCAGCTCGGCGAGGACGCGAAGTCTCTCCCCTACCCGACCCGTACCGCCAAGAGTGACTTCGGCGAGACGCGCTGGCGCGGCCCGTGCCCGCCGATCGGGAGACACCGCTACTTCTTCAAGCTGTACGCGCTCGACGTGGAGACTCTCCCGGGCGAGGCGGCGAGCAAGGCGCAGCTCGAAGCCGCCATGAGGGGCCACGTGCTCGGCGAGGCCGAGCTCGTCGGGCTGTACCAGAAGGCGCGCTAGCGCAGGCGGTCCGTCAGATCGGAAAGCCGCCGTGCGAGTATCTCGTTCAGGTTGCGCATCACCGTCGAAGCGATGCGCGGCCAGCGGCGCTGCAGGCGCTGCAAGTTGTTCGGCGTGAAGCGCAGGAGCCGCACTTCCTTCGACACGTCGACGTTGGCGCTGCGCTCGCCGGTGAACAGGCCCACGTCGCCGATCACGTCCCCGCGCTCCGACGTGCGCAGCAGGATGCGGCCCGCGGGGCCTTCCTTCCAGACACTCAGCGAGCCGTCGACGATCACGTACATCTCGCGGTCGGTCTCGCCCACGCGCATGAGTGACTGACCTTCGGGGATCGAGCGCAGGCTCGCCATCAGCGCGACCACGCGGCACTCCCACGTGCGCAGGCCGCGGAACAGCGGGATCGCGTCTTGCGGGTTCGCGCCGAGGTCGAGCGTGAGCGTGTCCCACAGAGTCACGATGCGCAGCCCCGCGCACAGCGCCGGAGTCAACGTCATCTCGACCAACAGCGAGAAGCCGAGCGTGAACGCCGCCATGCCGCCGACCTGCCGGTACGACAGCAAGTCACTGTACGAGAACATCAGGAAGCCGACGCACAGCGAGAACGTCGAGTACAAGACCGGCCGGCCCACGATGCGCAGCACGTTGATGGTGGCCTGCCGCTCGTCGGCCAAGCGCTTCGCCTCGGTGTTGAAGCGCGCGAAGTAGTGAATCGTGTCGTCGATCGCGACGCCCAGCGCCATGGGCGCGATGATGCTGGTCGCGAAGTTCAGGGTGATTCCAGTGAGTCCCAGCGCACCGAAGTACACGGCGACGGGAATCACGTTCGGGATCAGCGCGACGATGCCCATGCGCAGCGACAGGAACATCACGCAGAGCAACGCGTAGATCATGACCAGCGCGCCGATGATGCTCTGCACCTGGCCCCAGATCAGGTTGTCGACGACCTGAGTCATGAGGATCGAGTTGCCAGTCACTTTGCCGTGCAGGTGCGGCGGCAGCTGCGTGAGCCGAGCTTCGATGCGCTTCACCAGCGCGATCACGAGCTCGGTGTCGTATACGGTCGTGCGCACTTGGATGTTCGTGAGCTGGTAGCGCGCGTCGACGTAGCCCTCGAGCTCGTCGCTCGCGCCCAGAAACAGGAGCTGCCCAGTGAGTCGGTCCGTCTCGGGCACGGCGAGATGCGCGGGGTCGTTCTCGTGGAACGCGCGGTTCAACAGCTTCACGAAGTCGACCAGGCCGGTGCTGCCGCCGATCTCCTTCTGCTCGCCCAGCCACTGCTGGAGTGACTCGAGCGCCCGCAGGTTGTCGGGCTGCTTGAAGGTCGCGGGATCGTCGGCCTGCACCACGACCTGGAAGGCGTTCGCGCCGTTCAGCTTCTGATTCACCGCGTCGAAGTCCAGCCGTGGGCGCGCCTGCTCGGGCAGGAAGCGCAGGCTCTCGTTTCCGACGGTGAGCTGCGTGGCGGCGAGGATCGAGAGCGCGCTGACCGCGCCCCAGAACCAGAACACCGCCCGCTTGTTGCGCAGATTGAACTCGGCGAGCCGGAGCATGACTCGCCCGAACAGGCTGTCCTCGGTGACTTCTTCGGTGCTGGCGAGCCGCCGCGGGCGCGGCAGGATCGCGAGCAGCGCGGGAGTCAGTGTGAGTGACACGAGGAAGGTGAAGATCACGCCGACGACGGCCATGTAGCCGAAGTCCTGGATCGCCTCGATCGGAGTCAGTACCTCGGACAGAAAGCCCGCCGCCGTCGTGCCTGCGGTCAGCACCGCGGCGAGAAACACGCCCTCGAGTGAGCGTTCCACCACGTGCCCTGACGTGGCGGTGCGATCCTCGCGCATGATGTCGTAGTACTCCGAGATCACGTGCACCGAGTACGCGACGCCCAGGATCATCAGCATCGGCGGCACGAGCAGCGTGGTGATCGTGAGCTCGTTCCCGAGCCACGCCTCGAAGCCGAGCGTCCAGACGAGCGCCACGATCACCGCGACCAGCGGCAGCACCACGCCGCGCAAGGTTCGGAACGAGAGACCCAGCACGACCGCGAGCGCCGCGATCATGAGCGGCAGACTGACTCGAAGGTCGCCCAGCTGATAGCGGATCTGCGCGACCTTCAGGTGCGGGCCGCCGGTGACGTACACCTCGACCGGGCCGGCCTCCTCGCGCGCGATCGTGTCGATCTGGTCGTCGATCCCCTTGTCGATGAAGTCACTGTCTTTGAAGTCGAGAAACTCGACGACGATCGCGGCGGTCCTCGCGTCCTTCGACACGAGATTGCCCGCATAGATCGGGTTCCCGAGCGCCTCGGCCTTGAGCGCGGCGAGCGCGGCCGGGTCCGTCGGGATGTCCTTCACGAACGGCCGGATGTCGATGCCGTCCTCGTTGCCCCGCACGTTGGCGACGTTGGTGATCGCCACGACGTGGTGCACGCCCTCGACGCGAGCGAGTCTCTCGGCGATGCGCGAGATACGACTCAGAACGTCGTGAGTGAAGACGTCGTCGGCCGAGAGCGCGACGACCATGGTCTCGTCGCTGCCGAAGGCCTTGCGCACGTAGTCATAGAACGCGCGCCCCTCCTGGTCCTGCGGCAGGAGGCGGTTGGTCGACATGTCGACCGCAATGCGGAGCCGCTGGTTCGGGAGATCGACCAGCGGCGCGGCAGCGAGGACGGTCACGAGAAAGACCCCGCACAGCACCAGCCAGGGGTGGTGCGAGATCAGTCGGAAGACTCGTTGCAAGCGCTCCTCCCCCCGTCATAGTGGGCGCTCTTTCGAGCGCCCACTATAGGGGAAAGTCGAGCTACGGATTGACGGTGAGCGCGACTCCGAAGCCGAAGCCGGAGTTGTCGCTCCACGACAGCGAGTCGGGGATCGGCGCCACGATCAGATACTGAGCGCCCGCGGGGATGGTGACCGTCGGACTGTTCGTCACCGCGAAGTCCTGCGCGATGTTGGTCTCGACCGTGATGCAGAACGGGAAGATGATGCACTTCAGGTACGAGCCCGTGTTCACGTCCGTGCCCGCGTCGATCGCGCCCGGAATGCGGTTCAGGTTCTTGTCGGAGTTCACCACGTTGGTCGAGCTGAACACCGCGGCCACCTTGGTGGCGTTGCCGTCGCGCAGCTCGGTGCGGTCGTTGTAAGTCCCGACGCGCTCGATCTTCAGCGTGTTGCCCGGCACCGCGCCGAGGTCGGAGAGCTTGATGATCCTGGGCGCCTGGGGGTGCTCGCCGTCGGCCTTGAGATAGCTGCTCTTCGAGTTCACGGCGTAGAACATGTCTCGTCCCTGCTCGTTGAAGCGGTTCGAGCACTTCGCGAGTAAGTCGGCGTCGAAGAGCGGCGGCGTGCCTTCGTTGGTGACGGTGATGTGCAGCGAGAAGACCGCCGGCGCGCCGAGCAGGATGGTCTCGCCGACGAAGTCGGCCTCGGTCGCGAACAGCCCGTCACCCGAGCCACTCGACGCGGCGTTGAGTAACTGACTCAGTCCGACGCCGTTCAGACCGAACGTCGACTCTTGTGACAGCTCGACGGGCGGAATGCCGAGCATGTCGGAAAGACCGGCGGTCGCCCTCACGTTCAGAGTGACTGTCGTGGAGCCCGTCCCGCCGAGCACGTCGAGGTGCACCGTGCCGGTCGACGCCACCGCGGGGTTGCCCCAGATACAAGTCACACCGATGACCGACGGGAACGTGTCACCCAGGATGCGCACGTCCTCGACCGCGATCGTGCCGTCCAGAGGTCCGGGAAGCGAGGTCGTGTCGAGCACGATCTTGCCCAGGAAGCCGCCCTGGATCCGGTTGATCGGAATCTCTACGGGGCCGAGAAGATCCGACTGCAGAAAACCGCTGCTCTCGTCGGAAATGACCTTCACCCAGCTCTTGATCGTGAGATTGCCGCAGGCGGTGGCCATCAAGCTCACCACACACAGAGCAATCACTCGCATACGAATCTTCATGCGAAGTCCCTCCTGCGGGTGTTTTACACGACGGCTTCCGGAAAGTGAACAGAAAAAGAAGACGGTGTTTTCAATAACCGTCTAGAACCCGGTCGCGTGCAGGAGCAGCTCTCGAATCATGGGGCGGAGCTCGACGAACTCCGCGGTGCGGCCCTCGCTGTAGTAGCGCAACGAGAGACCCTCGATGCCCGTCAGGATCAGCTCGATCCGCGCTCGGTCGGGCGGCTTCGCGATCCCGCCGCTCGCGTGCAAACGCTCGAGGTCACTGAAGATTCCGTCGGTGATCAGGTTGACGCAGCGGCGCCGCTCGGTGCGCACGCGCTCGCCCGCGGCCCCGCCCAGCCGCTCGAAGTCGATGGTGCTCGCCGCCGGGAACAGCTCGAAGTACGCCTCGAGCGCCTGGTCGCAGCGAGCCACCGGTCCGCGCGTGCGCCGCGCGATCTCCATCAGCGAAGCGACGAAGCGGCGCGCCTGAGTCAGGAACATCTCGGCGACGAGATCGTCTTTGGAATCGAAGTGGTCGTAGAACGTGCGCGACGACATCCCGGCTTCCGCGACGATGTCCGAGACCGTGAGCTTCTCGCCGTTCATGCGATCGAACGCGCGCGTGGCCGCGTCGACCAGACGCTGGCGCTGGTTGGCGCGCGGCAGCGGCGGCCGGCCACGCGGGCGCTTCGGCAGTGCGGGATCGTTCATCGCGCTTGCACGATACCGCGCTTGGGGGTCGCGGTGAAACACCCCGGCCCGAGGACGGGCGAGAGCAAGCGGGGCAGCCACAGCGCCAGCGCCGCTCCACCGGCGACGAGCAACAAGGTGACTGCGTAGTCGCCGGCGTGGCGCGGGCTCCAGACGGTGAACGAGTAGTGAGCGATCCCGGGGAACCAGGCCGCGGCGCAGCCGAACAGCCCGAGCGCGAGCCCAGCGCGCGAGCCCTCGAGGCGCGGCGCGAGACGCGCGACCACGAGCCAGCTCGCGAACGCGAGCAACACCGCGGGCAACAGCGCCTGAGTCACTACCGCCGAGAACACCTCGCCCAACGCATCCAGCCGCACCGCCGCGAGCGAGCCGCCGCGCACGATCAGCGCCTGCGCGAGCAGCGCGCCGCCGAGCGCCGAGAATCCTGCCAGCAACAGACCCGCGGAGAACGCGAGCCACACGAGGGCGCGCCCGACGAATCGCATGAGTCAGCGACAGTGCTTTCCCAGCTCGCTGATCTGGAAGCTGCGGCTCTCGAGCTTGCCGTCGACTTCGAGGTCTTCGACCGCGACCAACGTGCGGGTGCCGTCGCGCACGTCCTTCATCTCGACCTCGGCCGGCGCGTGCACCCCGCTCTCGACGTACATCGGCTCGGGCTTGGCGGTGAGCACGCGGCGCAGCCGGTCGGCGCCCTCGAACGACTCACTCTTCAACACCACGCACGTCTCCTTGTCGACGTAGCTCAGCACCTTGCTGTATGCCGAGTCACCCGCCGTGTTGGGCTTCGACGCGACCACGTACACGGCGCGGCCTTCGACGTCGGCGTCGGCCAGGCGCTCGCTCGACTCGGGCCGATTCAGCTGCATGAAGCGCTGCAGGTCCTCGTACGTGAAGTCGGTGCCGAAGAGACTCCCTCCAGCGCCGTCGCCCGAGACACGCTTCACCTTCCGCAGCTCGGTGGTGTACAGGAAGTTCTGCGGCGCGCCGTCCTTCGTCTCCATCGTGAGCACTTCCGACCCGCGCATCTCGGGCGGCTGACTGATGCAGAGCTTCGCGCGGCGCGTGCCGTCCTCCATCGTCTTACCGAGGATCTTGCCGCGAAACTCACGCGAGCCGCCGATGCGGTCGTACGAAGTGAAGTGCACGGTCTGCACGCTCGACTGCTTGGGCACGTTGCGCTTGAGACAGTCCTTCACCGCCGTGAGCCCAGAGTCCGCGCCCTGCGCCGACGCGTCGAACGCGGCGAGCAAGAGCAACACGAGCACCGCGTGACGTCGCTTCATCATCGGGCGCCCATCTTAGCCGACCGCTCGACGACGGCGCGGGCTGGCGGCGGCTCTGACTCGAAGCTAAAACCGAATCTCCGGGGGAGGTCGCGTGAGAGGTGATCACGGCGTGCGGCCGCGCATGCTCCTGCGCGGCCGACTCACGATCGCCGCGGGATTGGGGCTGTTGTTCTTCGTCGCCTGGGCGCTCTTCGCGGGCGACAACGGTGCGTCGGCGACCGAGTCCGGACCGCTGCCGGTCGCCGCCGACGTCGCCGCGTTCCCGGAGTCAGACACTCACCCGCGCGACAACCCGGGCGACGAGCCGGATCCCGTCGAGCCCGACCTGCCCGTGCCCCTGCCCGACGACCTGAAGGTTCCCAAGGCCGAGCTCGCGGCGGGCGCCGAAGGCGCGGTGCCCGCGGCCATCCTGGCCCGGGTGCCTATCCCGCCGCCGGGCGGCGGCGCGGGCCGCGCGCCGCGCCTCGTCGCGAGCGGCGCGTCGGCGCAAGTGACTCGCGGCCAGCGCGTGATCGAGGTCGTGCCGACTCGCGGCGACGCTGGAGTCACTTCGCTGCGCGTCGAGTACACGCTCGACGCGGGACTCACCGACGCGATCTACGACATCTTCGCCCGCGGGCGCGTGTCGCTCGGGCTGGCCGTGGTCATGGATCCCGCGACCGGCGAGGTGCTCGCGTACGCGGGCACCGATCCCCGCCGCCTGCCGCCCGATCAGCTGTACCCCGCGGCGTCGCTGGTGAAGGTGGTGACCGCTGCGGCCGCGCTGCAGAACGTGCCCGGCGCCGCGTATCGCACGTGCCGCTTCGTGGGCAGCCCCTATCGACTCACTCCATCGCGAGTGACTCCCCCGAAGCGCGGCACCGAGATCACGCTCGAGCGCGCGCTCGCGACGTCGAACAACCAGTGCTTCGCACAGCTGGCCGTGAATGACCTGGGACAGACGCGGCTGCTCGAGACCTTCCAGCGCTTCGGGCTGTTGCAGTCACCCGGGCCGGGTCACTCGCGGGGCGAGGCGGACACTCCCGGCGAGGACCGCTTCGCGCTGGGCAAGCTGGGCTGCGGGCTCGCGGGCCTGCACATCACGGCGCTGCACGCCGCCGAGCTCGCGGCGACCGTGGCCGACGGCAAACGTGTGGCGCCGCGCTGGATCGCGCGAGTCACCGACGCGTCGGGGCGCGAGCTAGCGCTGCCCCCGCAACCGAAGCCGCAGTTCGTGATGCCCGCGGCGACCGCAGCGCAGCTGCGCGAGATGATGGTCGCGACCACGCAGTCCGGCACCGCGCGCCGCGCGTTCCGCGGCCGCGTCGGCCGGCCGCTCCTGCGCGAGATGACCGTGGCCGCGAAGACCGGGAGTCTCTCGGGCAAGACGCCGCCGGGCCGCTACGAGTGGTTCATCGGCCTTGCGCCCGCGAGCCGCCCGAAGATCGCGATCGCCGTGCTCGTGGTGCAGGCGAAGCGCTGGCACACGACCGCGTCGCAAGTCGGCGCGCAGGTGCTGAACGCGATCTTCTGCAGCGGCAACGTGTGTCGCGTCGAGCGCGCCGATCAGTGGCTCGCCGCGCGCACGTCGTCCGCGAAGCGCGCGCTCGACTGATGTAGGATCGCCGGCATGGCGATCCAAGAAGGCAAGAAGGCGCCCGCGTTCGCGCTCACCGACGGCGACGGCAACAAGGTGAAGCTCTCGGACTACGCGGGGAAGCACGTGATCCTGTACTTCTACCCGCGCGACGACACACCCGGGTGCACGAAAGAAGCGTGCGGCTTCCGCGACCTGTGGGGCGAGATACAGAAGAAGAACGCGGTGGTGCTCGGTGTCTCGCCCGACAAGGGACCCGCGCACCAGAAGTTCCGCACGAAGTACAAGCTGCCGTTCACCTTGCTCAGTGACCCCGACAAGGAAGTCATGGAGAAGTACGGCGCCTGGGGCGAGAAGGTGCTCTACGGCAAGAAGACCGTGGGAGTGATTCGTTCGACGGTGTGGATCGGGCCCGACGGCGTGGTGCGCAAACACTGGAAGCGCGTGCCGAAGGCGGACGAGCATCCGGCTCGCGTGTTGGAAGAACTCAGCTCGGCGGATTGAACCCGAAGAGCTTCGCGGCGTTCAGCCCGAGTATCTTGGCGCGCTGTGAGTCGCTGAGCCCGCTCATCGTGCGCTCGATCGCTTCCGCCGAGTGCGGCCACGTGCCTTCGTGGTGCGGGTAGTCGTTGGCCCACAGGAAGTTGTCCTCGAGCCCGCAGCGCTCGAGTAAGTCGAGGCCCGGCGGGTCCTCGCCGAACGACGCGTAGCCGTGGCGGCGGAAATACTCGCTCGGCAGTGACTTCAACTTCGGGAACGCCCACATGTGGTGCTTGTGGTAGCCCTCGTCCATGGCGGTGAGCGCCCAGGGCACCCAGCCGATGCCCGCTTCGATCGTCGCGAAGCGCACGCCGGGGAAGCGCTCGAGCACGCCCGACGCGCACAGATTCACGACGGGCTCGATCGTCGGCGCGAGTGAGTGCGCGACGTAGTTGATCACCGCGCCTCCGTCGCCGCGCGCGGCGCGCGGATCGCGGCCGGTCGAGACGTGGAAAGTGACTGGCTTCCCCGTGGCCTGCACGCACGCCCACAGGCGATCGAACTCGGGCAGGTTGTAGTTGCGCCCCTCGGCGTCGTGTGCGCCCCAGTTGGGCTTGCACGGGATCGTGAAGCCGCGGAAGCCGAGCGCCGCGGTGCGCTCCAGCTCGGCGATCGCGCCGTCCAAGTCACCCGTCGCGACGGCCGCGAGCGGAGACAGTCGATCGTTGTATCTCGCGAAGGTCTCCCACGCCCACTCGTTGTAGACCTTGCACATGGCGTTCGCGAACACGGGGTCACTGGTCGCCCACATCGAGAGACCCTTGTTGGGGAAGATGATCTCGGCGTCGACGCCGTCGGCGTGCAGGTCGCGGAGTCTCTCCTCGGGCTGGGCGCCGGCCTTCGAGCGGGTCAGGTCCTCGCCCTTGAAGTTCGACTCACGCAGCTTCGTCGGGCGGAAGCCTTCCATCACGCTCCAGCGCACGCCGTTCGCGTCGACCTCGATGCGCGGGAGTCTGTCGCGGTACCTCGCGTCGATGCGCTCGCGCCAGAGACCGGCGGGCTCGTTCGCGTGAGTGTCCGCCGAGATCACGAAATACTTGTTCGGGTCGCCGGCGCGCGCGGTGCGCGGCCAGCCCGCGCAGCCCGGTGTCTCGGTGCGCCAGGCGTTCGGGTCGGGAGTGACTGATTGCGTGCTCATGTCGTCCTCCACTGGATCAGAGTGTAGTCGCCGTGGTCCTCGAAGACCGGCTCGACCTCGGCGCCGATGCGCACGTCCGCGCGCGGGTCGCCGACCAGGTTCCCGATCATGCGGATCGCGCCCGCCTCGGGCAGCTCGACCAGCACCACGACGTATGGCACGCCCTTCGCCAGCGCCGGGTGCACGGGGTGCCAGACGCGCTCCCACGAAAAGATGCGGCCGCGGCCGGGAACCTCGCCCCAGCCGACGTCGAACGAGTGACACGCGTGGCAGATCCACTCGGGCCCCCATTGCCACACGGCGCACGAGTTACAGCGCTGCGCCACCAAACGGTGTCGCTGCGCGGCGTCCCAGTACGGGCGGTCGAGCCCGTCGGGCAGCGGCGCCGGCGCGGGCAGACCTTCGGGCAGCGCGGTCGCAGTCACAGCGCGTCCTCCGAGCCCAGGATCATGTCACTCACGGGAGTCACCATGGGCCCCGAGCCGACGAGCGCGATCTTCGCGCCCGGCACCTGCGCGGTCGACGTGCCGCGGATCTGTCTCACCGCTTCGAGCTGGAGCTCGAGCCCGTGCATGTAGCACTCGGCCAGGTTCCCCCCGCTCGTGTTCAGCGGGAGTGACCCGTTGGGCGCCGAGAAGTTCTCGAGCGTGCAGAACTCGTTGGCTTCCTCGTACGAGAAGAAGCCGTGCTCGATCAGGCTCATCACCACGCCGCCGGTGAAGTTCTCGTAGCTCTGCACCACGTCGACGTCCTGCGGCTTCACGCCGGCCATCTCGTACATCCGCGGCGCTACGGTCTTGAAGCTGGCCGTCGCGTAGTCGGGGTTGTTGTGACTCCCCGCGCCGGCGCGCCGCTCCGAGCCCTGCGCCGCGCCGAGCAGGTACACCGGCGGGTGTCGCGAGTCAGGCGCGCGCTCCGCCGCCACGAGCACGAGCGCGGCCGCGCCGTCGTTCTCGAGACAGCAGTCGTACAGGTGGAACGGCTCGGCGATCCAACGTGACTCGTCGTACGCCTCGGCAGTGAGTGGCCGACCGTACATCACCGCGCGCGGGTTCGTCTGCGCGTGCTGGTAACTCGCGAGCGCCACCGCGCGGAACGCCTCTTGTTTGATTCCGTGCTCGTGCATGACCCGCATCGCGCGCATGGCGAACATCTGCGCGGGCGACATGAGCCCGTACGGCAGCCACAGCGCGGGATCGCCACTCACTCGGTCGCGCCGCGCCCCCGCGCCGAAGCGGCCGAACTGACCCTGCGCGAGCGCGCGATACACGACCACGACGTCGGCGATTCCCGTGGCGATGGCCGCGGCCGCGTTCGCGACCGCCGCCGAACCGCCGCCACCGCCCCCGCCCCACTGCATGTTCGAGAAGCTGAGTCTCTTGCAGTCGAGCGCCGCCGCGATGCGCGACGGATCGTTGCGGTCGTTCGAGTAACTCGCGAAGCCGTCGACGTCGCGCGGATCGATGCCCGCGTCGGCGCACGCCGCCAGGATCGCGCGCAGCCCCAGCACGAACTCGGGCTCCTTCGCCTGACCCCGTTTGGTGTAGTCCGACTCGCCGACGCCGGCGACGGCCACCTTGCCGCGGAGGGAGCGCGCGCTCATGGCCCGATCATCCCACGCAGCGATCGCGCGAATCCAACCGCCGCGACTCGTCGATCAGCTCGCCTCGCGGAACAACTGGTAGCGAGCTTCGAGCCTCTCGGGATCCGGCCGCTGCTTCGCGTCCTTCGGCACGACCAACTTGAGGCCGTGCATCTGTTGCAGCCCGTGGAGGAGCATCGGGCCGTCCGACTCGGCGAGCACGTCGGGGCGAACTTCGACGACCAGGTCGGGACGAACGCCTATCAACTGTTGATCGAAGGCGGCGTGATGCAGCTTGCAGAGCGCCAGCGCGTTCGAGACAGCAGCATCGCCGCGCGGGTCGGAGTCAGGAGTGATGTGCGCCGCGTCGAGTAACTCACGATGCCGCAGCCGGCAGAGCGCGCAGCTCTCGCGATACGCTCGAAGAACACGACGCCGGAACTCCTCTTGGTGTATTCGGCGCAGGACGGTGACCTCCGCGTACCGCCTCGGCAGATCCTTGTCTGCGACAGACTCGCTCGGCGAGACTGACAGGGACCGGCCGTCGAGATCGACTGTGAAAGCCAGAAAGAACGGGTCATCTGCAACGACATACACCGGCCACGCAGCGAGATACACGCCCTTCTCAATTCCGTGCAGATAGATCAGCGGGACGTGGCCGGCCATCGCCTCGCGGAGCCGGCGGTTCTCGTGGTGGTCCGGATCGGTCCCACGGTACTTGTAGTGAAGGGTTCCGTCGGGACGAAGGCCGTCATCGTACGGCCGCGGCTGATTCGGAACCGGCGGCGCTGTCATGATCGTGAGTGGAATTCTGTCGAGGACTGCGGGCTTGAAGATCCCCTGCGGCCCAACGAGTGGGACGCGCTGTCCCCGGAAGTCAAAGCCGCGCAAGAGGAGTGAGTACGGGAGTCGATCCCCGAGCATTCGCGTCTGCGCGTCGAGGAAACGGAACGCCGCGGCTCGAACTTGCGAGTCGATCTCGTCGGGAGCCGGATCGGCCACGCGCGAAGTCTATCTCGCGCGGCGCGTCACTTATCGAGCTTCTCGTCGCTCGGATCCGGCAGATCGAACAGGGTCCGCTCCGCGGGCGGGAGCTCCTCGACGCCGCGGAGTCTCTTCTCGATCGCGCGCGAGCGGACGCCGGTCTCTTCGATCGTGTTGCTCGCGGTTTGCAGCTGGCGCTTCACCTTGTCGAGCACCTCGCCGAACTTCGAGAACTCGGTCTTCACGGCGGCGAGGACTTTCCACACCTCGCTCGCGCGGTGCTCGATCGCGAGCGTGCGGAAGCCGACGCGCAGGCTGGTGAGCAGCGCGGCCAACGTGGTGGGGCCCGCGATCACGATCCGGTGATCCTGCTGGAGTGACTCGACGAAGCCGGCGCGGCGGAGTAACTCGGCGTACAGGCCCTCGGTCGGCACGAACAGGATCGCGAAGTCGGTGGTGTGGGGCGGCGCGACGTACTTCCGGCGGATGTCCTGCGCGAAGAGCCGCACCGCGCGCTCGAGCGCGACGCCGGCGGCAGTGACTCCCGCGACGTCCGCCGCTTCCACCGCCGCGACGAGCCGGCCGTAGTCCTCGTGCGGGAACTTCGCGTCGATCGGGAGCCACAGCGGCTTCTCGCGCGCGCCGTCGGGGCCGGGCAGGCGCACCGCGAACTCGACGGTCTCGCCGGACTCGGGCCGCGGGCGCACGTTCTTCGCGTACTGATCGGGAGTCAGTATCTGCTCGAGGATCGCGCCGAGCGCGACCTCGCCGAACACGCCGCGCGTCTTCACGTTCGACAGCACGCGCTTCAAGTCACCCACGCCGGTGGCGAGATTCTGCATGTCGCCGAGTCCCTTGTGCACGGCCTCGAGCTGCGCGGTCACCAGCTTGAACGACTCACCGAGCCGCTTCTCGAGCGTGCCCTGCAGCTTCTCGTCGACGACGTGCCGCATCTGGTCGAGCTTCCGCTCGTTGCCTTCCTGCAGCTCCTTGATCTGACTCGTGACACCGATCAAGGTCGACGAGAGCGCGGCGGAGTTCGCCTCGAAGCGCTTCGCGAGCTCGTCGCGCAGCTCGGCCGCGGCGCGGCGCGACTCTTCACGCGCCTCGCGCAGCTCCTCGCGCACGGTGCGAAACACCAAGGCCGCGCCGCCCAACGCGACGACCCCCAACGCCACCCACGGCAGCACCTCTCCGACCACGGCCCGATTCTAACGCGTGGTGTACGCTGCACCCGCCTTGGTCGACTTCTTCATCGGCCGTCCCGTCTTCGCGGCGGTGCTCGCGATCCTGATCACCTTCGCGGGCGCCGTGTGTCTGCCGTTCCTGCCCGTCGCGCAGTTCCCGCGGATCACTCCGCCCACGGTGCGAGTCACTGCCTCGTATCCCGGCGCGAGCGCCGAGGTGGTCGAGAACAGCGTGACTCTGCCGCTCGAGCAGCAGATCAACGGCGTGGAGGGCATGCTGTACATGTCGTCGAACAGCGCCAACGACGGCAGCTCGGCGATCACGGTCACGTTCGAGGTCGGCTACGACCTGAACATCGCGGCGGTCGACGTGCAGAACCGGGTCGCGGTCGCGCTGCCGCAGCTGCCCGAAGAGGTGCAGCGCACGGGAATCACCGTGCGCCGCGTGTCGACCGATCTCACGATCGTCGTGAACCTGATCTCGCCCGACAACACGCGCGACGACGTGTATCTCTCGAACTACGCGGCGATCAACATCGCCGACCGGCTGAAGCGCATCCCGGGCGTGGGCGACATCAACATGTTCGGCGAGCGCAGATACTCGATGCGCGTGTGGCTCGACCCGTCGAAGCTCGCGAAGCTGTCGGTCACCGCGCAGGACGTGGTCGACTCACTCCGCGATCAGAATCAGCAGGTGGCGGCCGGCGTGCTCGGCCAGCCGCCCGCGCCGCCAGGGCAGACGTTCCAATACGCACTCACCGCGAAGGGGCGACTCACCAGCGCCGAGGAGTTTCAGGAGATCATCTTGCGCACGCGGCCCGATGGCTCGGTGCTGCGGCTCGGGGACGTCGCGCGCGTGGAGCTCGGCGCGCAGAGTTACGGGAACTTCAGCCGGCTGGGGCGCGAGCCGTCGACCGGCGTCGCGGTGTACGCGCTGCCCAGCGCGAACGCGCTCGACGTCGCCACCGCGGTGCACGCGGAGATGGAGCGCATCGCGCCGCGCTTCCCCGCGGGCGTGCAGTACCGAATCCTGTACGAGCCCACGCGCTTCGTGACCGAGTCGATCCGCGAAGTTCTGTGGACCTTGTTCGAAGCCATGGCGCTCGTGTTCGTGGTGGTGTTCGTGTTCCTCGAGTCATTCCGCGCCACGCTGATCCCGGCGATCACCGTGCCCGTGTCACTCGTCGGCACGTTCGCGCTCATGGCCGCGCTCGGATTCTCGGTGAACACGCTGTCTCTGTTCGGGCTCGTGCTGGCGATCGGGCTCGTGGTCGACGACGCGATCGTCGTGGTCGAGAACGTGTCTCGCCTGGTCGAGGAGCGCGGGCTCGCGCCGCGCGAGGCCACGGTGCTGGCGATGCGCGAAGTGACTGCGCCGATCGTCGCGATCTCTCTCGTGCTCATGGCCGTGTTCCTGCCCGTGGCGTTCCTGCCGGGCACTACCGGCCGGCTGTATCAGCAGTTCGCGCTCACGATCGCGTGCTCGGTCGCGATCTCGGCGTTCAACGCACTCACTCTGTCTCCCGCGCTGTGCGCGATCCTGCTGCGCGACGGCGGGCGCACGAAGGGCTGGTTCTTCCGCCAGTTCGACCGCGGGTACCGGAGCTTCACCGCGAGTTACGAGAAGATCGGCGCGCTCGCGATCGCGCGCTGGCCGGCCGTGCTCGGCGCGTTCGCGCTGCTCGTGGTCGCGACCGTGGTGCTGTATCAGCGCCTGCCCACGTCGTTCCTGCCCGAGGAGGACCAGGGTTACTTCATCGTGTCGGTGCAGCTGCCCGACGGCTCGTCGCTCGAGCGCACCGAGGCAGTCACGAAGGAAGTCGTCGAGAAGATGCTCGCGATTCCCGGCGTCGCGAGCACGGTGGTGAACGGCGGGAGTGACTTCCTCACCGGCGCCGCGGCGTCGAACGCCGCGTCGTGCTTCGTGATCCTGAAACCGTGGGACGAGCGCAAGTCGTCCGAGGTCCAGCTCGCGCCGATCCTCGGGCGCGCGCGGCGCGAGCTCGCGGCGCTGTCGAGCGCGGTGATCGTCGCGTTCAACCCGCCGCCGATCCGCGGGCTCGGCTCGACGGGCGGCTTCCAGCTGCAGATCCAGGACGAGGCCGGCACCTCGTTCGCGGACTTCGCCAAGCGAGTCACTGGCTTTCTCGACGCGGCCAATGACTCGACCACGGTCACCGGCGTCGTGACCGGCATGCGCGCGAACATCCCGCAGTACTCCGTCGAGATCGACCGCACGAAGGCGAAGACGCTGGGTCTCTCGCTGTCCGACGTCTTCGGTACGCTGCAGGTGTATCTCGGCGGTTACTACGTGAACGACTTCAACCGCTTCGGTCGCGTGTTCCGAGTCACCGTGCAGGCCGAGCCCGACGCGCGCTCGGCGCCCGACGACATCATGCAGCTGTACGCGCGCAACGCGTCCGGCGAGATGGTGCCGCTCTCCACCTTGGCGACGGTCGCGCCCATCGTCGGGCCGCAGACCATTTCGCACTACAACATGTTCCGAACCGCGGCAGTCACTGGGTCCGCCGCGCCGGGCCGCAGCTCGGGTCAGGCGATCGCCGACATGGAGAAGCTCGCCAAGGCCAACCTGCCCGAGGGCACGAGTTACGAGTGGACCGGGCTGTCACTCCAGGAGCTGCGCGCCGGCGGCACCGCGCCGTTCGTGTTCGCGCTGGCGCTGATCGTCGTGTTCCTGTGTCTCGCGGCGCTGTACGAGAGCTGGGTGCTGCCGCTCACGATCATGCTCGTGGTGCCGCTCGCGGTGCTGGGCGCGCTGTCGGCGCAGTGGCTGCGGGGGCTGGCGAACGACGTGTTCTGTCAGGTGGGGCTGGTCATGCTCGTGGGCCTGGCGAGCAAGAACGCGATCCTCGTGGTCGAGTTCGCGAAGATGCTGCGCGAGCAGGGTGAGTCGATCGAGCGCGCGGCGCTGCACGCCGCGATGGTGCGGCTGCGCCCGATCCTGATGACCTCGTTCGCGTTCATCCTGGGCGTGGTGCCGCTGGTGATCGCGAGCGGCGCGGGCTCGGCGAGCCGCCACTCACTCGGCACGGCGGTGTTCGGCGGCATGCTGCTCGCCACGTTCCTGTCACTCGCCGTCGTGCCCGTGTTCTTCGTCGTGATCGAGCGGATTCGCGAGCGGAGGCGATGAGTCACTCCGGCCTGGAGCGCGGGCTGTACGAGGATCCGGTCTATCGCAACGCGCTGCCCGATCTCTTGGAGCGGCTGGGCTCGGTGAGTGGCCGCACGGTGGTCGAGATGGGCTGCGGCGACGGCTACTGCTCGCTCTTGCTCGCGTCGCGCGGCGCGCGCGTCGTGGGCTTCGATCCGCGACCGGACGCGATCCGCCGCGCGCAGTCACTCGCGGCCGAAGCGAAGCTGGCCGAGCGCTGTTCGTTCGTGCTCGGCCGAGCCGAGGCGATCGCGCTGCCCGATCGCTGCGCCGACGTGGTGTTCTCGCGCAGCAGCTTGCAGACGTCGATCGACGCCGCGCGCTCGCCGAAGCGAAGCGGATCCTCGAGCCGGACGGCACGCTCGCCCTGCTCGAGAACCTCCCCGATCACCCGCTCGTCAACCTTCAGCGGCTGGTGCGTCGGCTCGTGGCGCGTACCGTCGAGCCCGAGCTCGAGATACGCGACTACGTGTCACTCGCGGAGCTCGCCGCGCTGGGCGCCGAGTTCGACCTCGAGCTCGTCGAGTGGGAGCTCTCGCGCGTGGTCTCGATCGCGCTCGAGGTCCGGCTTGGCGCGCGCGCCTGGGTGCGCGCGCTGGCGGGGCCGAGTCATGGCTGAGCGGCAGCGTCCGCGTGCGGAGTCGAGTCACTCGCAGTCGGAGTGACCTTCATTCCCGGGCGCAGCTTGCCCAGGTTGTCGACGGCGATGCGCTCGCCGGCAGTGAGTCCCGAGTCGATCACGCGCTCCTGCTCGTGCACCGCCCCGGCGCGCACCGCGCGCGGCTCGATCACGTCGGCGGGAGTCACTACGAACACGGTGCTGCCGCCCTGCTCTTCGATGATCGCGGACGCGGGCACCAGCAGCACCGGCACGTCGCGACCGACCAAGATGCGCAGCTTCGCGTACTGACCCGGCAGGAGTGTCTCGTCGTGATTCGGGAACGCAGCGCGCACGCGCAGCGTCCCCGCGTTCGGGTCGACGGTGTTGTCGACGAAATCCAGGTGACCCACCGCCGGAAACTCACTCCCGTCCGCGAGCCAGGCGTGCACCTCGATCTCGCTGCGCTGCACGTACACGCCCTCTTTGCGCAGCCGCAGCACTTCGAGTCTCTGCCGCTCGCTCGGGCTCCAGTAGATGTAGATGGGGTCGAGCTGCACGATCGTGGTGAGCACGGTCTCTTCGGTTCCGCCGACCAGGTTTCCCTGGTCGCGCTGCACCTTGCCCGCGCGGCCCGCGATCGGCGCGCGTATCTCGGTGTAACTCAGGTCGATCTCGGCCTGCTCGACCGCGGCCTTCGCGCTGCTCACGCTCGCGGCCGCTTCGTCGCGCGCCGCTCGCGCATGGTCGAGCTCCGACTGACTCGAGACTTCGCGCTTGGCCAGCGCCGAGGTGCGCTTGAAGTCCGCCTCGGCGCGCTCGAGCGCCGCGCGCGCGCGCTCCGAGTCCGCCTTCGCCTTCGAGAGCGCGGCCTGGTAGGGCTTCTGCTCGATCACGAACAGGAGCTGGTCCTTCGCGACGTCCGCGCCTTCCTTGAACAGCACCTGCTCGAGCACGCCGCGCACGCGCGCGCGCACCTCGATCGTGCTCGACGCTTCCGCGGTGCCCGTGTGCTCGATGAAGACCGGCACGGTGGCCGAGCGCGCCGCGACGGTGGTCACCGGCAGCGGCGGCGCTCCCGTCGACTCACTCCCGCGACAAGCGGCGAGCGAAGCGGCGAGCACGAGCGCGGTCGCGGTGCGGGCGAACCAAGGCATGAAGCGCGGACCTCCTCGGCGAGAGTAGCAGGAGGATCCGGGCGAGCCCGATCGGGGCTACGCGAGTCAGACCCGCGTGACTTCGCTCCCCGTGCCTGCGCTCGACATCATGGACTCGTGCGGCATCGCGATCGGCGCCGCGACCGGCGCGGTGTCTCCGCGCGCGGGCAGCGCGCTGATCACCGCGGTCGCCAGTGACGCGAAGTACGGCAGTGACTGCACGCCGAGCAGCGCGATCCACAGCTGCGCCTCGACGTCCTGCGAGCCGTAGCGCACGCCGACGGCGAGCGCGCCCAACGCGAGCAGCGCCAGGATCGTGCTCTCTTCGCGCGACGCGAGCAGGCCCTTCACGAGCGCCGGATGGTCCTCGCACTTCGGCGTGCGCATGAACGGCCGGTCGGACGTAGTGAGTCCCGAAAAGACGGCCTTCCCGATCGTGTGAGTGAGTGACAGCCCCGCGAGCGCGGCAGAGAGATTCTCGCCCGCCGTCGCGTGCACGCGCGCCGCGTACAGCCACAAGGTCTTGCCGACCTTCAGCGCGAAGAAGCCCAGCGACGCGCACAGGAAGAAACGCAGCGGGAACTCGAACAGCTTCGGCAGAGTCACTAGCCCGGCCGTCCAGACGAGCGCGAGCACGGTCACCACCGAGTTCAGCGCGTCGGCGAACCACGGCAGCCAGCCCGCGACGAAGTGATAGCGCTGCGCGCGAGTCAGCTTCGTCTCGCGCAGGCCGAGCAGCTCGCGCCAGTGGCGCTTCAGGATCTGAACCGCGCCGTACGCCCAGCGGAAGCGCTGCTTCTGATAGGCGGTGTACGTGTCGGGCATGAGCCCCTGGCCGTACGAGTGATTCACGTACGCGGTCTCGTAGCCGGCCTCCATCACGCGCAGGCCGAGCTCGGCGTCCTCGCAGATGCACCACTGCGCCCAGCCGCCGAGTGACTCGAGTGCGGAACGGCGCACGAGTGACATGGTGCCGTGCTGGATGATCGCGTTGCGCTCGTTGCGGTGAACCATGCCGATGTCGAAGAAGCCCGCGTACTCCCACGCGCACATCGTCTTGAACGCGCTCTGCCAGCCGTCGCGATAGTCCTGCGGCGCCTGCACGACGGCGATCTTCGGGTCGGCGAAGTAAGGCACCAGATTGCGCAGCCAATCGGGCCGCACGACGTAGTCACTGTCGATGACCGCGACGATCTCGGCCGCGGGGTCGGTCTCGCGCAACAGGATGTTGAGCGCGCCGGCCTTGAAGCCCGCCACGTGATCGACGTGGAAGAACTTGAAGCGCGGACCGAGGATCTGACACGCGTCGGCCACCGGCTTCCACAGACCCGGGTCACTGGTGTTGTTGTCGATCACCAGCACTTCGAGCTCGGGATAGTCGAGCGCCGCGAGCGAGTTCAGAGTGACTCGCACCATGTCCGGCGGCTCGTTGCAGATGGGCAGGTGCAGCGAGACCTTCGGCCAGCGCTCGAGCTTCGTCTCCGCGATCGGGCGGAAGCGGCGCGCCAGCTTGCGGTGCCAGAGTAACTCGGTGAGCTCGAACGCTTCGGTGATGCCGATCGAGAGCAGCATGCCGAGCGCGCCCAGCAGCACGACCCACGCGCTCGCCGAGTACACGCTGTGGTACTGACTCACCGTCAAGTAAGTGACCCACACGAAGAGCGACGCCGCGGCCTGCACCAGGCCCGCGAAGAACACGCGACCGCGCAGGCGGTAGCGCTCGAAGCGGTTCAGGAACCACAAGAGCGGCAAGAGCGGCACCGACGTCGCCAGCCCGAACAGGAGCGGCCAGCTCGGCGTGCCCACGATCTCGCCCGACCACGCGAACTTCGGCTTGCGGTCGGCGTCGAGGAAGCCCCAGTACGCGCCGACGCCGCCTTCGACCGGGATCTTCCAGGGCTGATCGATCGCCTCCATCACGAAGTAGTCGATCTTCTTGGCCTCGGCGACGTTGAGAAACTCGCGCAGGAACGCGGCTTCGTTCGCCAGCGACGGCACGGAGCCGCGGCGGATGCGCCCGTTACTCGGCCAGCCGACCTCGCCGATCATCACGGGCTTGTTGGGGAAGCGCTTCTTCACTTCGGCCAGGCGGTCGAGCGTGAACGCGATCGCGTCCTCGGCGTGCACGCCTTCCCAGTAGGGCAAGAGGTGCACCGCGATGAAGTCGACGTCGCGCGCGAGCTCCGGGTTCTTCAGCCACACGTGCCACGGCTCGGCGGTGCCGACGGGAACCGCGAGCTGCGCGCGCACGCGCCGCAGATACGCGGCCAGCTGCGCGGTCTTCATGTCGCCGCGCAAGAGCACTTCGTTGCCGACGATCACGCGGTTCACGTTCGGGTTCGCGGCGACGCTCGCGATCAGCTTGCGGATCTCGCGTTCGTTCTTCTTCCGGTCGGCGTCGAGCCACGCGCCGGCAGTCACTTGCAGCCCGAACTCGTTCGCGAGCCGCGGGATCTGGTCCATGCCGTCGAGCGACGTGTACGAGCGCACCGAGCGCACGTGCGGCGCGAGCGCGGCGAGGTCTTCGCGGATCTGGGCCTCGGTCGGGAAGATCTTGTCGATGGGCCCCTGACCTTCGCGGTAGGGGCTGAATGACACACCGGCGATCTTCCCCTTCCAGACGGGCGGATCGATGGGCCGGTTCAGGGCTGCGAAGACGGCGAAGTTTGCGAGGCCGACGGCGACCAGGATGAGGAGGGTGGAGCGACGCATACGTTTCCGCCGCGCTCGCGCACCAAGCCCAAGGCGCCGCTTCTGGTGACGGTCGTTACAGGGGTCTGCCAATGACTCACGGCTCACCCTGATTCAACCGCCGAGTGGGTCGGCGTTTCGCTCGGGCTAGGGGAGGCGAGATGTGTCGGCGGTCTCTTGACCAGTCCAAACACTGGCTTGCGGAGGGAATCGGCGCCTCTCAGTGCCGCCCCAACTGCACCCTGCAGTCGGTTCGGCAACGCCAACAGGGGCTCCGCACGGGGCGCGATTATATACGGGCAACTCCCGGTGTCTATTCGCGCCGGTCACCTTCGCGGAGCGCCGCACTTTGTTGCGGCAACACGATCTTGACACTCCGAGTTTCCGACGCTGTGGCGCGCGATTCCGGCGCGGCGATAGTGTGCGCGCGCATGTCACCACCACGAAGAACGTCGCGCGCGGCGAAGTTCCGCGCCGATGAGCTGCACGGAGACACAAGTCTCTCGCGCGCGCTCTCGGACGCGCTCGCGCAGTCCGACGAGTCACAGCCGCGCTACACCAATTTGTTTCATACCTACCCCGCCGCGCTGCACGCCGACGCGGCGCGCGACCTGCTCGCGCTGTTCCCGAGCGCGCACGTGTTGGATCCGTTCTGTGGCGGGGGAACGGTGTTGGTCGAGGCGCGCGCCGCGGGCCGCCGCGCGCAGGGTTGCGACGTGTCACCCGTGGCCGTGCGCATCGCGCGCGCGCGCTGCGCGACGCCGGACGATGCGACCCTGTCGGCGCTGCGTTCGCGCGCCCGAGCGTTGGCGGCGCAGGCGCGCGCCGCGTCCGCGCGCGGCCCGCTGCCCGAGCCGCGAATCCTGCGCGCGGTCGAGTCGTGGTACGCGCCGCACGTGGTCCGCGAGCTCGAGTCACTGCGCCACGGCATCGCCGAGTCCGATCCCGTGGTGCGCGAGCTGCTCGAAGCGGTGCTCGCGTCGATCCTGGTGAAAGTGAGTTGGCGTGCGTCGGACACGAAGGCCGCGCGCGAGAAACACCACCGCCCCGCCGGCACGACCGCGGTGCTGTTCCACAAGCGCACGCGCGAGCTGGCGCGCCAGATGGTCGAGCTGCGCGAAGCCGTGCCGCCCGGCACACAAGAAGCCGAGATCTGGCTCGGCGACGCGCGTGACTTGAAGGTGCGCGACCCCGTGGACCTGATCCTGACTTCGCCGCCCTACCCGTCGACTTACGACTATCTCCCGATGCAGCACCTCCGGCACGTGTGGCTCGGCGACCGCCCCGAAGTGACTCGCGAGATCGGCTCGCGCCGTCTGTTCCGCAAGGGCGCGCAGTCGGCGCGAGGCACTTGGCGGCGAGACACCGAGCTGTGGACCGAGCGCGCCGCACGGGCGCTCGCGAACGGCGGTCACTTGGTGCTGATCGTCGGCGACGGCTGGATCCCGAGCGGCGTGGTCGACGCCGCGGCGCCCAGCGTCGCCGCCGCGCGCCGCGCCGGGCTCGAGCTGGCGGCGGGTGCGTCGCTCGCTCGCCCCGACTCGGGCGGCCGCGCGGAGCTGCGCGAGCACGTCTTCGCCTTCCGGAAGCCATAGCCCGCACCTCGGGTCCGTGAGCGCGCAACTCACTGGCCAACCCCGGCTGGTGACACACGCCGCAGTCGCCGGCTCGGTCGGATTCAAGGGATTGTGGAAAAAGCCCGTTCCGAAACGCGATATGCGGCGCGCGTGGATCGTGTTTCTGCTCCTCTCGGTGAGCGGGGTGGCGCGGGCAGACCTGCGCTCGGGTCCGGCTTGGTACGACCCGACCTGGCACTACCGCGTCCCCGTGTCACTACCGGTCGCGTCCGCGGTCGGCAGCATGAACGTGGTCGACGTAGACTTCGCCGCGCTCCTGACTCAGCTCGGCATCAACAGCGCGTCGACGCCGTTCGACACGAACTCACCGCGACTCACTCGCACCGACGGCACGACTCTGGTCACCACGTTCGAGTGGACGGACGTGAAGTGGACGAACGCCACGGACGCGGCCGGCAACCAGCGCGGCGAGCTGCGCTTCCTGGCGCAGGAGGCCGGCGCGCAGACGTACTGGCTGTATTTCGACGTCATGGCGAACGGCGCGAAGGCGGCGACCGCGCTCGCGACGCGCATCAACGGGAACTTCGAACACTCGAGCGGCACGACGCCAACCAACTGGACCGTCGCGACGGTGAACTCGGGCGGCGGTCACAACGCAGAGGTCCACAGCGTGCCCGCGGAAGCCGCGACGGTGGCGCTCGCCGCGGGCTGCAGCGACAACGCGACCAACGTCGAGAACGTGTCGAACACGGGTATCTCGTGGTTCCTGCTCGGCTACCGCACCAACTGCGAGGACAGCGCCGGTAACACGGTGGAGCAGATCCGAGTGTCTCGCACGATCGCCGTCCCGGCGGGCGCCGCGGCGGGGAACTTCGTCGCGCAGTTCCGCTATCAGGCGTTCGACTCGTTCCCCGCGACGAATCAGTACGACTATCTGGTCGTCGACGTGAACAACACGGTGGTGAACCACACGACGTTGGGCATCGCGAACCCGGGCGCCGAGCTGCGCATCGCCGCGGACGGCGTGGGCCGCAACCCGACTTACTCCGCCGTTCTGCTCGACGCCGGCTGGCGCACGATCACTCTGAATCTCGCGGCGTACGCGGGCACGAGCCCGACGATCCGCTTCACGATGCGCTTCTACAACAACGACGACATCCACAAGTCGTGGGTGAAGCTCGACGACATCGAGTGGAGCCAGCAGACCGCCACGATCACGAACACGAACGCGCAGGCGTTCGGCGTGAACGTCACGGCGCCCAACGACACGGGAGTCACTACGCCGTCCGTATATCAGGTCGGGCAGCGAATCACGATTCGCGCGCAGGTGCAGGCGACCACGAGCGCCGTGCGCGCCGACGTGATCAACCCGGGCGGCACGGTGGTCGCGGCCGGCGTGATCCTGTACGACGACGGCACCCACGGCGACGCCGCGGCGGGCGACCGCATCTTCACGAACAACGGCACCGTGGTCGCGCAGCCGACTTACACGTTCGTCTCGGGCGACGCCGAGAGCACCGCGTGGGTCACTCGCGTGTTCGCGCGTGACTCGTCCGTCACCTCGATCGGCGGAGTCACGAACGGCCACGTGCACATCCCCGGCGCTTCGAACACGCCGCAGAGTCAGGCGAACTACTGGAACATCGACGACCAGGTGTTCTCGCTGGTCAAGGTGAACCTGGTGATCGTGAAGAGCTCGACCACGCTCTCGGATCCGGTGAACGGCGGCGCGAACCCGAAGGCGATTCCGGGCGCGTTCAAGCTGTACACGGTGGTGGTCACGAATCAGGGGCTGGGCGCGTCGGACAACAACACGGTGCGACTCACCGATCCGATCCCGACGCAGACCGAGCTCGTGGTCTCGAACTGGTCGGGCAGCGGGCCCGTGCCGTTCACGCAGGGCACGCCGACCAGCGGACTCACCTACACCTATACGTCGCTGGGCAGCGGTGCCGACTCACTCGAGTTCTCGAACAACGGCGGAGCGACTTGGACCTACACGCCCACGCCGAACAGCAACGGCACCGACCCCGCGGTCACGAACATCCGCCTCAGCCCCACGGGCGCGTTCGCCGCGCGCGTGGTCACGGCGCCGAGCTTCACGATCCAGTTCCGCGTGCGCGTTCGCTAACGCGGTCAGGCTGCGACCGCGCGGCCGCGGTACGTGTAAGTCAGCACCTTCGGCCCCGGCAGGAACTCGCGCTCGAGCTCGGCGAGCTCGAAGCCCGCGCCGCGAATCACTTCGTCGGTGGGGCGATTCATGTGACAGCCGCCGGCGATGCGCGTCCACAGCGGGTCGAGCCGGTCCTGCCAGACGCGCACGCTGCCTTCGGGCGCGCGTCCGTGCTCGACGAAGAGCAGCGAGCCGCCGCGACGCACCACGCGCCTGGCCTCGCGCAGCGCGCGCCCGGCATCGGGGATCGAGCACAAGCTCCAGGAACACACGACGGTGTCGACGCTCCCGTCTTGCAGCGGGAGTCTCTCCTCGGCCGACTGCAGGAACAGCTCGACGGGCCGAGACACTTCCGCCGCTCGGCGCCGCGCCATGGCGTGCAGCTCGGCCGAGGGATCGACGCCGTACAGCTTCGTGACTCGGTCGCCGTAGAACGGCAGGTTCAGCCCGGAGCCCATGCCGATCTCGAGAGTGACTCCTTCCGCGCGCGGAATCACCTTGGAGCGTTGCTTCGCTACGTCGGCGCGGTCCATCGCCCAATCGATCAGGCGGGGCACGACGTGCTTCGCGTACCAGCTCACCTCGCGCCCTCGTAGTAAGAGACGCTCCCGAACACGGTGAATGCGCGGCCGGTCTCGCGCACGTCGGCGAAGCCCGCCTCGCGCATCAGCTCGGGCAGCTTGCCCGCCAGGTTGTCGGAGAGGATCTCGCCGCCGTGCAGCATGCCGAACACGCGACTCACGAAGCCCAGCGCCGAGCCGTCGCGCGGACCGAAGTCCAGCAGGTCGAGTCTCCCGCCGGGCCGAAGCCAGCGTCTCATCGCCCGGAACGCGCGCAGCTTCTCGTCCGTCGCCAGGTGGTGGAGCACGAAGCTGGTCACGATGCGGTCGAATGACTCGGCGGGAAATACCGAGTCGGAATCGGCCAGGCCCTCGCGCAGAGTCACCTCGACGCGAGCCGCGGCGATCTTGCGGCGCGCGATCGCCAGCACCCCCGGATCGCCGTCCAGCCCCACGACGCGGGCGCGCGGCTCGCGCGCCTTGATCAAGAGCGCGAGCGTGCCCGTGCCGCAGCCGACGTCGAGCACGTCGTGGCCCGGCGCGATGCGCGCCTGCTCGACGAGCCGGCCCTTGATCGCCTTCTCGCGCATCGTGAGCGCCAGCAGCGGATCGTAGAAGCGAGTGAGTGAGTGGAGGCCGAGCGCCGGAACGTACTTGTGTTCGTGGTGCGCAGTCACTAGCGACCTCCCACCGCCGAGAATTTGGAGAACACCTCCATGATCTCGTCGAGCTTCTGTTTGCGGTTCTTCGCACGCCCGGACACGAGCGCGTCGGCCACGCAGGTCTCGACGTGACCGCGCAGGATCAGCTTGCCCACGCCGTCGAGCGCGGCGCGCGCGGCGGCTACCTGCAGCAGCACGTCGACGCAGTAGCGGTCGTCCTCGACCATGCGCTCGAGCGCGGCGACCTGGCCCGCCACGCGCCGGAGACGCGCCCTCACCTGCTCGCGGACGTCGGATTTCACTTCGCGAGCCTATACCCGGTGGGGGTATGGCGTCTAGTCGCAGCAGTCCTCGCCGCGCTGCGCTTTCCGGCCCTCCGCGACAAGGAGCGGAGTCATGCCAAGCGCGGCCAGAGGGTCCGCCCACCACCAACCGAACAGCGTATTCAGTCCCACGCCGGCGAGCGCGATGAGTGACAGCCAGAAACACGCGCTCGTCTGGAACCAGTCGGCCTCGAGCGCGCGCGAGCCAGCCCATGGTCACGAGCGAGACACTCGTGAGCGCGATGCCGACCCACGTGGGCTCGGGGTTCTCGCGCCGCCAGAGACTGCCTGCGGCTTCGAACGCGACGTAACCCGCGAGCAGCAACAACGAGAATCCCACGAGCTGGTGCGCGCGGAGGTCGAGCTGCTCGATGCGCCGGTGGTCGTGCACGCCGCGCGCTCCGCGCGCAGCCGCCAGATCAGCACCGCGCCCGAGGCGGTCTCGACGAAGCTGTCGACGCCGAAGCCCAGCAGCGCGACGCTGCCCGCCGCGAGCGCGGCGGCGAGCGCGATCACTCCCTCGACGACGTTCCAGCCGACGGTGAGATACTCGAGCCCGAGCGCGCGGCGCAGCAGTAACTCGCGATCGAAGCCGTGGGTTGCGCTGACTGTCAACGGTTCCTCCGAACACGAATCGCCGGGCCGGTCGCGGCCGGCCCGGCGCCCGTGTCACTTTGCCATGCCCTTGTGCACGCTCGCCATGGCGTCGAACTCCTTGGCCTGCGCTTCATACGAAGCGGCCAGCTTGTCGCAGTGTTCCTTCATGGCGCCGACCTGAGTGGCCTTGGCGCCACCGTACGCCTTGCCCATCGCACGGTGCTCCTCAGCTTCCTTGCGCGCGGCGGCGGCCTTTCCCTCGTAGTAGTGAGCCAACGCGGCGTGCTGCTGCGGGGTCGTGGCCGACTCGATCAGCACCCGCTCGAGATCCCCGTCGTGCGCTGCGGCGAGCGGGGCAAACGACACCGAACTCAAAAGTGACACGGCGAGCGCGATGGCAGTCAGTTTCTTCATCTCGATCTTCCTTTCTTCGTAGTCGTCAGGGTTTGGGGAACGCCCTGCTCTTCCACAGCGCGAAGAGCGCGGGATACACGAGCAGCTCGAGCGCGAACGAGCTCACTAGTCCACCGACCATCGGCGCGGCGATTCGTTTCATCACGTCCGCGCCCGCGCCCGTGCTCCACAACAGCGGCAGGAGGCCGAGCATCATCGTGAGCACCGTCATGAGCTTGGGGCGGATGCGGCGCGCCGCACCCTCGACGATCGCGTCTTCGAGGTCGGCTGAGTCACGCATGCGGTCCGAAGTGACTCGCTCGCGCCAAGCGACGGTGAGATACAGGAGCATCACGACGCCCGTCTGCGCGTCGAGCCCCGCGAGCGCGATCAGCCCGACCCACACGGCGACCGACAGGTTGTAGTCGAGCGCCCACAACAGCCACACCGCGCCGACGAGCGAGAACGGCACGGCGGCGAGCACGATCCCCGTCTCGACACCGGAGCGCGTGTTCAGATACAGCAGCAGCGCGACGAGCGCGAGCGTGACCGGCACCACGATCAAGAGCCGCGCCTTCGCGCGCTCGAAATACTCGAACTGTCCGACCCACGCGGTGCGGGTGCCGGTCGGCAGAGTCACCGTCTCGGCGACGTGTCTCTGCGCTTCCTCGACGTAGTCGACGATCGCGCGGTCCGCGACGTCGACCGCGACCAGCCCCACCAGCTTGCCCGCCTCGCTGCGCACCATGTCGGGGCCGGTGGTGAAACCGAGCTGGGCCAGCTCGCGCAGCGGGAGCAGCGCGCCGTTCTCTGCCGGGACCAGCACGCGGCCGACGGCGTCCGAGTCACCGCGGAACTCGCGCGCGTAGCGCACGTTGATCGCGTAGCGCTCGCGGCCCTCGACGGTTTGACTCACGGTGACTCCGCCGATCGCGGCTTCGAGCGCGTCGTTCACGTCCTCGATGCGCACGCCGAAGCGCGCCGCACGCGCGCGGTCGGCGCGCACGTCGAGATAGAACGCGCCGGTCGCCCGCTCGGCGAACGCGTTGCGCGTGCCCCGCACGCTCTTCAGTGACTCGGCGATGGCGATCGCGGCGCGCTCCACGCTCTCGAAGTCGTCGCCGAACACCTTCACGCCCAGCCGGCTGCGCACGCCCGTGGCGAGCATCTCGGTGCGCGTCTGGATCGGCATCCACCACAGGTTGGGCATGCCGGGGTAGCGAAGCTTGGCGTCGAGCTCGGCGACGAGTGACTCCCAAGTAACTCCGGGGCGCCAGCGCTCGCGCGGCGCCAGCTGCACGATCGTCTCGACCATCGACAGCGGCGCGGGATCCGTCGGCGTCTCGGCACGGCCGATCTTGCCGAACACGCGAGTCACTTCGGGGACTTCGCGCAGCTCGCGGTCCTGCAGCTGCAGCACGCGCGAGGCCTCTCCGATCGAGATGCCCGGCGGCGCCGTCGGCATGTACAGGAGCGTGCCCTCGTTCAGCGGCGGCATGAACTCCGAGCCCAGCGAGAGAAGCGGCGGCACCGCGCTCGCCAGCACGAGCAGCGCCGCGACCACCACGGAGACTCGGCGCCTCACCACGAAGCGCACGATCGGCGAGTAACTCGCGACGAGCCAGCGATTCACCGGGTTCGCGTGCTCGCCGCGGATGCGCCCGCGAATCAAGAGCGCGGCGAGCGCTGGAGTCAGCGTGACCGACAGGATCGCCGCGAACGCCATCGCGTACGACTTGGTGTACGCGAGCGGCTTGAACAGCCGGCCCTCGGTGCCTTGGAGGGCGAAGATCGGCAGGAACGAGACCGTGATGACGAGCAGCGCGAAGAAGATGCTCGGCCCGACTTCCTGCATCGCGCGCAGAATCACTTCGTCGCGCGCGCCGGGCCGGCCCCGTGACTCCCACTCCTCGAGTCTCTTGTGCGCGTTCTCGACCACGATGATCGCTGCGTCGACCATCGCGCCGATCGCCACCGCGATTCCGCCGAGCGACATGATGTTCGCGTTCAGGCCCTGCCACAGCATGGGCAAGAACGCGAGTGACACGCCGATCGGAATCACCAGGATCGGAATCAGCGCGCTGCGCACGTGCAGCAGGAACACGAGGATCACGACCGAGACGACCACCATCTCCTCGAGCAAGGTGCGCCGCAGCGTGGCGATCGACGCGCGAATCAGCTCGGAGCGGTCGTACGTCGTGACGATCTCGACGCCGGGCGGCAGGCCGGCGCGCACGGACTCGAGCCGCGCCTTCACTGCGTCGATCACCGCCAGCGCATTCTCGCCGAAGCGCATGACCACGATCCCGCCGACGGCCTCGCCCTCGCCGTCCAGCTCGGTGACTCCGCGCCGCGCATCGGGCCCGAACGCGACGGTCGCCACGTCGCGCACGCGCACGGGCGCGGCTCGCTCGTCCGTGCGCAGCGGAATCTCCTCGAGGTCCGCGAGTGACTTCACGTAGCCGCGCCCGCGAATCACCTGCTCGTGGCCCGCGATCTCGATCACTCCGCCGCCCGCGTCCTGGTTCGAGCCGCGCACCGCGGCGACCACGTCGCGCAGCGGAATCCCGAGGGCGCGCAGTCTTTCCGGGTCGACCTGCACCTGATACTGGCGCACGAACCCGCCGACCGACGCGACCTCGGCCACGCCCGGGACGCTCGCGAGCGCGTAGCGCAGGTTCCAGTCCTGCAGGCTGCGCAGCTCGGCCAGGTCGTGACTCCCGCTGCGGTCGGCCACGGCGTACTGGAACACCCAGCCCACGCCGGTCGCGTCGGGGCCGATCGTGGGAGTGACTCCCGCGGGCAACCGCGCCTTCGCGGCGTCCATGTACTCGAGCACGCGGCTGCGCGCCCAGTACAGATCGGTGCCGTCCTCGAAGATCACGTACACGAGTGACAGCCCGAAGAACGACTGACCGCGCACGGAGCGTACGCGCGGCGCGGACAGGAACGCGGTCGAGATCGGATACGTGAGCTGGTCCTCGACGAGCTCGGGCCCGCGCCCGGGCCACTCCGCGGAGACGATCACCTGCACGTCGGACAGGTCGGGGATGGCGTCGAGCGGGATGCGCTGAACCGCCCAGACGCCGGCGGCGAGCGCCGCCGCGACACCGAGCAGTGTCAGCGCGCGGTTGCGCGCGCAGGCCTCGATCACGCGCGCGATCACCACGACTCCAATGCCGACTGCAGCCGGCTCTCGGCGGCGATCAGGAAGTTCCCCGAGGCCACGATGCGCTCGCCCGCGTTCAGCCCCGCGAGTATCTCGACGCGCTCTTCGCTCGATACGCCGGTCTCCACCGCTCGCGGCTCGAGCACGCCCTCGCCGCGGTCGACGAACACGACGCGGCGCGCGCCGGCCACGATCACCGCCGTGGTCGGAACCACGAGTCTCTCGCCCAGGTTCACGCGCAGCTCGACGTCGACCAGCATCTCCGGCCGCAGCGCGAGGTCGCCGTTGCCGAGCTCGACGCGCACGCGCGCGGTGCGCGACTCACGCGCGAGCGACGGCAGCACGTAGCTCACTCGCGCGTCGAGCTTGCGCCCGGGCAGCTGCGGCGAAGTCACGACCGAGGGCTGACCCACGGTGACTAGCGCCAGATCCGAGCCGTACACCTCGGCCTCGACCCACACCTGGTCGAGCGGCGCGATGCGGAACAGCTTCGCGCCGGCCTCGTACGCGCCGCCCTCGACCACGTTCTTCTCGACCAGGACGCCGCTCGCGGGCGCGCGCACCGGCAATGTCTCGGCGGGCGCGCCGCGCTTCTCGAGCGCCGCGACGTCGCCCGCGGACACGTCCCACAGCCGCAGCCGCGCGCGCGACGCGCGCACCAGTGACTCGTCACGGCTCTCGCGCGCCGCGAGATACTCGGCCTGCGCGGCGTAGAGCTCGGGGCTGTACGCCGAGAACAGCACGTCGCCCTTCGTGACTCGCGCGCCCAGGGCGTCGGCGCGCAGCTCGCGCACGAAGCCCGACACCTTGGGCGCCACGTCGGCCAGCTTGGTCTCGTTCCAAGTCACTCGCCCGAGCGCGCGCACGGTACGCTCGAGCGGCGCGCGCTCGGCCGTGGCGAAGCGCACGCCGAGCTTCTGCAGCCGCTCGGGCGCGACGCGCACGAGGCCGCTCTCGGCGGCCTTGCGAGTCACGGGCACGAGGTCCATCCCGCAGATGGGACACTTGCCGGGGTGCAGCTCGTGCACAAACGGGTGCATCGGGCACGTGTAGTGAGAGATCTCCTCGCCCGCGCCGGCCGCGGTCTCCGCAGCGTGCGGCGGCTCGGGCGGCTGGCCCTGCTCGGCGGCGCCGCACGCGAGCAGCAAGAGAGCGGGAAGCGAGAGAGTGACTCGTCGGGTCATGGCCGTTCCTCCGAGGTCTCGCCGAGCGCGCGGGCGAGCTCGGCGTGTCTGCGCGACGTCTTGGCGCGCGCCTCGAGCTCCGCCTGCCCGGCGGCCCGGAGCGCCCGCTCCGCGTCGATCAGCTCGAGAAATGAGACGCGCCCGCTCGCGAAGCCGGCGCGCGCTCCCTGCGCGCGGGCGCGGGCCGCGGGCAGCAGTCTCTCGTGAGTAAGCTCGAGCAAGTGAAGTGACTCGCGCAGGCGCTCGATCGCGACCGCGACCTGCAGCCTTATCTGGTCGTCGAGCCGCCGCAGGCGGCTGCGCTCGCGCTCGAGCCGCGCCTCCGCCTCCTCGAGCGCCGCGCGCCGGCGGCCGAGCTGGAGCGGGACGTTCAGCTCGATGCCGACCAGCGGCTTGAGCGGGTCCTCCTGCCAGCTGCCCTCGTAGGCGCCGCGCAAGGTGAAGTCGGGCAGAAACTCGCGCCGCGCGAGTGAGACGTCCGCCTCGCGCGCGCGGACCATGGCCTGAGCCGCGCGCAGCTCGGGCCGTGACTCGAGCGCGCGAGTCACCAGCGCCTTCTCGTCGAGCTCGTGACTCGGCGGCTGCTCGAGCTCGCGCGGCGGCGGCGGCAGCGCGAGCGCCGGGTCGCGGTGCAACAGCACGTTGATGCGCTCGCCGGCGATGCGCCGTTCGGTGTCGAGCTCGATCTTGCGGTGCTCGAGCATCGCCTGCTCGGTCTGCGCCGCAAGCACGTCCTGCTGCGGCCCGGTGCCCGACGCGTAGCGCGACAGAGTGACTTCGTGACTCCGCCCGATCAGCTCGCGCTGCTCGGCGTTCGTCTCGAGCGCGCGCTCCGCGAGCCAGTATTCGTCGAACGCGATCGACGCGACCGACGCGAGCCGCGTGCGCTCGGTCGACAGCTCGCCCTGCGCGGCTTCGGCCTCGGCGAGCGCCCGCTCGCCGCGCAGCCCGAGCTTGCCCGGGAACGGGATGGCCTGCTCGAGCGTGAAGTCACTCGCGGGATCGACCTCGTCCGAGCCGAACGACCGCGGCCGGGCCGCGTAGCCGAACGTGGGGTCGGGCAGCGCGGTCTCCTGCGGCCAGCGGGCGAGCGCGGCGCGCGCGGTCGCGCGGGCCGCGTCGAGCCCGGGGTTGCGCGCGAGCACGGATGCGACCAGCGCGTCGCGCGTCAGCTCGCTCGTGCCCCGCAGTGAGTCATCCGCGGCCTCGCCCGCGCGCGGCCGTTCGCGCGCGAGTGAGTCGCGCATCGCCTGATAGCGCTCGCCCTGGCCACCGCCGAAGCAGGCGGCCAACACGAGCGCGAAGAGCGCAGCAACGGCTGCGCGCCGGAAAGTCATCTCGATCTCCTCGCTGAGTGAGTCCGTGGCGCGTCGCGCGCCGTCGAGTCACGAAGCGAGTGCGATCAGAGGAGCAGCACCGTGGTCCGCACCGGCGGAGGCGCGGGTGGCCGTTCGAGCGCGCGCACCGAGTCGCGAACCGAGTACGCGGCGGAGCTCGAGGCCGGATCCACGGGAGTCACGAAAGCCCAGTCGCCGAACGGGGCCGGAAGCAAGGCGCTCGCGCCCGAGCTCACGCTCGCCGGGCCGCAGCACGTGAACGCGGTCGAGAAGTTGCACGGCGTCGCCGCGCCGGGCGGCGGCGTCCGGTCGGGGCAGCACGCGTGCGCGGCGCGCTCGGCGGCAGTCACTGCCGCGCGCGCCACGGGCGCCAGCACGGAGGCGAACAGCGCGAGCACGACCAGCCAGCGGCGCATGGGGCTTCTTCGGCGTTCGGAGCGCGGCACTCGAGGGCAGGTAGCACGGGCCCGCGCGCGCGGTCAAACGCGCCTACGGAAGTGTGTACGCGATCACATGGTCGCCGAGCTCGGAGCCGACGCCGACGTGTCCGCCGGGCGCGACGACGAGATACTGCTTGCCGTCGGGCCGGAGCTTGTAGCTGATGGGCCCGGCGTGCAGCCCGGCCGGCAGGTCGAACGTGGCGATCCGCTCCCCCGACACAGAATCGTGTACGCGCAGGACCGAGCGCTTCGTCCCGCCGTGAAACACGAGCCCGCTGGCGGTCGCGAGCGCCGGCCCGTAGCCGCTGCCGCCGGGATCGCCGTCGCCGACGCTGGTCGATGCGCGCCACGCGAGCTCGCCTCGAGCCAGGTCGACCGCGACCAACATCCCCCACGGCGGCTTGTTGCACGGCAAGTCACCCTCGCGAAAGATCGTGCGACCGGACAGCGGACTCAGTCGGTACCGCTCGCCGGTGCCACGCCCGGTCAGGAGCCACCAGATGTTCGAGAGAGTCGCCCCGTGCAGCGGCCAGACACTGCTGCCGCCGCCGGTCGCGACTTCGTCGACCTCGTCCAGCCGAATCACGTGCGCCAGGTTCTGGATCGGCACGAACAGCCGCTGCCGCTCCGGATCCCAGGCCGCGCCCGACCAATTCGCGCCGCCGCCCGTGAACGGATACACGAGCGAGCCGCGCAAGCTGGGCGGCGTGAACAAGCCGTCGTTGCGCAGCTCGGCCAGGCGCGCGCGGCACGCGGCCAAGTGACTCGGGTCGGCCGCGTACAGGTCGTCTGGCCCGAGCTTCTGCGGCATGAGCGGCGGCGGCTTCACCGGCACCGGCTGCGTGGGCCACGCCTGCTCGCCGGGCAAGTCACTCGCGGGCGCGGGCCGCTCCTCGACCGGGAACAGCGGCGCGCCAGTGACTCGGTCCAACACGAACACGAAGCCGTGCTTGGTCGCCTGCACGACGCCGTCGACCGGCGCCCCACCGCGGCGCAGAGTCACGAGCACCGGCGGGGCCGCCAGGTCGTAGTCCCACAGGTCGTGGTGCACGGTCTGGAAGTGCCACTTCACCGCGCCGGTGCGGGCGTCGAGGGCCACGACCGAGTCACTGTAGAGGTTCGCGCCGAGCCGGTCGCCGCCGTAGAAGTCGGGGCTCGGGGTCGACACCGGGAGAACCACGATGCCGCGCGCGAGGTCCGCGGTGATCGTCGACCACACGTTCGCGGCGCCGGTGAGTCGCGTGTCCGGCAACCAGGTCTCGTGACCCGGCTCGCTCGCGTGCGGAATCGTGTGGAAGGTCCAGCGCAGCGCGCCGGTGCGCACGTCGAACGCGCGCACGTCTCCCGGCGGTGAGTCGGGGCGCAGCGTGTCGGCGATCGACGAGCCCACGACGATGACGTCGCCGACGACCGTGCCCGGCGAAGTCACGTTGTACTCCCACGTGTCGTAGAGCGGCGCGATCCCCGCGAGGAGATTCACTTCCCCCTTCGCGCCGAACCCGGCGCACGGTTCGCCGGTCTCCGCGTCGAGCGCGATCAGCCGCGCGTCGAGCGTCGCGAGGAACACGCGCGCCGAGCACTCACCCGTCGCGCGCGGATCTCGCCAGTGACTCACCCCGCGATTGATCCACATGTTCGCGTACGCGCGCCCGGGCTCGAGCTTCGGGTCGAACGTCCACAGCTCGCGGCCCGTCTCGGGGTCGAGCGCGATCACGCGGTTCCTCGGCGTCGTGAAGTACAGCCGGCCGACGACGACGATGGGCGTCGACTCGAACGCGCTGCCGCGATTCACCTCGAGCGGGAACGCGCCCTTCCAGAAGTCACCGTGACGGTACGTCCAGGCGACGCGGAGCCGAGTCACGTTCTCGCGCGTGATGTCGGCAAGCGGCGTGAAGCGGCCGCCGCCCGGCGCGCCTTCGGTGACTGGCCACTCCGCGGTCTGCGCGCGCGCGGTGCCGGCGATGAGCAGGGCGAGCAGCGCGGCGGTGAACAGGGACTTCATCGACTCATCCTCCGAGCAGCGCTCGAGTCACGAACTCGACGAGCGTGGCTTCGGCCTTCGCTTCGTCGAACGCCTCGGGCGCGGGATCCCAATGGCGGTGCACCGCCCAGAACGCGGCGAGCTCGAGGATCATCCGCGCAGTCACTCCCGCGTCGGGCAGCGCACGCAGTGACTTGCGGCGCACCCGGTCCTCGAGATAGCGGCGCAACAGCGCGACCACGCCGAGCCGGCCGCTCTCGAACCAGAGCGCGGCGAGCTCGGGGTGCTCGCGCGCGCAGCGGTCGAGCAGCTTGATGCCAACCCGGTGACGCGCGAGCAACGCGTACAGCTCCCGCACGATCGCCTCGACCTCGCCGCGCACGTCCGTGACACGCCGTCGGCGGATGGACTCGGACAGCGCGAGGAGCGATGCCGCGGGAGTCACTCGCGCGCGGATCTTTGCCAGCGTCTCACCGGCGCGCGGTGTCGGCAGGGGCAACCCCTGCGGCAGCGGAGCGCGCTCGGGCGCGTCGGCGTGCTCGAGCACCGCGTCGAACAGCGCTTCCTTGCTCTCGAAGTAGAGATACAGCGTCCCCTTCGCGAGCCCGGCGCGGTCTGCGACGTCGCCCATCTGCGTGCGGCGGTAGCCCTGCTCGAGGAACACGGCGGTCGCGGCCTGCACGACCTCGTGGAAGCGGTCCGGCGGAATCCGTCGCGCCATGCGCGCAGCCTACGATAACTGACTGAGTCGGTCAATTATGAAAATTGACTATTCAACGATCCGCTTGAATAGTGGCGGCATGGGCGACGGCCACTGCTGCTTCAGCGACAAGATCTACGAGCAGTTCGCGCGCATCGGCAAAGCCGTCTCGGCGGCCAAGCGCCTGGAGCTGCTCGATCTCCTCACTCAGGGTCCGCGCACCGTCGAGTCACTCGCCAAGCATGCTGGGCTCTCGGTTGCCAACGCTTCGCGCCACCTGCAGATCCTGCGCGCGGCGCGCCTCGTCGACGCCGAGAAGCGGGGGCTGTACGTCGAGTATTGCCTCGCCGACTCGCGGGTGAGTCGCTTCTTCCACTCGCTGCGCGGCCTGGCCGAGTCACGGCTCGATGAGGTCGAGACGATCGCGCGCCTGTACTGGGAGGAGCGCGGCGCGCTCGAGCCCGTGGGCGGCGACGAGCTGCTCGAGCGCGTGCGCAATGGCGCGGTGACCGTGCTCGACGTGCGCCCCGCCGAGGAGTACCGCGCGGGTCACGTGCCCGGCGCGCGCTCGATCCCGCAGGCGGAGCTGGAGCGGCGACTCGCCGAGCTGCCGCGCAACCGCGAGGTCGTGGCCTACTGCCGCGGTCCGTACTGCGTGATGGCGTTCGAGGCGGTCGAGCTGCTGCGCAAGCACGGCTTCCGCGCGCGGCGCATGGCGCAAGGGGTGCTCGAGTGGCGCGCGCGCGGCTGGCGGCTCGAAGCGGGCGACGCGCGGTGATCTACCTGGATCACAACGCGACCACGCCGGTGCTGCCGGAGGTTCTGGACGCGATGCTGCCGTTCCTCGCGACTCACTTCGGAAATCCGTCGAGCGGCCACGGCTTCGGCGCGGCGCCGCGCGCGGCGGTGACTCGCGCGAGGGAGCAGGTCGCGGGCCTGCTCGGCTGCGAGCCCGACGAGGTGATCTTCACGTCGGGCGGCACGGAGGCAAACAACCTGGCGATCCGCGGCGTCGCCGAGGCGAGCGCGCGGCGCGGGCTCGTGACCAGCGCGATCGAGCACCCCGCGACGTGGGAGCCGTGTGACTGGCTGGCCGAGCGGGGCTGGCGAGTCACTCGCCTCTTGGCCGGCGCCGATGGCCGCGTGCGCGTCGCCGAAGCGGCGGAAGCCATCGGCTCCGACACGGCGCTCGTGACCGTGATGCACGCGAACAATGAGACCGGCGTGCTGCAGCCGATCCGCGAGCTGGCCGAGCTCGCGCGCGCCAGCGGCGCGCTGACTCACACGGACGCAGCTCAATCCGCGGGCAAGGTTCCGGTACGCGTGCGCGAGCTCGGTGTCGATCTGCTGTCGCTCGCGGGTCACAAGCTGTACGCCCCGAAGGGCGTCGGCGCGCTGTTCGTGCGGCGCGGAGTACGACTCACTCCCGTGCTCCGCGGCGCGGGCCAAGAGACCGGCCTGCGCCCGGGGACCGAGAACGTGCCGGGGATCGTCGGGCTCGGCGCGGCGTGCGAGCTCGCCGCGCGCGACCTCGAATCCGAGGCCAAGCGCGTGCGCGAGCTGCGCGACTCACTCTGGGACGCGCTGCGCGCGCGCGTGCCGGGCCTGACGCTGAACGGCCACGTCGAGCTGCGCCTGCCCAATACTCTGAACGTGCGTTTCCCCGGAGTCTCGGGCGCCGCGGTGCTGCGCGGCGCGCCCGACGTCGCGGCGTCGACCGGCGCGGCTTGTCACGGCGAGCGAGAGACTCCGTCCGAGTCCATCCTCGCGCTCGGAGTGAGTCGAGACGAGGCGCTAGGCTCGGCGCGCCTCACCTTGGGCCGCGCCACTACCAAAGCCGAAATCGAGCTCGCGGCGAAGGCGCTCGCCCAGTCGTGGCTCGCACTGACTCGAAAGGAGTGAAGATGACTTCCGAGGTTCCCGGCGCGTGTCTCTGCGGCGCCGTCCGCTTCACGGTGGCTCTGCCCACCCTGGTCTGCGTGCACTGTCACTGCTCGATGTGCCGGCGCAATCACGGCGCGGCGTACGTGACCTGGTTCTCGGTGACTCCCAGCCACGTGTCGCTCCAGCGCGGCGGAGACGAGCTGGTCGTGTTCCAGTCCTCGGAGCACGGCACGCGCTCGTTCTGCAAGCGCTGCGGGACGTCGCTGTTCTGCAGGAACGACACACACCCGGACCGTGTCGACATCCCACTCACCGCGATGGACGGCCCGATCGACCGCGAGCCGCAGCTCCACGTGTTCTTCGACTCTGGGGCCGAGTGGACCGCGCTCGGCGACGAGCTGCCGCGGCTCGGCGGGAAGACCGGCGTCGAGCCGCTGCCGAAGCCCAAGGGCGAGTGAGGCAGGGGCGACACCGGCTGGTGTAGAAAGCCGTCGACCCTCGCAGGCCTCGAGGCGTAGGCTGGAAGAGTGAGCCCAAGAAGCACAAGGATCTCGACAGCCGCGGCGCGAACGACTTCGCGCTGTTCGACGGCTCGAACCCCGAGAACCAGCCGGACGCCGGCGCCGTATGTGGCGCGAGAAAGGGCCGGCCTTTCACGCTCCATCTCACGGTCTCGAACTACGGCTCGGACGGCTTCGTTCGTCTGACTTACGCCGACGGTGACTGGATCCAGCTTCCGATCGCGGCCGGAGCCACGATCAGCACGACTCAGGCCGCGGGCAGCAGAGGCGGCGACGACGCCGCCGTGCGCGTCTCGAACGGAGGCAGCGCGGCGCAGCTCGCGGGAGCGCTCAGCGCCGAGGGCGGCCGCTGCGCGAGCTGCGACGCCGACGGCGGGCTCGGCGACGCCGGCTGCGACGAGTTCGTGCCGAACTGACGGAACGCTGAGTCACTCTGCCAATCGCGAGTGACTCAGCGCGAGACGCGATTCCGCCCCGCGCGCTTCGCGCGGTACAGCGCTTCGTCCGCGACCTGCAGCAAGTGATCGGGCGTCGGCAGGCCGCCGTGCAGCTCGGCCACGCCGATCGAGATCGTGGTCGCGACGCGCGCGCCGTCGCGGATGAACTCGTACGCGGCCACGCGCGCGCGGATGCGCTCGGCCGCGGCTTCGGCGGCGGCGACGCTCGCGCCTTCGAGAAACGCGATGAACTCGTCGCCGCCGTAGCGGCACGCGCGCCCGATCGCGGCGAGCTCCTGCAGGATCATCTTGCCGACCTCGGCGATGCACAGTGACCCCATCTGGTGACCGCGCACGTCGTTGATCGACTTCAGTCCGTCCAGGTCCATCATCAGGAGTGACAGCGCCGCGCCGCCGCGCGTGGCCGCTTCGAAGGCGCGCGCGAGCTCCAGGTCGAACGCGCGCTTCACGAGCAAGCCCGTGAGCGCGTCGACGTTCATCAGCACGTCGATCTTGTCGTGGAACTTCTCCTCGATCGCGTCCTGCAGCGAGAAACGGAGCACCGTCTCGCCGACGAAGATCTTGTCGCCCTCGGCGAGTGACCTCTCGGTGACTTTCTCGCCGTTCACGAACGTGCCGTTGCGGCTGCCCAGGTCGGTGACTCGAAAGGCCCCGCTATCTCCGTCGACCTCGACCGAGCAGTGTCTCGCCGACACGGCGGGATCGACGAGCACGAGGCCAGACACCTGCGGATCGCGCCCGATCACGAGCCCCGCGGCGGAGAGCGGGTGACGCTTGCCGATGTCCGCGCCAGCGACGACCACCAGTCCCGGATTGCGCCGGTCGAGCGCTTTGTCGTCCACGCGCAGAGCGATGCGCGCGACGGTCTGGCTCTTGGGGTCGTTCAAGAGGGTCCTCCGCGGTCGTCTATTCGACCGGGGAAAGACCCAACTGATGAGCGGCGCGTGGCTCGCGCCTTCGGAGCCGACTTGTGAACGGCGCGTGGCTCGCGCCTTCGGACGCCGACTTGTGAACGGCGCGTGGCTCGCGCCTTCGGACGCCCTGGCTACTTGCTCCAGACGCCCGAGTCGTTGCTGCGGTAGCCCAGCGTCCGGTAAGTCGCGTCCACCAGCGACTGACCCCGCTCGTTCAGCAGGATGCTCGGGCCCATCTGGTTCATCGAGTAACCGAAGGAGAGACCCACGGCGGGATCGGCGAAGCCGATGCTGCCGCCCGCGCCCACGTGGCCGAACGCCGTCGACGACAGGATCGCCGAGTCACGGTCGCCCGCGGCGCGGCGGCGGTTGTCCATCGACTTCATGAAGCCGAGCGCGAAGCGCGTGGGGATCAGCAATGTCGCGTCCTGATTCGTCGCCATCGCCACTTCGGCCATCTTCGGCAAGTGACTCGCGTCCACCAGCTTCACCTTGCCCAGCGTGCCGCCGTTCGCGAGCGGCGCGTAGATGCCCGCCAGCCCGCGCGCGTTCGAGATCCCGCCGCCGCCGCCGATCTCGGCCGCGTGACACTCGCGCGAGTTGGGGTCGAAGCCGCCGCCGTTCAGGAGTGACAGCGCGGAGATCGACTTCGGGTCGCCCACGATCGCCTGCGTGAACGCGCTGAGCGGGTCGCCGGGCTTGGGCATGTGCATCATCATCGGCGCGACGCGCGGCTCGACCGACTCGGGCGTGCCGATCCAGAAGTCGACACCGAGCGGTGTCGCGACCTCGTCGCGGAAGAACGCGCCGAGTGACTTTCCCGAGACGCGCCGGACCAGCTCGCCCACGGTCCAACCGAAGTTCAGCATGTGATACCCGTTGCGGATGCCCGGCTCCCAGAACGGCTCCTCGTCGGCGAGTAACTCGACCATGTAGCTCCAGTCGTTGCAGCCGCCGTGTCGGACGGGAGTCTTGAACGCGGGCAAGCCGACCGAGTGATCGAGCATCATGCGCACCGTCGCGCACTCCTTGCCCTTGCGCGCGAACTCGGGCCAGTACTGCGCGACCGGCGCGTCGACGTCGAGCCGACCGCGGCTCGCCAGGATGTGCGCGCAGATCGCGACCGCGCCCTTCGTGCACGAGAACACGATCGACACGGTGTCTCGCGTCCACGGCGCATTGTCCGCCACGCGCGCGACGCCGCCCCACAGGTCGAGCACGGTGCGGCCTTCGAGGGTCGCGCACACCGACGCGCCGACCTCGCCGCGCGCGGTGAAGTTCTTCGCGAACTCCTCCGCGACCCCGAGGAAACGCGGGTCACAAGAGCCTTCGATCTTTCCGTTGGGCACTTCGCGCAGAATGGTCTCCATGACGGCGAGCATACCCGAGACGGCGAGCGGCCTGCCGAGCGTCTCACTGGCGCGGCGGCGCGAGATTCTCGCGCGCGCGCCGAGCGTGGAGCTGCACGCCGAGTTGCTCGACTCGCTCGGCTTCGCGGCGGCGCTCGACGTGGTGCGCGCGCCCGCGCCGGTGCGGCTGCGCGAGGAGCCGCTCGGGGTCGTGGCCTGGAACGCGCAGCGCTGCACCGACCCGGCGCGCGCGGCCGAGTTTCTGCGCGCGACGGGGGCCGACGTGTTTCTCCTGTCCGAGCTCGACGTGGGCATGGCGCGCTCGGGCCAGACTCACTCGCCGCGCGAGCTCGCCGGGAGACTCGGCTGCTCGGCCGCGTTCGCGGTCGAGTTTCTCGAGCTCGGACTGGGTGACACGAAGGAGCAAGTGACTCACGCGGGTAAGGAGAACGAGCTGGGCTTCCACGGCGGCGCGATCCTCGCGCGCGCGGACCTGCTCGCGCCGCACGTCGTGCGGCTCGAACACAGCGGGCGCTGGTTCGACGGGAGACTCGGCGAGCGCCGCGTGGGCTCGCGCGTCGCGGTACTCTCGAAGCTCGCGCTGCGCGGGCGCGAAATCGCGTTCGCCTCGGTTCACCTCGAGAGTCACTCGGACCCCGAAGAGCGCGCGGCGGAGCTCGAAGTCGTGTTCGACGCGGTCGAGCGCTTCGCGCCTGGCGCGCCCTCGCTCGTGGGCGGCGACGTGAACACTCACTCGCTGAGTCGCGCCGAGCTGGAGGACCGCGAGCGCCTGCGCGCCGCGCTCGCGCGCGATCCGAACCGGCTCGTCGATCCGGTCGGTCACGAGCCGCTGTTCGCGCTGGCCGAGCGCCGCGGCTTCCGCTGGCGCGACGTGAACGCGAGCTCGCGCCCGACCTACAAGCGCGACGGGCGCGGCGCGCTGCAGCTCGACTGGTTCTTCGCGCGCGGGCTCGCGGTCTCGGATCCGGTCGTGCTGCCGTCCGACGATCTCTCGGATCACGAAGCGATCGGAATCTCGCTCCGTTTGGCCGACTGAGCGGCGTGCGGCCGCGGGCGGCCGCGGCCTGGCGCCTTTGCTCGGCTCCGCCTCGCTGCGCGCCTTCGGCTTGCAGTAGAGTGTCTCGCGTGCACGACGTGGATCTCTTCGACGCGAAGACCTTCGAGGCCGGCCCGCCGCACGCGTTCTTCGCGCGCCTGCGCGCCGCGCCCGGCCTGCACTGGATTCCCGGCCGGCCCGGCCGCGAGCTGATTCCCGGTCAGCCCGAGCCGTACCAGCAGGGTTTCTGGGTAGTGACTCGCCACGAGGACGTGGTCGAGGTCTCGCGCGATCACGAGCGCTTCTCGTCCGAGCGCGGCAGCGCGCTGAACGCCGACATGCCGCTCCCGCAGCTCGCGATGTTCCAGCAGCAGCTGATCCACATGGATCCGCCGCGACACACCAAGCTGCGCAAGCTCGTGAACAAGGGCTTCACGCCGCGCATGATCGGCAAGCTCGAGTCACGCGTGCGCGACCGCGCGCGCGAGATCGTCGACAAGATCGCGCGCAAGGGTGAGTGCGACTTCGTGACCGCCGTGGCGGCCGAGCTGCCGCTGCTCGTGATCGCCGAGTTACTCGGCGTGCCGATCGAGGACCGCTGGAAGCTCTTCGACTGGAGCAACCGCATGATCGGCGCCGAAGATCCCGAGTACGGCTCGCCCATGGACGCGCCCGTCGCGGGCATGGAGCTGTTCCAGTACGCGGCGTGGCTGGCCGATCAGCGCCGAGTCACTCCGCAGGACGACATCGCCTCGACGCTCGTGCACGCGGAGGTCGACGGCGAGAAGCTCTCGGGCCTCGACTTCAACATGTTCTTCTTCCTGCTCGTGATCGCGGGCAACGAGACCACGCGCAACGCGATCTCGGGCGGCATGCAGGCGCTGTGCGAGTTCCCGGCCGAGCGCGAGAAACTCGTCGCGCGCCCCGACTTACTCGACACGGCGGTCGACGAGATGGTGCGCTGGGTGTCTCCCGTGATGCAGTTCCGGCGCACGCCGACACGAGACACCGAGCTCGGCGGCCAGGCCGTGCGCGAGGGCGACAAGGTCGTGATGTACTACGGCGCCGCGAACCGCGACGAGCGCGTGTTCGCCGACGCCGGCCGCTTCGACGTGACTCGCGACCCGAACCCGCACCTGGGCTTCGGCATCGGCGTGCACTTCTGTCTCGGCGCGTCGCTCGCGCGCATGGAGATGCGCGTCATGTTCGAGGAGCTGTTGCGGCGGCTGCCCGACCTGGACCTCGCCGGGCCAGTGACTCACCTGCGCTCGAACTTCATCAACGGCATCAAGTCGATGCCGGTGCGGTACACGCCGGAGGTGTGACTGAGGTACGCGGCGTACGCGCTCGTGGCCGTGCTCGCCGCGTGCGTGGGGTTCGCGGCGTGGCTCGGTGCGTTCGCGGCGGTCGCGATCGCGGAGCGCCCGATCGGCCCGTACACGTTCGCGTACCGCGAGCGGCCGAACGCGAACCCGGCCGAGGTCGGGCGAGTCACTGCGAAGCTGATGGCCGAGCTCGAGGCCGCGGGCGCGACCGGCCTGCGGCCGCTGGGCGTGTACCGGCCCGACGGCTCGGCGCAGATCGGCGTGGCGGTGGGCAGCGGCGTCGAGAAACTCGAAGGCGTGCACGACGTGAAGGTGCGCGAACTCTCGAGCCGCAGCGGGATGGTCGCCGAGTTTCCGTGGCGCATGCCGCTCTCGTTCGTGGTCTCGTATCTCAAGGTGAACCCCGCCTTCGAGGCGTACCGCGAGTCACACGGCTACGAGATCTCGCCGGCGTGGGTGCTCCTTGATGGAGACACCATCGTGAACATGATGCCGATCGAACGGAGGGCCTCACAATGAGTGGAATCGAAACGGTCCGCGGCAGGGAAGTCACGATTCACTTCGAGGCGAAGAAGTGCATCCACTCGCGCAACTGTGTGCTCGGCCGGCCCGACGTGTTCGTGCCCAACGTGAAGGGCGAGTGGATCCATCCCGACGCCGCGACCCCGGCCGACGTCGCGCACCTCGCGCTCGCCTGCCCGTCCGGCGCGATCCGCTGGTCGCGCAACGACGGCGCGCCGAGTGAGTCGGCGCCGGTCGTGAACACGGCGCACGTGCGCGAGAACGGGCCGCTCGCGCTGCACGCGGAGCTCGTGGTCGCGGGCCAGCCGGCCGGCTTCCGTGCCACGCTGTGCCGCTGCGGCGCGTCGCAGAACAAGCCGTACTGCGACGGGAGTCACACGGCCGCGGGCTTCACGGCCTCGGGCGAGCCGGCCACCAAGGACTCCGAGTCACTCGCGGTGCGCAACGGCGCGCTCACGGTGACTCCCGCGCCGAACGGCCCGCTCCGCGTGCAGGGCCCGCTCGAGCTCGTGAGCGGCACCGGCCGCACGATCCTGAAGACGACCGAGACCTACCTGTGCCGCTGCGGGGCATCCGCCAACAAACCGTACTGCGACGGCACACACAAGCGCATCAACTTCACGTCCGACTGACTTCGTTCGCCTGCGGCTCACTGCGCGCTGGCTCTGCGCGCGGACCACGAGTCCTCCAGTCACCACTTCGCGCGGCGAGTGCGTCGCAGTTCAGCGTGGGCTGCAAGCGCTCTCGCTCGGCTAGGCCTTCGCGGACCTGAGCCGTGACTCGAGCGCGCTGAGCTCCTTCGCGAGCTCGGGCGGGAGCCGGTCGCCGAACACCGCGTAGTGCTCGCGGATCAGCGGTATCTCGGCGAGCCAGCCGTCGAGATCGGCGCCGAGCAGCACCGCGAGGTCTTCGGGATCCAGGTCGAGGCCATCCGTGTCGAGCTCGCCCTGCGACGGCAGAATCCCGATCGGTGACTCGACGCCCTTGGCCTCGCCTTCGCAGCGCTCGAACACCCACTTCAGCACGCGTGAGTTCTCGCCGTAGCCCGGCCAGAGAAACTCGCCGTTCGGACCCTTCCGGAACCAATTGACCCAGAAGATCTTCGGGAGCTGCGCGTTCTCGCGCTGGCCGATGCGCAGCCAGTGAGCCCAGTAGTCGGCCATGTTGTAGCCGCAGAACGGGAGCATGGCCATCGGGTCGCGGCGCAGCTCGCCGATGGTGCCGGCGGCGGCGGCGGTCTTCTCACTCGCGATGATCGAGCCGAAGAACGTGCCCTGCGTCCAGTCACGCGCCTCGTTCACCAGCGGCACCACGGTGGCGCGGCGGCCGCCGAACAGGATCGCGCTGATCGGCACGCCGTTCGGGTCCTGCCACTCGGGCGCGATGACCGGGCACTGACTCGCCGGCGCGGTGAAGCGCGCGTTCGGGTGAGCGGCCGGTGTCTTGCTCGCCGGCGTCCACGCCTGGCCGCGCCAGTCAGTGAGTCGCGCAGGCGGCTCGGGAGTCATGTCCTCCCACCACACGTCGCCCGACTCCGTGCGCGCGCAGTTCGTGAACAGCGTGTTCGAAGCAATCGTGCGCATCGCGTTCGGGTTCGACTTGTCACTCGTGCCGGGCGCGACGCCGAAGAAGCCGGCTTCGGGGTTGATCGCGTGCAGCCGGCCGTCCTTGCCGAACTTCATCCACGCGATGTCGTCGCCGATGCACTCGACCTTCCAGCCGGGAACCGTGGGCTGCAGCATCGCCAGGTTCGTCTTGCCGCACGCGCTCGGGAACGCGGCCGCGACGTAGCGCGCTCGGCCCGCGGGTGAAGTCACTTTCAGGATCAGCATGTGCTCGGCGAGCCAGCCTTCGTCGCGCGCCATGGCCGAAGCGATGCGCAGCGCGAAACACTTCTTGCCGAGCAGCGCGTTGCCGCCGTAGCCCGAGCCGTAGCTCCAGATCTCGCGTGACTCGGGGAAGTGCACGATGTACTTCTGCTTCGCGTCGCACGGCCACGGCACGTCCTTCTGTCCCGGCTCGAGCGGCGCGCCGACCGAGTGGAGACACGGCACGAACTGGCCGTTCTCGCCCAGCACCTCGAGCGCGCCCGCGCCCATGCGAGTCATCGTGCGCATGCTCGCGACCACGTACGGTGAGTCAGTCAGCTGCACGCCGATGTGCGCGATGTGCGAGCCCAGCGGGCCCATCGAGAACGGCACGACATACATCGTGCGGCCGCGCATCGCGCCGTCGAAGAGACCGCGCAGAGTGCGGCGCATCTCGTCCGGCTCACACCAGTTGTTGTTGGGCCCCGCGTCGTCCTTCTTGCGCGAGCAGATGAACGTTCGGTCCTCGACTCGCGCCACGTCTCCCGGGTCGGAGCGGACCAGGAAGCTGTTGGGGCGCAGGGTCGGGTCGAGCGGCTCGGCGGTCCCGCTCGCGACCAAGACACTCATCATGCCGTCGAACTCGGCCTGTGACCCGTCGCAGACCTGCACTCGCTCCGGTTTGCAGAGGCGAGTCATTTCCTCGATCCAGGTCTGCAGCGCGCGGTTCTTCAAGGACGCCTCTCCTTCCGAATGACTTCCGAATGAACTTGGGGCTCTCGAACGGCGCGGCGGTCTCGCAAAGCCCGTGCCGTTGCGCACAGGCCGTGGCGATTCCGTACTGGCCCTCCCGGACGGCGAGAGTGTAAGTCCCGACCCCTCGGTAGGTGAAGCGCGGGATTGTGCTGCGGATCACCTGCCGGGCGGCTGCGCGCAGCTTTTGGTTGCGGCCCGCCTTATGGTTCGCGCCGGCACCCTAGCCGCGCTCAGGACCTGTCTACAGCGCCTTCTCGAGTGCCTCGCGGACATGGGGAGGGAGGGCCGCCTTCTGGCCCAGGGCGTCCGTCGCGACCGCGACGATCTTGCCCGCGATGCACAGCTCACCCGCGGGATTGCGTATCTCGTAGCCGTAAGTGACTGAGCTCGTGCCCACCTTCGCGACGCGCGCGCTGCACGTGAACTCGTCCGGGTAGCGGAGCGCGAGCTTGTAGTCGGCCTCGACGTGCACGCGCGGCAAGCCGAAGCCAGCGCCGAACGACGCGGCCGCGACTCCGGTCGCGCCCGGCGCGCCCGGCGCGCCGAGCTGCGCGAACAAGCGCCGCATCAGTCCGTGCTCGGCGATCTCGAAATACCGCAGCGCCGCGGTGTAGTGGATGCGACCGCTCGCATCGGTGTCGACCCAATTCACGCGCAGCTTCTCTTCGTGGACGACCGTCATGCCGGAAGTCTGAATGGCGCGCGTGTTAGCCTGCAACTCGATGAGCGAAATCAGACACCGCACGGTCGACACGAACGGAATCAAGATGCACATCGCGGAAGCGGGCGAAGGACCGCTCGTGCTGCTGTGTCACGGCTGGCCCGAGAGCTGGTACTCGTGGCGCCACCAGTTACCCGCGCTCGCGGCGGCCGGCTATCACGCGGTCGCGCCCGACATGCGCGGCTACGGCTCGACCGACGCGCCGAAGGAGATCGACCGCTACACGGTGATGCATCTCGTCGGCGACATGCTCGGGCTGTGTGACTCACTCGCGCCCGGTCAGAAGCCGGTGATCGTGGGTCACGACTGGGGCTCGATCGTGGCGTGGGACGCGGCGCTGCTCCGGCCCGATCGCTTCCGCGGCGTGGTCGGTATCTCGGTGCCGTTCTTCCCGCGCGGCCCGATGCCGCCGACTCAGATGTTCAAGGCCGTGGCCGGCGACAACTTCATGTACATCCTCTACTTCCAGGAACCGGGGAAGGCCGAGCGCGAGCTCGAGCGAGACACGAAGCGCACGATGCGCAACCTCTTGTACAGCGCGTCGGGCGCGCCGCCGCGCGACTCACTCACGAATCGCGCCGCCGTGCCGAAGACCGCGGGCTTCCTCGACGCCATGCTCGAAGCGCCCGAGAAGCTGCCGCAGTGGCTGACTCAGTCGGACGTGGACTACTACGCGGGCGAGTTCGCGCGCGCGGGCTTCCGCGGCGGGCTCAATTGGTACCGCAACTTCGATCGCAACTGGGAGCTGCTCGCGGCGTGGAGCGACGCGAAGGTGACCATCCCTTCCTACTTCATCGGCGGCCTGCGCGACGCGGTCGTGACCGGTCCCGGCGGCACCGGGCCCGGCCCGATGGTGCAGATGCTCCCCATGTTCTGCACCGACTTCCGCGGCCAGGCGCTGATTCCGGACGCGGGTCACTGGACGCAGCAGGAAGATCCGGGCGCGACGAACAAGGCGTTGTTGGAGTTCCTCGGCCAACTCTGAGCGCGAGTCACTCCAGCAGGCCGCGCACGCGCGCGACCAGCGTGTGACTCGCCGCGGCGAGCTCGCCCTCGTTGCCGATCACCAGGTCCGCGTGCGCGCGGCTGGGCTCGACGAACCGCGCGTGCATGGCACGCACGGTCTCGGCGAACTGCTCGCGCACCGACGCCTCGCTGCGCCCGCGCTCGTACACGTCTCGCGTGAGTCGCCGCGCGAGCCGCAGCTCTTCGGGCGCGTCGACGAAGATGCGCAGATCGAAACACGCGCGCAGCGAGGGATCCGCGAGCGCGAGGATGCCGTCGACCACGACCAGCGCGCGCGGCTCCGCGCGCCAGCGCTGCGCCGTGCGGCGGTGAGACGCGAAGTCGTATACGGGAACGTCGACGCCGCGTCCCGCGCGCAGCTCGGTGAGTTGCGCGACGAGCAGCTCGGTCTCGAGAGAGTCGGGGTGATCGAAGTTGAGCCGCGCGCGCGCTTCGTCGTCGAGCGTCGCGCGGTCGCGGTAGTAAGCGTCTTGCGCGATGCGCAGCACGCGCTCGGCGCCGAACGCTCGGTCGAGCGCGGCGGCCAGCGCGCTCTTTCCCGCGCCGGTTCCGCCCGCGATTCCGACGCAAACCGGCGCTCGCATGGCGCGGATTTTGTCCGGGCAGCGCCCGGCCGACAAGGCTAGACTGCGCGCTCCCAAAACGAATCACCGACTCCGAAGGAACGATTCATGACTCGTGTGAAGCTGCTCGTCGCGACTCTCCTCGCCGCCACGTTTGCGTGTGGCGGGGGCGACTCGAGCAAAGTCGCGACACCCGGCGCCGCGGGACCCGACGGCGCGACCGTCGTGGCGACGTTGAACGGCGCGGACATTCGCGCGAGCGAGCTCGAGACGTGGATCAAAGAGGATCTCTACAAGCGCGAGATCGGCGACAAGCCGGCCGCGGAAGTCTACGAGGTGCGCGCCGCCGCGATCGAGTCTCTCATCGACGAGAGACTGCTGGCGGACGCCGCGAAGAAGGCGGGCAAGACGCCCGACGAATTCCGCGACGCCCAGATCGCGGCCATGGGACCGGTCGGCGACGACGAGGTGAAGAAGTTCTTCGACGAGAACCGCACGCGCCTGCCGCAGGACGCCACGCTCGAGTCGTTCGCCATGCGCATCAAGGCGCACCTCGAGTCACAACGCCCCGAGAAGCTGCGGCTCGACCTGCGCAAGGAGGCGCAGGTGGCGGTGCTGATGCAGCCGCCGCGCGTGAACGTCGACGCGCTCGGCCCCTCGCGGGGCCCCGAGAACGCGCCCATCGTGCTGATCGAGTTCAGTGACTACCAGTGCCCGTTCTGCAAGCGCGTCGAGCCGACGGTGGTCGAGATACTCAAGAAGTATCCGACTCAGGTGCGGCTCGTGTACCGCCACATGCCGCTCGACGGCCTGCATCCGCGCGCGCGCGCCGCGGCGATCGCCGCCGTGTGCGCCGAGCAGCAGGGCAAGTTCTGGGAGTATCACGACGCGTTGTTCACGAATCAGCAGGCGCTCGCCGACGCGGACCTCGAGAAGTACGGCGCGTCCGTCGGTCTCGACGCCGAGAAGTTCAAGGCGTGCCGCAACGACCCCGCGTCCGAAGCGCGCGTGAACACCGACGCGACTGCGGCGCGCGCCGCAGGACTCACTGGCACGCCCGCGTTCTTCGTCAACGGCATCCTGATCTCGGGCGCGCGACCGATCGAGGACTTCACCCGCTGGATCGATCAGGAGCTGGCGGCGAAGGGCCCGTCTTAGGGACTTTGCTCGCCGGGGCTCGCTGCGCGCGGCGCTTGCGGCCCTCGCTCGACTCTCCAGTAACTCGCTCCTGCTCGAGACAATTGCTCGAGAGGCCCGGAAGGCGCCCGGTCACGGGCGGCGACTCCGAAACGACTGACTCGCGCAGGATCACTTCACAGTCAGAAAAGAGAACGGCTGGAGATTCTGCCCAGTGCGCGGCTGCCACCGGCGTGTTCCCGAGATGGGTCCGCGTACTCGCGGGGGCCCCACGAGGGCGCGCCGGTGGCGACCGCGCGCGGACCACGACGTCATCCGGAGATGAAGCATCGGCCGTCGGCGGGATGCCGACGACTGCGGCCGAGCGAGGGCCGTCCCGAGCGAGGCCTGCAAGCGAAGCGCGCAGCGAGCCTCAGGCGAGCGAAGTTAGTCGGTGGGGGCACGCCGCGAGTCCGCGAGCAAGTGTGCGCGAGGAGACGCCCGCCGACGGGCGGCGGTGAGTCACCTCACGCGAGGAAAACGCCCGACGAGCGACGCGAGCCACTCGCGCACGAGCGGCTGCTGCTCGGCCGTCGACTCACCGAGCCGCACCGCGACCACGTCGCGCGCCGGCGCGATGAAGACGTACTGACCCTGGTAGCCGTTCGCCGAGAACATCCCCTCGCCCAGCGGCGGCAGCCACCAGTGAGCGCCGTACTCGCCGTTCGAGCCGCGAGTCACCGTGCGCGCGTGATCGGCCCAGCCCCCCGGCAAGATGTGCTCGCCGTCCCAGACGCCGCCGCGGAGATACAAGAGGCCGAAGCGCGCGAAGTCTCTCGCGGTGGCGAACACGAACGACGAGCCGATCCACGTGCCCGCCGCGTCGCAGCGCACGGTCGCGCTGCGCATGCCGAGCTTCGCGAACAGCTCGCGCCGCAGGAACTCGCGCACGCCGTCCGCGCCGCCGCCGATCGCGCGGCCGGCCGCGGCGGCGATCAGGTTGCTCGTGCCGCTCGAGTAACACCAAACGGTGTCCGGCCGGTGCTCCAGAGGGAAGTTCGCGGCGAACTCGGCCACGTCGTCCTTGCCCTCGCCGAACAGCATCTCGATCACGTCGGAGCGCTGCGCGTCGACGTAGTCCTCGCGCCAGAAGAGCCCGCTCGACATGCGCAGCAGCTGTTCGAGCGTGATTCCCGCGCGCGAGTCACTCGGCCCGCGCCACTGCGGGACGTCGGCCGGCGCCGCGGGGTCGAGCTTGCCGTCGCGCGCGAGGATCCCCACGAGCGCGTGCAGGAAGCTTTTCGCCACCGACCACGAGATCAGCGTGCTCTCGGGCCCGTGCTCCGGCCCGTAGCGCTCGTACACGAGCCGGCCGCGCCAGATCAGCGCGAGCGCGTGAGTCTTGCCGATCTCGGCCGGTGACTCGGGCTCGCCGAAGCCGCCGGGCGGCGCGCCGAGCGGCCAGTCGGCCGTGGGCCAGGCCACGTCCGCGCGCTGCGCCGGAAACGGGACCGCGCGCTTCGAGTCACTCATGCGCCGCGCTCGTGGCGCGCGCGCAGCTTGTCGACGTCGGCGCGCAGGAGCGCGATCTCCTGCGCCAGGTTCTTCTGCAAGAGACTCGCGCGCGAGAGTCGCACCGCGTAGTTGAGACAGATGCCGACGAGAAACAGCTCGCCCAGGAAGAACACCGTCGAGCTCGGCGTCCACGCGCCGATCGCGCGCGTCAGCTCGCGCAGCAAGTCGAGCCGGAACGACACGAACACGAGCGCCGCCGAGACGGCGAGCCAGATCGGCGTGTACTCCTCGCGCAGCCGGCGCCGCCGCACGAGCCACAGCACCGCGGCCACCAACGCGAGCGAAATCGCGAGCGCGAGCCAGCGCGTGGCTTCCAAGTCGGGATTGTCCAGGAACAGCTCCCGCAGCCGCGCGAGCTCTTGTGACTGACTCACTTCGCTTTCCCTCCCGACGCGGCCCACACCGCGAGCAGCATCTTGTACACGTACCAGACCGAGCGCAGGCCGCCGTGCAAGGTCGACTTGCGCTCGGCCTCGTGCATCTCGACCGAGATCTCGCGCACGACCAGACCACGGCGGTGCGCGGTGAGCAGCACGTCGACGTCCGGGTAGTCACTCGGGAACGAGTCACCCGCGTACAGCTCGAGCACGCGGTGGCCCAGCGCCTGGAAGCCCGACGTCGGATCGGTGACTCGAATCCCGAACGCGCGCGCGAGCGCCACGAAGAAGCGGCGCCCCAACGTGCGCGTGAAGCCCATCCGATACCCGGTGGGCGCGAGGAAGCGCGAGCCGATCACCAGGTCGCACTCGCCCTTCTCGAGCGGCGCGAGCAGCCGGAGTATGTCGCGCGGATCGTGCTGTCCGTCCGCGTCCATCTGCACGACACACTTCGCGCCGGCGGCGAGCGCGTACTTGTAACCCGTCTGGAGTCCCGCGCCGTAGCCGAGGTTGAACGGGTGACGCAGCACCGTGGCGCCCGCGCGCGCGGCGGCCTCGGCGGTCGCGTCGCGCGAGCCGTCGTCGACCACCACGAGCTCGAGCCCCGTCTCGAGCGCAGTGATTCGCGCCAACAGCGCCGGCAGGCGCGGCGCTTCGTTGAACGCGGGAATCACGAGCACGCCGCGCGCGCCGACTGGTGCCGTGTGGGTCATGTGGTCATTCTGTCTCAATGCCGCCAGCGTTGCCGAATCGGTTCAGCGCACATGACGTCTCAGCTCGCGTCAAAGTGCGTCCGATAGCGCCGGCATGGCGCACGACGCGGAGGAAACGGTGAGGGACAGGCTCCCGCAGCTGCTCCGCTGGCTCGCGGTGGTCGCCGCCGGAGCGGGTGTCTTGGGCGTGCGCGCCGCGCGCGAGCCGGCGATCCCCGAGTCGAGTGACCCGATCGAGGTCGCGATCACGGTCGACGATCTCACGCGCATGTCGATCCCGAGCGACTCGACCCCAGCCGCGCCGGTGGTGCACGAGCTCGTGACTGCCTTCGAGAAACACGGACTCCCGCCGGTGACCGGGTTCGTGAACGGCAAGAGACTCGAGGAGCACCCAGAAGACCGCGCCGCTCTCGAGGAGTGGCTCGCCGCGCGCAACCTGCTCGGGAATCACACGTACTCGCATCTCGATCTGGCGCGCGTGTCGCTGCCGGAGTTCTTCGCGGACGTGAAGAAGAACGAGAAGCTGCTCGAGTCACTCCAGGGCAAGCCGGTCCCCGGCCGCGACTGGCGCGTGTTCCGCTATCCGTTCCTGCAGGAGGGCACGAGTCAGGCCACGCGCGAAGCGGTGCGCGACCACCTGTTCTCGCGCGGCTACCGGCTGGCCGAAGTCACCGTCGACTTCGAAGACTGGCAGTGGTTCCCGATCTTCGCGCGGTGCAACGGTAGCCGCGACAAGCACGCCATCGACATGCTGCGCGTGCGCTATCGGCGCGCCGCGCGAGACACTCTGCTCGAGTCCGACCGGCTGTCTCGCCAGCTGTTCGGCAGGCGCATCCGCCAGGTGCTGCTCCTGCACGCCGGCGCGTTCACGGCCGAGATGATCGAGGACCTGTTGTCGGAATACGAAGCGATGGGCGTCCGCTTCGTGTCACTCGACGACGCGCTGAAGGACTCCGTGTACCACCTGGACCCGCGCTTCGCGAAGAACTGGGGCAGCCCGTTCCTGTACCAGGTGCAGACGGCGCTCCGGGGCGACGGCGGCCCGAGTCAGTGGCCGCCCTACCCCGAGTTCGCCGCATACTGCCACTGAGTCACTTCTCCCAGCCGAAGCACGCGGTCACTCCGAACTCGCGGAAGGTCGGCCCCGAATAGAAGATCCCGTCGGGGTTCACGTCGCAGATCCGCACCGGCTCCGGCTGCGGGTGCGCGCGCTGCGCGGCCCAGAACGCGACGGCCCGGGCCGGCGCGAGCGCCTCGGGCGGGCGTGAGTCGAGCGCGAACGGGCGAGTCACGAACAGCACGAACGCGGCGTCGGCGACGAGCAACGCGCGCAAGGTTCGCGCCGGGCGAGTCACTTCAGCCGCGAGCCCCAGCGCCGTGGCGACGCACAGCCCGAGCGGCACGAACAGCCAGTAGCGGAGCTCGTGACTCTGCGGGAGACACGCGACGAGCGCGAGCGACACGGCAAACGCAACCTGCGCGGTCACTGGCAGCTTCCTCGCGCGGCGCGCGCGCCACGCCCCGAGACCCAGCGCGGCCAACGTGAACGGGAACCAGCCGCCCAGCCGGTTATGGGGACTCCGCGCGGGGTCCGCGCGCGCGCCCTGGTCCAAGCTCCACATGAAGCGCTCGCCCGAGTGGAAGCGGTTCCACTCGAGCGCCGACGCGAGAAAGCGCACCGGCTTCGGCTGATCCGCGAGCCACACGGGCAGGTTGTAGACGCCGCTATCCGCGTCCATCACCGCGTTGGGGAACAGCTCGGGCACGAGCGGGAACTTCACGGGGTACACCGGATTGTGGAAGAGCATGAGGTTCCGCGCGGGCCACGCGCCGAGTGACACGACGAGAAGCGCAGTGAGTCCCAGCGCGGTCGCGCGCGGCCAGCGCCCGTCGCGCGCGAGCGCCGCGAAGCGCCACAGCGCCGCGGTCCCGATCACCGCCGCGACGGGCCACGCCTGGAACTTCGAGAGCTGCGCCGCGCCGAGCGCCGCGATCAACAACACCGCCCCGGCACGCGAGCGAAGTGACTCGCGCTCTAGCTCCGCGAAGCACGCGAGCGCGAGAGTCAGAAACGCGGCCGTGAACAAGTCGACGTAGCCCGACTCCAGATGCAGCACGACGAGCGGCACGCCGAGCAGCGCGGTCGCGAGCCAGCGCAGCGAGATGCTCCGCCCGTGCAGCCACGCGAGCCCCGCGACCAGCGCCCCTACACCGATCAGGTTCAGCGCGCCCGCGGCGGAGAAACGGCCGGTCACGAGCACCAGCGCGCCTTCCACGAGGCGCGGGAGCGGCGGGAAGCCCGCGATCACCGCGATCAGGCGCGGCTCGGGCGTGTAACTGGTGAGTCCGTACGTCGCGAGCGCGCCGGGCAGGTGATAGGCCAGAAAGTCCCAGTCGAGCGGGAAGCGCAGACACGCGACGGCGGCGAGCCGCGCGTACACCGCCGCGAGGAGTGACCAGTGCAGCGCGGCAAACAATCGGGCGACCCGGCGCTCGAGCGGCATGCGGCGCGCGACTCTAGCGCACGCGCGTCGCGCGGCTCACACTGCGCTTGGGCGCGCGAAGTCGCGCGCAGGGAGAGTCATGGCGACACCGATCACCGCGCTCTGGACCGGCTTGCTGGGCCTGCTCATGCTCGTGCTCGCGATGCGCGTGGTGCGCACGCGAGTCACCGAGAACGTGATCTTCGGGGACGGCGGAAGCGCGCTGATGCTGCAACGCATCCGCGTGCACGCGAACTTCATCGAGTACGTGCCGATGGGCATCGTGCTCTTGTTGGTGCTCGAGCTGAACGGCGCGAGCGCCATGGTGCTGCACTCACTGGGCGCGAGTCTCTTCGTCGCGCGCCTGCTGCACGCGTTCGGGCTGTCGACCTCGACGGGCACGACCCCGGGCCGCTTCATCGGCACGGTTCTGACATGGCTCGTGCTGCTCGCCGGCTGCGCGCTCGTCCTCTGGCTGTACTTCGCGCCGAAGCCGGCGACGATGTAACTCAGAACGGAGACAGCGAGAAGCGGCGGCGCTCGGTCGACGCGCGAAGCTCGCGCCAGATCTCGTCGTCGAGCGCGCGCGCCCACGGCGCGTCGTGTGTCTCGACGTGCGCGTGCAGGTCGATGAGCAGAGCGCGAAGTGAGTCGTTGCTCGCGTCGAGCCTCGAGACCAAGAGACTCGCCTCTTTCTCGCGGGCCGCTGCCTCGAGCCGGCCGCGCAGGCCCGCGTCCCCCACCTGCCCCGCCGCCCGGCCGAACAGCGCCCGCAGTATCTCGTTCTCTTCCACCCGCCGCGCGACGGCGCGCTCCCACTCTTCCTTCACCATCGTGAGCAGCATGCCGGTGAGTGCCACGGACGACTGTCGGTAACTCGGCTGCACGCTCGGCGCGATCTCGAAGAGCAGCTTCCCCGCGATGATCTCGAGCAGCTTCGGCGCGTCGGGCTTCATACGAGCTTCCCCATGGTCTCGAGCGCGGCGCGATCCTGAGCGTTCGAGAGCCAGACACTCGAGAACGCGAGCACGGGATCCTTGTTCGTGCCCTCCTGATACTCGTGACCGCCCGAGATCCAGATCGCCAGTCCCTTCACGCTCGAGAAGAGCTCCCACCAGTGCAACGCCGCGGGGTCGGCGCGCAGCCCGCTGGCCTGCTCCCAGATGCGGATCGCGTTCTCTTTCGAAGTGAGTCCGCCCACGCGCTCGTCGCGGCCCCAACACCAGACGCGGTTGATGCTCCACGCCAGGTCTTCCAGCGGGTCACCCAGGTGAGCCATCTCCCAGTCGAGGATGCCGCGAATCGCCCCCTCGGCGTCGTACAGGAAGTTTCCGGTGCGGTAGTCACCGTGCACCACGTGAATCCGGCGCGGCGGGGGCGGCGGCTCGCGGCGCAGTTTGCGGATCGCGGCGCGGATGATCGGCTGAGGCGCGAGTGAGTCCTCGTCGATCACCTTGGTCCAGTGCTCGAGCTCGCGGCGCCACGCGTCCTTGGGCTCGACCTTCGGGAGCTTGTCGGTGAGTCCCAGCTTCTCTGGATCGGCGGACGCGATCGCGCCGAGAATGGTCCACTTCTCGCGCGCGAGTCTCTCGTGGTGTTGCGCGTACGGCGCCGAGAGGATCGCCTGCGGCGAGGCTTCGAAGCCGGCCAGCTCCTCCATCACGAAGAATGGGTGATCGAGCCAGCGCGAGTCACTCTCGAGCCAGAGCGCCTCCGGCACCGGCACGGCGGTGGGGTGGAACGCCTGGTACGCGGCGAACTCGGCCGCGCGGTCGGTCTCGATCAAGCTGCCGGGCGGATCGCGGCGCAGGATCAGCCGTCGCTCGGTCTCGCGCGCACCCTCGCGCCAGCGCAGGCGGAAGCGATACGTCTCGCGCGACGCACCTCCGTGTATGCGGTCCACGTGACTCGCCGAGACGTCACTCGCGCTCGGCATCCGGTGCGCGGCGTACGCCGCGATGCGATCGGCCAGCTCTTGCATGCGCGGGATTCTCTCACACGTCCGCTGGTCGCACGGGCACCCTACCCGTGAGTCCGCTGGTCGCACGGGCACCCTACCCGTGAGTCCGATGGTCGCACGGGCACCCTACCCGTGAGTCCGATGGTCGCACGGGCACCCTACCCGTGCTCCGGACCTCGCCGCCGACGGAGCCAACGCACCACGAGCCACACGATCCCGCCCACGATCGCGAGCAGAATCGCAGCACCGTACGCGAACAGCGCCCGCGCGCTCCGCCACACCGAGATACGGCGAGCCTCGACGAAGCCGACGTACAAGCGGTCGCCGTCCAGGAGCGCCTGCGCGCCGCTGAACATCGCGCGGCCGCTCACCACCCACGTGTCGTCGCCCGTCGGGATCAGCCGCACCGGCGTGCTGCTCAGCGGTGTCTCGACCGAGAGACCCTCGGGTGAGTCGAACACGCGCGCGTTCGCGAACCATTCCAGGTAGCTCACCCTTGGATCGAGCATGTCCGTGAGCGCATACGTTCCCACGATCGCAGCGGAGTCACTCGCGACCGCGGGCCGCGGCGCCGGCGGCGCGACCAGCTCGAGGATACGCACCGCCGAGGTGGTCACGGGCGTGTTGTTCGCGAGGTTCGAGAGAATCGCCACCCCGACGCCGTGCTCGGGCAGGAGTGCGAGGCGCGACGCCGCGCCCGCCAGGCCGCCGTCCCACCACACGAGCTTGCGGCCCGGCTCTTCGCGCACGCCGAAGCCGAGCCCGAAGCCCTCGCTCATGCGCGGATGCGCCCGCGCCTGCAGGCGCATCATCTCGGCGACTGACTCGGGCGCGAGGACGCGCGCGCCGTCGAGCTCGCCGCCGTTCAGGAGCGCGAGTCCGAAGCGCGCCAGGTCCGACGCCGTGGTGATCAGCGCGCCCGCGGGGGCGGCGCCCGACACCGTTTGGTGTGGGACTCGGTCGCTCGAACGCGACGGCCCCCCGCCGCCGTATGCGGCGGCGAGCTGCGGCCCTACATCGCGCGGCGGCGCGAACGACGAGTGAGTCATCCCGAGCGGCTGGAACAGGCCGACGCGCGCGAGCTCGTCGAACGAGACGCCCTCGGCCCGGGCGGCCAGCCAACCCGCGAGCGCGAACGCATCGTTCGCGTAGATCAGCTTTTCGCCGGGCGGCCGCACGGTGCGCAGGCCGTGCGCCAGGAGATCGTCGAGCGAGCGCGGCGCCTCGTTCGGATCGTTCTGGATCCCCGCCCACGACACGGGAATGCCCGACGAGTGAGACAAGAGCATCCGCAGGGTCACCGCCACGGGCGCGCCCGCGGCGTCGCGAACTTGTCTCTCCGGGGAGAGTGACTCGTTCACGGGCGCGTCGAGTGACAGCTTGCCGCGCTCGACCTCGCGCATCACCAGGGCCGCAGTCAGTATCTTGCTGACCGAGGCCGCCGGGTAGAGTGTCTCGTCTGTGGCCGCGACGTGCGCCTCTGTGTTGGCCTCGCCCAACGAGAACCGCGCCCACACGCGGCCGTCGCCGAAGACCGCGACGCTCATCCCGGGCGTCCCCGCCGCGGCGCGCTCCTCCTCGACGATCGCGCGCGCGCGGGCCTCGAGGTCCGCGGGCGGCGAGGCCGCGCGCGCCGCGAGCGAGACACTCAGAGTCACGCCGAGGACGAACCCGAGCTTGCGCATGCCGTGGATCCTACACAACCTGAGAGGATGAGACGCGCGAGTCAGAAAGAGATCGAGGCCGTGCTGCGGCTCGACGGCCCCGCGCGGTTTGCGCACTTCGTGAAGAGAGTGGCCGACTCGGAGGCGGCGTGGGGTCTGTGGAAGGAGGGGTGGGTACTGCTCGCGACCGCAGACGGCACGCCCGTGTTTCCGCTATGGCCCGGTCGCGAATACGCGGAGTTGTTCGTGACCGGAGAGTGGGCGGAGCACCAGCCGAGCGAGGTTGCGCTCGCCGACCTGCTCGAAGATCTCCTGCCGAAGCTGGTGCGCGAGCGCATTCTGCCGGGCGTGTTTCCCACGCCGGCGGGGAGCGGAGTGACTCCGACGGCCGACGAGCTCAGCCGCGCTCTCAGGGCCGAGCTCGAGAAATACGAGTGACGGCGCGCGCGGTAGAGTGAGTGCATGCCCGGGCTCGCGCGCTTTCTCGTCGTGACCGGCCTCGTGCTCGTCTTGGTCGGCGTGCTCCTGTGGCTCGTGCCGGGTCTCTCGTCGCTGGGCCGGCTGCCGGGCGACTTGCGCATCGAGCGACCCAATTTGCGTGTCTACGTACCCATCACGACTTCGCTCCTCGTGTCGGCCGCACTCACCGCGCTCTTCTGGCTCGTTTCGCGGCTGCGCTAGAACCCGTACTCAAGAGGCGCGCGCCGCCTCTCGATGCGAGAGCCCGTGCGCGTGTGCATCCTCACCCTCGGCTCGCGCGGCGACGTGCAGCCGTACATCGCGCTCGCGCGCGGTCTCGAAGCGGCGGGCTACTCGGCGTCCGTGTGCGCGGCGCCGCTGTTCCGTTCGTTCGTCGAGGCGCACGGCGTCGAGTGGCGCAGCTTCGACACGGGCGATCCCCGCGCGATGCTGCAGTCCGAGGAAGCGCGCGCCCTGATCCGCGGCATGGCGAATCCGGTGCGCATGGTGCGCGAGATGGTGAAGCTGCTCGAGCCCATGATCGAGAAGGGCTACGCCGAGGCGCTCGAGAACACGGCGGACGCCGACGCGATCCTGGTCGCGCCGACGGTGCTGCCCCTGGCCGAGGCGCTGCACGAGAAACTCGGCACGCCGTTCGCGTGCGCATTCCTGCAGCCGGGCCACAGCACGAGAGACTTCGGCTGCTGGATCGTGGGAGACACTCCGCGCTGGCTGCCGTTCCGCGGCGCGATCAACCGACTCACTTACGGGCTGGGCTGGAAGGTGCTGTACGCCGTCATGGGCCGCGCGTACGAGCGCGCCCGACAGAGCGTGCTGGGCCTGGCGCCCGGCAAGAACCCGTACATGCTGCTCGAGAGGGAGCGCTGGCCCACGATCTACGGCTACAGCTCGACCGTCGTGCCGACGCCGAGTGACTGGGGCTCGCACGTCGACGTGACCGGATACTGGTTCCTCGACCGCGACTCGCGCTGGCGCTCGCCGCCGGGGCTCGAGGAGTTTCTCGCCGACGGACCGCCGCCGGTGTGCATCGGCTTCGGCAGCATGCCCTCGCCCGATCCCGCGGCACTGACTCGCGAAGTCGTGAAGTCACTCGAGGTCTCGGGCCGCCGCGGGCTGTTGTTGTCCGGCTGGGGCGCGCTGTCGAGCGTGGAATTGCCGAAGACCGTGTTCGCGCTGGACGCCGCGCCGCACGACTGGCTGTTCTCGCGCGTCGCCGCGGTCGTGCACCACGGCGGCGCGGGCACGACGTCGGCCACCTTGCGCGCGGGCGTGCCCTCGCTCGTGGTGCCGTTCATCGCCGATCAGTGGTTCTGGGGCCGGCGCATCGCGGCGCTCGGAGCCGGGCCCGGTCTCTTCTCGCGCAAGCAAATCCGCGCCGACCGCTTCGGCCCCGCGCTGCGCGACCTCGCCGAGAACCCGCGCTACCGGGAGAACGCGCGCGCGGTCGCGACGAAGCTCGCGCTCGAGAACGGCATCGGCCGCGCGATCGCCGCCCTGCCCTTCTGACTGGCTTCGTTCGCCTACGGCTCACTGCGCGCTTCGCTTCGCTCCGCTTGCGGGCCTCGCTCGGGACGGCCCTCGCTCGGCCTGACTGGCTTCGTTCGCCTGCGGCTCACTGCGCGCTTCGCTTCGCTCCGCTTGCGGGC